>Ga0315334_10000286_pt1 | contig 31217 bp, 31 predicted proteins | sample M150034915metaG_FD_205555 | JGI IMG/M metagenome (GOLD analysis project Ga0315334, IMG submission 205555) | Ammonia-oxidizing marine archaeal communities from Monterey Bay, California, United States - M1 500m 34915 | ecosystem: Environmental > Aquatic > Marine > Intertidal zone | place: USA... | reverse complement strand
AATCTTGGAATGACCGTCCTCAAAGGACATATGGACCTGTTTGGCTTTTCGGATAATTTCGTCGTAATCTTTAGACCGCATGGGCCGAGTCACGACAAACGCGTCGTTTAGATATGGGTCGTATCGGACTGATAGGCCGTGTTGTATCGGCTGGTCGGTGGTTGTCCCGCGCACGAAGGCGTGGACATTTTTTCGCTGTTCTTGTAGTACACGTTTTCTCCCGGCGGGTTGGACAACGAATGTTGCATCTTTGAGCATGATGGATTGCACATGGTCAATGACCCGGCCCTTGTTCTCGCCACTCAATGCGCGAACACTAAAGCAATTTTTATGTAAGTTACGATAGACTTCTACTCGCATGCGCACAGTCTACAGGCATGTGCGAATTTTGCAACTAGGGATGTAGCGATAGGTAAGTATTCCATAGCGCGCGATGGACGAGGCATTCTTTACAAGATGCGGTTGAATATTCGGGAAGTGGGCCAGTAATGTCAGGGTTGGCTTCATAAACGCAACCGACGTAATAGCAATGACCGCAGATGTTTTCTATTTCAGTCCAAGCGCCTTCGTCTATGGCTGCTTCTAAAGCAAGAATGACCTGATCGAGAGAAAGAATGCCCGGTTCGCCCATGCATTAATGTTATCGGATGGGGCAGGCTCCGGTGGCGCAATCGTCATCTATTAATTGGCTGGCTCCGACACCAATCGGGATTCTTTCATTATTGATGCCACTTAACATTTTCCGGTAGGTGTCTAACGAGATGGTCTCTAGGGGTGCTTGAGCAAATCCATGTTCGTTATGAAGAAGGAAAGAAACCGATTTCATGGTTGACCAATTCTTGTTGAGGAATTGTTTGACATCATCAAGTTCTTCGGATCTGATATAAACTGTTACTGAAACGGCATTATCTGCCCAATCACGCTGGAGCCTGCATTGGAGTTCCAATTGGTCAACAGCGGTCATGTTCTCAGCAAAGACGGTATCTTCTGGGAATTCACAGGGAAATTCCACAACCTTGGTGCGGTTGTCATTTTCGACCCACTCAACCTTATAACCACGGGATTCGCAGTAGGGGAGGAGCGGGTCGTTAGCAGCCATGCGGACACGGCGAATGTGGTATCGGCTGTATCCGGGGTGGATGCCGGGGGTCACTCCTGCGAGGAGGCTGAGGGTTCCACTTGGTTTGACCGTTGTCAGTCGAACGGATAGTGGCCATTCTTTGTAGGTGGACCAGTATCGGTCGAAGTCGCGCAACATTTCATAAGTTGGTGATAGCCAATCTAATTTGTCTTTTGCTTGGACAATGCCCGAAACTCCAAGACCGAGTCGCATGTTCTTGCTCGTGATTTCATCAGATTCGGGGTCCAAATAAGGTAGAGCAGCAATTGCTTTTTGGATTTTGTACAAGAGTTTTGCAATGTCTATAAGTTCATCTTGTGATTCGACATTGGGGAGGAAGATGTCTGCGAGGTTGCAGGATTCACGATTGGCTAAACCAATTTCAGCGCAGGGGTTGGTTCCTTCGATTGTATTATCTGGGCGAACTTCGTGGCTACGCCCAAGTTGCCGTGCGGCCTTCAAGTTGAACAGGCCGTATGGTTCGCCGTTGCCGTGGTACCCCTCCCAAAAGGCGTTGGGGAGGGTGCTGGTGTCGGATGTGACAACACTATTGTTTGACATGGCCCTGTGGGGTGGAATGTTTCCTAGATCCCACCGCTTGGCGTTGAGGTAGTCGGTGTCGTATGGGTCTCCGAGAGCAATTTCAGCGCTCCGCCGAACGTTGCCCGCCACGACGACCGATCCGATGATGTTACCTATGTCTAAGACTTCCGTGGCGCGTAGATGACGGCCCACGGCTGTATCCAGAAGGGCGCAGATTTTTGTAATACCCTCTACAAGAATGCCCGGCCCGGATGCGGTGCCACCAAAAGTCTTGATTGGGGCACCCGCAGGTCTGATCATTTCCGTGGAGTAGGAAAGTTCTGTCGGATCGTCTTTGTCTCCGAGGTAAGTTTTCATAGCCCGCAGAAGACATTCTGACCAGCCTTCCCGTTTGTCGGGAGCGATGTAATCGGCGTCGGGGACGTTATGGTTACGGACGATGCCCTGACGGACAACTCCGAGGCGTTGTGGTTTAAGAATGGAAAAGCCGACGCCTCCGCCGAGCATGAGACGTTCAAACATCCATGCAAAATCTTCAGGCTTTTTGATATCTACGAACCAGCAGTTACAAAGGCTGTCGCCACCAAGCCTGAAGTTGTTTGGGGTTCCCAATTGCCAAAGCATGCGCCCGCCGGGCAAGCCCTTGAAGTTGAACATGTAGTCGAACAGGCGTTCGGATTCGTCTTTGGTGAGTTCTGCTCCGATGGCGTTTGCACCGTCTACGACCCGTTGGCAGGTTTGCCACCATTCCTCTGTTTGGTTGGCGTCTGCTAAGACTTCATCAAGAGTTAAATCCACTTTGTTCACATTGATGAACTCATCGTTAAGCCCCATTTCAATCATGGCGGTCCAACGATGGTGGCCGTCGATTATATAGCCATCCTTGCTGATGGAGATTTCTTCATCTAGAAGATTCCACAGTTTTTTTTCCGCAGCCTTCACCATTTTGGCTACCTTTGAGCCGACCACTTCCTTTCTGGGCTGCAATTCGGACACCCTTTTTCTTATTTTCGTAGGGGTGGGCCATTCCGAGTTGAGAATTCTGGCGTAGGTACGCTTGTACACGATATAGCCGAGTCCGTCAAAGCCCCATGGGGGGGTCTTTGAAGAGTAGGGTGTTAGGAATTCTTTGGATAATGACATATCTACCTCTGGCGTACTGTGAGGTTTGTTAGGAAGGACTCACAGTATGACACTTGTTGTTAATACTAAAAGGGTTAAATCAGCCCTAATTTTTCGGCCTCTGACCTGCTGATTCGTTTCCCTGCTGGTACTACTAGTACCTTTGCCAGATGGTTGTCTGTAAGCCAGCGTCGTTCGATAACGTCTTCTTCAATTAGCACTGTGTCCTCTTCTTCCGGAGTCTCAAAAGTGATCGTATGGTTTTCTGGAGTGCAGTTTCCGGTGGGGTGACCGCACACGATACAGGGACCGGTTTCCAATGGAGCGATTTGCACTCCGGAGATGAAGGATTCGTTGCCTCTGCCGACCATTCATAGACTCTACACTAAGAGTGGGAGTCGTGGTGGGACGCGAAAAAAGGGGGCCGAAGCCCCCCTTTTTCACTCGTTAGGTTGTGGTGGGGGACGCAATGGGATTTGTGTTGCCACCCCAACCTATTCGATTATGTGAGTTAGACGGTTTCGGCGTACCGTTCGTCTGAGCCCAAGACCTCGTATGCCTGCGAGAACAGTCGATTGTACTGGTCGGCATGCAAAGCCTCCAAAGCCTTGTGGGCCTTGTAGGTTGCGGTCATCTTGCGCCGCTGCCGAATCTTGCGAAGGCTGGCCTTTGCGTCGGCATCCTCCGTGTTCTTTGTGGCGGACAAGATACTTTGCAGGATGGCCTGCTCTTCGTTAATGTTATCCACGGTGCTGCTTCTCCTGAGTTAGTAGGTAGTTACCGTTGAGAGAGAATCGTAACGAGGCCAAATCGTTTTGACAACCTCGGTCTACGATTTTTTTTGTGCTGCCTTGATTGCTTGGAAAATTGTGAAAAAGATGGTGAGTAGGAAGAAGAGTCTGGCAGCGTTCATAAAACCGATGCCGGGTTTGGTGGCGTGAAGATTGGGATAGGCGTTGTTAACGGTCGTGTCGATGAGCATGAATACGGTTCCGCCGAAGAAACTGATGACAGCAATCCCGCCTAGCATTGTCAGAAATCTGGGAATGTTCGAATTCTTTTTGCGATTGCTTTTATCGTTTTGTACCATCTTCTGTATAATCTCGTCGAATTCGCCGTTGTCATTCATGGTTGGTTTTCTTTTTGTTTACTATTTGGGAGATTCTAGATTTGGATAGATCGAATTGTATCGCCAATTCTGAAAGACTGTGTCCCTTTGAGCGGTAGAAAAGGATTAGTCGATCTCGGGCAGGGCGTGAACTCCTCATTGAAATGGATCTTACTAGCCCTAGAACCCGAAAGCAATGCGCTACACTTAGTCATTGACCGTTGATAGGAGTTTGCACCTATGCCTGTTCCTGATGAATCAGACGACGAAGAAAGCCGTCGTCGTCGTCGCCGTCGTCCACGAGCGCTAGATGTTGCAGCCCGAGGGGCTTCTCGCGCCTTCCGGCGCATCAACGAACGTTTGCGGGGTAGGCGTCGTCGTAGGTAAGGGGTAACTGTGGCATTAGTTACCATTTCAGACCTGAAAAAGTATATGGATATCACGTTGTCCAATACTCAAACCGATGCGGCACAGTTCGTCTTGGATGGCTTGGAAGCGGACTTAGAGCATTATATCGGAAGGCCGGTTACGGCTGCTTCGTTTTCGGAGTCGCATGTTGCGCCAGCCAACTATTCCGGCTCGTCCCAATACAGTTTCTTCTACGACTACAATCTTGACAGGACCGGTACGGCTGTTGCGGATGTGACGAAGCCGCCATTTGTTTTGTATACACGCAGGTCACCTGTTGTTTCTGTGGCCAGTCTGACCGTACAGGGCCAGAGTGAATCCTCTGCCACGGCTCAAACGGTTGGTACTGATTATGTGGTGCGAAGATATGGCGTAGATATGTTTACAGTTCAAGATAATGATATAATCGTAATCAATTATACGGCTGGTTTGGATGCCGCCGCAGATAATACCACGGCGTTGAAATTGATCGTTCTTAGGGCTGCGTCTAGGGAGGTTCAAAACCTTCACGATGATGTGGTTGGGATGAAAGATTTGACGACTAGGAACGTGGCACCTCTAGTTACTGGCTTTACTGAGGATGAAATGAACTCTGTTAAACGGTGGCGTCGCGTCAGGGTTGCCTGACATGCGGACTAGAACTAGAGTTATAGGACTCAGGAGAGTTCAACGCCATTTTGCGGCATCCATGAAGCGTGCCCAAAGTTTTGCAGCGCAATACCGCTGGGCGCGGCGTGAAATGATTCGATGGAATGTAGCGAACTTTGCTACTCAGGGCGGAGCGTCTGGGAAGGCTTGGAATGCCCTAGACACAGAATATCAGGCTTGGAAGATTGCCCACTATGGTGGGGTTCCAACAATGATTAGAACAGGAGACCTATACCGGGATCTCATCACGCTTCGTGGGGGTCCGAATCACATAGGTCACAAGAGCGCACAATTTGGTACTGATATAGAATATGCACGCTTTCATCAGACTGGAACTCGTCACATGCCGGAACGTGAAATCGTGTTTATTCCTACGAGGTTTGCAGAGAGGTTAGGCTCGAAGATGGCGGATAATATCGTGTACGGAAATGCATTTGCTGAAGGATATAAGAGGACAAAGCATTTAGTGTTTGCTCCGTTCGATCGGTAGGTGAATAATGGTCGCTCAAATGGAAGGCCCTGCACAGGCCAAGAAATATGTAACCGATTATCTCACCGTGGATTTGCCGACGCGGGTGTTGAACTATCGCAACACTTTGGGTCTTGACGATTCCGTATTGCCGAATCCGGTTCAGTATCTATCTCACGAACCGTTGGCTTTAGACAACTGGCCAACAATTATTACCCTAGTTGAGGGGACTAGAAATATTGAACGTGTTGATTATAATGCTACTGGGGATCCAGTTTATGATGTTACTTACGGTATGCGTACTTACGCATGGGTTCGTGCTGTTGGTCCTGACACCGTTACGACAGCGAGGGATCATATGACGATGGTGGTTCGTGAAGCATTGTTGGATGGGCCAGCATTGCGTTTGGCGGATGCTGCAACCGTGACGCCTGTCGGAGTCAATAGTGAGATAAAGATTAACGAAGGCAGCATTACCGAGGAATTTTCAGAGTTGACATTGTTGAAGGGTGAGAGGTTTCTTGCAGCCTCGTTCTTGTCTTACGAGTTGAACTTGTATGAAACTGTCACCCGAGCAAATACGGGAACGTTGACTACACCTGTTGCCAACGTGTCTTTGATGGAGAAGGTTCCCAATGCTCCAACACTCTTAATGGGTTCATCCGGGGATACCACTGTGGCATTGACATGGCGCGCGTCGTCTTGGGACGGTGGAGGAATTCATCCTATTACTGTGTACACCATTCAGTATTCAGTAGATAGTGGAGTAACGTGGGCAACTGTTGTTGCAACTACGGGTTCTACGGATCCTGCCCATACTGTAACAAGTTTGAGTAATGGGACTTCTTATCAGTTTAGGGTTGCGGCGATAAACGCAGAAGGAACTGGTGCTTATTCTTCTGCTTCGCAAAAGATAATACCTGCGGCCTAGACAACTAGATGATCTGCTATATTCATAGGGCAACGCCATACCTGCCACGAAACAACGCGGAAAGCATGTAAGATTTCCAGAGTAGTTCGTTCCAGAAGAGTCTATTGGAGGCGTGAGGAATGCCGGGAGTCGTAGTAAACACCTCAGTTCGTACCGGTCCGGTCCCCCCCGGCGAACAGGTTTCAGGTCAGGGTTTCATGGTTGGAACCACTGTCAGGGGCAAAGCGTCGGAACCAACCCTCGTTCGGAATCTCACTGAATACAAAAAGTATTACGGTGGGTATGTGTCTGGGAATCTGTATTCCTACGCGCAGACGTTCTTTGAAGAAGGCGGCTCCCGTTTGTACGTTCAGCGCACGGTGGCTGATGCTGCCGTTGCGGGCTCGTTGGCCGTTAATGATTCTGGCGGTTCGGCTGTAGCCACGTTTACGGCGGCTGACGTTGGGGCATGGGCGGCGAATCTGGACATTCAGATTGTCGCCGGTAACGTCGCAGGTGTCCGGGTCAAGGTATACCTTGACGACGCAGTTGTTCTGCTTACTGGTGACCTTGCCACTCTTGATGAGTTGGTTTCAGCGGTCAATCTTGGTGTACCGCATATTGTTACGGTTGCCAAAGAGTCTGGTGCCAGCAACATGCCGGTGGCTGGAGCGCAGACCGCGACGGCTAGCGGTGCAGACGGAACGCTGGATACCGGTGGGTCTGCAACCGACAACCATATTGAGGCTCTTGCTAAAATCAGCAAGGATCTTGGTCCGGGTGCCGTGGCAATGCCCGGCGTTGGAACAGCGGCGGCCTATTGGCATGCGTTGATCGATCATGGCAAAGCCAATGACCGAATTGCGTTCTGTTCTTTCGCTTCCACTGCTACGGATTCTGGTGCTAAGACGGCGATCAGTGGTGCTTCGCCAGCGATTTATACGGATGGGGATGCCATGTATGCGGCTTTCTATTATCCGTGGGTGAAGATTCCCGATCCTGCCGCTGCCGGACTGACGATTTCAACTGATCCGACTGCGTATGCGATGGCCAAGCGGGCCAAGGCGTGTAACGCTGCTAAGGGTCCGTGGCGGGTTGGTGCCGGTACGATTTCGGAAGCCCGATTTGTTTCCGGCCTGTCGGCTCCAAGCACGGTGTCGATGGATAAGGCGACTGGTGACGAGTTGGATAATGCTCGGGTCAATGCCTTGCGGCTGATCAATGGCAAGGTTCGAGTGTATGGCGCTCGTTCTGCTTCTTCGGATGAGAACAACTGGCGTTTCATCACCCATCGGGACACGATGAATCACATCACCTATCGGGCGGAGACAGCCCTTGAACAGCATGTCTTCCAGACGATTGATGGTCGTGGTGGTTTGTTCGCAAGGATTGCGGCCTCGTTGACTGCGATTCTTGAGCCGATCCGCAAGGCTGGTGGTGTGTATGAGGCTTTCGACGCCGCCGGTAAACAGATTGATGCAGGTTATTCGGTTACAGTGAATAGTAGTAACAACCCAACATCGGATCTTGCTGCTGGAAAAGTTACTGCTGATGTTGCAGTTCGTGTATCTGCTGTTGGTGATAAAATCACAGTCAACATTACCAAGTCCAATATGACCGCAGGTGTCTTGTAATAGTTTAAGGAGTTAGTAACAAATGGCTAAAGTTTCACAGAGGCAAATCGTAGCCGATATTTCACCGGTTCAGGGTGGTACGGCTCCCCTGCCGGGGGAAAACCCGGACGGTAGTTCTTACTTTGCTCAGGTGACTGGCGGGGAGATTTCGGCTGCCGTAGAGAAGGTTTACGACGGCGGGAGTAAGTTCCCTGAGGTGTTGTGTGCCGTGGCTGAGGTGGGCGATGTGACTGTCACCCGTCATTATGCAACAGATCGTGACAAGACATTTTTGAATGACCTGCGTCCGCTAGTTGGATCGGCGTACTACGACATTACATTCTATGAGTTGGATTGTGATCTTAAAGCCCCCGATACAATGCGTCAGTACACTGGGGCTTTGTGTGTGGGTTTGACGGAGCCTGATGGCGATTCGGCTTCTGGTGCTCCTGCGTCGTACAGTTTGACATTTTCTATGGGACCGATTACAAGTCTCCCGGCTTAGTCCTTTAACCTAAAAACTTGATTCACCCCATGGAGGGGTGTACTATTAAATTATGGCTGATAAAACGATTTCCTATGACATGGACGATACGTCGTCTGATCCAGTTATTGAAGAGTTGATAGACCCTGCTCTTGATCCTGATTTAGAAAGCAGGAAAGGGAAGTTGAGTGTTCTGGATCAACTGCGTTTGGAAGTTTCGAAGAAGGTTGAACGACCGGAGATTGAAATTCCTATCCCAGAGCGTGAGGGGGTTGTAGTTCGCTATTCTCCCAATATTTCACAGAACCAGTTGAAAGCGTGGCGGCGCAATTCGGGCGAGAACAGTAAGGATGGTTTTGATACTATCAAGTTTGCTTGCTATGTCGTGGGTTCGACTTGTCGAGGGATTTTGATCAACGACGAGGAAGTAACGGCTGATAATGGGCAGGCGTATACGTTTGCTTCCAAAGAGATCATGGAAATGACAGGGGATACCCGGCCGATTCCTAATGGGATTCGAAACTTTTTCGGCATTGACCCCCACCTAGAGGCTACTGCTTTGAAGATTTTGGATTACTCTGGTTACGGCGATGAGGTGGAAGACGCCGTAAACCCTACGAATCTCTGATAGGGGATTTATCAGAGTCTTTTGTTGTAGAAACTGCTGCCCGGTTGGGTGAGGTTTGGGGAACCGATCCTATACGAATTCTGGATTGTACTGAAGAGGATTGGGCGATTCGTTTAGCGTGTGCTAAAGTTATTGCGGATGATCGCGCACGCCATGAAAAAGAACGTGAAGCGATGAGAAGGTAGTTATATAAGAATTAACTAGGGGTTTTCGGATGGCCGTTACTGAGCGAGTACGGATACACATCGAAACGAGTGCGGATCTCGACGGCTACTCGAAAACGATGATCGCTAACACCTTGCTCAAACGCCAGTTGAAGCAAACCGATAAGTTGTCACGCGGTTACGCCAACACGCTGGAAACTGCTATTGCGTACCAACTGGGCCAAGCAGCAAAAGCGGCCGGGCTGTTTGGCCAGCGTCTACTCAAGATGAATCTGAAGGGGTTCGGAATCGAGTTGGCGGGCATAACAACCGGGTTGTTGTTGATGAAGGCTTCTTTGGCTACTGGTCGTTGGATTGCTAAAGCGTGGGGCAGCACCATCAATTTCTTGAGAGCCTCTGTCGCGGGTTTGACCGCCGCAGTGATCGGTATGGTTGGTGCTTTGGCTGCGGCTAATCGTGAGTTCTCCCAGTTGCAGATGCGCCCGTTTGCTGGAGGAGGAACCTCGATGGCAGCGGCTTCGATGCGTGGTCCGTTATCCCATGGGGGCATGCAAATGATGGGGATGGCGGCGACCCAGCAGATGGTCGGGACTTTGAATAGGGCGCATCCCGGTTTTGCTAGGAACAATGGGCGACTCATAAATCAGATGTCGCAGGCTGTCGGTTACGACCCTAAGGCGGCGGTTGCTTACGCTCAGGCTTTGGCGTCGTCTAAAACTTCGGGGAGCGCCCAGCCGGTATCGGATTTCTTGAAGTCGCAAGGTTTCATATATAGCGGCGTGGCTCAGAAGGCTGCTGGGATGAAAGCGGAGAATCTGAGGGGGGCTATTACTAGCGGGCAGTTGACTCCGACGGAGATGGGAGGTCAAGAAGGGAGGCTAACGAACTCTTTGATGGGTCAGATCAAAGGGATGTTGCCTCGCATGGTTGATTTGTTCTCAACGATTGGTGGGCCTCTACTTCCGGGGCTGAAGTCTGCTTTGCGAGATATCGAAACGATTTTTGTCACTGCTTTGCACAGGATGACGGGGACGATACATGCATTTGGTTTGAACACGTTTATTCCGGGGATGGTGGCTCAGGTTCAAAGGTTTGCCGATTGGATTACGAAGATTGTTGTTCAGGATCTCCCACGTTTGATGGGGATTTTGAGGTCTATTCGTGATTGGTGGCAGGAGTTCTGGACGAAGACTGGTAAGTGGTTTAGCGATCTTGAAGACAGGATGCTGAAGTTTGAGGAAGCGGCTGCTACTGCTTGGCAGATGGTCAGGAACGTTTTTGGAAAGTTCTGGGAATGGTACAAGGAGAGGATGCATGAGTGGAATGATCTGATCAATAATAACGCTGGCATGTATGAGTTGTGGGGCGACAGGCTAGGCAACTTGTTGATGGGGTTCCTCAGCATGATTACAAGGTTCAGGAATGTGTTCTTTGACCTCTTGCCTGACATAAATCGATTTTTTCTGTTCTTAACGGATGAGGTGTTTCCAAAACTTGGTGATTTCGCTGAGGAGTTCGCCAAGGCGTTCAAGGCTATTTTTCCGATTATTAAGGGGATAGTTACTGCTTTGATGCCGTTGCTTGCGACGATCACTGCGCTTGTTACAGGGTTGAACATGTTGGGTGGAACGGGTAGTGCTGTCGCGTTGGGTTTGGGATTTTTGGGAATGTCGATGCGTGGTCATCGGGGCGGCGGAATGTTCCTGTCGGGGATGTTGAATCCGGTGGACCCCTCAAAACAAACGGCGCAACAGGCGAAGTCGGTGATGTATCAGACGGGTTACAGGGCGAACCGAGGCAGAGGGGTGATGATCGGGGACATGAATGACGGTCGGGTCCGGCCGGGTGTGCGTTGGGGACGAGGTTTTGTTAGTGGTGGCGCTATGGCAATGGGCACCATGATGCTGGCTGGTCTTGCCGGGGCGGCTGGTGGGGACAATCAGATAACGTCAGGATTGTCTGAGTCAGCGATGTTGTCTGCTCCGTTGATGTTCATTCCCGGCTATGGGATGGCGATGGCTGGTGCGGTCGGCGGCCAGTTAATGGTCGATAGGGCCAACAAGATGCGTGGCGCCCATACTGCCGGTACGGCTGGTGCTATCGGTAGGGGGGTGCAGGCCGGAGGTTTGGCGGCTGGCTATATGGCGGCAATGGCACCCACTTGGGCCGCGGCCGGAGTGGCGGGTCCTCCGGGTTGGGCTGTGGCGGCGATTATTTCGCTCGCCGCAGGTGCCCAGTATCTGGTTTCTGCTCGGAAGGGCGCGCAAAACCAGAAAGACTTTGAGCAGAGGGGCGTAGATTTGGGGATCCTCCAAGGCGATACATTCAAGGGTGATATAGGGCTTGAGTCCACCCGGCAGGGTATCAGAAACCAAATGAAGGCTTATGACACCTTGGCGGGTGACGATTCGCGTATCGCCGCCTTGGCTATAAAAAATGATGCAAGTTTTGCGGATACTAAAGCAGCGATCTTGGCGGGGCAGGGTGGTGTTACGGCTGAGGGACTCAAGAGTATTTCCAAGTATGAGTCGGCAATGGATCGTATTTCTGAGATAACAGGACAGACCGGTGATGAAGTTGAGAACATGGCGGATCGTTGGGGTCTGGCTCTTCATAACGCTGCCGATGAAGTGGAGTATTACTTCAGGTTGACTGAACGGTTCAAAACCTACCGCGATCCCGTTACCGGCGGTTTACGGGGGATAACCCAGAAAGATTTCAGATCCAATTTTACTGGGATGTATTCCGAAGCGGTTGAGGGGGGTTACTTCTCTGAGACCGGTTGGCGTCCGGGCACGACGACGCAGCAGGCGAGGCAGCAGAGCGCCGCGTCGATGCAGAATCTCTTCGCGTTCTTGGAGGGTGGTGGAGAGTTGACAGCGGGCAACGAAGAGGCCCGAGACTTTATGAAAACTACCCGCGATGCTTTTGTGGCGGCGGGTATCACTGGTTCGAGACAGGGTACTGAGTGGGCGGCGTTGGCGAAGCCGGGGGCATTGGAAGCAGCGGCCAAGGAGATGGGTTATGACATTGATCCGGCCATGTTGTTGCCTCTTTTAGATGAAATGACTCGGGTTTCTGAAGTTGGTACAGATTTGACGGCTTTCAAGAAAACACAGTTGGGTGAGCAGATGAACACCCTTATGAAGGGTTCTGGTCTTGACAAGTATGACACGCTAGGAGAGCGTAATAAATTTATGAAAACCGCGTTGGAATCCGGGGATCCTGAAGGTGCGTTGACTTTGCTGAATTTGGATATCCACAGTGAGGCGACTAAAGATGCGGCGAAGTCGCTGGCGACGTTGAAGGATGCGGCCAATGAGGCTGCCATAGCGTTGGGCAATCTACGGCCGGGACAGACTGTATCTCCCAATCATCCCGGCCGGTCAGGCCGCGGAGGCACCCACCGGCCACCCGAAGATAATACCGCCAGTCGCTCTCCGGGGGCGACGCATGACGCAGATAGGATTAAACAATTTGATTCAAGGACTTGGCAGGAACATCTTATAGGGAAGCCACAGGATGGTTGGCAAATACCGTTCGTTGACTACTGGAATCCTTGGGGGTAATAACAGATGGCTATAGTTAGATTCAGTGTCACACAAGGCTTGTCCGATGATGTTATAACTCGGATGGGTCAAGTGGCTCGCGTCAAATTGATTCAACAGCCCATAGGTACAGTAGATGCGCGTCCGGCGTTCACTGACAGGGAGGGGCTTCTATCTTTGCCGCCGGTTAACATCGACACGGCTACGAACACTTTGTTGAAAACGTATGAGTTTCCTTTTGGACCGAAAGAAGTTACCTATCAGGGGTCTGCTCTTGAATATCAGGAGGTTCAGCGTCCGGGGTTGCAACCATTGTTGAAATCGATGAACCCAAAGAACAGGTCAGTGACGGTGACTACCTTAATCACCAATCGTGAGACTGGCGGTTTGACTAGCGTCGAACAGGATTTGAAAACACTACGCGAGATGGCGCGGGAAGATAAGGACATAGAATTTATTCATGGTGGGGTGCGGTTGGGTTTTTTTGTTCGAATAGTTGATCTGACTATTACGTCAAGGGAAAGGACACTTGAGGGAGATATTTCTCGGGCTGTGGTCGATATATCGTTGCAGGAGAGCAGACAGTTGAATGTCAATGTGATTAGTATGCGGGCTATCACGGCGGAACCTTCGACAGAGAATGAGAATGAGGACGATCAACCCCCGAAGATTGTGTTGGACGTTTTGTACCTCAGGCGTCAGAGTTCGCTTTCTATGACATATACAAACGAAAATGGAGAAGAAGTAGCGTATTCTACGTCTACTACTTCCGGAAATCCAAATATAATAATGACACTAATAGATGCATTGGATGAAAACACAGGATAAATAACCCATGGAACGGATCAGCAATCTTGCCATAGGAGAGGTTCACAACAACGTTGAATCAGAGATAACCGAAGCGATTATAGAACTCGGCGTGGATCTATCGCTTGATATGACCACTGAGATGAGTTTCACTGTTTTTGATCCTGATTTTCGAATGTTGAGAAACAACTATTTTCAAGTACGTCGCCCTGTTTCGTTTCAGGGTTACGACTATGAGATCGCTCAGATGCAGATGGAGCGTCAGGGAGGGGGACTGGATACTGTCAGAGTTACGGCACGGTCTTTGCCGATTCAGCGTATGCGGCGGGAAACCGGTGCCGCATCGTGGGACACCATTTCTCCGTCGTTGTTTGCCAAAATGATGGCAGACGAGTGGGGTTTGAAAATGTTTATTCAAGACTCAGGAGAAAAGGTCGGGATTACGCGCCAGCAGGGTGACAACATTGACGAGTCAACGTGGGATGTGTTGCAGCGCCTTGCTGCCGATTTGGAGTATTTAGTTTTCGAATCTTACGGGGTGTTGTATTTCACTAGTGAAGAATTTCTACTTGAGCGTCAACCGGGTATAACGATTAATCTTTTTGCCGAGGAGACCGATCCGTGGTTTCCGTACAGTCTGTCTTTAAGCCAGAATGATGACGATTGGGCTGGTTCTTCCTTTACGGCTCAAGTGGGTAGGGAGAACGGGAAACAGTTGCGTCCGGGTATGAACGTGCAGTTTTACAATTGTGGATTGTTTGGCCATTCGGACCTACCCGTAGGAGTTTCGGGGGTGCTTAGTACTTTCATGGAGGACAGAAAGCATTTGATTTCCTCGGTGACATGGTCGGAAGGTCATCCTTCTCCAGTGGCGATTCAGGGGAGAACACTGAAAGAAACGGAAGACACTGTTGCCGATACGTCGATTGGAACGGGTTTGGGTGTTTGGGGTAAGAGAACTTTGAAGGAAGGCATGGGGACGGCGGATTCACCGGCACATGATGTTGCCCGGTTGCAGGAAAGTTTAGGCATAACTAAGACAGGTATTTTCGACACTAGAACGACAGCAGCCGTAAAGGCTTGGCAGAGGGTAAATCAGTTAGGAACTCCGATTATTCAGGCTGTTACAGAATTGCCTCCCGAAGAGCGAAAATTCTTTGTAGGAAAGGAAGAAATTATAACCTATGCCGTTGATGGTATAATCAACGCTGATGATTGGGGAATCTTGTTGACTTCCCCTGCAACATTCAAACAGAATTTGCCGCCGTCGGTGGCCCACGGAGCGTCGGTAACGTCAACGGCTGGGGCGTTACAAATTGATGATATCGGGCCAGCCGACAAGAAGTGGTTTTCCTGATGGCTGTAGCACGAAATAAGTCTTATTCCAATAGGCGGACAGCGGTATCCGGCTTCTATCAGGGGACCGTTACGGAAGTAGTTACTGCCGAGATTGATCCGTTTGGGATTCGTGTAGATGTTCCACGATTGGGCCATAAGAATACTGGTCCTTTTCCATATGTCGGCCCTCCTCCGGCGCTCGGGGATTCGGTGTGGGTGAGTTTTCAGGAGGCTCGCCCAGACGAATTGTTGGTGTTCAACGCTGGGCATCAGGACGGTGATGACATTGGGGAGGGGGTGTACCGGTTCGGCGGTCAGGTTGAGCAGTGGGGGGTGACGGTACATATTGAACCTACTTCTTATGTGGGTTCTAGTCGTGCGTCGTTGAGGTTCGACAAAACATTGTTTGGTGGTGGCGGTTCGACTGCCGGGGTGAACGGAACGACTTCAGGTGATCTTTTTGCCTATGATTTCAATAGCGGTCATTGGCTGCTGTATCACATGGGCGCTTGGGGCGCTTTCGCTACGGATAAGGAAAATATAGCGAATTGGAATAATACTGCTCTTCATATTTACGGTGGGAATAAACACGGAACTCCCAGTGGGGATTTCATGCGGCGGTTCACTATTTATCCCAGTTACAACGCTGATGGCACTCAGTATGAGCGTCTCATTTTGCAGTGGAACCATCAAGACGCTAATGAAACCGCTCCGAAAGACAATGGTCAGAGTTACTATTGGCTTGACATAGGTCAGTACGGGTATTTTCTTGGAAACATTCACCCATATCCCGACGACAATAGAGATTTGGGTTGGTCAAGTTACAGGTGGGATGACATTTATGCCACTAACTCTACGATTCAAACATCTGATCAAGAATTTAAAATGGATATTGCTGACTCCGCTCTGGGGTTGGAGTTCATCAAATCCCTACGGCCCGTGTCGTTTAAATGGAAAACGACCAAGGGTGAACCCGGTGTCCGAACGCATCATGGATTGATCGGTCAAGAAGTCGAAGCAGCCTTGGGTGGCTCGGCGGCGACTACAGCAATGTGGACTAACTCTCTGATTGAGGGGAGATTAGCGGAACCGGCGGGATTAGATGAAGAAGGAAATGAAATAACTCCTGCCATGCCAGCAGTTGAAGAACACTATCGTCAAGGGCTCCGTTACTCGGAGTTAATCGCGCCTATGATTAAATCAATACAAGAAATAAATGTTCAACTGGAAGGGAACTCTTTCCAATCTCAATCTGCTGTTGATTACATTGCTTCTTTCGATGCGGCGATGCTAGCCAAGCAGCCGCAGGTTGACCAAGACCGTGCCGACATAGCGGATCTCAAGACCCGTGTTGCGGCATTGGAGGCGTAATAATGACTATTCCAGCCAAAAAGAATGTTGATCTTTCTCTGCTCCACCCACGTTTTGTAAAACGCTTGGAAGCGTTTTTCAGCGATGAGCGTATTAAGGGGCGTGTAAGGATTACCAGTGGGTGTAGAACTTATGCCAAGCAGAAGTATTTTTATGATGGTTATAAAAGTCGTAAATCTGGATTCAATTTAGCCGCTGATCCTGACAGACGGTTTGGACCTAAAACTGTTTTTGGTGTCGGTATTTGGCGCGGAAGTTGGCACATGACTCAGGACGACGGATTTTGCTATGCGGTCGATTTCGGCTTGTGTGGCAGTGGAATCAAAAAGTGGGAAGTGAATAACATTGCGAAAGAATATGGGATGCATCCGACGGTGCGTGGCGAGTGGTGGCATCATCAGCCTCGTGCTTCTGTTGAGTGGTTTGATGCTCCGGCGTTGGATGCGATTGGGGTCAAAGAAGAAAAGAAAGAACCGGTTATTGATTGGGTGGCCCTTATCAAATATCACAATGCTATTACTGAGGGTATTAAACGAAACCCGATGCGCAGAAAAGAGCGTTCGGATCGGGTGAAGGTTATGCAGCGCAAGTTGGCCGCTCTTGGTTTTGATATTGGTGTTCCTAGTGAACATTTCGGGTGGCGCACCAAGTGGCGGGTAAAGCAGTTTCAGCGGGTTAATCGTCTTGCGCGGGATGGGATTGTTGGTTCGAGAACGTGGGATGAGATGTGGGGCGATGAGCCGTTGTCCTGATTTTGTTGCTTCCCCGGCACTCGGGGACGCGGTAAAATCTTGTCGTTACTAGTGCTAAAGTAGGATTCTATGGATGTTTTGTCGTTTCCGTTAAGGTTGACCGATAGAGGTGAGTTCGTCAAGGTGGGAACCACTTCTGACGAGTATAAGGCTCAACAGATTAAAGCGTTCATGTCTACCCATATGGAGGAACGCAAGGTTTTTCCTGCTTTTGGTATTACTGATCCAACTTTTGAGGGTTTGGGATCGTTTGAAATCATAGATTCCATTGCTCAATTTTATGGTACGTCGCTTGCGATTGAAGAAGTTGAAGTGATTCAAGGTCAGGGTGCTTTGGAAACAATCGAAGTCAAGTTTACTTAGGGGTTATTATGGTTTCTCCAGATTGGTCTACATATGTTGATCTAACTCCATATGACACAACTGTCTCCAGTATTTTGGAGGAAAGTTTGACGCAGGCGAAAGCCTTATTGCCTGAGTGGTCTCCGAAGGTTGGAGAAGTAGAGACAACTCTTTTGGAAGCGACCGCGTATCAGACCGCCAATTTGGCGAATGCAGCGAATCGGCTTCCGGGGGCAACAGTTGAAACACTTTTGAAATTGTTTGCAGTGACTCGTTCGAATGGGGTTAAAGCAACGGCAACGGTGGGAATAACATTCTCTGACAACTATGGACACTCTATTCCCGCGACTACCGCTTTTGCTTATTTTGGTACAGATGATTCAGCGTATGTGTATACGTTGGATGCGGATACAACGGTAGCGTCTGGTTCAACCACTTTGGCATCGGTGGCTGTCACGGCTCAAGCGATTGGAACGGGATACAACATCCCTTCCAACGGGAGTTCTCTCCAGTCGTTGGCGGTGCTGCCCTATGTGAAAACGATTGTTCTCGATTCAAAGCCAACGGGTGGGTTAGACGCAGAAACTGATACGGAGTATTTCAATCGGGCCACTACATTGTTGAAATCATATTCTTCGGTTTTAGCAACTGAAGAACAGTTGGCTTCCCATGTTCTTGCCGTCTATGTGGGATCGGTGTTTCGAGCCAAGGCATACAACACGCGTCGGTTTTCCGACAGGGATCTGGTCACGGGGGGTGGGATACATAGCGGGTATGTGTTGTTGTCCGTCGCCGGGGAAAATGTTAACGGCTATCCAAGAGCCGTTGAAGATGCCACGGTATCAGCAGCGAATGTTTCTACGATTTCAACTGCCGTGGCCAGTAAGACCGGTACAGGTCTGACTATTGAAGTTCACAATGCGGAACTTGTAGGGATTGGTATTACTTGCGAGGTGTACAAACTGTCCACTGCCGCTTCAGGAACGGTTTCTGGTGCGGTTCAAACGGCGCTAGAAAAATACTTTGACTCTGACGCGTGGGATTGGAGCAGGGTTGTTCGCAAGAACGAAGTGATTAGTTTGTTGGACAGTGTGACTGGCATTGATTATGTCAAGAGTGTCACGTTGTCATTGCCGGAGGAAGCAGTGGTCGCTGCCTCTACGGCCAACCTGTCGGCCGATTATGACAATGGGACGGTAGGTGTTGGGGCGACACTAACGAACAATTCAACGCAGGCGGCGTTTGCGACAGACGGTCAAACACCGAGTTCGGGTGATCGTGTTTTGATCAAGGATCAGACGGCAGCACTCCAAAACGGCATCTATGAGGTTACAACGGTTGGTGACGGTTCCAGCAATTGGGTTCTAACTAGGAATACTGATGCAGATACTACCAATAAGATGGTAGTTGACAAGTTTGTCTGGGTCACTGCTGGTTCAACCAATGGTAGTAAGGGATTTTCTTGTAGTGCTGCTGGAACGATTGGAACAGATTCGATTTCATTTATTCAGACTTCGACCGCCGTGCGTGCTGAAATATTGGCCTCCAATGTCACTGATGGCACTGGTGGTTTGATTGGTGATATTCGTATGAACCGTTTGGGAATGTTGACCTATCCAAGTACTTTGACTATTACGGTTTCGTAAAATGGCTGACCCCATTAACCTATTGGAATCAAACGGAGTTGTATTTAATTCTTCTCTTTGGTCGGCGACAAATGCAACACTTCGTACTACTGCTTCTTTAGGCTATCAGGAAACGAAATTGGGAAGCGGGGTAGGGAAAGATGGCTTACTAATTACCTCTTCGGCTGCTGGGGTGGTGAAAGTTACATCTCCTTTGTTCCCTATTGATTATACAAAGAGTTACGGAACAAATGGAATTATTACTATTGGTTCTGCCTATGTGGAAAAAACGGCAACATTGAAGATTGAATATTTCACTGTCACGGTTGCTGGAGGGGGTAGTTCGATAGATCCGGTTGGGGAAAAGGTGGTTGATGGGGCATGGGTTGCGTCATCGTCATCGGATGTCCATGAAGTTGCGTATGTGCTTCCGGCCGACGCTACTAAAACGTATGCTTTAGGAACTCACTTGTCTGCGGTTACTATGAAGTTTGGTTTTCGAGAAGGGCCGCCGGATTTTGGTAGGAAACAGTTTTGGGTTCCGTCCGATGCCAACTACGCTAGATTGATTTTTACGGTTGATGCTGCGACTGCTGCAAATCAGGCATTTGTTTTGTCGGATGTGTTCGCTGTGGATTTGTCGTTGATGCTTTCAAATATCACATTAGATAACGCATACAATATACTTCCTGAGTTTCTTAGAAATGCTGACGCGAATCTAGATAACGCATCTCAAAACCATGTGCGGATGTTGAAAAAGTTGATGTCAGCGGCTTATGCCACTGGAATCATTATTGGTGAAGAAACAAGAACTTGGAATTACAGAAGGTCAACTGATTCGATAACAAATACCGAAAGCAAGTCAGCGTTAACGGATCCTCAACAAATTCATAAAGATAATCTTAGATGGTTGGCTCAATTCGTTGGGGTTGAACTGGTCAATCCATTTACGGGTATGAGCATGTGGCTGTCGCTCCCCGGATGGATTGAATCTACTGATTCAACAACGTGGCAAAAGATAGACCTAGTTGACAACGAGGACGTTGCTAGTGACTCCGCTCAATGGGCGAAGGTTAGATCGGCCTCCTACGAGGATATTCAATCGTATCGAGATCAAATCGAAAATGCTTTTAATGGTTTGAATACCGGCAAACCGTATCGGATGCGGGAATATTTGAAAACGATTCTGGATACAACCACACCGGACAATTATTTCCACAGGATAAAAACGCATGACCGGGAATCTCCGCTCTTGGTCAAGTATGTTTTTGATACAGAAGTAGATCCAGATCCGGATGGGATTCGTGTCGAAACAGAAATGGATCCGACGCTTTCTATGGGTGTTATCGGTACACAGTCTGGTAAGCCGCGGGACGCAGGGGTGTTCGCTTTCGAAGCAAAGGACATTCTAGAGAAGAACGTGCCGGGTGCTGGAGTCACAGCCAATGACGACACCGTCTTCAAGTTCGGAGATAGCGCCTGTGCGGCCATGCCAGACGTAACCGGTTCAGGCAGGCATGTCTCATTGGTGACGACGGGCACAGCGATTGATCCTAAGGATTCTCGTTACGGAATCATTGCCGGGTCTCGGTATAGCACGGGATTTTCTTTTTACCCGAGTGGCGTTACAGGATCAAAGGCTTACCTTCAATCCGCAACGGTTTCAACAGGTCTCACGGGAACAGATTGTGACTACTTGTTCCACATCAGTGATGTTAGTTATGGAAACAGTTCTGATATCATCTTGTACCAGCAAGGGACTCCATCTAATGCCAATTATAGGGCTTGCACAATTGATGCATCGTCCGGCATTCTCAAATATCTGACTGGGGTGTCGGGGTCTGTTTCATCGGATGTCTACAGTTCCTCAACTCATCCTGTTGAATATGATTTCACTACTGTAGGGGATCGTTGGGTACGGTTTGCCGTCGGTGCGTCAACGACGAAGTTCTATGTCGGTCCGTCACTGATTGATGTATGTCATCCCACCTCTCATCTGGTCACTACGGCATCGCAGTCTTCTCCAAATGTTTTCTCTACTTCGTTTACAGCGCAGTGGTTTCAAGTGAACCACGGTGAGAACGGGGTTGTTGGTTATCGGGCTATTGTGAATGATGGAATGCTAGATAGTCAATATGCTGGTTTCATTTTGTCAACATGCATAGATTTGAATATGACGAGCAGTAGTACAACTACTCCTACATTATATGATGGAGTGGATACATTCACTCAGAGTGCTACTCTTAACACTGATGTGGCTTACACTATTCAGTACGAGGCAAGTCCCCTACCTGTTTCCAACTGGATAGGCTTGCCCCATACGGGAACCGATTATTTATACTTGGGCAACCAAAGCAGTTCCGGTGACAGCATTGTGGTGTCTGGGATGGACAATGACACCTACAACTGGACCGTCACCTATACAGACGCTACAACGGCTACGGGCACCGGAACGGGTGTGACCACGATTACTTGGAATGCTGGAACGTATGGGGGCAAACAGATCACTCAGATCGCTGCCGTTGGAACCAAAACCTACACATTTTTACCTAGCATTACATTGACGCATACGACGACGACAAGCACTGGAACTGATGAGACAGGTGGAACATGGACTATCAATCGTGCGTGGGAGGCCGCTGATGCGTATGAGCATTCTGCGATTGTTGATAGGGATTTATTCCAGTTGAATCGTGAGGGGGGGGCAATGGCTCCCAATCTGACGATCGGGCGAGATACGGCATTAAGTGTTTCATTTCACTATCGTCGGTTCAAAACTGACAGCGGAAATGATGATTTTGTATTCAAACACCCAAACTTCATGTTGAAGTTCAACGGTGATGATGTAATCGGGATCCTCACGGAACAGTATGATTCATCTTCGTCTGCTGGGGGAACCGTGAGTGTGACTTGGGATGATTCTTCGCGCATCGGACAGTGGAATCATATCGGGCTTGTTCGAGATGTTCCCAATAGTAAGTTTACTATGTATGCAAATGGAACCAAAGTTCAGGATGTGGCGGATACCACGGTTGGTAGTTTGGCTTCCCGTGTAGGCAATTCTGACGCGAATGTTATTGTTCACACAGATGACGAGCCGGGTTGGCAATTTAACCACTTTGTAGTGTTCAAAGAGGCAATGTCGGCAGCAGATATGGAAAGAGTGCGGATAACACTACCCATTTAAAGTGTAGTATCTACCTAGGAGCAACGCTATGACTATCACCTACGGAAACAGATTTGGTTCGTTGCCGAACTGGTCGTCCAGTTTGGATTCATTCACGCGCGTCCAGTTCAATGATGCCTTCACAAATCTCAACACGAATTCCGCTGGATGGTCAGAAAGCAGCAGTGCCGCCTCGGGAACCATAGCCGGGTTTTTCCATTACAACTCTACCGATAATTCGTTGAAGGTCTATTCCACTAACGATTCAACATGGGTTTTGGTGGTTGATGGTACTGAGGTTCGTGGAACCACCCTGACTACCAAGGGTGATATCTACGCTGCTTCGGCGGCCAATACGCCGATCAGGTTGGGAGTCGGTACCAATAATCAGGTATTGTCTGCGGATTCCACGGCGGGTACTGGTTTAGCGTGGTCTGATGTTGTTTTGAGTGTTGGGGGAACGGCTAATGAAGTCGAAGTGTCCACAGTGTCGGGTGCGGCAACAGTGGGACTTCCCAATGATGTAACAATTGCTGGCACACTAACACTAGATAGCGTGGGACTCGCTGCTGTTCAGTCGTCTGGCGAGGCGTTTGCCAACAATGATACGTCTGTTATGACTTCTGCTGCTATTGAAGATAAGATTCTATCGTATAGTTATGCCACTGATACAAGTTTAACGACTACTAGTGGTACGCTTAGTGATTTGGAGACAATGTTCCATATGGAGGTTACTGTCTAATGGCAATGACTCAAACAAAGTTACATGCGCCGTCGCAGTTGGGCAACTCGGCAGCGACGCTATATACGGTTCCGGGCAGTACGACAACGATCCTAAAACAGGTGGCACTGTGTAATACAACGGCAACCAATCGAACGGTTTCACTTTATTTAGTGCCCAATGGAGGAACGGCTGGTGTGACGAATGCTGTGCTGTACGACGTTCCAGTTGACTCAAAGTCTACGATTTTTGTGAACATGTCCGCAGTTATGGCGACCGGAGATTTTATATCTGGTTCTGCGAGTGTGGCTAGCGCCGTAACGGTTCATTCTTTCGGTATTCAGGAGGCGTAACAATGGGGCGGCTGGTCCGAATAGGCGCTCCTGATGCTTTAGCGGATTTCTATGATTCGCCGTCGCATATTTTCGGGAGCGGTGAAGACGCTGTTGTAACGATCAGCACCAATACTTCGTTGACTGCGGATATGTACTATCTGGATTTGACGATAGATTCCGGCATCACTCTGACAACTGCCGGATACAAGGTGTTTGTTCAGCGGAATCTGTATCTAAATGGAACGCTGGGAATGGCCGCTGGGCCTTCCGCACAGGGTTCGCTGGGTATTGGAACTCAGGACGCTAACGCTACGAACTCGTTGGGTGGGGCTTCAGCAAGTTATACGGTGACTGCTCCTACTGCTGCATTGGGCGGGTCGAAGTGGTATAGGAATCCTTTGAATGCAGTTGACGGCTACTCGTTTGATCCCAGCAATGGGACCATCAACCTTTTGAAAGGCGGTGCCGGTGACGGCACCAACTATGGTGGCGGTGTGGTAATCGTTGCCGCGCGGTATTTGTCGGGTGCTGGAAGCGTTGTGGCCACGGCTGCCGGTAACGCCGGTGGTGGTGTGGTGATTCTGATTTCTTCGGACAAGACCCACTCATACACACTTAGCGCCGCTGGTGCTGGAACGGGATCAGCGGGAACGACCTCCTTCCTTGAGGCAGACTGATGGCTGAGGCTCGCTACGATCAGGATGTTCGTCGGGATAAGGATCTTCTTCCTTATGTGTACGCGGCTTTGCCTGAACGGGAGTTCGGGGATGTCCAGTTTGATGGCGAGATGCTCTTCGGTAATGGCGAAGACGGCGATGTGACCATTTCTGCTGATACAAGTCTCAGCGAGGACATGTATTACAGCAATTTGACTATTGATTCTGGCAAGACTTTGAATCCCAACGGATGGCGGGTTTTTGTAAAGAACACGTTGACGCTGAATGGTGATTTGGGCGTTAAAGAATCTGTTGCCAGTGTGAGTGCCGGTTCTTTGTCTGGGACGGTTGGTGTCGGGCAGAGTGTGGTTGACGGTTTGGGCGGTGCTGGTGAGCCTGACGGTTATGAGCCGGGTTTTACATTCACCGGTTCGGGTTCTGTGACTAGTTCGCTGGGTATCGATTCTTCAGACTTTTATGATCTTCGTGCGGCTGTCAATGCTTATCAGCGTCGTGGTGGTGACTTTCTTCGCGTCAAGGGTGGTGCGGGTGGAGGCACTGGTGCTGACGGGGTTGGTGGAGCCGGGGCGGCGGGGAATTGGCCCCCGAACGCCAACACGGTTGGTGCGCCCGGTGGAAAGGGTTCAGCAGGTACCGGTGGTACTGGTGGCGCAGGCGCTCGTGGTGGTGGCGTGGTGATGCTTGCAGCACGGGTTATCACTGGTGAGGGTGGTATTTATTCTGAGGGTGGTGCGGGTGTTGCCGGTACGGCGGGGTCTGGTGGGACTCCTGCTCCTAGTTATACTGATCCCGCTTCAACCGTTCATTCTGAGGGTCCACCTGTGACTGGACAGACCCCACCAACGGGCGGTACACATTTTGTTCCGGGTCCGCCTGTATCGGAACATGGTCCCGGTGCGCCTGTGGTCACAGGGCATTCGGAGGCTCCAGATATAATTACTGGGCATTCTTCGGAACATGGTCCGGGTCCAGATGTGGTCACGGAAACTGAAGCGGTACACGGTCCGGGTCCAGATGGGGCAGCGCATCACCATCACTTCACTGGGCCAACTCATCATAATTCTACTTACAATTTCCACCTTCCGGGGACAGGCCACGCTTCGACATTTGTAGGATTTCCGGGTCCAGATATAATTACTGGGTATTCTTCGGAACATGGTCCGGGTCCAGATGTGGTCACGGAGACTGAAGCGCAACACGGTGATGGCGGAGAAACCGCGCAGCACGGTCCGGGTCCAGATGTGGTCACAGAGACCGAAGCGGGCGCACCTGTTCAAGTTGATTATTTTGAAGCAGGCGAGTATTTCAGTTACGAGGGTCCGGATGTGCAGACTCACGAGGCTGCCACCGTTCATCCCGGTGGTGGTGGTGGAACCGGATATACGGGTCAACGCGGTGGGCGTGGCGGTGGTGGTGTCCTAATCGTGGTTACCAGAGACGCCGGTACTCCAACTTACACTTTCAACACGGGTGTAAACGGGCGACTCATCGCACTGGATACTGCTAATATCTAAAAATGTCACAAATGACGGTGACTTTGGGTCAGGGTGAACGGGTTAGGGAAATTTGTCCTAGCGTTTACGTTTTCAATTTTACTGCTGCTGGTGCTATTTGTAAAGTAGCGCAGAAATATATTGATGATTATTATGACGGATCAGAAAATGATTACTTTGAACTGTCAAAAATGTATCCTAAAAATAAGGAAGGGAAAAGCCTCCCTCCTTATGTAGACATCGAGAAACGGTTTTGCTACACCGCAGGAATGCTCAAAGAGTTGCGTGGAGAGTATTCGCTTTTACATGAACTGGTATGGGATACCTTGATTGAGATGAAGCACATCCTTGCAAAGGATTTGGGTATTGGTTATTATTTCCGATCTGGGGCCAATGACGAACTCCTGATATATCCAGATGGGCAGGGGTATTTTGATTTTCATCAGGATACGCGAGAAGGTGGAAGAACGGGAACGTACTTGTTCTACGTCAATGACAACTATGAAGGCGGAGAGATAGAGTTCAAAAATATTCGTGATTCCGAAGGTGAAAGAGTCAAGTATAAACCCAAGAAGGGCGAGGTGCTGATGATGCCCACGACATGGCATACCGAACACCGGTCATTGGCGAATACTGCTGGCGAGAAGATTTATATTTTGGCTCAGGTGAAGGATTGAGATGGAACAAATAGCGCCGGGTATATGTGTATGGGATGGATTATATTCAGAAGCGGAAGGCTTGCTGGATAAGATAAAAATAGTTGGGGATATGGATCCTTCTGTGGCACCGTGGAAGAGATCCCTAGTTTATGGTCCTGAAGAGGGAACTAGGAATGTTATCTCTGAATATAGAACCAGTGTTGAAATGGATTTCCATGAAATCCTCGGAGATAGAATTGAGTATGCCAACGATTCGCATGTTGTAGATTTGAGAAATCATTTGTTGGATCTGATAAATACATACGAAGTGCAAATCCACAACTATCGGTCGGCCTTCGGTTTGAAACTGCAAAAGAATCAAGGACTACGTTGTTTGAGATACAGAAACGAAGCGGAATATCGGATGCATGCCGATGCAAGTTCCACAAATATGCGTTTACTGTCGTTGCTTCTTTATTTGAACGACGATTACATCGGTGGAGAATTGGCAGTTCCATTATTCGATGTTGAGATTAAGCCAACACCCGGAACTCTCGTATTGATGCCAGCCTGTTTTCCATACTCCCATAAGGCCCTTCCGGTAGAAGAAGGGGAGAAGTATGTACTAGTGACTTGGTTTCAGTAGACCATGCACGATACAACGGGAATTATTGATCGAAGAGTAGTGATCGTAGGCGGGGGAAACGCTGGATTGATATGCGCCTTGATCCTGCGAAAGACATTTCCTGAATATCAAATAACTATTATTAAGTCTGACAAAATCGGCACCATAGGAGTAGGGGAGGGGTCTACGGAACATTGGCGAGGCTTTATGAACTTCGTTGATATCAAGGTTGCTGATCTGATCCCGGCCACGAGTGCTACTCATAAAAAGGGCATTCGCTTTGAAGGATGGACTAATCATACGCCAGACTATTTTCATTCGATTGCGGGTGAGTCCAAGGGAAGTCCTCATGTTGGAGAATTTCATGGTTCGTATGGGGGGTTGCAGGCGAAGGGGATTCTTCTTTCGGACGCCACGATGTTCGGTGATCCGAGGAATAATATTGTTCTGGCAGAAAATCCACATGATGGTGTTAATCAATTTCATTTTGATACCCACCTGTTGAATGAATTTTTAACTTTGAAATGCAAAAAGCGTAATATCAAAATCATTGATGGTGAGGTTTGGGATGTGAATCTATCCGATTCGGATTGGATAGAAAGCGTTGACATAGATACTTTAGAGTATCCGGTTGAGGCCGATTTCTGGATAGACGCTTCGGGTTTCAACAGGATTTTGATGTCAAATCTACCCGATATGAAATGGAACTCTTTTAGCGATTACCTGTTGACCGACTCTGCGATTGCCTTTCGCGCTGATGCAGATCCCAGTGGGGAGATTCGTCCGTACACGCGGGCGACGGCCCTGAGGAACGGTTGGGCTTGGGAGATTCCGACACAAACGGAACGGGGAAGAGGCTACGTCTATTCTTCAAAGTTTTGCTCAGAGGAAGATGTCGTGTCCGAGATGGAAGAACTATTGGACATCAAACTATCGGACTACAAACATTTCCAATTTGATCCCGGTTATCTAGAAAAGATGTGGGTTGGGAATTGTGTGGCGGTGGGTTTGTCAAGTTCCTTCGTTGAACCTCTTGAGGCTACTTCCATTGGATCAACGATCAATCAATCTTTTGCATTGTTGGGTTTTTTGGCTTCGTTTCGGAGAGAGAATAGATACAGCATAAAGCAGTACAATATTATGATGAACAATATGATGTTGAATATTAGAGATATGATTCGGCTTCATTATATAAGTGATCGTGAAGACACGGAATTTTGGCGTGAACAGAAAAGTATGCCCATTCCAGATAGTTTGAAACATTTGTTGGGAGTTTGGTCAGAGCGTCAACCGGAGAATACGGACATACAGGGGCCGTGGTTACTGTTCAGGATGCTCCATCTCTATCATGTTGCTCAGGGGCAAGGACTACTCAGTGCTGAAGTGGCATTGGATTCGATAGCAGCGTATGGTGTAGCAGACAGGGTGGAGAATTACTTGTATGATTTGAAACAGGCTAAATATTCCAGACCAACGAGAGATCATGCTGAAGCGCTTAAAGAACTCAGATAAAATTAGAACTTACCGGGATTGGCCCAAGGTCAAGCCCGGAGAAATATTGATGATTCCTAAGGACTATCGCCTATTAGAGAATCCTCCCGTAGTCAATGGCACCACTTGGCCTGATTGGTGGAAGAACATGCCGAAGAATCGGAATACTACGATGCTTGGGTGTAAGGGGATTCAGGACTATCTCTCTTTGGGCATTACAGTGCCGCTGTGGTGTGACATGCAGTTTGATCCGATGGGTCATGCGGAGTTCGTAGCGACACCAGCGGATCGTTTTTTTGGTGTAGAACGTTTTCATTACGACTCTTGCGAAGGTGCCCCCATCAATGATGGTAGGGCGCGTCCAAAGGCATCGTATTTGAAATTGGTATCCCCCTATCTGTACAAGACTGCTCCGGGTTATTCGATGCTGGTTCTGCCGGTGGCCTATGAACCTGATTCGCGTTATGAAGTTCTACCAGCCATTGTGAACACGGATTACTACCACAATCTTCATGCTGTTATTCGTGTGATGACGGGGGAGTCGTTTGAAGTGCGTGCGGGAACTCCGTTATACCACTTGATTCCTGTCAAGAGGAACGACAAGGTCAAGACGATCATTATGGGACTTAAAGAAATGTGGGATATGGGTTGGAACCGTGGTGTGGGCACCTTTGGGTTCCGGGCTGGCAATAGAAAGGGTCTTTATCGCAAGCACCAGCGCGAGGCTGATGCGGGGAAATGTCCTATGGGTTAGTATTGGGGAATGGAAGAACCCGCTCAAGACCCCGGTAAACAACTGGTAGATTCTGAAGTTGCAGAGAAGTATGAAGACCTGCCTGTTGTCGTTAAAGATTACGTTGTTGTAGCAGAAATTCTAACTGACGAAGGTACGTCGTTGCTGGTTTCGACCGGTCCCACCACAACTCCTTGGACGGTGTTTGGCCTGTTGCAGTATGGTCACAAGTTTTTTGATGATCAATTTTATAACCCTAGGTTTAATCCGGGGAGTGACGATGAATGATGTAGACTCATTTGAGAGGGAGGCAATTAGGGAACGGTTTAGATTTTATAAACTATCTTTGAGGAGTCTTTGAATGCCTGCCGGTATCTATCATTTTACTTGTGAACAGGGAGCCACGTTCACTCGCGATGTAGAAGTAACGAACTTTGATGACAGTATTCGTAGTTTGGCGGGCTATACGGCCCGTATGCAGGTGCGTAAGGATATAGAAGCATCTAGCGTTCTAATCGAACTGACCACGGAAAATGGTCGGATTGCGATCACGCCGAATACCGGAACGGTAAGTTTGACTATTTCTGCTGCGGATACTGCGGCGCTAGAGTTCAGTGGCATATATGATCTAGAGTTGGTTGGCGGTACGGGCGTAATAGAAAGACTGTTACAAGGTAACTTTAACTTGGATGAGAACGTGACGATATGACTACTTACAATGTGACAGTTGAAGAACTCCGAAATGTTGTTACCACATCCGCGGCTACCCCGGACAAGGTTTATGTAAAGATTCTCGCTACTGCTGGTGGTCAGCAGGGCGGACTTCTAACGGGTAGTACGGAACCCAATGCTGCTACGGGGGCTGAAGGGAATTGGTACATCTGGCAGATGGGAAGTGGTGAATCCCGACTATTTGGTCCTAAGGCTTCCGGGGTGTGGCCCGCAGAATATATCTCTTTGACTGGTGCGGATCGGTATATTCATACGCAAGGGTCGGCAGCGACGACTTGGACAGTTACACATGCATTAGGAGGCCATCCATCTGTAACAGTTGTTGATTCTACCGGCACAGTGGTGATAGGTGGGGTACAATATGATAGCGAAACGCAGGTTACACTGACATTTTCTGCGGCATTTTCAGGGTCGGCATATTTGACGTAGTACCGGGGTCAACATGGCACAAAAGTTTGTTACCAATCTTAATATAAATCAAAATGAACTTCAGAACGCGAAGATGCAGTTCTCTGCTGGGGATCCCGGTTCTGGGGAGTTCGAGGGTTGGACGATTTTCGATTCAACCAACAATATTCTCAAGGTTTACAACGGTTCTGCGTGGAAGCAGATTCTAACCGATGTTTCGTCTAGCACTACAGCGCTGACCGTTACGGCAGGGACGGCGGGCGCTCCGGCGCTAACTGTTGCTAATGCCAATGGTTCTACTGATGGGCTTATGCCCACAGCGCATTATGTGCTAGTAAACGCTGCTACTGAGGCGGATACTGCCTCCACGATTATGAAACGTGACGGGAGCAATGCTGTCAATGTTTCAAAGGTCACAGGTTTGGCGGCACCGACTAACGCTGCTGATGCCGCGAACAAGGGTTATGTCGATGATCGGGCCGCTGGTCTGGATCCTAAAGAGTCGGTTGCTGTTGCTACAACGGCTGCGGCAACTCTTGCCAGTGGCTTTGAAAATGGTGACACTCTTGACGGAATCACTCTTGCGACTGGCGACAGGGTTCTGCTCAAAGATCAGGCTGACGCTTCTGAAAATGGTGTTTATACGGTAAACGCTTCTGGCGCTCCAACGCGGGCTACAGATTTTGATACTTCCGCAGAGGCTACTGCTGGTGCTTTCTTCTTCGTAGAGCGAGGCACCGCAAACTCCAATCGGGGCTACGTCCTTCAAGCCAAGGTGGGTGGCGGGTCTTACACCATTGGCACTGATGATCTAGTTTTCTCACAGTTCTCAGGTGCCGGTCAGATTGATGCTGGTGCCGGTCTTACCAAGAGCGGTGACACTCTCAACGTTATTGCCGGGGATGGCATCACCGTCAACGCTAACGATGTTGCTCTCGCCAGCGGTACTGCCGGTGACGGAATCACATACACAAGTGGTGTTCTTTCGATTTCGACCACGGCAGCCGGTGATGGTCTGGCAATCGCAAGTGGCGTTTTGTCGATCAACGTGGTCGCCGCCGGAGGCATCGAAACTTCTTCTGACAGTCTTCAGATCAAACTTGATTCCGGTGTAGCCGGTTTGGCCACTACCGGTAGTGGTCTGGCTGTTAAAAGCGACATCGCTGGTACTGGTATTACTTTCACTGCTGGTGTTCTT
>Ga0315334_10000284_pt1 | contig 31327 bp, 28 predicted proteins | sample M150034915metaG_FD_205555 | JGI IMG/M metagenome (GOLD analysis project Ga0315334, IMG submission 205555) | Ammonia-oxidizing marine archaeal communities from Monterey Bay, California, United States - M1 500m 34915 | ecosystem: Environmental > Aquatic > Marine > Intertidal zone | place: USA... | reverse complement strand
CAAAAAAAACATTTATTTCAAGAGATCCATATGGCGTAAGACCTTTATTTTATAATCATGATAGTTTAAATTATATTATTTTTGCTTCAGAAATGAAAGGATTATATGATTTATCTAAAGATAATTTAAATCAAATTAGACAATTTCAACCAGGAAAATTTATGATATATGATAATAATACAGAGATGATAACATCATATAATAAATATATTAAAGATTTATTATTAATCGAGAAAGTAAATCATAAAGAAGAAGAAATACTCAAAAATATCAATTCTATCTTTAAAGAAGCAGTATATAAAAGAATAATGAGTGATAGAGAAATTTGTTGTTTATTAAGTGGTGGATTAGATAGTTCATTAGTAGCATCAATAGTATGTAGTAAATTTGAACCGAATACAGTAAAAACATATTCAATCGGATTAAAAGGTAGTCCAGATTTATATTTTTCTCAAATAGTAGCTGATCATATTAAAAGTAATCATACAATAATTGAATTAACTGAAGAAGATTTTTTAAATTCAATAGAAGAAACAATAAAAGTAATAGAAAGTTATGATATAACATCTGTTAGAGCAAGTGTAGGAAATTATTTAGTATCAAAATATATAAAAGATAATAGTGAATGTAAAGTAGTATTTAATGGAGATTATAGTGACGAAGTATTAGGAGGTTATATATATTTTAATAAATGTGATGATAAAGATGAATTTAATATAGAAACTAAAAGATTAGTAACTGATATTTGTTATTTTGATAGTTTACGAAGTGATAGATCAGTTTCACAAAATGGTTTAGAAGCAAGAGTTCCATTTGCTGATAAAACATTTATCGAATATATTTTTTCAATTAATCCTGAATTAAAATTAGCAAAAACAAATGATTATGTCGAAAAATATTTATTAAGAAAAGCATTCGAAAAAGATAATTTATTACCAAATGAAATTTTATGGAGACATAAAGAAGCATTCAGTGATGGTGTATCAAGTCAAAAACGATCTTGGTATCAAATTATCCAAGATTATGTAAATACGAAAATATCAGATGAAGAATTTAATTCTAATAAAAATAATTATTTAATTAATAAACCAATGACAAAAGAGGCTTATTATTATAGAAAAATATATAATAAATATTATAAAAATACAGATCAAGTAATACCATATTATTGGTTACCAAAATATTCAGATGGAGCAACAGACCCATCTGCTAGAACATTAAAACATTATAAAGAATGAAAAAAAAAATATTTTTTTAATATATAAAAATCATAAATGAATTTTATTAAAAAAAATATAAAAAAAATATTAAATAAAAAAAATAGAAAATATTTAATCGCTTCAATTATATTAGTAATTGGTATTTATTATTTATATAATATAAAAAATAATAAAGAAAATTTTGAAAATATTAAACCAGTATACATGAAATTAAAAGAAATTCATGAAAATACTCCAAAAGATAGAAAAACAAGAAGAAACAGAATTAGTGCAATAATGAAAAGACTTTTAATAAAGGAAAAAAAAGAAAAAGATAAGTGGTTTGTTGAAAAAAATTTAAATATTTTAATGACTTATACAGAAAATAAAGAACAAAAAAACGCTTTCCTATCAATGATAAAGGAATTGAAACTAAAAATTGCTAAACCAAAGGCACCAATAAAAATACACCAACCAAAGGCACCAATTAAAGAAATTGCTAAACCAAAGGCACCAATTAAAGAAATTGCTAAACCAAAGGCACCAATTAAAGAAATTGCTAGAGAAGTTGATGGACCAATAAAAATACAACAACCACAAGACGGACCAATAAAAATACAAGGACCAATAAAAATACAACAACCACAAGACGAAATATTAAGGGATTTAAATATGTTACTTAAAAATACTACAAATGAAAAAAATCAAGGAGCAGTAAAAAATATTATTTCTAAATATGAAAAAAAACCAGCACAAAAAAAACCAATTCATAGTGGAGATGTTGTAGTTGTACAAAAAAAACCAATAGCAGCACCAGTTTGGGAAAAAACTGAATATGGTTATAAAATGCCAAGACAAGATAGTCAATATATGAGAGAAAATATGAAATGGGATGCAAAACAACTACCAGATTCTTGGTCAAGTAATCCAGCAATAAATAAAGCTATGGAACAATTAGTAATAAATGATGATAAAATAATGAAACAACAACAAGAACAAATGATAGGAGTATGTAATAGATTTATGAGTACATTTCCAACAGAAGATGAAAAAATAAATATACAAGCTCATAATAATCTTTTAAGAAACAATCAAAAGTATCAACAAAAAATTAGTATGTTGCAAAAAATATGCGGTTAGAAAACTTCTTGATTATTATTTTCGATTGAAATTACTTTTTCTAATGGAACTATACCCCATTTAATTTTTAACCAAATTCTATCATAAATATAATGAGTTAAAAATTCAACTATTATATCTAATATTGCAAATTCAATACCATGAAGTATACTCTCTTTCATTATAAATACAGTAGAAAATGATATTATTATGAATACAATTATCCTTAATAATATTACTTTAAAAAAAGTTCTTAATTTTGTTTCCATTCTTTTATTATTTATCTTTTTTCAATTTTATTTTAAAGTTTTCAATAGAAAAAATACAATTATCTAAAGTTATTTCTTTTTTTTTTAATTTTTGAAAATCCCAATGAAGAGGATAATTTTGTCTATCATATCGTATAAAAAAAGATTTTTTACCCTTTCTAAGTTGAACATCTTTATTTTTATATTTACCAATCGATTTTGGAATTAATAAAATACATTCATCTAATGTTATTTTTTTTAATACTTTTCCTTCTGGTAAATTTAAATATAATGTATCTTTTTGACCGATTTCTCCATACATAACTCTTGGACCCCATTTAGATTTAAATCTATAAAATTTTTTATTACCAAATTCACCAATATAAAAATCATTATTTTTAGAACTAGTATTTTCAAATTTTTTAACATCTGGTTTAAATTTATTATAATATTCGTCAACTACATTATACCAAATTTTATCTTTATTTAAAATATTTTTCAAATCATTTTCAATTTCAGAAGTAAAATTATAATTCATAATGACTTGAAAATTTGTTTCTAAAAATTTTGTAACAGTTATGCCCAATTCAGTAATAAGTAGTTTTTGTTTTTCACCTTTAATTTTTTCATTTATTGTATAACGATATATTTTATCATTTTCCAATTTTAAATTTTCTGACTCAACTTCGATTGGTTTAATATCTTTTTTAACAATATATCCTTTTTTTAAAATACTTTCAATAGTATTACCATATGTAGAAGGTCTTCCGATACCTAATTTTTCTAATTCTTTAACTAATTTAGATTCATTATATCTAGAACCACTTGAAATATATTTTTTTTTACTATTAATAATAATATAATTTAATTGATCATCTGTTTTAATTTGATCAAAAAATAAACAATCTTTATTTAATTCATCTAAAGTATTTGATAAAATTTTAAATCCTAAAAAATAAAAAAAATTAATTTTTTTTTGAAATTTTTTTTTAGTTTCTGAAACATTAATCTTAATATCTTTTGATTTAAATTTAGAATTTTCCATTAAACATTCTAAACTCCTTTTCCATATTAAATTATATATTTTTTTTTCTTGAGGATCATCTATTTCACTTGATAATTTATTAATATTAGTTACACGAATACACTCGTGTGCTTCTTGACTACTTTTATTTTTTTTATCAAAAGTTCTCAATTTAAAATAATTTTCTCCATAATTTTCAATTATATATTTTTTCATCATATTTTTAGCTTCTTTAGACATTTTATATGAATCTGTTCTAATATAAGTAATAAGACCTTGTTGATATAATTTTTGTAATACCATACTTGTTTTTTTAATACTATAAGGAGAACTTTGATTAATAGTTGAAGTAATATATGGTTTAGAAGGTTGTGATTCTTCGTTTTTTTCAATAATAGATTCAATAGAAAAATTAGATCTTTTATATTTTTGAAATAATGATTTAATTACTTTTAATTTTTTATATTTTTTTTTTTTATTATATATACAATCTTTTAAAATATATTTTTCATTTTGAAAATCTCCTAAAATTTCATAATAACTATCTTCTTTACCATTTTTTATTTCTTCTTCTTTTTCATATATTAATTTAGTAGTAGTTGAAATAACTCTACCGGCAGAACTTCCTTTTTGAATTTCTTTTGCTGTAATTTTACTAATATCAAAACCAATAATTCTATCTAAAACTCTGCGAGCAAATTGAGAATGTACCATATTTATATCTATTTTTTGAGGATTTAGAAATGCTGTTTTTAAAGCTTTTTTAGTAATTTCATTAAATATAATTCTATTTTTTTCATTGAAATCTAATTTTAAATATTTTGCTATATCATAACCAATTTTTGCACCTTCTAAATCTAAATCAGTAGCGATAATAACTTTATCAACATTTTTTTTTAAACTTTTTAATTCTTTAACAACTTTTTTCTTTTTTGGATCAATAATGAAATTAGGTTCATAATTATTATCAAAATCAATACCCATATTACCTACGCCAGATAAAGCTAATTTCATAATATGACCAACCGAAGCTTTAACTATGAATTCATCATTGGGGAAACATTCTTTTAAATATTTTTGAATTTTTTTACATTTACTAGGACTTTCAACAATAACTAAATATTTCATATTAATTTAAATTAATTTAAAATATCAATTTTATATATTTATAATCCAAAATAAGATAATAAACCTTTTTTTTCTTCTTTTTTATCTTGTTTAGGATTTAATGGTTTTCCTATAACTTTTGATCCACCATCACATTCATAACCTTGGATTTTATCTGAAACTTGTTTAGGAAATTTATCACAAGCACAACATCCCATATGTTGTGTGAATTTTGCTTTATTTTCTGCCATAAGTTTTTCAGCATTTTGTTGTAAATGTAATCTAAAAGCATTATTATCAATTACATGTTCATATAATTGTTTTCTTGGTCTATAATCAGTTGCAAGAATACTAGCAACATTATTTGGACATTTAAAATTTGTTGGATTACTCATTTTATTATATTATAATATATTATTTTATTTTTAATAAAAATAAAATTTAATTTAATAATTTTTGTATATAATATATATAAAGTTCAAAATGAACTTTAATAAATTTTATAATTATAAACATCTTTGTCGATATGATACAATATGTTTACAAAAAAGAATATGTGATATTACTTTTAGGATAAAACCAACTAGATTTATATTTCGTATTGAATATTTAGATCATAATCAATTTCTTGTACATGAAATTTATCCTAATAATAAATATAGTAAAATTGATTTATTTAATAAAAATAAAAAATAAAATGTCTAAATCTTTTGGTATTACAACTTTTATTATTCAATTAATTATTTTAATTTGCTTTTTCTGTTTTTTCGATTATAAAGATGCTAGTGCAACCGAAGAAGATACTAGTCGTGTTACAAGATTTTATGGTATGTTTCAAGATGTTCATACTATGATTTTTATCGGGTTTGGATTTTTAATGACTTTTTTAAATAAATACGGTTTTAGTTCCGTTGGCTTAAATTTTTTAATTTCTGCTTTATGTATACAATGGGCTATTATTGTTGTAAATGGTGTTCATCAAATTTTTGATAATTCTTTTCATACAGTTTATTTAGATATTACTAGTTTAATTATTGGTGATTTCGCTGCTGGTGCCGTTTTAATTAGTTTCGGTGCTGTTTTAGGCAGAGTTACTCCTTTACAATTAATATGGATGGCTTTATTTGAAATCATTTTTTATTCTATTAATGAATATATCGGTGTTGTTAAAATGCAAGCAGTTGATATGGGTGGTTCTATGTTTGTACATACATTTGGTGCTTTTTTTGGTTTAGGCGTTAGTTGGATGTTAGGTGTTCCCACTAAAGAATATCAAAAAGAAAATAAATCTAATTATAATTCTGATTTATTTGCTATGATTGGTACTGTTTTTTTATGGATGTTTTGGCCTTCTTTTAATGGTGTATTAGCACCCACTGATAATTTTTCACAAGAAAGAGTTGTTATTAATACAGTTTTAGCTTTATGTGCATCTTGTATTATGGCTTTTTCTACTAGTCATTTTTTAACTAAAAAATTCGACATGGTTCATATTCAAAATGCAACTCTCGCAGGTGGCGTAGCCGTAGGTTCTTCAAGTGATTTAGTTATTGGACCATATGGTGCTATTATCATTGGATTAGTAGCAGGTTTTATATCAGTTATTGGTTATGTTTATATTTCTGATTTTTTACAAAAAAAATTAAATCTTTATGATACTTGCGGTGTTAATAATTTACATGGTTTACCAGGTATTTTAGGTGGTTTAGGCGGAGTTATTAGTGCAATGACAGCTACAGAACATAAATATGGAGGTAATATCGCTGATATTTTTGCTGCTCGTGAAACAAGAACTGCATTTGAACAAGGTTTATATCAAGGTTCAGCATTATTAATTACATTAGGTATTAGTTTATCGAGTGGTTTATTAATTGGTAAAATATTAAATAGTAAATTATTTCATCAACAAAAGAAAAAGTTTGATGATGAAGAATATTGGGAACTTCCAGAGGAAGAAATTGAAATTATTTAAATCTTTTTTTTACTTGAAAAAAATAATATATAAAAAACATATATTATAAATAATATTATTGAAAATATTCCTATTTTTATTATTAAAAATATTAAAAATATGATCCAACCAAATATCCATCCGAAAAAACCAAGTTCTTCTACTACTATTGGTTCTTCTACTTCATTTGATTCTTCTTCTACTTCATTTGATTCTTCTTCTACTTCATTTGATTCTTCTTCTACTTCATTTGATTCTTCTTCAGCAGAGGATTTTGATTTTTTTGATTTCTTTTTTGATTTTGATTCTTCTTCAACTTCTTTTTTTACTGTAGTTTTACTAGTTTTACTTTTTAGTTTAGTTTCTTCTTTTTTTATTTCTTGTTCTTCGCTTTGATTTATACTATCAATAATCAATGGTTTTTTTTCTTTTGCTTCAGATAAAGGTAATTTTGGTTGTATTAATATTTCTGGTAAAGGTTGTGGTTTTTGTAGTTCAGGCTCAGGTTCTTCTACAGGTTGTTTTGGTTGAGGTGCAGGTTGTGGTGGTAATTGAGGTTGTGGTGGTAATTGAGGTTGTTGTGGTAACTGAGGTTGTGGTGGTAATTGAGGTTGTTGTGGTAATTGAGGTTGTGGTGGTAATTGAGGTTGTGGTGGTAATTGTTGTGGTAATTGAGGTTGTGGTGCAGGTAGTGTTATTTGTTTTATTATATCTCCTCCACATTTAAAACGATCATAATGCATTTGAAAACCTTGTGGAATAGGTTGGTTTTGTCTTTTAAAATTATCCATTGTTGATTGATAACTTCTACATACTGCTGATTTTGGTCCATTCCATGATTGTGTTTGTTGTGGTCTTGTTGATGTTTGTTGTGGTCTTGTTGATGTTTGTTGTGGTCTTGTTGATGTTTGTCGTGATCTTGTTGATGTTTGTTGTAGTGTTTGTCGTTTATTTAATTCTGCTTTTTGTTTTACTAAATAATCTAATAATTTTTGAGTATTTTTACTAGTTTGATCTTTACCATAAACTTTTGGCATTGTTTGACGCAAATTTGTAGCAAATCCCCCAATACCTGTTTTAGGACTATAATATTTAAAGAAATGATTTACTCTCATTTTTGCAATATCTTTATAAGTATATATTTTAGGATCACCTACTATTATATGATCTTCTTTTAAATCTTCTTCAATTTTATAAATAGCTAAGGCAAATTCTAATTCTAAAAAATTCATCCAATTAGATATATTAAAACCATCGCCGGAACGACCATCTTTATCTCGAGCTTCTCGTTTAGCAAATTCTTTTAATGCTTTAAGAGTATATTTTGCATTAGCAGAATTTTTATATTCGTCGAGACTATCTTGTTCTAATTGTCGTCTCATTTGAGTTTTTAAATTTTTTTTTGCCAAAATAGAACCATTATTGACAATTCTATAAAATTCATTCCATACATTTTGATTATTATGATATCTAGATTGAGCTAATTCTTGTTCATCCATAGCATTAGCCATTACTTTTACTTCAGTACCAATAGGATCATGAAAATAAAAAGGATGACCATATGATCCATTAGTATTAGCTTGAACTAAAAGTAATAAAAATTTTGACATTTCTGCATCATTTTTATCTTTTTTAGATAATAAAGCATTTCCTTTTAAAACTTCAAAATGTTCAATTATATGGTTCAAAGTTTTGTATTTTAATAATTTATATAAATTTTTTTGAGAAATATTCATTATATATATATAATTTATAATTAATTTAAAAATTCGACAAGTTTAGTATATGAACCTTTTATATTATCACCTGGTCTAACTAAAATTTTCAAAGGATTAGATAAAGGAATAAAAATATCACATCTACTACCGAATTTAATTAAACCTAATTCTTCATTTTGATTAACAATAGTATTTTTTTTAACAAATGGTACGATAGTTCTAGCAATAACACCAGCTATTTGAGAAACCATAATAATTCCCTTCGAAGTTTCAATATGATAAATCATTTTTTCATTATATTTTCCTTTTTTAATCATATATGCTGGATTAAATTCACCAGGTTTATAAAAAATATTTCTTAAAAAACCAGAATAAGGAATATATTGAATATGAGGATCAGTTAATCTAATAAAAGTAGAAATATGTAAAAATCCATTGGTTTTTTCAATATTTTTAATAACCCCATAACAAGGAGCATGAATAAATTTATTATCGGAAATAGGATTAATAGTGGGAATTCTATAAAAAAAATAAATAAAAATCAAAAGAAAGGATAAAAATATTGTTATTTTATAAAAAAAAGTTTTGTATGAAATGAAAATAAAAAAAATAATAAAAATAATTTTTTTAAAATCATAAGAAAAACAATAATTATTTAATATATTCATTATATATTAAATAAATTTAATTAAATTTAAAAATTAAATAGAACCTTCAAAAATCATTCTTTCAATATCAGTATCTTCTTGTGTATAACCAAAATCTAAATTTAAAATTTTTAAATTATTTTCAAAATTAAGATTAAAAAGATTAAGATAGAAATCATTGAAATTATAATTAATTTGAATAAAATTAATGAAAGAATCCATTTCAAGTTGAGAAATTTTTAATTCCTTAATTAAAATATTATGAATAAAAATAATAGAATTTTCTAAATATTCCCATCTATGTGGATTTTGAATAAATTGAAAACGATCAGTTAAAATATGATTCCAAAAGTATTTTTTAATAAAAGATTTAATATCATAAATAGAATCATGTGAATTAATAAAATAAGATTTAATAATATCATAAATTTCATCTTCTAATAAAGAAAAATTAATAAAATGATTAATCCTAAAATGTACTGAAATTTTATCTTTAGAAGTATTAAAAATATCTAATGATTTAATATTAAACATTAAAAAGGTGAAAAAATTTAAATCATAATTCTTAATGATATTTTTTTTTAAAAAATTATAAATTTGTATATTATCATTGGGAGTATAAAAAATAGAGAATTTTTCAATAATACTCAAAGAATCTTTATCAACATTATGAAAACATTTATGATTAACTAATTTTTGATAAGTAAACATTATAATATTATTATTGTATTTTAATATTATAATAAATTTTATTAATTTAAAAAATGAATTCTTTTTTATTATAAATATGATTATCATCATCAATATATTTATTAATATCGATAATATTAGTCATTTTACTATTAAAAATTTTCAATTTAAAATCTTCATTATTAATAAGACTTTCAATAAATAAACCAATTAAAAAATTTTTTTTCGAAAAAGGAATAATTAATTTATTTTTATCACAATAGAAATTTTGATCAACATTGCATAAAACTCTAATATTATTTTTTTGAGTATTAATTTTTTTATAATTAATTAATTGATCTTCTTTAAAAGTGACAATATTATTAACAATATTAAAAATTTGTTCAGAAAATAATTTTTTATCAGTATTAATAAATTGATTTAAAGTAATTTTATCATTATTATTGTTATTTAAATAATTACTAAATTCCAGAATAAATCTTTGATAAATTTCTAAATCAAATTTTTCTTTAATAAAATGAAGTTCTTCATCGATTTTTTCATTATTAAATAAAATATTATTAATATTATAATATAAAAATTTATGACTTACACGAGGGTTATTTTCTTCTTTAAGATAAATTTTATATTTCAAAGGAATAATAGGAACAATTAAATTATTTCTTAATTCAATACCAACAATATTTTTTTTATAATCATCAAGAATAATTTTTTCAAAAAGATAATTTTCATTATTTAATTTATTTTTAATATGTTTCATATAATCAATAGTATCTTTAAAATTTTTAAGATAATTATTTTTTTCAAAATATTGAATATCATTAAAAATTTCAAATTTATGATTAAAATCTACCTCAGAAGGAATAACTGGAATAAGATTATTATTTTCATCAATTAAATAATTAACTTTATAAAAATTATCAATTAATTGTAATTTAATATTAAATTTTTTAATTAATTTTTTAGAAGAAAAATAATTATTTTTAAAAATAATATGAATCCAATCCTCAAAGAATTGAATGAAATTATTAAAATAAATTAAAATATCAATATTATAAATTTTACGAATATTTTTAAATATATCTAAATCCGTCATATCTTTTTTAAAAATACCAAGTTGTAATTTATTTTTTTTTAAGAAAATAGGTTCTAATTCTCCTGTTAAATGTTTAAAAATAAAGATGATATTTTTAGTAGAATCAAAATAATCAACCATATCAATGAAATTATATTTAACAATATTAATATCAGAATCTTCGTCTTCATCATTTACTTTTTTGAATAAAACGATATTAATACCATTATTATAATTTTTAAAAATACCAGGATATTTTAAAATATCAACGATCCAATTAATATCAATATTATCACCATGAAGATATTTAATATAATTATCAATATTTTTGAAAAGAATATTTAATTTACCTTCATTTAAAATTTTAAAAATTTGAGAATTATTTTTTAATTTATCTTGAATATTAGAAATAATTACATTTTTATTTATATTTAATATATCTTCTAAAATAGTTAAAATTACATTTTTTTTCTGATCATAACCTTTTTTACAAAAACCAAATTTTTTTAAAACTCTATTAGAAGAATTATAATTTTTAAAAAGAAAATTTTCATATTCGTATTTTTTTCTTTGATTTAATAAAAATATAAAATTATTAAAAAGATTAAATAAATTTTTAGGTAAATAACCAAAAGTAGTATTAATATTTAAACCTTCAGAATAAATATAACCATCAATACGAGTTTCATTTTCGATTAATTTTAAATATTTTTTCCAATTAATTTTTGATTTACAAAATAACATATTTTTTCTATATCTTTTATCAATAATATGATCATCTTCTTTTTCATTATATTTTTGACCAAAGCAACAAGGTTGACAAACTAAATCTCTAATTTCATTATCTTTTAAATTATCTTTATTACTAAATTTAGAAATATCTAAAAATCCAATTAAAGGTTTTATTTTTTTATTATCTTTTTTTTCAGAATAATTAGGACAAGTTAAAGCTTTACCTTTATAATTAATAACACTATCAATAATTTGATTATTTTCATCTTTACGAATAATAAAATCTTTTACTTCACTCATTAACTCTTTCAAACTAGTTTCATTAATAAGTTTTATATTTGGTTCTTCATTATTCTCATTCATAAAATTTATAGAATGGAAAACTAAATATGTATCATAAAAATGTTGAATTAAAATAGCAAATTTTTCAAGCATTAAATCATAAGAAAGAATATCAATATTTAAATAATTAAATATTTTTTTTAATTCAGGTTCTTGAATTTTTACAATTTTAAAAATTTTATTAATAATATAAATAATTAATGTCTTTTTCGGTAACGATGGGTCTTTTATAGAATTATTACGAATAAGAATTGATAAATCAAATTTTTCAACTAATAAACCTAAAATTTTTGTCATTTTTATTCCATTTTTCAATATTTTATCTTGATTATTTAATTGGTCAATAATATCTTTAAAGAATTGATATTTAGATATAGAAATTTTATTAAATAAATATTTAGATAATTCATATAACTTAGTACTATCATTTAAATTATATGTTTGTAATAAATCATTTTGATAATATTCTTTTATAAAATGTAATAAAGGATCCTCTTGATTTTGTGGTTTACTAAGAAGATTATGGATTTTATTTAAATATATTTTATAATTTTTTTCATTAACTAAATTTTCAAATATTTTTATTTGAATTAATTCTAAAACAACTTTTATTTGTTTTTGTTCAGAATCTATTTCAAAGGCATTATGTGCTATATTTTGAATTTTCTTTTTCCCCTTACCTTTAAAATTATTTATTTCAATATAACATTCTTCATAACTTTTATAAGTATATAAATTATTCCAATATTCCATATATGTTAAATATGTAAAATCACCTAAATCTGTATTACCTGCAGCACCAATTTGAATATTTTCAATGTTACAAGTAATATTATTTAAATTATCTAATCTATTTTGTTCAATATCTTTATTCCAATCAATAACTTCTTCATATATACCTGGACCAGTACCCATAGGTTGTTTTTGTGCTTGACATCTTTTTGTATATTGTTTAATATTTTTATCAGAACAACTATTATATTTTAAATTACTAAAAACATTTTGTAATTGTTTTAAAGCTTTGATATGTTTTGTAGTTGATTCCTTATTAACAATTTTTTTATATAATTTTTTTTTAATTTTTGTAATTTTTTTCATTTCTTCATCTAGTTTTTGAATTTTATTTATATTACCTTTTGATTTTTTTTTATTATAATTTAAAGTATTATATTGATTTATACATTTTCTATATTTTTGATTTAAAAAAATAAGATTTTGCCTAGATATAATTTTAATATCATTTCTTTTTTTTCTACTTATAATTTTACATATATCAAATATATTTTTAACATTTTTATCTTCTTGATTATTTAAGATATAAAATATTTTTTTAATAAAATCCTCCATATTTTTTATATCATTATAATCTCTTAAACCAAAAACATTTATAATATATTTATTATCTTTATCATCTTCAACATCACTTTTTTTAATATTAAAATAAACACCATAATTAATAGGAACAATATTATTATCAAAATGTTTATATCGTGAAAGATAATTTTTATAAATATTTTTAGCTTCATAAAAATTTTTTTGAAAATCAGACATAATAGAATGAATTATGATATCGGCAATATCTTCGTCTGTTTTAATATGAGTTGTATCAAGTTCTCTAATATTTTCTATTTTATAATAAATATATCTATCTGTTAATACTCCAAGATTAATATTATTAATTTTGATATATCGATAATCATTATTATTATAATTATAATCTCTTATAAAATAATTATTAAAACATTTAGATAAATTATTAACTTTATTATGAATATCTTCGATACTTTTATTAGGTATTTCAAAATTTAAATTAATTGAATTAATATTTGTTCGATTATTTTTTTTATTCCAATTTTCAAAATCATTATCTGATAATGGTATTTTTATATCAGAGAAATTAAAAATATTTAAATTATTAAGTTTTTTAAGTAATTTATTAACTTTGTTATTAATTAATAATAAATTTTTTTTATTAATATAAACTTTTTTTTGGTTAGATATTATAATTGTTATTTCAACTTTTAAATTTTCATATAAATGAATATAAAAATATTTATTTATTCCCATAATCTCTTCTGGTAATAATGTTAAAAATCTTATGATTTTTTTATTTTTTATTACTAATTTTAATTTTTCTATATCACTTTTTAATGGACGATAATATTTTTCTAACATTACTCCTTCTTCTGGTAAATAAGATGATATAAATGGTATTTGTTCATTTAATTCAAATAAATGAAAAATTAATGAAAAATTAATTAAAGAATTTGTTTCACGAGAACTATTTATTTTATAATTTATTTTATTTATATATTTTACTATATCCATTTTATGTGTTTTTAATTTACCAAATTCTTTATCTATTTTTTCTTTATTTTCAATATCTACACCCCATCCCTCATATATTTCATCTTCTCCATACTTTTCACTCATAATTTGATCGATTGTATAAATATTTAAATTATTATCAATTTTTCTCTTATTTATTTGAATTTTTCTTAATGATATTTCAGTATATTCATTTACCGATATATTATCTATGAATTTTAAATAATAATTTGCAAAATTTATATTTGGATAATATAGTTTTGAATATAACTCAATACTTTTATATTGATTATTTTTCTTATATAAACATATTTCAGGAAAATAACTCATTGTTAAGTTTTCATAATTAAAATTATTTAATAACATAAATGATGTATTATAAATATATTTATATTCTTTTCCATCATTAAGTGATATCGCATCTAAATATTTATATAAACCATTTTTTCTATCTTGTTTGAAAAATTTCTTTTCAATTTCTTGAATATGATTATAAGGTGATAATATATTTTTGTCATTGTATTCATATGGTAATTCTTTTCTTTGATTATCAATTAAATTAAAAGATAATTTTTTTGTTTCATTTCTTAAATATATTAATTCTGGAAATGGAAATATACCTTGGAAATTTTCATAATTTACAGGAGCTTTTTGCCAATCAAAATATTTATTATAAAAATAACATTTTTTACAATTATTACATATAAAAATTTTATTCCCATTTTTACCTCCTCCTCCTGCTCCATAATCAATATTTTCAATATCTGATAATTCATCCATATCTATTTCTGATAATTCTTCTTCATCATCACTATCAAATTCTACTTCTGATACATCATCTTCTTCTTCAATATTTATATTATCTATATCACCTTGATTTCGTATTTTATTAATTTTTATATTTTTATCTATTATTATAATTTTATTTTCATTTTCAGGATTTTTTAAATCTTTATTTGCAAAACAATATACACATGTTTTTAATTCTTTATTATTTTTTTTTTCTTTATGAACTTGAACATCGATTTTATTCATTAATGTTTTAGATAATTTTTTTAATAAATAATCTATTGAATAATCTTTTCGAACTTCTAATTCTATTTCATTAACTATTTCTCTTTTTATTTCATGATCATATTCATCAATATTTATATTTTTGAATTTTAAATAATCTAATGCTTCTTCATCATTATTATATAACAATGATTCTAATTTAATTTTAATTTTAAACATTATATATATATAAATAATATATATAAATAATTTTAATTTATTATAATTCATCTTCATCGCAATTATTAGGACTTATTATAAATTTGACATATGATTCATAATCTATTTCATATTTCATTTCTATTGGATGATATTTATCTGTTAATTGAACTATTAAATTTTCAGAAAACTTATCGGATTTACAAAATATTCGTATATATTTTAAGAATAATAATACATCCAAGTCTTCTGTGATATTTATTGAAACTAATTGATTATTTTCAAAATTTGAATTTAATTCTATTAATTCATTCTTACTTTTAAATATTATATTATTCTCATTTGATAATTTATATTCTATTCGTATTTTATCATCGAATTTTTTTAATTTATTACATATTTTACTGAATGATTTCGAATTTATAACAAAACTTTGATCAAATTCCATTGAAAAATCTTGAACATCTTCAATTAAATTTTCATTTAATAAATTCAATTTAAATTTATCACAATTTATAGAATTACTATAAAAATGTATTAATATATTATCTTCCTTAAATATTATTTTTATTTGTTGTTCTCTTTCTTTACAATCCAATATTTTCATCATATCACTTATATTTAAGATAACTACCTTTTCATTATCTAAAATATTTGATCTTTCATAACAATTTTGTATTTTTATATCTAATAAACATACTAAACACTTATCTATCATTTTTATTTCAAATCCTTTATTATTAAATACTATTCGGCATTCTTCTACTAAATCCTTTAAAATAACACATACTTCATATAATATATTATTTTTAAATAATACATAATTTTTTTTAATATCTGGATCATTAAATATTTCTCGAGGTTCTATTTCCATTTCACCAATATCATCTGTAATTTCAATTATTTTTTCTTTAATTTCCATTTCTTCGTCTGAATCTTCATATTCTTTTCGATGTTCAATTAATTTTTCTATTAAATTTTTCTTTTTAATTTTTAAATCAAAATTAAATAATTTTTCATCTTTTATTTTTTTTTTTAAATCTTTTACTTTTATTTTTTTAATTATATGAATTGGATCTTCTATTAAATCAATATTATCCATATTTATTAATTATTAAATTTTCAATTTTAATAAAATTTATTAAATATAAAAATATTATACAATGATTCAAACTTTAAAAAATTCTTTCACTTTATGCCCTATTTTTATTGGACAAAAATTACACGGACCTTGTAAAGCTCCAAAAATTTTATCTGAAAAATTAAGTAAAATTAAAACTTTTAATAATTTTGAAAATTATAAATTAAAATTTCATAATGCTTATCATGAAGTTGATTATCATCAAAATTTGAGAAATATTTTAGAATATAATACACAAATTTTTAAATCTAATATTAAATCTTTAGATCAACATAATTTAAATATTAATATTGGAGGAGATCATTCAATCGCAATCGGTTCGGTTTCTGCAAGTCTTAATAAATATAAAGATGATCTTACTCTTATTTGGATTGATGCTCATCCTGATATTAATAATATGAAATCTAGTAAATCTAAAAATATTCATGGTATGCCGTTGAATATTTTAACTGATAATAAACAATTTGATTGGAAATTTGAAAAATTAAAATATAATCAAATTATTTATATTGGTTTAAGAGATTGTGATGATTCTGAAATTAATTTTATTCATGATAATGAAATTAGATATTGGACATCACAAGAAATGAATAATTTAGATTTAGATCCTTATTCGAGATTTTTCTTTTTAAATTCATTAAAAAGAATGACAAAAAATAAAAAAATACATCTTTCATTAGATGTTGATGCTTTAGATCCAGAATATATTCCTTGTACTGGAATATCAGTTGAAAATGGATTAACTATGGATTTTGTAACAGATCTAATTTCTTATCTTAAAGATCAAATTGTTAATGCTGATATTGTTGAATTAAATTTAGATTTAAAAAAAGAAGAAGATAAAGAAAAAAGTTTAAATAATACTATTGAAATAATTAAGTCTTTTATTTAAATTAAGTCTTTTATTTAAATTAAAATATGATATTAAATACCATATTTTAATTATTCAAAATTCTAGCGACGACAAAAACAAAAAAATAAAGTAAAAACAATAACTGCTATAATAACAACTAATGATATTACTATTAATACCGTTTCAAGAGTATTAAATTTATTTTCTGGATCAGTAGGTTTTGGTGTAGGTTCTGGAGTAGGTTCTAGAGTGGGATCTAGACAAGTAGTACATTGGTCACAAACATCATCACAACAATCTCCCATTTCATGACATGAATCGTCACAATAACATCCTCCTCCATTTGGAGTAGAATGACAAAATCCATAACAAGAATTATTAATTGGTTCAAGTGTAGGTTCAGGAGTTGGAGTTGGTTCAAGTGTAGGTTCAGGAGTTGGAGTTGGTTCAGGTGTAGGTTCAGGTGTAGGTTCAGGTGTAGGTTCAGATGTAGGTTCGGGAGTTGGTTTGAGTGTAGGTTCAGAAGTTGGACTATTAGGAGGTGGTGTAGGCTCAGGTGTCGTTGGCGAAGGAGTTGGTTCTGGTGTTGGCGAAGGTGTAGGTTCAGGCGTTGGTTCTGGTGTTGGTGAAGGTGTAGGTTCAGGAGTAGTTGGAGCAGGCGTTGCAGCATCTAAAAATAATAATTCATTATTACCAGTAGCAGACCCCATATCTAATTTATTACTTAATGTTTGTGATTTTAATAAATCTAATACTTGTTCATTAGTAAAAGTTGGATTTTGACTCCATAAATAACCCAAAGCCCCAGCGACAAAAGGAGCTGCCATAGAAGTACCTGACATTTCCCAACATTGATAATCATTCCAATAAGCACTTGATAAAATACTTTGTCCAGGTGCATAAATATCAACACAACTTCCAAAATTAGAAAAATAAGCAACTTCATCATTAGAATTTGAAGCACCAACGATAATGGCACCAGTAAAATCAATATCATAATATTTTGCATTCATACATTTATCTAATCCATCATTACCAGCTGCTACAGTAAATAAACCACCTGAACTTACAAATTCATTAATTTCATCTTTAACGGATGTTGAAATACCAAATGATAAATTTATAATTGATTTACGACCATTAATAATCATAAGTTGTTCAACATAATCAATCGCTAAAATCATATCAGAAATATAAGCTGAATTAGAACAATCAATAGAAATTTTAACAGAAAAAACATTTGCATCTTTAGCAATACCTGTAATATTACCAGTGGCTGTACCAGCAACATGAGTTCCATGACCTTGACAATCTTCATCTGTACTTAAATAATGATTACCAAAAGTAGTTAAAATCGTGGGTGTATTTAAAAAGATTTCGTGATTTTCATTAACACCAGTATCTAAAATATAAATATCAATATCATCACCATTAGTTTCTTCACCATTTTCAAATAAAAGATAATCATCTAATGGTAAATCTTCTTGATTGACGCGATCTAAATTCCAAGAATCTAAACAAGATGAATCAGAAAACATTTCAACAATTTCATCATCATCAATATTTAAAATATTATCATCATCAAAAAATTCCTTATTTAAATCTGTTTCAACAACAACAAAATCTTTTTTCATTAATAAAACTTCTGTTTCATTGATAATAGAATTTTCAAACCATTTTTGTGTATTTTTTTCTTTAAGTTTAATAATATATCGATTTGCAATAGTTAATTGAATTAGTAAAAAAGTAGTTAATAATTTAATCATTTTGTTCTATTAAATAATATATTATAAATTTTAATTAATTTTATATTTCTTCAATAATTTCATTTTTATTTTCTTCTTCTTTTTCTTTTTTTTCTTTAAGTTTTTTTTCTTTTAATTCTTTATTATATTGAATAGCTTTTGCTTTATAACCATCTTTATCAGTAGAACTCATAGTTCTCCAAATTTCACCTTTAATTTTAGAATATTCACCAAATTTTTTATTAGGATATCTTTCTTTAATTTGATCAATAATTTTAGAATCTTTTAAGAAAATAGCATAACTTGTCATAGTACCTTTTTTATTAGTATTTCTTTTTCTTTTAATTTTAATATTACCAAGATAATGATTATATAAAGTTTCATGATTAATATTAAAATTTTCCGAAATATCTTTTAATATAAAAGATAAGAAAGGGATCATACTTTCTGAGTAAATCGATAGTAACTTATTTTGAGTAACCATACTTAATATAATATAATTTATAATTCAATACTTAATTTGTTTTTTTCTGTAATGAAAATGAATAACTTTTTTGTAAATAGTATAAACATTGTAATAAACAATCAGATAAGTCATCTTTTTTTTTAGATAAATTAAAAAAATTAGTAAATTTTTCTTGTTTTATAGAATCTAAAACAAAAATAGTATTTAAAATAGCAGTTTTTTTTCTATTTTTATATTTAGAAATATCAGAATCAGTATTTTCTTTACAAAATTTTAATTTATTAGAAGCATTAATATAATAAACATTACTCATATTTAATTGAGAATTAGTAACACCATTTATTAAAAAATAAGAATAAATATGATTAGAAATAGTTTTCATTTTAGGTCCTTTTAAAACTGGTTGTAATTCAATTAAAACAATATCAACTAATAAAAAATGAATATATTTTTCATTAAAAATTTTAATAATTTTAATTAAAAGATCATTAATTGGGAAATTTTTACAATTTAAAACTTTAATTTTTTGTAATTTATAATTTTTATTATATTCTTTTAATAATAAAACTTTATGAGAAGCACATATTCTTTTACCATTACAAAGATATTTTACTTTTTTTTTACAAGAATCTAAAGAACATTTATCTAATTTTTTATCAAATTTTTCTAATTCTAAAGGTTTTTCTTTATGAATATTTTTTTTATGTTTTCTACAAAAATGAAATTCATCATTTTTGGATTTAAAATGTGCAACTTTAATACAATTATCACATTTTTTTTGATTATCAAAAACATCTTTTAAAAGATTAATGACATTCCATTCTAAAATTTCAATAGTATTATCATCATTATATTTAATAATACTATATGCTAAATTTTTGATACCAACATCAAATGATAAAATTAACATTATGTTTTATTTTATAATATAATTAACTATAATATTTATTTATTATATCATTTAAAATAATATAATAAAAAATTATTTTTGTAACCACTTTAAATCTTCCCATTTTATAGTATCTTGTGTTAATCTTCTAAAATAAATGAAAGAATAATATCGACACCCTTTATATTTTGGTAATATTGTAGTATAATTATTATCTAATATTTTATAATTTGTAATAATATCACGATATGTAACATTTTTATATGTTATAACTACTTCTAAAGGTTTATTCATATTTATTTATTTTATTTAATAAATTTTAATTTATAAACTATCTAACATTTTAGAAAAATCAGAAAAATCAAAAGCATCTTTTTTTCTTTCTTGTACTTCAGCTTTATCTAACATATTCATAGATTCTCTTACATGTGGTAATTGTGAATCCATTGCTTCTTTAATTGCTTGGCGACCTTCGTTTAATGGATAAGCCATAACACCATGTAATTCAATAGAAATATCTCTAACACCAGCTTTTTTAAATTCTTTTTTATGTTTTTTCATAATATCTTTATAAACATTATTTTCAGAAGGAATATGAGGATACATAAAATAATCAGTATGTAAAATAACATCATTAGCAATAATATTATAAAATCCAGTTAAAGCATCTTTACTGCCACCAGACATATTTTTACCAGCTCCTTTTACTTTTTTTAAAAATTCTTTATGATTTAATTGTTTAATTCGTCGTGCGTTAGTTTTATAATTAATAGTAATTGATTTATTATTACGATCAATTTTAATAGATTTATTTAATTTTACTCGTTTCATTTTATAAACATATGTTTTATTTTTAGAACCCTTTGTTGTTTCTTTAAGAATAATAATTAAAGTACATTGTCCTCTAATTTTTGAATTTCTACATTCTCTATTAAATGCTTTTTTTGCTGCACCCATAGCATCGCGAGCAATATATCTTCCTTCAGATTTTGATTTATTTTGTTCACTTCTTTTTGCTAATCTAACAATTGTAAAACTTCTTTTATTATTCATAGTTTATATAAGTAATAAATAAAAAAAAATTTAAAAATTAAAATTTTGGTAAACCAACATTAACTGTATAATTATCAATACCTGAACTATTAGTTAAACTAAATATATATATAGTAACAAAAATAACAAAAAAATTAATAGCAAAATATTTTAAATATTTATTTAAATCATTATCATCTTCAATTAAATTACTATCAATATAGTATAAAAATGTTAATACTGATGATGCAATACATGAACAAATTAATTCAGAAATCATAATTTATATATAATTATTAAATGTTTTAATTTAATTTATTTAAAGATTGCGTAAAAAATTGATATCTTCTTGTGTTGTACCACCAGTAGGTTTTAATGGTACTTGTTTAATTTGATTTGCTACTGGGGCAACTGGTGGCAAAGGTGCTGATTTCATTGGAATAAAATTGAATTCATCTGGAATATCTTTTTCTTGTGATATTACTAATTGTTGCATAGGTTGTTGAACCATACCACCTTGTTGAGGCATTTGTTGTATTTGTGGCATTTGTTGAATAGGTTGTTGTACCATTTGTTGTGGCATTTGTTGTGGTATTTGTTGTGGCATAGGTTGTTGTACCATTTGTGGCATTTGTTGTGGCATACCACCTTGTTGTTCTCCATCTATTACAGAAAGAGCATCATCATTAGGTAAATTATCAAAAGCTTCATCGGTTATTTCTTCGATAATTTCTTTTTTCATATTTTCATCATTTATTTCTTCATCATTTTCTTCATCATTTTCTTCATCAACAGATTCATTATCATAATTATCGTCACTACTATCATTATCACTATCATCATCCACATTATTTAAATATATATCTAAAATTTCATCATAAGGTAAGAAAAAATTAATAGTTTTTTGAATTGATCTACGAATTAATTCTAAAGAATTATTAATATTTTTCAATCTTAAACCGGGTTTTTGATCTAAATCACAAATTAAAGTGGGTTCTAAATAAAAAGCTTTTGAAATAAAATTAAAACATTTTTTTAAGAAAGCCATGGTATCAGGAATTTCATATTCAATATTAATTTTTTTTCTAGAAGAAGTTTCAATTAAATTTTTAGTTGAACTAATAATAGTTGATTTAATTAATTTAGGTAAATATTTAGAATTTGATTTATGAACTATATATTTGGCATGAATTTTTAAAGTTTCATAATCCCATTCATTAGTATTTTTTAATTGTTCTTGGAAATTTTTTAAAATTTTAGTTTTACTTTTTGTACTTTTCATTGTTAAATCACATAATTCTTTATATTTCATATAAAACGGTTCTTTTAATAATTCAATTAAATGTTGTTCATATTGTGTTTTAACACAAGTTAAATAATTAAATTTAGGAGTTCGTTCAATCTTCATAATATATATAGAATATTAATATAAAAAACTTAATTAATTTAATATATACATATAATATATAAAATGAATAAAAGTAACATAGCAATATTAGTAGGTATTATTATCGTTGCCGCTTATATGTTAAATATGAATCAAAGAGAAAAAATGGAAGTAGAACAAAAAGATGGAAAAGAAATTAAAGAAGAAAATAAAAAAGAAAATAAAGAAGGTGGTTGGTGGAGTAATGTAATAAATTGTAAAAAAAATGGTGATAATAATTTATATTGTAAACCAAAAGAAAAATGGATATTTCCTTATTAGTTAAATAATATAAATATAATGATATAATTTTATTTATATATAATGAAGATTTTAGAATTAAAAACAATTCAATGTATAATAATGAAAACTTTATTTGAAGCATTAAAAGAAATTGTATTTGATATTAATATACAATTTTCTGAAACAAATATAAAAATAATGAAAATGGATCATTCGCATACAATAGTAGCATTATTAGATTTAGATACTACAAAATTTGAATATTATAAATGTGAAAGAATAATAAATAATCAACGAATACCTTATACAGAAAAAAATCCTTTAGTTATAGGAATTAATATATTATATTTATTTAAATTATTAAAAAATTTATCAAATGATGATATTCTATCATTAATTATAGATGATGAAAATTCAGGTTATTTAGAAATAATAATTCAAAATACAAATAAAAATTTTGTATCTAAATATAATTTAAATTTAATCGAATTAAATGAAGAAACTTTAATACCTAAAAAAATCAATTATAATAATATAGTTACATTTAATTCGATTAATTTTCAAAAATTAATAAAGGAAATGAATTTATTATCTAAAATAATTGAAATTAAATATTATAATAGACAATTGATATTTTCTTGTAAAGGTGATTTTGCATCACAAGAAACAATATTAACTGATAAAACAGAAGATATAAAATTTTATAAAGAAGAAAATGAGATATATCAATCTTATTTTAAAGCAAAAACTTTATTATCATTTAATAAATTTACAAATTTATGTAGTCATATTAAATTATATTTAAAAAATGAATGTCCATTATTATTAGAATATTCAATTGGTACATTGGGAAAAATAAAAATATATGTATCACAAACTTCTGATAAAAAATAATTAATTTAATATTTTATTTAATACTTTAACATATTTTTCAAAAGTATAATTATTATATATTTCTTGAATATTTTTAATTTGATATTTTTCAAATTTTTCCTTAAATTTTTTAATATCTTCTTTATAATTCATACTAATTATTTTAGGAATATATATTTTATTTAATAAAGAATTAGTTAAAGATAAACTTCCTAATGACATATAACTTAAAGATTTATAGTCAAATTTATTAGGATTAGAAAAAGAAACAAAAATATTAATATCAGATATTAATTTTTTTTCTTCAATTGAATTTATATAATTAAAAATTTTTAATTTAGGTAAATTATATTTTTTTAATTCTTTTTTATTTCTATTTTTTATCATTATCATTTTTTCTTCATTTAAATTTTTTTCTTTCTTTAATAAAATATTATTTTTATAATTATATAATATTTCATTTTTTGTATATATTGACATAAAGGGCATAATTATAATATTTTCTTTCATATACATAAATTTTTCTTTCATATCATAATCTACATATAATTTAGTATTTATATATTCTTCAATAATATAATAAGTGATTTGTAAATTTTTTAATTTTTTTTCCATTAATTCATTTTTCTTTAATAAAACATATTTTTTTTCCTTTTTTATTATTATTTCTTCAATATTATCAAAATTATTTATTATTATTATTTTAGAATTTATCATTAAATGATATTGAGAAGGAAAAGCAATAAAGAAAACATCTTTATATAATGTTTTAAAAGCTTTATAAAATCCAAATGAAATAATATCATCTTTATTTGCAATAATAGAAATCATAAGTATATATAATTTTTATTATTTAAATTTTAATTTAATTTTAATTTTTTAAACAAAAAGGTATATTATTTTTCTGAGGTTCTAAAATAATAACATTTTTTAATTTCTTTTCTAAAAATTGAATACGATCATGTAAATAACTTGATGAATCACTACCTCTTTGATATCGTCTATATTGTTCTCTATTATTAATTTCTAATTCACAAACTTTATTAGTTAATTTATCAACTTTTTCTTCTAAAATTCGAATTCTATTTTTATATGATTTTCTTTTAATTTTAATTTTATAATATTTTTCTTTTAATGTTTGATTATCATTTAATACTTGATTAATATTATTTGATGGTGTAATTTTACCAATCTCCGATTGAGTACTGCCCATATTATTCATATATAATTATCAATTTTATTTAATATTCATTTTTTAATTTAATATTGAAACCTAAATCATCGTAATCGTTTTTAACATGTTTAATATTTTTTTCTAATAATATTCCTTCAAATTCATTTTTAGTCAAACAATTTTCATTATTATTTTTACAATATTCTTGAAATGTAGAATATAATTGACTACAATTTGTAAAATATTTTTGATTTTCTTCTGTAGTTAATTCACATTCATTATCTAAAAATTTATTAATAACATTACAATTATGTTGAAATTTCTTATTATATTTTTTAATTTTATCAGGAATTTTTAATTTTTGACCCGATTGATACCATTTAGTAGCAAATCTAATAAAATAAGATAAAACTTCATTTTCAGAAATTTTATTATCAATATCAGAATCTTTCCATTTATGTCTAGGATTATTAATATCATATTTAATATCAGTTTCGTCATCTAAAAATTGAGCTTCAAATTCAATTAAAATCATTCTACGAAATAAAGCCGGATCATTAGAGAATTTAGGTTTAAAATTCGTAAGAATAATAGGAACTAAAACAACTTCAATTAATTCACTTTCTTTATGTAATTTACGAATTCTTAATTTAGTACCACCAGTAATTCTTTTTACTAAACCTTCATTCATTTCTTCATTTTTATTAGATTCATCCATAATACCAAATCTTTTATCTTGTATATAATTTAAATGAGTAGTAGCTGTTCCAGCAGTACCCTTCTTTTTACTAAAAATTTCAGAATCTAAAATTGTAAAATATTCACCAAATGTTTTATCTAATAATTTAGCTAATACTGATTTTCCATTACTACCTTTATCACCATACCATACTGAAAACATTTGTTCTTTATTATGACCTGTAATAGAATAACCAATAAAAGTACTTAAAAACTCAATAATTTCTTTCTGACTTAACATAATTTCATCCATAAATTTATCCATATTAGGAGTTTTCATAAATTCTTCAAATTCAATATCTAAAAAGAATGTATTATAATCATCATAACGACGAATAACTAATTTACCAGTTTTTAAATCAATATTACCATTTCTTACAGCAATAGCATCAGGATTACCATCAATCATATCTTTAAAATCAGGATTATTTAATAAATTAGCACCTAAAGTATTTCTAAAACATTGTTTAGAATATTTAGATCTATTACATTGTTTTCTCATATTAGATGAAGTTTTTAATAATTCATAATATTTATCAACTTCTGGATCAGAAGGATCTAATTGTTTAATTTTATACATTAATTGTTTATTAAAATAATCTAAATTTTGACTAACATAATGTTGAAATAAATATTGACACATTTGATTTTCATCTTTTTGCCAAATATCTCCATTCCAAAAATAAACTTCTAAATTATCTTCTGGACCAAATGAAATAATTCTTTGATGAAATAATTTATAAAACATTTCACACATTCCTCTTTCATCATTATTTAAATGAAATTTAATTTGATTAAAATTCAATACTTTATATTCATATTTACTTAAACCTATAATATATTCATTGAATTTTGTAAAATCATCTTGTTTAGCAAGATTTAATAATGCTTTATATTGATCATAATAATTAAAATTATTTTGTTTAGATTTTTTCATTAAATCATTAATAAGAGAAATTGTACCTTCATCGAATTTAGATGATAATTTAGACCATTTAATCATTATTCTTTTTGGAATTTTTAAACTTGCCAAAATCATTATAATTTTACTCCATTCACCATAATCATCACATCTTTCTTTTTTAATAACATCCATTAATAGATATTTAATATATTCATAATCTTTAATCATTACTACATTTCTTTTAATCCAACCATCTCTTTTAAAATCAATAAAATTATTAGCCCCTTCTAATTCATCTAAATCGACAATATCTCCAGAATTAATTTGTTGTAATTTTTTTTTCTTTTTTTTGATTTTTTCTTCTTGTTCTTTTATTTTATTTTCTATTGAACTTTCAAATTTAACATTTAATTCATTTTTATCAGTTTGAATACATAATAATTGAAATTTTTCAAGATCATTTAAACTAACAGAATCTAAAAAATCATAATTACTATTAGCCAAATATTTATTTTTTTTTCTTTCAAATTTTAATACATGATACATTCTAAAACATGAATTATATGCATTATCATCTAAAACTTTATTTTCATTATCTTGATTTAAATATTTAATTAATTTTCTACATAAACTTTTATTTACTAAAATATTAGGAAAATATACATGATAATTTTCTTTTGATTGATTTTTTAAAATATGATATGTAAAATCTAACTCAGGTTCTTCTTCTTTCATTTCTTCTTGATTTTTTACTAATGTTCTAGTTAATTGATCAGCCAATATTTTTACTGTGTCACGAATTGGAATATTTAATGAATATTTATCAATATCAAAATATAATTTAAAAACATCTGTTATTTTTTCACATAATGAACTTTTTTTAATTTTTAATAAATGTGTATATAAATCATCATATTTATCTTTCGGAATATTAAATAATCCGCCTTTTAAATCTTGATGTGTATATTTTTTTGTACCTCTTGGAACTACATATTTTTTTAATATATTACTCATTATTAATGATTTGATATTTTTATAAAATTAAATTTTAAAAAAAAAAAATTTTTTTTTTTTTAATATTATTATAAAATTAATGTAATGGAGAATTATCTACAACCATCCCACAAAAATCTGTTTTATTCTTAGAATAATTAACATTATTATAAATTCCTATTTTTATTGAATTAATTAATAAAAATTTAAAATTTGTATTGAATTCATCATTATGACCATAAGATTTAGACATAATATGTGCTAATTCGTGAATAGTAACAAACATTAATATATTTATTTTGTGTAAATTTTGAGTTTTTTTACTTCGTAAACATAAATTAACTTGTTCGCCTTTATCAATACTATAAGAAGTACCCTTATCATCTAAATTAGTTTCTTGAATATTATCTTCATCATATCTTTTAAATAATCTTTGAATACGAGGATCTTTCGGGTGATTTTTTTTTAAATATTTTAATAATAATTCAATTCTATCTTTGATAATTGCCATAATATCAGCTGCTTTTTCTTTATTAGGTAAATCTTGAACTAAATGAAAATCTTCATCAGTTGGTGATTTAAGATAAACTAAATTATTATCATTAAAAATTAAATATTTTAATACAATAAAAACACCAAAAAAAATTATTAAAAATTTTACAAATTTGTCATCTTTCATTTTATAATTATATATAAATACTAAATAAATTAAAATAATAATTATATATTTTATATATGCTATATGACTGATAATAATATTAATATTACTGAAAATGAAAATTTAAATAACGAAGATGGTTTTACCTTTTCATCTTATTTAAGACCAAATGAAGATCATTTCAGAAATCGAATTGAAAATATTTTATATTTAATAAATCGTTTTAATAATCATGATTATGAAGAAAATAATAATAATAATTATTATAGAAGAAGAATGAATGAATATCCAAGAAATAGTTATAGAAATAATACATCATATATCGATCCTTCATTAATAGAAGAATTAAAAAATAAAAAAATAAGATTTAATGATAATGAATATTCATATTATCATTTATGTAAATTAAATTTAATTTATAAAAATAAATATAATATTTTATTAAATATTGATTTTACTGTCAAAAAAATTTTATTAAAAACAAAATATATAATTTATTTAAATATTTTAGATAATGAATTTATTTGTAATAATATCGAATGTGAAAAAAATTTTTGTAATGGAAAAAATCATTTCGGTTCTAAACAAAGAAAATTACTAATAAAAATTGAAGATGAAAATACAGAAAATTTAATGGAAAAATTAGAAAAAAAAATACAAGATTTTAAATATTGCATTGAATGTAATAATTTATGGGATATAAAAAAATATAATAGAATAAGTAAAGAAGATTATGATGTATGTGATAATTGTATAATACAAAATTCATTAAATAAAAGTACATTAATAATCATTGATAAATGTTCAATTTGTTTAAAAAATATATATGAAAATAACTATACAAAAACTTTATGTAAACATTTATTTCATAAAGATTGTCTAGAAACTTGGTTATTAAAAAAAAATTCTTGTCCATTATGTAGATTTCGATTAAAAAATACACTTCAAATTATTGAAGAACTTTAAACTAATTGTGTTCTTAAACCATTATCTCTTTCATAATAATCAATATTTAACATAATCATTGTTTGTACACTATCTTTAATCGTTCCAACATGATCAGCACCAAAATCTACTAAATCTCCATTTGGATCATAAAAACTAATAGTGAATTTTTTTAAATTAGCCAATGGTATTTTTAAATTATGACAATTATGTCTGATTTCACAATGTATAAAACTTGTAGAATTAGAATGTTTTTCAGGAACTAAAATTGCCAAAGCATCATTTGCAAAATTATTTGTACTATAGATATCATTATTATGTAATTCTTCTATTTTTAAAATAATATATGGAAAATCTAAAGCAACTGTTGGTAATACAACTGTATCTATATTAATTTTAATAATATTTTTTATATTCGTATTAATTGAAGCACCAATATGACTAGGATCAGGATTAAAAGTAACAGAAAATTTATTAGTATTAGAATAAATATTTTTATTTCTATGCCTTGAATCAATTAATAAACATTGTGAAGATAATTTATTTTTTTTTACTGGTAATTTTTGAATAATTTTTTGATAAGATATTTCCTTTTTTTCTATATTTTTTTTATTTTCTTGTTTATGTGTATGTTCTAAAAAATTTTTAAAATTCATAATTATATATATGATATATTATGATTTTTATTTTAATTTATTTAAATTATATTTATTCTTTATCTGATTTTTCAGAATCTGAATCATTTATCGGATCTGGTTTACGGAATTGACTTTTTTTCTTTTTTTCTGGTTCACCTTCATTATCTTTATTAGTTTTTTCTTTTTTTTCTTTTTTTCTTTTCTTTTTTTTTCGTCTTCTTCGTGTAGAAGAATTATCATCTGAAAAAGAAGAATCAGATTCAGTTTCATCATCAGTTGATAAATCACTATCATATTTGACATCTTTAAATTTATCTTGTTCTTTCATTCTAGCTCTTTCTTCATTTTTTCTTTTTCTAATTTTATCAACTTTTTCTTTTGATTTTTTATCCTCTTCTTTTTTATTATCTTCAATTGCTTTTTCAATTGATTTATGTAAATCAATATCTTTTCCATCTTTATTTGTTCCAGTAATTTTAACATCAAATAATTTTTTAATTTGTTTTTCTTTATCATAAGTTTTTACATAATCAATTAATTCTCTTTTAAAATTTAATTTTAAAATTCTTTGATTTGATTTATATTCTTCTAATTTACTATTATATTGTTTGATAAATTCAAGAGGTACTTCTTGAATACTTTTATTAATAACTAAATCATTAGTATGTTCGTAATCTCTATCAATGAATGTTTCTTTATGATCATTTAAGAATAACCACCACATTTTACCAGCGAAATATTCTTTTAAAGTTTTAATAGGTAAATTTTGATAAAAGAAAATACTTTGCCAACTAATATATTCTTCAAAATCTTTTAATTGAGGAACAGTAAATTTATAATTTTTGGATAAATTAGTCCAATCTAAATATTCTTTAAATTCTTTAATATGATAAATAGTTAAATATTTATTACGAGATAAATTAGCGAAATTAATATATTTTTTAAATGTTAAACAAAATTCAACATCTAATTGATCATAAAGAGACATATAGTCCCAATTAATTTTTAATTTACTTACTTTAACATTAAATTGTTTAATTAATTTAATTAATTTTTCTTGTTGACCAGTTCTAACATATTCACAGAAGAAATTTTCGTCAATGTTTGGTTTTTTCATTTTAAGGATATTATACTTTAAAAAACTCATTTTGTAATTATAGTATTATATTATATATAAAATATATTAAAAAATCTTTAATATATTTTAAGTCCAATAT
>Ga0315334_10000283_pt1 | contig 31367 bp, 19 predicted proteins | sample M150034915metaG_FD_205555 | JGI IMG/M metagenome (GOLD analysis project Ga0315334, IMG submission 205555) | Ammonia-oxidizing marine archaeal communities from Monterey Bay, California, United States - M1 500m 34915 | ecosystem: Environmental > Aquatic > Marine > Intertidal zone | place: USA... | reverse complement strand
CCGTTCCATCTTGCCTGCTACCCTTGTCATTAATAAAGACAACCGCACCGTTCGAATGAATTGAAAAGTGAAGAGGTAAATTAGCTGGACGATAGCCTGTTTCTACTAATTCATCACAATATTTTCCTATAGAATATAAATTCCACTTATCAACAATATCATCACCAAAACCATATTTAGCCAAACCGTACCTCTTGCTTGACATCATGTCATAAAAAACCCATGCTGGATTATTACTCCATTGCTTGTATTTTGCCCACTGGCCCGTCCAATTCCCGCTATACTCCCTGTTCTCGCTGTCATAGTTGGTCGGTATTTTTATTTTAAGCAGCTTCATATCAAAAGTACGCTTGGGTACCCTCCCAAACGATCTAGCGTCAATCAAAGTGGCCATAATAGCAGAATGAGGATATACCAAAGGAGAGTCAACAATCTCCGTTACAGTAGCCACTCCCGCTTGACGCTGAATCGCCCCTACAGCTACGGCCTCAGGAACTGGCTCTTCGTGAGCTAAACAAATGGAAACACGCCGATCTCTATCTTCCGCTATCACCGGCAACGGGAAAGCATACGAGCGCTCATACTTTGAAGTGCACAGTCCGGAAATAGGAACAAAGACATAAAACGTGTCGCCTGTACCAGAATCGTCACCAATGAGGCGATCGCTGTCTTCGTATCCGATTTTTATCACAAAAAACGCTGTATTGTTTAATGGATCTTTGGCCATTTCCGGATTAACATCTCGCAAAAAAAGTTGATCCACAAATAAATTAATTTCTATATCAGTAACATTATCGTTTGTAATAGTGTGATGATACACCACTGGCTGGACAGCAAAAGCCTCCCTCATACGGTCCACCATACTATACGACGCGGATTCCAATCCTCCCACTCGCGTAAAAACAGAAACAAAATTGGCCTCATCCCCCACGGTAACCATTTGATTCATGACCGAATTACTACCGCTGCCTATACCATCGATTATTGGCGCACTCGGGTCAGTCCAGCTGTAAATGTCATACTCAGGGTCTACCAAGCCGAAGCCGCTGGGCCCCTCAACTTGCGGGCCGGATTTATATATCTGAGGCTTAAAAGACGCACCGTACTGGACCACGCCGCCTACTATTTTCGTGTCCCCCGAAAAATTGTTAGATTGTTTTTTATTAAGACCCGGCAACTTGAGCCCCACATTAAAAGTTTGAGATGACCTTAAAAAAGAAAGCGACTTTTGTTCGTTGTCTTTCATCAACCCTTGATTTAAGGTACCATATTTGATTTCAGAAAGAATTCTTTGATAATTTAGTGTCCCACCTCTGCTATTTTTAACTGGAACGTCGTTCAGATATATCCCTTTCAAACCGTTTTCGTTTAATGTATCCGCTCCATCCACTAAAGGGATTAAATTTCCCTGAGCATCGCATAGCCCCGCTATTGGGCCTTCTGATATAAGATCGATAGTCTTATAAATACCCACTGATTCTAACTTTGCCGGCTTGTGGGCCGATGGTTTTAACACATTTAAGTCATCGATAAAAGGAGAAATGTCACTCTGCTTTAAACCATCTAGTATGGCAGCAATATCAGCATTAGTTTTTCTTCCTAACACCGGATTGGACACTTTGACTGTGCCTGCTAGCGTACGAGTAGTGGAAGACGACTCAAGCAATGGACCAGAAGGACCGGCTCCTCCTTGTTTGGAAATTTCTCGTTTCTTATCTTTTTCCTCTTCTGTAGCTGAACCGACTACTTCTATGTTTCCCGGTGCCCCAACATTTCCCGGTGGCCCAGTAGGAGTCTGAGGGGTGGTTACATCTGGGGCAGGTGTTGGATCCACCTGATCTGGAGGTGGCATGTGATCATCCACACCCACGTTAACATCATCGGGCTCATAGGCTTGACCACCCTCAGCTCCCGTGCCGTTGGTACCAGCCGCCCCTAAGTGAGATGCGTTATCAAATACGTCGTAACCCATAATATTTTCTTAGTGTCATTTAGGTCTAATGTTAGTGCTGTATCAAAGGCGCGCTACTGTTTTGGAACATCCAAGCCCCTCCCCCGCCAAAACTTCCACCGCCCGACCCAACGTTTGGACTTCTGGTATAAACGGACTTCATGCCCCCGAATACCTTCATATTGTTATCCTCCCATACCTGCTTATCCACATTACTGGCGGACACCGAAATAACAGTGCTCCCCACCTTTGCCCTTCCATATCCAACAGGTACAACCTGTCCTTGTTGGCTGACATTTTCGGGAGAAGAAAAAACATAAGAAGTAGTGTTGGCAGCTTCAGGATCATCGCTTTTCATTAACTTGGCCATCAGCATGCTTAACCCAAAAGAAATAGCCATAGAAATAATCGCAGATATAACAAACTCTAAAATCAAAGCCGCGGTTCCCTCCACGCCAATAGCAGCAACAATAGCTGCCGCCAGCGAACTCGCCCCTCCCGCCAATAAAGGAATAATTCTAACGTGTTTATTTTCAATATTCTGAAACATAAACCCTTCAGCATCCACCCTCTCGTCATCAACGAAAATAGCCCAATATTGCTTGCTACGCGCATTAAAATAATTTCGCAACTTATTGGTATTTGCCTCTATGGCATTAAACAGCTCCATAAAATTTCTAACCTTGAGAGTCCAAGAAGACCCTACAACTTCAGCCAAATGTCCTTCTATAGATATATTTGTCATTTAGAGCCTTCCTATACGCCGCGGAACCGTATCCTGTCCTATCACTATTCCACCGCCCGACCCAACGTTTGGACTTCTGGTATAAACAGACCTCATGCCCCCGAATACCTTCATATTGTTATCCTCCCATACCTGCTTATCCACATTACTGGAGGATACCGAAATAACGCGACTACCGCTCAGCAATCTGCCATAACCCACAGGAACCACCTGCCCCTGTTCGGCCACATTTTCAGGCCCACGAAAAGCAAAACTGTTGGTCCCCTCGCCCGCGATATCAGGCCCTTTATCCTGTGTCAACAAGGCAACAAGAGAATAAATTCCATAAGCAATGAGCGCCACCGCAACCACAACCACTACCGTGGCTATAATTGCAGCCGCAGCATAACTCAAACCGGGAGCTACAATCAATACTTGCGAAAATACCGCATACCAAAAAGTCACGAACCCTCCCGCCAAAACAGGGATAAAACATAAGCTTTTTTTAATCTTTTTTAAAAAACAACTAGAAGACTCGGCGGGAATCCCGTCTACCACAAGCACATATCCCCTAGATAAGCCTAAAGCCTTTTCAAAAACACTTCCAGCGTTTGCGCGTAAAGCCCTTAGCGCCTCTCCAACCGTACCAACATGAAGCTTCCATTTGGTGCCTAACATTTGCCCGGCACGACCTTCAATAGAAACGGATATCATACCTACATTATACACTTTTAAATAGAAAAATAAATGGTTTCTTCGCTTTTAGGATTATAAACAGCAAACCTATCCTCCAATGGAGAAAAAATCAAAAAAGAAATTAAAGCGTTGTTCGCTAACTCAATGTCCGCTGCACTCGGTTTACATGAAGTCCCGGGGTGAGAATGAAAGAAAAAATCTATATTTTGAGACCTAGAAGCCTCTAAATGCTTAACTGGATCAACATAAAAAGTACTAAAAGGATCAGGAGAAATATTTTTAACAAAAAACAAAGTACTACCTGCCACAAGCCCACATATCTCTTCTTGGTGAAAAGAAGAAATGCGCTTTATATAACTCAAAAAAGCACTTTTAATTGGTATATCTGTAAGCTTCAATGGATGGAAAGCCTCCAAAAGGAAGGTGATGATAGTCGCTAAAACGCATCTTACACCCATTCAGGGTTTTGCTGCACTGATCTTCTACCCAATACTCTTTCTTGAAGCGCGGGTCTTGGGCTGAAGTATGGTCCTTAATGCACACAAAAAGAGCAGGAGGGTCGCCCTCTAAAGAGCTAATTGACACCACATCTCCCTTGGCATATCCCACTATGCCTGTTGCTGTTGCTGGCGCGCTGCTCCCCGTGGTTAAAACTAAATTCCCCGTGATTTTGGTGCGTAAAGTACCCGAGCTTCCGATAGCAATAGTAGATCCAGTGATCGTTCCATACAAAACCTCATCTCCATTATTAACATCCTTGGTTAATAACACGCTTTGGGTAGCACTAAAGGTAATTATTTCTCCTTTTTTAAGTGTAGCGTTAACTGGCTTTACTTCTATTGAGATATCAGCGCTAGGGTCTGCCGCTTTGACCAACTCAACCGTAACTGTTTTACGAGCCAAAGTTGTCACATAAAAGGTACCTATTTCGGATCCACCGCTGTCCGATAAGGTGATTGTACGATTAGGGTTAATATTTTGGGAGATATTATCTACGGACAACACAACCGCATTCGCGGCATTCGTTGAGCCACTGAGAGCAATACTAAATAAAGTAGGATTATATTCATAAACCCACCTCATCCCCTGAAGATTAAACCCACTATTAGGGTCATCAAACCTTTTGTCTTTCTCGTCTGCCATAGGAACCCCTTGTACGCGAGGGTCTGAGCCTAATATTGTTCTTCCTTCCTCTGCTGCCCCTACGGCTGCCATCGTTAAATCCCCAAAAATTTCTGTATCACCATCATCCGCCTCAGCATCTAATTTAAAGCGCCCACCATTTGCAAAACGAATTGTTTGACCGAAGCTAAGATTAAGCGTAAGCTCTTCTACAACAAGGCCGAAGGTAAGTTGTATAACCGAAACAGCGCTTATTTTTCCCGTAAACGACTGGCCAAGATAATGCGGCCCCGGAGAAAATGCTAACTGCACAGCCCCACTACCACTAAAAGAAGTACAAACAACATCCTCAGTATACGTATCGTTACCCGACTGTATTGTAAGGTATTGAGTTGACCCGAATCTTGCCCTAATCGCCCCGGAGGTATTATCTGAAATCGTGTAGGTGATGCGATATTTTTTACCTATTACCAGTGCTACCGCACTTTGAAGCGGACTCTGAGAGAGGAGTATACCCTCCCCTGCCGCTACGGCTACTGCCTTTCCACCAGTAATTGACCACCCCGTTCCTTTGGTCCAATCACTATCGGTAGCGAACACGCCATTGGTCACTGTCTCTGCAATACCTAGAGATGCAGAATAGTTACCTATAGGATAACTCAAAGTGCCAACCGCATTATCAGCTACATCCCCAACGAGATTACCATAAATAGCCACAGCATTCGCCGCAGCATTAGCACTCAAAGTAAAAACTGCTCCAGTAGCCCCAAATTTTAACTCATTGCCACTACGCAGCGCCACGGGTAACGCATCAACATCCATAGGGGTCGAGGTATAAGGACCGTCCGTATGAGCTCCATCTGACGTAGCCCCTCCAGTTTTGGTCACTGTTATCAACTGTGACTCTTTTTGTGGAAAAAAATCAATTGATTGCAACTTGTTCACATTGTCTGGAGCAGTTAAATTTGTCTTAGGGCCGGTATAGTCGCCTCTAGATCCATAACGGCACCCTATTCCACGGTATTTCCACGGACAATAATTTGCAATCATAATGCGCGCTGGTAATGTATAGTTCTCCACCTCCAAAGGGGAAACGAGCTCAAACTCTACAAAATATTTATTCTCTGATATTTTGCGATTAAAAACATACAAGTCGTCATCGAAACGAGACTCCGGATCAGAATTACCAAATGGATTAACGTTTTCTGGAAAATTAACCTCGTCCAAAAATTTTAAAAATATTCTAATTCTTTTAAATGAGTGGCCAACCATATCATCCTCCCTTTTTATCAGATCAGAAATTAAACCGTCAGGGTTCGCTATTACCAATTTTGGGCGGGGGAGGGCTCCGTCACCTTTAGACTCAAACCCTGTAGCTTCGATAGGAAGACAGTAATATATTTTTTTATTTAATACAATATCTTTATCAATAATTTTACCGGGATGAAATCTTTTTACGCCTCTGCCCTCTCCTACCTGAATTTCAAACAACTCTATCAGTGTATCTGGAAGAAGGTCCGTTATTGATTTATTGTGTGCTTCTGTTGCCATGGTTTTATGGAGTAAAGTATATTTGACCTGCTATTCCGGTGAGATCAGACCGTTTATTTTGATATTCAAGGCCTACCTGCGTTACTGCGTTTGCAGCCTTAGTTCTTAAATATTTGTTGAACAAAACCCCTAAAAGCTCACGCTTTTCTCGTGAGGTTAGGTGTCGATTAAAAATTACAATTGCGGCGATTGCTCCTCGGAAGCCAAGATCCACAGCACTACTGCCTACCCTTTTGCTTCCCCCCACATAAACGCTGCCTGACGAATTAAAAATAAAACTATCACCCTCGTAAGTATCACCTCCTACTGCATTTCCATCATTTCGTGCAGTCAAATACAGCTTTCCCCCCCTAGAACTTCCACTTAAATTGTATACCCACGACCGACGAGGATAATTACCCACTATAGCATCACGACTTCGCGTAGATCCACGATCAGTAAAAGAAAACTGTTCTTGCAGATTTCCAAGCCCAGCATTATCTGTAACGTGAGCGCTCTTGCGGTTATAAAAAACAGAAGGGGTTTTCTGTGTTGAGGAAAACCCGCTCCAGCCCGTTTGATAATCGGCATCTTTGCCTACTTGGTTGTCGTTGCTGGAGGTACCTGCTGTAAAGTTACCCGACGCGGTAAACCACCTGTTTGGATATATAACATAAAAGATGTCAAAGCCATTACCCAGAGAAGATAACCGGTAATAACCCCGAACACCATTGTGCAAATCAGAGCCAGATAGGTTTCCTGTTAATGCGGTAATCTGATTCGGGGAACCATAGGTAGCCGCTGAAGTCACTGTAAAAATAGAACCTCCACGAAAGGTAATCACAGTTCCCGCTGCAATTGAAAAAGCTATAGGCTGTATGGCGATAGTAATGCCATCTGCCGCCGCATAACTTTGCCCAACATTATTGATCTGTATATCTCCATCGTAATCCGCATTTGAAGTGGCCCCATGAAGCTTCATATAGTTAATTTTAGTACTTAAAGTAGGGCTAAAATAAATATATTTTTGATTATTAAAAAACGCATGACGGACAGTTACTACCCCTGATCTAGTTAGCCCCGAGCCTTCCCCAACCGTTCGATCTTCTTTATCAGTGTCTTGTAGAGTTGGCTTGTTGTCTGTGGTCGTTTGTTCTAAATAAACGTTGGCGTCATTGGTGGATACCCACTTAGTCACTGTTTGCCCAAAATTTCCAACCGCAGCATCGGGTATGGTGCCTCCACTAAGAACCCCGGTAAGGGTTGTGACTGGGGCACTGAAATTCGCATCTAATGTAAAAATTCCCTTCGTGGTGCCTTCAAAGAAATATATCACATCTCCGCTTTTCATGTCCACACTCGTGGCCAAAACAGTGATGCTTGTTGTGGGTATAGTATAGCCCCCAACATTGTTAATAGTGACGGCTCCGCTAACGGCTTCTGTCGTTCCCGTGTTATAACTTTTATTACCTGCTTCAAAATATCCCACTAAACCGGGGATGGCTGTGATGGGCGTCATAGAAGGAGTGATAGATAAAAGTTTGCCGCGATAATTACTCACAGTATAATTAGTGTTGGTACTAATAATACGAATAGCTTTGCCCCCAGCCCCTCCAACTTTTCCTGCTTTGCTTTCCTCATCTAACAAAAAAGGTATACCCATAGTTTTTTCATTAAAGGTATACCCTATGTTTCCGGGCTGACCGTAATCTCCACCATCTCCTCCCCAAGCGTGTTTAGCATGATCTGACCCAGCGTTTCGATGGTTTGCAACACCACCGCCGCTCTGAAGATTTCCGGCCCCCCCGAAGCCATAGCCCCCATAAGAAGAATCGCTTATATAATCTTTTATACCTTGCACCGAAAACTGAGTTCCTCCGCTAACAGCCCTAAAGCTAGCTCCTCCACCCCCAGCGCCCCCTCTATGGATCCCTATAAAATCTTTAGCTCTAAAAATTATATTGCCCGGACTCGCATAAGATGTAGGAATATAGTCATTATCTGATATTGTATCTGCAAAGGTGGAACCCACCGTGGCCAGAACATCTCCGTCATCGCTGATTCGAATTTTTATTGCTGGTGTCCAAGTTGAGGTCAACCCATAACCCTTTTTAAATGTTCCCACTGATCCTGCTATATTTTTATAAGAATTCCAAGGGGAGTGAGCTGCGGATTTAACGGAAAATATCTTTTCAGCTAAAAAGCGATCTCCGCCCCCTCCGCCGCCTCCGCCTCCATAGATTTTGGCATTATAATCCTTACGAATAGAAAACTTATCAATACTAGGGTGTGAAATATAAATCGCATCACCTGCATCCGCTCCCGCGGTAGAATCTTTTGTATATGAATAGTCTAACTTCAAGGTATATTTAGAATCTTCACCCTGATTATTTTTAGAGCCCTGCCCCCACTCTCCTATGTCCCCTTGCACAATCTGTGTCACACCTCCGTCGCCTCCTTCTCCGCCTTGACCCACGATTAAAGAACTGCTTTGCATAACAAGCACAGATGGAGTTTCAGCTATTGGTTTTTGTAAATTTGGATCAGCACCGGCACTTGCGTCTGCTGGGTTTACCACACCAGTTAACAGTTGGTACCCTGTCCTTACAGCAGGAATAATCATACCTGCATCAGGATCTCCTGCGGGATAAGCCCCCCCTTCAGCACCCACTAGAGAATCCGGGCGCAATATAAATTGTACCCCAGTATAGTTATTACCATAAGCCCCGGTATCAGCGATGGCAAGATAATCTGCAGCCGTAGGGTTCGAGCCAATAACCAGATCAAGCCCATTCTCTTGTTTTACTAGCCCGCGATCTACCAAAGCTTCTATAAACACCCCGCTTAAATTAATGTTTGAAGAGCCATGGTCCAGATACACCCTAAAAGCAGGCTTGGATCTCGTGGGTATCACTGTTCTGGCATCAGTAAACTCAGTGGAGCTATCGCTCAAACCGGTAGATACTTGATTGGAAACATTGGTACTAAAATCCGCAGCTCCACTTGCATATACATACATGGAACCAAAAATGTCGCTGTATGGCGATATATACTCTGACCTCATCCTATAATAATAATCTTGATCGTGAGAGAGTCCTTTATGTATAAAATACGAATCTTGATGGATGCCTGTGTTTTGTGGGTCTGGAAGATTTCTCAGTCCTTCAGGAATTTGACCATCCCCAGCCAAACTTGGTGGCACTAAAATTCCACTATAAAAATTGGTCTGAACATATCCGGCAGTATTCGCGAAATCTAAACCATAAGATTGAATGTATTTACGATTGATTTCAAAGCCGGTACCCTGCACCCCCGCAATATTTCGCACAGAAGTAGAATCCGTTAAAGGGATTCCTGAAACCTCTGTCCAGCTATTATCTTGAGTATATTGAATAGAATAACGATTTAAATCATGACCGGTAGCAGGATGCTGCCACGCCAATACATTTAGAGGTACCCCCGAAGCATCATAGTAGCCCGTTTGAATTAAAAAACGAGCTGGATGATTTGGCGTCTGGCCGTCATTTCCCCTATAAGGATAAGCACAGTTAGCAGGTAACCCCGCAGCCTTATCAAAGCCTGTAATATATCCGGTAATACCAAAAGTAATTAAGCCACTGGGGTCATAAGTATTGTCAAAATTAGACTTATTTTTTAATGTTAGCGTTGCCGTATATACACCGCTTGATTCGGGACCAGTTGTTACCTCTGGGGCAGTAATATTATCATTAAAGCCTTTAAAGTAAAAAGGGATAAAACTAGAACTACCCGGCGCCGTCACCACAGGATTATGCGAATGGCCTGAAGGAAAATCAAAAACTTGATAAGGACTATCGTAACCTATGAAAGTATTTAAGGCGGTATTTCCGCTGTTTGTCAAATAGAATCCCGTCCTAATGCTTTGCCCCGTTATGGCGAAAACTTTCATACCAGTATTTGATATAAAGTCTGTATTTTCTATTCTTTCTATCGTGGATTTAGATCCAGCATAGCGATTTATGCTGACTGGCCCCGTTGCACCTCCCTCTGTTGGCCAACTCCAATAAGCTGACAGATTTTTTAATGGCCGATTAACCACTGTCACCAAAGACCTGAACTCAGTAGACAAATTTAAATAATCAATAGGAAATTCACGCATATTAATCGTGACATCATTATTATCTTTAAAGTTAATAGTATGGCTCCAACTAGAAGCCAAAAACACCTTATTTGTAAAATCGTAAGGAGCTGGGGGTGTAAACTCAAAAAGTTTAACCCCCGCATGATGCTCAAGGAAGTGAACGATTGCGAGAGCCTCCTTATCTGTTCGCCCTTTTAACTCAACCGGAAAGGCAAGTAAATTTTTATTAATTCCTTCGTCAAACCTCATGGTAAAACCATTGTCTAGGTCTTGTTTAGTGAAACGAGGATTTTGAGGTATACTGATGTTTTGGTTTAAATCAAAATAAAAATTATCTTTCGTCCATAAAGGGTACTGCCCTGTTGGCGAGTTATACTCTGTCCCTAAAATTCCAGTTTGCGGAGTATAGTCGGCATGTTTTTCCCCTGTAAAATAATACCACCCTGTTTGAGTGGGTACTAAGGCTGCTTGGTCGGGAAGTTGCCGTAAAAACGTTGCGTCATGCTGAAAATAAGCTTTGTTATTCGTATAATCTTCTCTCGTGTTTTCAAAAGGAATATATAAGGTTTTCCAATTTGTTGTAGATGCTGTTTCTCTAAAAAAGGTAGTAGAAACACTATTAACATCAGGAGACTCGTAGCCCTGCGTAAAGCTTTCTACAAAAAAGGCGCCACTTTGATTATAAGGAGCAAAAGGCGTCCACGGAATACCGCTATAACCCCCACTAGGATGATTTCCTCGATTAAAAGAATCTTCTAATATATGGACGATAGCTTTTGTCTCTTGATCAGTTCTTTTGCCAAAGTTCGTTGAAAAGGTAGCGCGCACCGCATTTTCACTTTTATTTAAAACATTATAATAACCATCACCAAACTCTGTTGTATAATTAAGAGCTTCATAATCAACAGTAGCCCCATAAGACACGTCTGCAAAAAAGCCCGTAGTCCATTCAGTGTCGGCTGCGTAGGGTCGATTAGTAATTGTTGAGGTTGTAATGCTGTCTCCCGTATAGTAGCAATGTCCGGATTCAGATTGCAAGCACGGGTGAAGAGTGGGAGGGGCGGGGCTCGGATCTGTATAACCACTATAGTAAACAACATCGTACTTCTTGTACTCGTTACCCACCTCGAACGGCAGTACTCTTGCTATATTAGTTACTCCAGAATTAATTATCATACCACTTGTTTTCCGGTTAAATAATCTTGAGATAACGAAATCTCTCCAGCCATAGAAGACCCTTCGGATGCAGAAATGCTCTGTGAATGAACCTGTCCCGTACAGCCAAAACGACCCATTGCGGAGGACCCAGCATCTGCATAAACACCATAAACATAAACATCTGCGATAGCTGCGTATCCAGTAGTGGTCAATACCGTCCCCAAATCCTCTCCACGTACTGTCATTTGAATTTGTACGTTTTCTTTCGTAACCCGACTAGGCAAACCGCTCCCTATAACTGTCATTGGATTGCGTTCACATGTAACAGAATAAGAAAAGCCTAATTTATTATTTATACCAAAATCATTTCCAGCCAAATAAGTTTGAGCTCCATGACTGATAGCACGTGGATCGTCCTGCACCCCCCTCATTACCTCATCGCTACGCCCTTGTGCATCTAACACGCTAAGTTCTCCATAAATATCCATCGCAGAACGCACTAAAATAGGAGCCATAGGAGACACTGAAAACTGAAGGCTCCTGATATATCCGCTAGCAAACTCAATCCCCCCTAAATTACCCCTCAATGGCTCACCCGTCCTTTCTACGTTTGTCAAAGGATTGAGGAACTCATGAAGAGACCCTGTTAAATAATGACTAAAGGAAAGGGTACCTTTTAACGGAGCGTCCGCCACATAGCGCATAACGCTTCCAGTTATATTTTCTATCGGGGAGAGTGACGCTTCTACACCCAGCTCCGCACTTTCGGCCAAAATACTGTGGCTTTCAATTTCAAGTAATGCTTTCTCATATTTTATGAACTTAGCCATTAGGGAGCTGCTTTTTCTAGTCTCGTTTGGGCTGTGACTATCCCACTAACACCTGCGCTTGTACCGCCATATACTACAAAATCTAAATGAATAGCGCTAGTAGCTTCCAAATCAATAACCGCGCCCGTATCTAAACGATAAAATGTAATAGCCACAGAACCCTCAGCTTTAGTACTAGCATAACCTACTAACGGTCGAGTGCCATCCCACCCAGTTGCTATAACTGTATAGCTTGCAGATGTTAACTTTTTTCCAAAGGTTATAGTGGCCACCCCAGCGGTACTTAAAGTAACTGGGCTCTGCATATTGTAAGTGCTTGTTAATACTGTCGTGCTACTGGTCCCGTCTGTTTGAATATGGCCAAACGCAACACTTGTGTTTTCGCAGGTTAGGCCACCTGCCTGAGAACAGTAAGCAGTATTACTTTCTACTGCGCTTGAAGCCGGACTAAAGGTAGCGCTATTGGGGCTATTGTTTGCTAAAGCAGTATCGCCCAAATAATTCCATGAAAAATAATTCTCAGAAGGGGTGCCTGTCCAAAATTGACCCGCCATCCAACGTGGCGAATTTGTTTCCGCATTGCCAAATATTACTGCAGTTTGAGCGTTAGTACTAGACGTATTAGTAATATAAATATAACCCTTAGTGCCAGTGTTTGCTTGAAAGGCTGCTTGGGTAGCTGTGCTTGTTTTAGTTGTTATAGCATAAGAAAATGTTCCTAGTGTATCACCAATGCTAATGTACCCCCCGCTAGTGGTTTCCCCTTTGCTAATCTGTAAGCAATTATTACTAGCAACGGTACTACTCCCAGAAATAGCTATGTAAGTTGGATGATCTTCTATATAGCCCGCGCCACTGCTTGTTAGCGCCATTTTAATGCGCGCCATTTTGGACACATCCGTAGAGTGTATATATAAGGCATTATCTACAGCGGAGTCAATATGTACAAGCGCCGCTGGAGTGGTCGTGCCCACTCCTAGATTCCCAGCGGTGTTGATTACGACGTCTGCTGTGGCACCATCTGGCCAAAAAGTTATTCCGTCTGTCCCTAGGATCTCTAACTTATTTCTACGGGCAGTCGTTCCATAATTCGACCCAATAAACTGAATATAAGCTTTCGCGGCTCCCGCATATGCAAACTTCATTCCAACCCCTGCACTATCACTAGCAAAATTTAATTGCAAAGCCCTGTTTGTGCTGGCGTTATCGTATTTAATCTCCACTTTATCGCCCGGCGTTGTAGTTCCCACTCCCACGTTACCATCATGCAATATCCTCATCGCTTCAGCCGAACCCGCTCCTGACGGATCAGTAATAAAAGCTAAATCCATTTGAGGTAAAGTAGCATGACTTTTAATGCCTACAATTCCAGCCCCACTGCCTGAATCAAAAGCATTGTCAACTTGAAAATTAATACCCACCGCCGCATTTGCCGTATCCGTAGGATTCAACAAAAGCATATTGGTCCATGTAGATGCCGTGCCTGCTACGAAAGTGGCTGTTCTGGCGCCCGAATTTAACTCTAAGAAAGTATTAGGGCTACCTGCGCCAGTGCCAATACCTACGTTTCCACCATCTTTGATAAAAATACCATAGTTGGTACCATCATCTTTAAGGCTCAATCCACTGGGGCCCTCCGCTGCTACATTGGCCACTTTATGTAAATTAGCAACTGTAATGTTTTTGATTTCATAGGCCGGCGTTGCACTGGTGTCGCCTATAAAAAGCAGATCGTTGCTCGCAGGCACCGACAAAGCCGAATATTCATTTATTTGTCCCATTTTATAAGTTCCTATTTAAAAAGTCTTTAAATTCTAAGTCTACACTTAATGTTCCATCTATTGATGTCTTTACACTTTGGGACACTAGTTGTCCCGTTACGCTATTAAATCTATATACTGTTTTGTAGCCGTTGTCTTCTAAGGCCAGCGAGTCATCATCTTCTAAGCTGGTAGTGCCTCCTACTTCATTTGGCCCTGAAAGATTCTCAGCGCTTAGAGCGCTTTGGTACATTGTCAAGCTAATTGTTTCATGGTGACCGCTACGTATAGTATCCATAATATTGGCAGTTTCGTAATCGTCTACTTCAACTGTCATATTTGTTGTAACTTCTATAGGATAATTAGTAATAACCTCTGCTGGCACAAAGCCTGCGCCACCTGTTAAATCTGAAGCTGTTTTTTGGCTAAGATCGTAAATAGGCTCTCTGTCAATTTCATAGTTTTGAGTGACTTGCGTAACCCGGTTAGTGCCAGATTGCCCAAAACCACACCAAATAGAACCTTGATTTGGTACCGGCCGCACCTTCATACCCATAGATCCCTCTAGTGGGGAGTTCCCAGAATAGTCTAAATCTCCATGACGAATGCCACTGCCAAATCTACCAAAAGTTACAAAAGACGAATCCACCGTAGGAACGCCCCCAACCCCACAACTTACAGAGTAATTAGTTAAATAGCCAGAATTAAAGCCAAAAACTTTTTCATCTCCATTTCCTATATAAGTATCATAAATTAATGTACCAGAAAAAGAATCTTCTCCAGTATAACTCAAAACAGGATCATCGTTTAAAATAAGATCGCGAGTTAAAGAAAGCTGTCCCTGCAACGGGCCATCGTAAATATTGCGTACAAAACCAGCACCCAAGACATTAATTGTGGTCTCAGGGATACTATAGCTGGCGCTCCAATCACGAATACCAGACACCCCATACATCGCAGGAGATGCATCCTTAGGATCACTACGAAGGAAAAACTGAGATTCGTAACTTGGTACCGCGTTTTTAGCCATTATGGTCTCCTAGCCGAAGGGCTTAACGTGCCACCTACTCGCTGTTCTTCTGTTAAAATTTTCAAGACTTGGCTTTTTATCTTTTCACTCAAAGCCTTGGCGTCCGCTGTATTGGCCTTAGAGGGTGCCCCTGTGTTTCCTGTCGCTGTTTGGCTAGCCCCACTACCCGGGGACTCATTGTCGCCTCCTAAGCCAATATTTATACTAATATTATTAGTGTTAGTAGAACCACCTAAAGAAGGGGCTCCTGATGAAACAGGTACAGTACCTCCTCCTTGGAACAACCCATAACGACGGGCAACTGCTCCTCCGATTGAACCACCAGCTTGACGACCAATAAAGCCTCCTCTTTGACTTCCCGGAAATTCAGGTTTTTGTCCGAATACCTTATTCATCGTTGACCAACCAGCCGGATCACCTACTCGATTAGATCCCCACTTACTGGTAGTATTCCACTTGCTAGCCCCTTTACTTAAAGCCCCCATTCCTGCGGCCATCACACCAGATATTATCGTGCTCAGAATCATAGCCTTCTTTTGTTCTTTCTTTTGGTGTTTCGCCATCGCCTTCTGCTGTTTTTCGACAGCAGCATCAGCGTATTCATCATACTCCGGATTGCTATTCTGCAAAAAGAGGCCACTAAAACGAGAACTTGGGATTTTCTCTGCAAGTTTCATCAGGTGCCCTCCACCTTTTTGGAAACGAGGGGCCGCTCCAAAATTAATTGAATTCAAAGCATCAGGCCCACCTAAAGCTCCGACAGCATTACGATTCAAAACATATTCGCCGCTTTCTAAAAGGGCTGGGTGTCTATCTCCTGTGCTGTTTCCTCCTACAAACGTGCCGTTTTGTGCGGCGATGAAACCGCCCCGCTGGTTACCAGACCACAAAGTCTTGCCTGCACCCATCATACTGCTTACCGCGCTCTGCAGAAAAGCCTGACGCATGGTACTTAAAAATGCTAAGGCAACTCCGTCAAGTGCGTCCCCTAAACTAGAGGTTTTATCCATCGCTGCTCCTATCGCCCCTACCATGTTATCCCTAAATTGTACAGGAAGCTTTTCTCCTAGTTCCCTATAGATAAAATGAGATTGCTGTGCAACATCATCGAATCCCTTTCTGAGCCCTGCTGAAAATTTTGTGGACTGGGCGGCGTCTATGCGTTCCCAGTGCTCTCTTAGTTCTTTGGCGCTATCTGCAGCGTTATCAGTTTCCTTAGCTAAAGTAAATACCTCAGCCGCACTTTGTCTTTGAAGGGCCAAGGTTTTTGCTCCTTCTACATTTCCCGCCATGACAGCTTGATTTATCTCCTGTGTCTGCTGATTAATAAACTTAAGCTCGTCGCTGGTTAACTTGTAGTTTTCAACATTGAATCCCGCTCCCACTTGTGCCGACAAAAGAGGATGATAGCCGGTGGTATCCGTTTGATCCAAAAGAGGAGCCCCTCGTCGATTCGTCGCGTTCTTAAATGAAGCTTCTAGATCCGTTTGCAAGGCGTCCCGCTCCGCCAGCGTAGTGGGGGCGGCGGCGGTAGTTTTTTGGGCTACTCTGGGACCACTGATCGCTGCCTTTAATGTGCTTACCTCCTCTTCTAATCGTTTGACCCTAGCGTTGTCCTTCAGCCATTGAGAAACCCTATCTTTTTGAAATTGTGGCGTAAGCAAAGGCTGAGCAACCATCCTTTCCGCGCCCGTTTTTCGTTGCGCGGGAGTCATCGTCTCAAATTTATTGAATACATCGCCCGCGGTGTCATAATTCAGCTGTATATCCTTTTTGTCTTCTGGACTCAACTGGTAACGGTTTTTTTGCAAATTAGCTAGTTGTGACTCTTTGTCTTTTAGGGCAAACTTTTGAGTGCGTAATTCTGGGTCTCCTCCAAAAAAGTCGCTCACAGCGTTTGAAACCCCTTTCGCTATGGACTCAATCGGTCCCATACGGATACCTATGTCCGCCTTTGTTAGAGGGTCTTGGAACGCAGGCCCTTTATGTGAGCTTGCGGGACTAATCCCAGTTGGCGCTGTTGGGGTTCCGTTTAAGGTGGAGTTGAGGGCATTAACAGCATCCCTTAGTTTGATGTTAGCATCTACCAATTTGCCGGTGGTAGTATTTAAATCTACCTGAGTTTTTGTTTCAATAAATTTTTGGCGCGCGTCGCTCAACCGATCCTTTTGCTCCAGTTCTCTTCCCTTATTAAAAATATTAGTTGAAGCTCCTTGTTTTTTGAGAACCTGCTGCATTGGGGTGAGTCCAAACATTGCCTCGGGGGATTGGACAGATCTTTCCTGACGCATCTTATAGAGATCGAACTCTCCACGAGCTTTACTCATGTTCATGTTTTCGGCATGAATATTTTTAGATTCAAGAACAGCTAAACGAAATTGCTCTGTTGTGATGCGGGCCCTTAACTCTTCAGCCTTGAATTTCAGCTCTTGAACTTTTTCATCTTTCAGGATAGCTGACATTTGCTCTTTATAAGCCGCTTCTAACTTTGTGATAAGAGTTGTCATGCCTGCCACCGCATCGGGTGCTATGGCCCCCAACCCGGTCCCCGGCGCACCGGCAGCTAGAGCTCTCGCTTCCTTGAGTTTGGCAATTCCTCCCGCAGCCCCTCGCTGAGTAAAACCTCCCTGACCAAAAAAGACGTCCTGAAAACCGCCCCGGACTCCTGCGGGAGTTTTGAAGACACTTTTTAAGTTAGATATTATTGACGCCTGATTTTGATTGAAGACGTTACGGTCGACTGCTTGTCGTTTTCCGGCAAAATTTGCAGCGCTAACTCCTCTTGCTTCCCCTAAATTAGCAGCACGCCCCCGAAACCCAAGGAACCCCTTGCGCGCAGTAAGAGCGGCGTTACGAACAGCTGCTTCATGGGATATAATAGCCAAATCTTCCGTATAAGTCAGAACTGATGTATTAATACTTTTAAGAAGAGCCTCAAAATCACGAGTATAATTGGCCCCTTGAAGCTGAGTCTTCGTGGATTCTTTTAGGCCCGAGGTTTGGGCGCCAAACATTTCGCCATAAAACTCAGCAAAGAACCCTTGGTCAAAGTGTTTTTTGAACTGATCTTCGGCTTGATATATAGTCCAGCCGGGATCAAGGGACTCAAGGACATGAGCCATCTCTCCTATCATCTCACCTGTCATCCCTTTCTCGCCAAAATGTTTCGTAAGGAGTCCCCTGAAATCTGCCTCACTAAATTGTCCCGTAAAATCGAGGGGGTTATATTCGCTCCTTATAGACGCCGCCTCTTTAAAAAAATCAGTCACTTCCTGAGGTTCCGCACCTCTCGCGTCTTTTCCTGTTCGCCCAAAAAGTGCAGGATCCATCAAAAGCTTAGCCAAGGGTCGGGAAAAACCCTTCATTTTTCTGTCTATCGCCTTTTGATCCCCTACGGCCTCCAGCCTCTCTATTTCGTCCTCTGTTGTTTGTCCTGCGGGACTCAAAAGGGCCGCTTGAGCTGCCTTCATTTTTATTTTAATGCCTTGTTTGCCGCTCCACAACTCAAGATTATCTGTTAATGTTTTGACATTAGTTCCAGCCTCTGCGAACGACTCTGCCAAATCTGTATCGGATATAGACTCAAGAGCTATCGTAGCCCTGTTGGCCGCAGCGGCCAACTCGTCTTCAGTAGCTGCAACCGCCAAATCTTTTTGTGCTTGAATAAATTGTATAGCAGCTGTTGCGTTACTTTTGAGGCCTCCGGCTAAGGCTTGTAACTCAGCTGTCACTGATGCTGCACTGTCAGCAGTAGCATCCAATGAGGTTATGATCCCTGCTGTTGCACCAACCAATGCTCCTACACCAGCTCCGATTGCCGCGCCCGGGAGTCCGCCCACCATGCCACCCGCCGCCCCAAATTTAGTAGCCAAAGCGCCTCCTGCCATACTGCCCAACCATCCCCCCGTCACGCCTCCAGTCAGCCCTCCGCTAATAGCTGAACCTGCTTGACCTCCTACTCCTTGCTCAATCATACCGCCCGCCATAGGTATCATCATCATAGCCATCATACCCGCCATACCACCTCCGGGTCTTAATTGTTTTCCGAGAGCTAAGGTATTTTTGAGAACTTTCTTTTGTGCTTCTCCGGTGACACCATATTGATTGCTTAACTTTCCAACTACCTTAGTAAATTCTTTTGTGGTGGTTCGGTTATCGGCCCAATCCTGAGCGGCTCCAGCGAGCACCTTATTGAAAGAAGCAGCCCATTTACCTCTTTTGTCTAATCCCGGTATCCCCAATAATGCAGCCTGTCCTCCGGCTCTTTCTACAATATCAGTACCCAGATCTGCAAAATTAGGAACATCTCTCAAGCCACGAGGCTCATCCATTTTATTGGTAACCGCCAGTCCTGCCGGATTCCCTGCCGATTGAAAACGAGGCGAACTATTAATGCGAATAGCAGATGAAGGAACCCCCGCTGCTTTTTCTCGACCAATAGCAGCGCCAAGTCCTCCTCCTGCAAAATTAGGAATATAACCACTGGCACCAGCCACTACTTGTTGCAACCTGTTACTATTAACAAAATCACTTTCTCTAAAAGTTAGCTTCCCTGTGTTTACATTGTGAAAACCTCCTCCTACTACGAGACTCTCAATTTTATTGGCGGGAATTTTAGCCTGCATGGCAGCCATCCCGTGAAGCGGCTTATTGGACAACACCATACGACCATCTGCTAACATTAAAGACGTGCCCCCTTTTTCTAAATCCGCACCAAAAGTCTTTTGTTCCCCGACTGCCGTAAAACGAGCCTTACCACCTACAATCTTATAATCTATTCCCTTCACCAATGCGGTCAAACCGGATTTCGTAGCAACTTGAAGATTCCCTGCGTTCCGGGCGGCTATCGTCCCTTTTGGTGCCCTTGCTGTCATCATACCCCTACCCGCAAAATTAGGAATATAACCACCAGCAGCTTTTTTCGCTGTCAACCCCTTGATAGCCGTAGCTACCGGGCCATATCTTGCTATGCGGTTTGCGGTCAATGCCGTACCAAATGATTTTCCAATCAAGCTTTTAATGTTCGGGGCTGAATCTGATCTTTTAGCATCGGCCCGATCCACCTGAGTAGTCTTCCCTTTAAAAAAAGTATCTAACAACGGTTTGCTTATCTTTCCTGACTCTTCAAAATCCCAACGAGCGCTATCGTCACCACCGAACTTCGAGCCTTGTTGCCCTGCAAACTGCAACGCAGATTCCATGATCCCGCCCTCAACACTTGTAGAAAATACCCTTTTGCCTCTAGTATTGGTTAAAGTTTGAGCAAACGTCTGTCCGTCATCTTTGAAAAGCTCCGAAAATATTGAAGATGAATACTTGCCTAGCGCAGGCACCATGATGTCGTTCATCTGCGAGGTAAACTTCTCTTTTAGTACGTCCTCAGCACTTTTTTTCTCTGTGCCTTTGCCAATTGTATTTATGGCTCCTACCGGAATATTTTTTATCTTAAACTTTGCTCCCTGATAGGCGGGGCTTCTCACTAATTGGGCTAACCCCTTGTTAGCGATTTTACCTTCTTTCCCAATCACGCCAAACCCACTAGAAGGGTTATAACCTGTTTTTCCTCCGCTTTTCATGCCCACAATAGCCCCGATTTTTATATCTTTAGCTGGCATGGAAAACTGCATAGCTTTTGGTTTACCTGTTGTTCTCATAGCGGCAGCTTTAGTAGTCATTTGATTGACTCTCTGCTCTCCAGTTTTTCCATACTTAGCCGCTACTCCGCCCCAATTTTTTTGCATATCGGTAGAGCTAATATTTCCGCTCTGAACACCTCGCCTTAAACCCCCCAGAGTAGCTCCGGGCTGCTGCAAATACTGGCCCGGAGTTGTCATTTTAAAATTAGGAACATACCCCTGCGCAGCCGTAATCCTTTTTGCTCCCTGTGGCAAGCCACCATTAGCTCTCACCATCGCTGGATTAAATACAGCAGAACCACCACCCCTAAAATTAGGAACCATATACTCGCCAGTATTGGCCACCATACTCCCACGCTGCCCCCCACCAAAAGCAAAATTAGGAATATGCACGGGGCGAGCTGAAGAACTTACACCACCTACCCCCTTACGAACGTCTGCTGCCTCTCCGGCGAAACCGGGCACGTAGCCACGCGCACCTCGACGACCCGGAACAATAGCTCCAGATTTATTTGTGGTCATGCCAGCCATCCGCAAATTGCTAGCAATCAAGCCAGTAGAAGTCACAGACGCCTTAAATGCCTTTTCTTGTGCCTTCGCATGACCCGCCAGTATTCCGGCCTGCTTAGCAGCGTTGCCTTCGTTTTGGGCAATTAACTTAGATAAGCCTGCATCACTTTGAAGCAAAGCCTCTATAGTTGCTTGTAAATTTGCTTGTTTTTGCGTTTCGGTTGTAATACCTATGAGGGTGGGTATCGCTTTTGTGATATAACCCACGGTAGTAATAAAAATTTTTCCAATTACCGCGATTGCTGCCACAAGGCCCGGGCCAGCTACAATATTTCTAATCCCCTTGAGCAACCCACTTGCAAAGTCGCTTCCTATGCCCTCACCATCAAGAAGGGCATTAATGTTAGAAACAATATCTTTAAAAGGTCCTAGAATGGCACGAGCTATAGGCTCAAAAGTTACCTTACCAATATTTTCTTGCAATCGAATTAACTCAGTTCCCGTTTGCGATAATAGCGCACTTATTGTTTGGTTCAAGCGAGCGTTGGCATTAGCAGCCTCATTAGTGGCCTCAGTAGAAGTTTTTAGCGCGCGGTTATAAACCTGAAAGTCACTATTGATATCTTTAACTATAGCAGACAAAATGTTAGCCTGAAAAACACCCGCCACTTGCTCGCGAAGATAACCTTTGTTAGCATCGCTTAAAGTCTTATATGTTTTAGCAAAGTTTTGCAAAATATTCATAGCTGGCAAGATATTCCCCTCCATATCTTGCACCTCAACATTAAATTGCTCTAACGCCGTCAAGGTATCTCGGCGCTGTAACCGGGTAAAAATAGTTTTAAGGGCGTTACCAATAACAGCTCCACCTCGACCCGTTTGTTGCTGAACGGCTGCAATCATGGCATTCAGCTCATCGAAGTCTACCTTTGCATCCACAGCAGCAGACCCAACACGGCCCAAGCCTTCCATTAAATCTTTAGCTGAAACGGCAAATTTTGTTTCCACCGCCACAAACTTATTAAGCGCTTCTGTGGTAGTCAGGGAGCTTTGCTGAAAAGCGTTCACCGTTGCGGTCAGAGAACTTACAGCCTTTTCGGCATTAACGCCTGTCAAACGAACCAACGTTAACGCGTCCGCCGTACGCTTCAAGGTCTCATTCATTCCCAAACCTTGCCGAGCAAACTCTAAAGCAGCTTTGGCTGCATCGTCAAAAGTGGTAGCTGTTTTTTTACCTATATCAAATAGACTGCCGGAAAACTTCTCAAACTCTTTGTTGCTAACGTTTAGAATACGATTGATGTCAGCAAATTGTTTTTGTACGTTGATGGTTGTTGATGCAAGCTCTTTGAACGCTTTTGTCATTCCTCCGATAACGGCAGTGGAAGCGCCAAATGCGATAACACGAGCATTGGATGCTGCAAGGGCAGATTCAAACTTATCCAAGTCCCCTGTAATGCGACCTAGTGGCTGACGAAAACCCTTTTCGTTTATTTTAAGGTTTAACTTAGCCTTGCCCGCAGTGGACCTATTAAAAGTGTCTACTCCTTTTTGTATAGAAGCGAGAAGCTTCTTATCATTGATGATGGCATCGAGTTTGATCATAGTGCACTATTTAATAAAATATACACTTTTTTCAAATGTTTGTTCGGCTTATGTCATGGTTTCCATCAAATCATTCATGTCCATACGGCCGCCTTTTGCCTTTAGCATATCGCTCAACGATCTTCCCTGTGGATTTTGCTTATACCCTAAATACTCATAGTCCTCTTCTTTAGCGCCCATAATGGTCGAAGCCCCGTCTTTGTCTAAGGTATCTGTTACATCTTTCGCTTTGTCCTGAGCATTGACATAATCAATAATTTTTTGAGGATCTTTTTTGAGAGTGTCAGGCATTTTTGGGTAGCCTTCAAATATATTCTTAAACATACGAGTAAAAACAATCAGCTTGACTTGATTAAGAGAAAGCTCAAATAATGGTTTATCATAAAAATTCATTACATTATCTGAAAAAGGAAAATAAGCACTATAAAAATCTTGCAATACAATGCGCTGAATGTTATCATCATTTAAACATAAAATTTTATTGTTATAACTTATAATAATTTCTAACAACTCATCCTTATTGAGCTCGTCGATCTTTTCCTCGGAAAAATAAGGAGTTTGCAGCTCTCGGTCTTCGTAAAAAGACTTTAAAATGTAATGGTCGCTAGTGCGGCTTTTAGCGTGCGTTTCACAGCTTTTGCCAATTAAATTACTTTTGATTGACAATAATTGATTTAGCCTTATGCGAGCTTTATCTCGTTCGACAACATTGTCCTCTATTTGCGTTTTGAGATAGAGTTGTTTTCGTGTGTTTTCTAGACTCTCTATGTAAGCTTCTGCTTTGGTGATTTCCGCGTCATCAGCAGTGGTCCACATCTCCTCATCACGAAGTCGTGTTAAAATTTCTTCTTCAGTAGGAAGCCCCCGTTTTTGAGCCTCCTGAAAAAAACTCTCCTCAAGTTCCTCTAGATCAACTTGATCCAAAGAAGAAAGATGCTTAACATAAAAAGTACTCCCCGCAAACTCTACTTCAGAAAAACCGTAAACAATATCCTTAAATAAATATCTAAAGTTAACTTTGGTCGGAACTGAGGTCATTGATTATATCATCAAATTCTTTTTGGGTTGGCTTTTCACTAAAATACCAATAACTGGTAATAGCTGCTAACTTAGAAGAAAATGCAGTAAAAATCTTATCCTCTTTTTCATCCTGATCATAATAAGCGTCTATGCGATCCTCGAATTCTTTTCCCTCAAAGAGTGGGGTGGGGTTCTCAGCTCCTTCTTTTTTAATATGAGCTAGGGTAACCATATACCACAAAATTACTCTGTTTTGCGCCTTAATGTCAGCAGTATGATTGAAAAGACTTTGATAGGCCGACTCTAAATTAACAATCTCTCGTCTTGTCATGGCTAACCTACCCCCCAATCCCTTTTTACCCTTTTTGGCGTCAGTAGGATGAGCCCCGCTTTTAGCCATATCCATCTCCAACTCCGCTAACTCACTATAAAGATCAACTAGGCGTTCAGCATCCTTCTCGGTTAAAATCCCCCCCGTATCAGAATATTTCTTAGCCAACATAGCTTTGGTTAAAATCCCTTTTTTTATACAACGACTAATTTCAATAGAGTATTCCATATCCGCCTCTTCAAGTTGACGGCGGGTAGGCTGTTTTATAACTATTTCATGGGGAATTTCTTTTTCGGTCTTTGTGGACACTTCTATCTCTTCCTCAACCCCTGTTTCTTTGTTTTTTCGCTTTTCTTTAGTCTTTTCCTCTACTTCTTCAGTAGTATTGACCGTGAAACTATAAATAGACTTCATATCTTATAAATTATGCTTTTTAAATAACTTTTTTCTAAATAAATTTAAAAAAGTGTATATAAATAGTATGGCAAGCCTTTTAACAGATGCAGAAAAAACAACCTGTAATAACGCAATGGATGATCTGCACGATACCTTCGCACGAGACGTCACAGTTTACAAAGATGCGATAGTCACAGTATCTTCTCCTAGTCAGTCTTATAATACTATTTATGGCAACGCAGGCGCAACCACACCTATAACTTATACACCTCAATCTTCGACTGTGTCCGCACGACTTTTATATGGCAAAAATTATACTGAAGATTATTTCGCAAATAGCCAGTCAAATTCCCAGCTTAAAATCTTCTTGCCCGAAGGAGAGGTAAGAATGATATTCAAAGCTGCTGATTACGCTACAGTGTCGGAAGCTAAGCGAATAGAATTTGATAGTCAAAAATTTGCAATCGATAGCGACTTTCGTGCTCACGGAGTTTTTGGAGTGAAGTTTTATACCATCTATCTCAAATCAGTTAGTTAATATGCCCGCTATCAAATCCGTTACTCGTAAAACGCTTAAAGAGATACAGAGTGCTCTGCCTCGCGAAGCGTCTTACACTAGAGGGATTAAACAGGCTATCGAAAAAAAAGTAAAATCAGCTCAACAAAATCTATTAAAAAGTTTTGAAAAACATCCTGTGACCGCAGAAATAGAGGGAGGAGCTAGCTCTAGCAATTTAAGCGGCACCCTCGGAGGGATAGGCAACCTTTTTACCTACATAGGATTTAGCAGCGGAGATAAGCCCTTAGCCATTTTACGTACATTGTTAGAAAAATATGAGATAAGATACCATCACACTAAGAGTCGCACGAACATTAACATTACGGTTCCTACCACCTCAGAACTCTTTAAGGCTACTCCGATGCCATGGGCGACAGGGCGTAGTTGGGCAAAAGGCATTGAAACAGGCATCTCTGGGCTGGGCAGATATCTATACCAAGATTCCGCTCGTTCCCGCTCAGGGGGAGCTGTCCAAGTGAAAGGAAAACTTCGCGCAGGCAAGTTTAGCAATACATCTTATTTAAGTTCTTTGCTTAATAACTACTATAAAGAGATCAGAAAAATCGAAAAAGAAACCATCACATGAAACCACTTTATCAACATAAACTCTTAACAAGCTTCTATTTATGGTTCGACCATTTCCTGCTCGATAAAGGCTCAGCCTACAAAAATTTCCAAGGCACCGACTTTTATAACTATTCAGACGAACGCATTCAAAATAAAACAGTATTCGGATCCCCTTATAAACAATGGGTTTATGATAAAAGCATTGCAAATGCCACAACGCCCTCGATTAGCGGAGATGGCCCCACGGGTCCTATTACCTTTACAAACCCAGCTGGCAACACTACAGGGACCAGCGGCCTTCTACTTGATTACGAAAACGGCCGGGTTCTATTCGATAGCTCTGTAGCCACTACCGCCAGTATTAGCGGGGGATACAGCGTCAAAAACTTTAATACTTATGTTTCCAACCAAAACGAAGAAAGCCTCATAATGGAAGGTAAATATAAGCTCAATGCTCGCTACACACGAGAATTGACAAATGTCGCCCCATATGACGAAGTAACCCCTGCAGTCTTTCTTTCTACAACCACCAGCTCAAACGAACCCTTTGCCCTTGGAGGTGAAGATAACACCATCTCAAACATTACCGCTGTAGCTTTTGCGGAAAATACTTATCAATTAGATGGAATTCTATCTGTTTTTGCAGACGCTTCCAAGGAAATATTCAAAGGGATTCCCTACACAGGGTCTCCTCTAGATGAATACGGTAACATTAAATCCACATACCCAACAGGTTATGATTATAACAATGTGGCAAACAACAATGCAACAGACATTTTCTTTGTACAAAACACTACAGTTTCTAAGATTTCAGACAAAATGGACAAATTCATACCAGTGCCACTGTATGTAGGTTTTATCGACTTTGAAATCAACAAATACCGTTTTCCCAGACAATAAAAGTTCTCAAACCCCTATTTTGGCTGTAACTATTTTTAATAAAACTTTAAAATACTATGGCTACTTCAAGAAACAGAATCATTTATCAGAGTCAGGCGCTCTTTATAGCTCCTAGCTCCACTGGTTTCCATATTCAAACAGGCAACAACAACGCGGGGGGCGGCACAGGCCCCACGTCGCAGGATGAGACATACAACATGAACTGGACTGGTGTGCCAGCTCGGGCTTCCTTCGGAGGCACGACAGCAGATCCGTCCGCCGCTGGTAATTGTAGGAGTCGCAGCCTAATTGAACCTATGGAAAGAATACAATCCGCCAACTTTAATTTTACAATTAACAGGCAGGATATTAACGAATTTGGCCAATTGGCTCGTTTGGATTCTATTGTTATGGAATCTCCGACTGTTGGGCTAGACTTTAATTATTACCTGACAGACGGCGGAAACGAAAGAAAAATGGGCTTTAATGTCCCCACTATGAACAATGCTGGGGGGAATGCGGTCGCAGCTCGATCAAGCGCTACTGAATATTTTTGGACAGGCGACGGATGTTTGTCAGGATTTTCAGCTCTTTCAGGCGTTCTAAATGACCCTCAAGGAAATAACTTTTTCATTACAGTTGTCCCTGATGGCAAAGACGTACAAGGAACCACTGCGCTAGCCACCACAGGTAGCGCTTATACCAAGAACGATGTGGTTGCTATCGGCAATGGCTTTGTGAGCGATTACACAGTCGAAGCTGCAGTGGGCTCCATTCCTACCGCTTCCGTTACGGTTGAAGCCTTCAATATTAAGGTCGATGATCATCTTTCTGGTGCTCCTATAAGCGATACAGCAAGTTACTTCTTGGATGAAGGTGTTCCCGGTGTATCCCTTGAAGGCAACAGCGGAACCAACCGTTATGTTTTCCAAACTGGAATGGGTAATACAGGTACGCAAGTTTATCAGAATACAAATGGAACATCCTTCAACACTACTGGTAGCGCTGATGTTGCTGCTCTTCGCCCCGGCGATCTTACCTTAAGTATGGGTAACTCTGGATCTTATTACGGTCTAGCTGATATGGCTGGCGATGGAGCCGCCCACATTCAAAGCTTCACTATTAATGTTCCATTGAGTCGCACAATCCTGCAACGCCTTGGAAGTACTTTTGGTTACGCTCGAGTAGTTGATCTTCCTGTTGATATCAGTTGTACAGTTTCTGCTGTGGTTTCTGAGCTTCAGAACAAAAATCTGTTTTCAGAACTTTGTAATAGGACAACACACGATTTCACCTTGACGATGAGAGATGCTGCCTGTACTTCAGCCGGTAACGAAAAACTTGTTTACACGGTGAAAAACGCTCGCTTAGATAGCGAAACGTTTACCAATGCTATTGGAGATAATGAATCCGTAGATATGACCTTTACCACTCAAATTGGTGGGGCAAACGATCAAAACAACGGGTTGTTTATGACTGGTTCTTATCCTCGTTATCGCACGTTACCTTATTGGCCCATGGGCGCAGAAAAAGATAACGACCTTACTTATAAGGGTACCCCTAAATGGTTGGGTTAAGATAAATACCCCTAACTAATCAAAAGCTGCCAAGGAAACTTGGCAGCTTTTTTATTTAAATATGTAAGAGTAAGGATTATCCCCCAAAAGCGTTATATACCGGATAATTAACTTCCCCAGAGAGCGGTGTAGCGTCCGCTCCTGCCACTTGTACGGGAACCGCACCATATATATTATATTTGGCCGTAAGGGCGTCTAGGCGCGTCTGAGCGTCATTAGTGAGGCCTCTGTAGGTCTTGGCTATCTCGTTCTTGTTTGTGCGCGTAATCGTCGAATCTCCGTCTCGCAAAGTAATGAAGTCAACGGCACTATCTATACCCTTTAAAACAGAACGTGTTTTCTTTTTATAGTACTCTACAAGATAGAGTTGTTTGAAGATATCGGCTTCTTCGTACCTAAAATTCCCTGTGCCCTGAAGGGCTGTGTCTCCATCAGTAGTTCCAGATCCTGAAAAAGAAGTATAGAGTTGGGTGTTAAGCAGCCCTACATTATTCTCCAGCCATCCGGAAATCTGAGAGATAGATTGGTACCCTGTATCACTATCAAACTCGTCGCGATAGATACCTGTAGCAACCGTGCTAACAAAATAGGGCGTTTGCTTCTTGTTTGAATCCCAAGCCATGGTAAAGTAATTTACACTTAAAACCCTTGACCTAGAATCTTTTTGGCTTGTTCATGATTAGGGTGCTTTGGGTCACAAACGGAGGTGCTTTGGCGCATACTAATGGTCCGTTGCCCTTGAGAGACACGTCTAAACTCCTTGCGTAGCTTTTCTTTGAGTTCTCGCGTATTGCCGCTAGCAAACAACCTGACCTTGCCACAAAGGTTCTGAAGGTCTGCAAGAGTCATTTCTTTAAGTTGATTCTCAAAGATATTGGGGTCATTCGTTCCAAAATGGTTTACCTCATGTACGCCCAAAACCTCCTCCAGTTCCTGAATTTTAGAGAGAGTATCGTCGTCTATTTTACCGCTCGAATACTGCAGGTCACTGAGCTTAGCGCGAGGCTTCTTAGTGGATGCTTTTGCCCTTTTAGCTGGCGCAGCTTTCTTGGTAGCCCGTTTTTTAGTGCTTTTTTTCTTTGTTGCCATATACAATAATAGTATACACAGGATTTTTTCAAAAAAAAACTCCACCCCAAAACGGGGTGGAGCTGAATTTCTTAGGAAAAGCTCAATTATTACATAATCAAGCCAACCAAAGCGCGGTTGTCGAGAACCATACGACCCTCTTCGAGAGCACCATAGTAACCGATTCGTTGCTGCCTAATGGAGAACTGATCGTCCGCCACCAAGTTGAACTCAGAACCAGTGTCCGAATCCACAGCAATGGCGCGCACCAGCGCATCACGGCTACGATCCAAACCAACTAGGATCTGCGAATTTGCACCATTAAAGGCACTCGCATTGCCACCCTCGTTCTTGTTGTAAGTTTGACCTGCCGCAACAGTAGCAAACACATCATTATAGCGCTTACCCTTACCAAGCTCAAGAACTTCCATGATGTTGATACCAAAGAATTCGGTAACACCACTAGACTTCCACACTTCGTTACGTAACGCATCCGTCGCTGGAATATCCGTTACAGCTGTCGTTCCCAAAGCTCCCGTAGTATTCATCGGGTTGTAAGCGATAGCACGAATCTGCTCTACCACTTCCGGAGAAACGATAAGGTCAGTGATTCCGTGACGCGCCCCCGTAGGAGTACCACCAGACCAAGAAGCGTTAACGCGCTTGGCTTTAGTGAGGAGTTTGTTAAGATCGTTCAATATGAGGGTGTCCGCCGTACCTGTACGGAAAACATTCATATTGTCGCCGACCTCTTGGCTCTTGCCGTTTTTAGCCTCAGCAAGCGCTGTCATCAACAGGTTAGAGGAAGTCCTCTCCTGTTTCAGCAACACTTCCTGTGCTACACGGGTGAAGGTTTTACCAATCACGTCCAACCGTGAACGAGAGGCATACTTCCTATCGAAAGCAACCGCACTATCCAAGGTGTAGGTTGTGAACTTAAGCTCCGAAGCAGTAGGTTGCACCATATTGGTCGGAAGACCACCGGCAACTGACTGACTCCAAACCTGAATATAATCCTCATCGAAGATGTTGTAATACAAATCCAACGGAAGAGAAGGGTTGTCGTCAGCGTTATACTGAAGGGGAGTGAATAGATTGCTGATTGTCGGAGCGTTATTAATAACTTCCGAAACAACGGGGCCAATAAACTCGGCTAAGGCAACCTGTGCACTGTAAGCAGTGTCTCGATTCTTAGAGGCCATAGCCTTAATAAGCTCGAGTTGTTCTGGGGTTCTTTTTAATGTAATTTTCATTATATTATAATTCCTTTACTTAGCTATTAGCCATTGTCTGATACGCCCCATGATGCAGAAGCATCAATGTGAACCATCGCGTACTGTTGAGTACCTGTACCTGCAAACTCGTCGGATTGCCCGTTTTGAGAGGTTCTGTTGCCCGTGGCAACAATATGCCCAACTATACGATGCAAGTTCAACAGATCAGCACTAATGCCATCCATGGTACCTGCTGTTGCACTAACAACAGCCAAACCACCCGGAATGAATGTAGCGCTTTCTGTATACGCATCAGCTGAAAAGGTAAATAAACCTCTTGTGGCCACCGGAACTGCCTGACCACTCAGAACGGCCTGAAGCTCGTCTGCTTTGATCGGGTTATAGATGAGTTTTTCACCGTTCTCGTCGTTCTTAATCGTCTGATTAAGGGTGACGCCTAATACTGGGGCGCCGGTTGTTGCAGCGATGCACCGGAGGGGAACTTGAGGGTATTTATCGGCACCCAAGAATGGGTAGTCGGTTTTACCAAGATAACTCGAAGAAGATGCGAATTCAACCACGTCTTTCTTCAGGTTACCACTCAGCACCTTCACGAGCACACCGGCACTACCGTCGCCATTAGTTGATGGATTATCATCAACTATCTGATTGGCGAACATATTGATCACGTCGTGATCGCTATATTGCCTGAATGGATATAGTCTTAATGCCATAATATTTTAGTATGTTACTGAAACTGTGTCAGGATTAAAAGCTTTCATGAACTTGTCCCGAAGAGATTCCTCTTGCGAGGACGCTTCGTTATTATTCACAATTGCGGGCTCCTCGGAAACTTCAACGTTTTCGACGAGATCTTCAACTGTAGCTCCTTCTGAGGCAGAAGCTTTAGATTGGTCAAGGGTAGCCAAGCGCTTTTGAAGCTCTTGTTCTACTTTCGACTGAAAAGCAGCCTCCTGCTCTTCCCTGTAAGCTTTGCCTTTATGCTTGAGGATAACCCCAAGTTTTTGCTGGTATGTTTCAAAAGCAGCTTCAGAAGACTCGAGCGCAGCGACTTCCTTGGCTA
>Ga0315334_10000279_pt1 | contig 31833 bp, 24 predicted proteins | sample M150034915metaG_FD_205555 | JGI IMG/M metagenome (GOLD analysis project Ga0315334, IMG submission 205555) | Ammonia-oxidizing marine archaeal communities from Monterey Bay, California, United States - M1 500m 34915 | ecosystem: Environmental > Aquatic > Marine > Intertidal zone | place: USA... | reverse complement strand
ATCAACCTCATAGGTTTACAAACGTGAGCTCTTAATTGATATTGTTCTCTAATTTTCTTCAAATTTACTTTATTCCTGAATAAATTGTTGCGATTCCGCCAGATACAAGTGTCGATTGAACTTTCCTGTACCCAATGTTTTTCATGATAGTAACAAATTCCATACCCTCAGGAAAAACCGCAACAGACTCTGGAAGGTAAGCATAAGCTCTGGCATCCTTTGATATCTTTCTACCAAAAAACGGAATTATCTTTTTAGAGTAAAAGCCAAAGAGTTGCTTTACGGGAAATTTCTTCGGTTTGGAAAATTCGAGAATTACCGCTTTACCACCAGGTCTTATTACCCGAAGCATATCGGTGAGTCCTTTTTCTAAATTCTGGTAATTCCGCACTCCGAATCCTACAGTCAAAGCATCAAAATAATCATCTTCAAATGGTAAATCCTCAGAATCCCCTAATTGCGTTTTAATGATGTGATCTACCCCCTTTTTTTTCATTTTAGCTTTTGCCACATCAAGCATTCCTGCTGAAATATCAACTCCAATGATTTCTTTCGGTTTAAGCCGCATAGAAGACAAAGCGAAATCACCAGTTCCTGTTGCAATATCAAGAATTCGCTCGGGCTTTAGCTCCCGCAACAACTTTACTGCCTTTTTCCTCCATAATCTATCAATTCCAAAAGATAAAAAATGGTTTAAAAAATCATATTTTCCAGAGATGTTATCAAACATCTCTGCAACTTCTTCTTTCTTGGAAGTTTTCTCTTTATAATACGGTTTTACTTCTTTCACTTCTACCATCCTGTTATCCTACCATCGTATGTCCTACGGGATATTTATAATTCTTGCTTATAAGTTTCTTGCCCACTAAATAGGCTAAAGTCAATGTTCCTACACGACCTATAAACATGGCAATGATAAGAACTATTTTCCCTGCACCGCTCATCTCAGCAGTTATTCCTGTGGAGAGCCCAACCGTACTCGCTGCCGAAACATGCTCAAAAACAATATCCATAAACGAATATTTTCCCGATGCAAGCAGATCCGCCTCAGTTATCGAAAGAATAAACGGCCCTATTATATTGCCTATAACGAAAAAGATGAAAATAGCGTAGGCTTTCAAGACGGTATCGTTTGAAATTGTACGTTTGAATAATTCTGTATTTGATTTCCCTTTTATTGCAGAAATTACAGCGGCCCAAACAATAGCGAATGTAGATGTTCTAATACCTCCACCAGCAGACCCGGAAGACGCTCCTACAAACATTAAAAACAGAAATACAATTAATACGGGCATGGAAAGGGCGGCTGTATCGACAACACTAAATCCTGCATTTCTTGTTGTCATAGACTCGAATAATGCAGTAATTACAGAATCAAGTGGTCCTTTATCGACAAGGCTCTTATTCCATTCAAATAGGACAAAAACCAATGCGCCAAAAAGCAACAATCCTAAAGTAAAATATAAAGAAATTTTAGTTCCGAATTCTATTGTTTTCCAGGGCTTACGCATGCGTTCTCTAAGACGCCGCACTTCAAACAGATCAAACATATAAATCATTCCGAATCCTCCAAAGAAAAATAGTATGAGTACGATAGAATGAACAAATGTATTATGAATAACATCAGGGTGCATCAATCCACCATCCAAAGTAGATAATCCAGCATTATTAAATCCTGAAACGCCGTGAAATACAGATTGAAAAAATCGATTTCCTGAATCTGCAAATGTTCCTTCATTACCAAATCCAATAAACAATAAAGCAATTCCTATCACCTCTATTGTGGTAGCCCACAAAACGATTTTAGCCAGCATCGACTTGGCTTTAAGTATCGAATTTCTATTGACAAAATCTTCAATAACTTCATGGTACTTTATTCCTACACCAAATTTGGCTATTACCAGCATTAACGCGCCGAATGCAATAGTATTAAGACCACCGAGCTTAATTAAAATAAGTACTATTATCTGCCCTTTGAAGCTTAAAGCGTGAGCTACATCTACCGTTGTTAGCCCTGTTACACTAACCGAAGACATCGATAAAAATAATGAGTCAATAAACCCAATACCCTCATGTGATTTTGACATTTCGGGCAGCATCAAGAGCAGCGTCCCCAAAAGGGTCATTAAAGCAATTGAAATTGTAAAGAGCCAACCGGGATGGATCTTCATCCATGGCTTATAATTCTGTTCCCTGAAAAGGCTATTCAATAATATTACGAATACAAAAAGTTGCACAAAAATCATTGAAAACGTACCGAAATCTTTGAACCCAATAGATATAAAAATGGGTTCCACTATCATGGTGCCGAAGAAATTATATGCTACCCCCTCCACAAGAAGAAGGAAAATAATTATGGTCTCGAACCAGTTTTTCCGAATAAATGTTGGCGGATGAAAATCATAAAAAAGCTTTATGAGAAATCTCAAAATATAAAACCCAAAACTTAATTGGAGAATAATAAAACAAAGTTCTTGAGATGCCTCGGTTAACCGAAAACCATAATAATACACTAATGTACCAACTGCAGTCAAGGAAACCGCAAAATTCAAAATGGATAATACCTTTAAGACAATGGGTTTTGAGTCGTATATCAGTAAATTTATTCGCTCTCGAATGTCCTTAATGGTCATGCCATTACCAGTTTTTTCACTTCTTTTATTAGCTGCGTTTTATCAATTGGGACTACTCCGCTTAACTCACAAACCAAACCACCCGACAAGTTTGCGATTTCAGCAACTTCTTTGGCTTTTAATCCTGAAGCAAGACATAAAGTCGCGACTGAAATTACCGTGTCACCTGCTCCACTAACATCTGATATATTTCGGACGTGAGCTGAAAGGTAATCCTGTTTATCACCTTGTTTAACAAAGACACCGTGCTCTGAAAGTGTAATAAAGCTTATTCCATTTTGGATAATCTCTTCCATCTTACGGACCGCAGATTCAAATTGATCGGGTTCTTTAAGGAAGTCAAATTCAATATTCAACCCTTCTTTCAGCTCTTTCAAATTTGGTTTGAATAAAGTAACATTCTTGTATTCGAGGAAATTATCTTTTTTGGGGTCAACCGCAACGATAATATCTCTTTGCCTTGCAAGCGATATTATAGCATCAATTACTCTTGGTGTCAATAATCCTTTATTATAATCCTCAATAATTACAGCATCAATTTGCAATTGTATTACTTCTTCCAATCTGCTTATCAAGGTATCTTCTTGTGAAGAGTTTAAAACAGTCGACTGCTCTTCATCAATTCTTAAAAGTTGCTGATTGTTCCCAATAACCCTGGTTTTAATAGTTGTCTGTCGATTGTTGCTTTTAATTATTCCCTCTGTAGATAGCTTTCTTTTTTGAAGCAATTCCACAAATTTATCTCCCCCTCTGTCTTCTCCTACAATCGAACATAAAACTGGTTCCGCACCAAGAGCAACCAAATTCAACGCAACATTCGCAGCACCACCAAGGCGTTCTTCAGACTTTTCTAGATTAATTATTGGAACAGGGGCTTCCGGACTCACACGTGTTACTGTCCCTCTTAAATATGCATCAACCATCACATCTCCGAGCACCAATACTCGCTTCATTGTGAACTGATCAAAGATTTCTTCAACATTCATTAGCTCAACTTTTCCAGTGCAGTCCTAATTCGCCTCATCGCTTCGGTTAACACTTCTTCTGATGCTGCATACGAAATTCTCATGCAATTGTCATTTCCAAAAGCAGCTCCGGTCACCAGTGCAACGTTTGCTTGGTTCAGTAGGTACATACATAATTCGTTTGCGTTACTAATAACGGTGCCATTAAATGACTTTCCGTAAAAGTACGAAACATTGGGAAAAACATAAAAGGCGCCTTCTGGAACATTTGTTTTCACCCCTTTTATCAAATTCAATGAATCCAAAACAAGTTCTCTTCTGCTTTTAAAAGCAGCAATCATTTCTTTTAAAACTGCAGGATCCGCATTTAGGGCTGCAATTGAAGCCTTTTGCGTAATTGCGCATGTACCGGAAGTAAATTGTCCTTGCACCTTAGTGCAAGCAGCCGCTATTTTCTTACTTGCACCAATATATCCGAGTCGCCACCCTGTCATAGCCCAGGCTTTAGAAACCCCATTTACGGTAACAACCTGATCATACACCTCTTTAAATTGAGCCATACTCTCGTGCTTAAAACTAAAATTGATGTGCTCGTATATTTCATCGCTAATTACAACAATATCCGGGTACTTATTAAATACATTTGCCAATGATCTCAATTCTTCTTTATTGTAAACCGATCCGGTCGGGTTACATGGTGTGGAAAATATCATCATTTTAGTCTTATCGGTAATTGCACCTTCTAGTTGTTCCGGTGTAATTTTAAAATCGCTTTCAATACCCGATCGTACAATCACCGGAGTTCCTTCTGAGACTTTAACGATCTCAATATAGGACACCCAAAAAGGAGCTGGTATAATAACCTCATCTCCGGCATTGATAATGCTCATTACGACATTTGCTATTGATTGTTTGGCGCCGGTTGAAACAACAATTTGATCAATACCATAGTCCAGGCCATTGTCTCGTTTAAACTTGTTGGAAATTGCCTCTCTAAGATCTTCGTAGCCAGGAACAGGTGTGTATTTTGTGAAATTATCTTTCATTGCCTTACTCGCAGCATCTTTAATAAACTGTGGAGTATCAAAGTCTGGTTCACCAAGGCTCAATGAGATAACATCCCTGCCTTCTAATTTCAGTTCTCTGCTTTTTCGTGACATAGCAATGGTTGCAGACTCTTCCATGGCGTTTAATCTGTCTGATAATTCTATCATAACTTAAATTCAGCTAATTTCGAATACAAATTTACAATAAAGAAGAACAAATTCGTGGTGAATAGCACCAAAATTCTATCCTATTTTTAAATATAAATTGTGGAAAAAAAGAATCCGACTTAAATCTCATTCGAATGAAAATAAACTAAATTCGTTCCGTAATGGATTCAGATAAATTTATTGATATAGAAAAACTTATCGCAAGTAAAAATCCCAAAGTGTTAAAGTGGATGCCTCGCTTTGTTCTTAGGTATTTAAAACGGATCATTCATCAAGATGAAGTCAATAGATTTATTGAAGCCAACAAAGATCTAGAAGGAACGGAATGGTGTGAAGCAGTGCGTGAATTCATGAATATTACTGTTTCCATTATCAATAAAGAGAATATTCCAACAAATGGTAAAGTCGTTCTGGCCATGAATCACCCACTTGGCGGAATGGATGCGATCATGCTCGTAGCTGCCCTAAAAGGACACAGAGAAGATTTGAAATTTATTGTCAATGACTTATTAATGAATATTGAAAGTATGCGGAACATGTTTGTTGGAGTTAACAAAATTGGCAGAAATAATAGTTTGTTACGCCATAAAATGACAGATTTATTTAGTTCGGAAAGCGCAGTATCCATATTTCCTGCAGGGCTGGTCAGTAGAAAAATCAATAAAGAAATAAAGGATCTTGCATGGAAAAAAACATTTGTAACCTATTCGAAGCAATATGGTAGAACAATAATTCCGATATTTATAGAAGGAAAACTTTCTAATTTTTTTTATCGATTGGCTCGTTTAAGAAAATTTTTAGGAATAAAATTGAACATTGAGATGCTCTATCTATCTAATGAACTTTTCAAACAGCGGAATTCTCAAATGAGATTTGTGGTTGGGGCACCATTAAATCCCGACTCTTTTAATAAATCCACTAGCGACATTAAAACGGCACAAGAAATCAAAGAGATGGTTTACGTATTACGAAATCAGCTTTAGCATGGAAAAAATAATCGATCCGGTCGACAAACAACAACTTAAAGAAGAGCTTAATTCAGATGTGTTCTTGCGTACAACACGTAAAGGGGGAAATGAAATTTATTGTGTAGACATTCACAATTCACCTGGTGTAGTACGCGAAATAGGAAGGCTTAGAGAGGTAACCTTTCGTGCTTCGGGAGGAGGAACAGGGCTATCTCTTGACCTTGATGCATTTGACACATCGTCAAATTGCTACAAACAACTTATCGTGTGGTCGCCTGAAGACTTAGAAATAATTGGCGGATATCGCTTTATTTTGTGCGAAGATGCAATGGAAGAAAGCGGCAACATTGCGCTTTCCACGAGCCACTATTTTGAATTTAGCGACAAATTTATAGCTGATTATATCCCTAACACCATTGAATTAGGAAGAAGCTGGGTGCAACCAGACTTTCAACCTACCGTAAATCCGCGTAAAGGCATTTTCGCGTTGGATAATATATGGGATGGACTTGGTGCAATTGTGGTCAACCATCCTAAAATCAAATACTTTTTTGGAAAAGTCACCATGTATCCATCCTTCAATTCAGAGGCTCGAAATTTCCTTTTGCATTTCATGCACCATTATTTTCCAGATAAAGAAAACTTAATGAAACCATACCACCCACTGTTGCAAGATTATGATCGACAAGAGTTTAATGCTAGATTAGCAGGCCTTGATTTCAAGGATGGAATCAAGATATTGTACAATTTCTTGAAGGAACGTGGAGAATACGTCCCTCCCCTGGTGAATATTTACATGAATTTATCCCCTACAATGAAAACCTTTGGTACAGCAGTAAATGAAGATTTTGGGGACGTTGAGGAAACAGGGATTTTGGTTTCTTTCAAAGACATCTATCAGGAGAAAAAAGACAGGTATATGACGTATTGAATACGCGCATATTAATACCCTACTATGAAAAAACACGGTTATTGTATTTATTCTGACACTAAATTTTCATTTAGTAATGAACCACTAATTGATGTTTCTCTATTAATTTTCGCAGATTAATTAATGCGTATCTCATTCTTCCCAGAGCAGTATTGATACTAATTTCCTCCTGATCCGCTATGTCCTTAAAAGACATTTCTTTAAAGATTCTCATTTTCAGAATTTTTCTTTGGGTATCGGGAAGATATTCAATGATCTCGACCATTTGTTCTTCCATCTCAACTCGGGTTATCTCGTCTTCCGCATTCTCATCATCGAGCTTTAAAGTGTGGAAAATATTAAAATCATCACGTTGAGACGAGGATTCTGAAACAAGACGAACTTTGTTGTGCTTACGGAAATAATCGATGATAAGATTATGAGCAATTCGCATGACCCATGGTAAAAATTTACCTTCTTCATTATAAGAACCCGCTTTAAGGGTGTTAACCACTTTAATAAAGGTGTCCTGAAAAATATCTTGAGTCAGGGCGCTATCTCGCACTTTCATGTATATAAATCGAGAGATCTTATCTTTATGACGCACCAATAAGGTTTCAAACGCCCTCTCATTCCCATTAATATACAGATTGACTAACTCGCGGTCATCGATTTTATTCATAGCCATAATTTACTGTTTAGTAAGTCACTCTTGTCTTTAAGAAAAACTTTGTTTGGTAAATTTATGCTATAGGCCGCTCGTTTTAAGATTAATAATAACTACTAATATACAATTAATTATTGGAAACACAAATTCCCATTTTATTATACACGTAACAATACCACAAACGCAACAATTAAATAAAAGGTTGGCTCAAAGCACATATTTTTCATTAGGAGCAATATTAGATTCAAAATTTATACAAACCAATTTTAACTCTATCTTTGATAAATACAATTTATTACCCCCACAATTGAGTCAAAAAGAAATTGAAATAAAGGGTGCGCGAGTTCATAATCTTAAGAACATTGATGTAAAAATACCGCACGGAAAACTTACCGTTATCACCGGTTTATCCGGTTCCGGAAAATCATCTCTAGCATTTGACACTCTATTCGCAGAAGGACAAAGAAGATACATAGAAAGCTTATCGTCCTATGCCAGACAATTTTTGGGTAAAATAAACAAACCTGAAGCAGATTATATCAAAGGAATTGCACCCGCGATAGCCATTGAACAGAAGGTTAGCTCCAATAACCCCAGGTCAACGTTGGGCACAAGTACTGAAATCTATGATTATTTAAAAATATTTTTTTCGCGCATTGGTAAAACTATTTCTCCTGTTTCCGGAAAAGAAGTAAGAAAGCATACTGTCACAGATGTTGTGGATTTTTTAAGAACGCAGGATCAAGGTGCTAAATGCCTCATATTGGCACCTCTTGAAGGGTTTTTGAAATATGGTATTGAACGTCAGTTGAATATACTAAAGCAGCAAGGATACGTGAGGCTTTCATGTGACAACAGAATTGTATTGATCGATGATGCAATTAAAACCAAAAACAAGGAAATTGAGAAAGCATTACTTGTAGTAGATAGAATCGTATGTGATTTCTCTAATGAGTCAAATAGCTCAAGACTTTCCGATTCCATAGCATTGGCATTTGCGGAGGGACAAGGAAACTGCCTGATCCAATTCGTAAAGAACGATAAGATCAAATCCTTTTCCAATCGCTTTGAGCTGGATGGAATCGAATTTCAGGAACCAAACGAACATTTTTTCACATTCAACAACCCATACGGCGCATGCCCGGCATGTGAAGGATTTGGGCACGTAATAGGCATAGACCCCGATTTGGTAATACCCAATAAGAATATTAGTGTATATGAAGGTGCGGTTACACCCTGGAAAGGTGAAAAAATGGGCAAATATCGAGATCGGTTTATTGACAAATCAGTTGAAATCAACTTCCCAATCCACAGGCCTATTGCGGAGTTGAATGAAACAGAATTAGAGCTGTTATGGAAAGGGAATAAAGCTGTTAAAGGAATACAACACTTTTTTAAGTTCGTGGAAAAAAAGTCGTACAAAATTCAATATCGGGTAATGTTATCAAGGTACAGGGGTAAAACATCCTGCCCCGAATGCAGAGAGACTCGATTAAGAAAAGATGTGAATTACGTTTTAATCGGAAGTAAATCCATTACGGACATTATACTGTTGCCAATAACTGAGGCCCTACTCTTCTTCGAAAATTTAGAATTAAGCGAGCAAGAAAAACAAATAACACGTCGTGTTCTGCTCGAAATAGTGAACCGGCTAAAGTTCCTGGTAGAAGTTGGCTTAGGGTACCTAACACTTAACCGGTCATCTGGCTCATTATCTGGCGGCGAATCGCAACGGATCCATCTGGCGACCTCGATAGGGAGCAGTCTTGTAGGATCCATGTACATATTGGACGAGCCATCCATTGGCCTCCACCCTAAAGACACAATTCGATTAATTAATGTATTAAAATCATTACGGGATAAAGGAAATACCGTTATTGTTGTGGAACATGAGCAGGACATTATGGAAGCCGCAGATGAAATTCTCGACATCGGCCCGGGAGCTGGCGTCTTTGGTGGAGAGGTAGTTTTTCAGGGTATTCACGAAAAATTGATCTCAGCTAGTAATAGTCTTACTGCTCGTTACTTAACCGGACAAGAAGAAATTCCAGTTCCAAAGAAAAGAAGAAAAACCAAAAGCAAGCTATCAATAAAAGGAGCCAGACAGTATAATTTAAAAAACATAAATGTGGACTTTCCACTTAACAGTATCGTTTGTGTAACTGGAGTTAGTGGTTCAGGGAAATCTACTCTTGTTACTCAAATACTCCTTCCGGCTATTCGTAAAGAGCTGAAGATCTATGGAGACAAGCTCGGAGAATTCAATTCATTCTCCGGGGATATTGGCATAATTAAAGCCGTTGAATTTGTCAATCAAAACCCCATAGGTAAATCATCAAGAAGTAACCCCATAACCTATGTAAAAGCATTTGATGATATACGCGAACTATATTCCCGGCAACCTTTGGCTAAACTTCGAGGCTACAAACCTGGGTTTTTCAGTTTCAATGTTGATGGAGGAAGATGTGAAGTCTGTGAAGGAGATGGTGAGATCCTTGTTGGAATGCAATTTATGGCCGATGTTCATTTGGCCTGTGACAATTGCAATCGGTCACGGTATAAATCTGAAACTCTGGAGGTAGAATATAGAGGGAAATCAATCGCTGCAATACTGGAAATGGATATACAGACAGCATACGATTTTTTCAATGAAGGAACCGATAAAATTGAAGAAAAGATCGTCAGGAAGATGGAACCTCTTGTGAAAGTTGGTTTGGGATATTTAAAGCTGGGGCAAGCTTCAAGCACATTAAGTGGCGGAGAAGCACAACGCATTAAGCTTGCATCCTTTCTCGCTAAAGGAAACAGCGCACCGTCTACTCTATTTGTTTTTGACGAACCCACAACAGGATTACATTTTCATGATGTAAACAAGTTAATCGTTGCATTCAATGAGTTGATCAATGCAGGTCATTCAATTATTATTATTGAACACAATATGGATGTGATTAAATGTGCAGATCACGTAATTGATCTAGGGCCAGACGGTGGTGACTGTGGTGGTGAAATCATGTTTGCAGGCACACCTGAAGAGCTTACGAAATGCAGACAAAGTCATACAGGTCTTTATTTAAAGCAGAAATTAACATAAAATCAACTCTCACATCATACGATACAAAACAATCCTAAATCAAAAAATTAATCCATCATTTTCTCGGATTTTGCAATAATTGCAGACACTGCAGCATCGCTGGTGACATTAATCACCGTACGACACATATCAAGTATCCTGTCCACAGGTAGTACCAGGGCCACCCACATTGGATTTAATCCTACAGAATCCAATACGATCATAAGCATTATTAATCCCGCACTTGGAACTGCTGCTGCTCCTATCGAGGCCAAAGTCGCCGTTGCGACAATACCTAATTGTTGCATCATACTTAGATCCACATCATGATATTGCGCCAAAAATATAACTGCAACTGCCTGATACAGAGATGTCCCGTCCATATTAACCGTTGCTCCAATAGGCAATACAAAATCAGTCGCTTTTTCCGGAACATTCAAATTATTGTTCACACATTCAATTGTGACAGGAAGTGTAGCAGCACTGGAGCTGGTTGAGAATGCAAGAAATTGGGCAGGACTCAATCCTTTAAAAAATTTCCTATAGCCTATCCTAACCCCAAACAAACGAAGAAGAACCGGATAGAAAGCAAACAACATAAACGCAAGTCCACCAAAAACGATCAGTGCATAATACCCGAGCTGAATAAAAATATCGACCAGCTCATCCATCGTATCGGCCGACTTAGCCAGAACACCCGCCATTAAGCAGAAAACAAAAAATGGAGCAGCCCGCATAACGATATGCACCATTTTAATGAATATATCATTCATACCATCGAAAAACTTTTTAACAGTGCTCGTTTTCGCTACAGGAAGAAGTGCCAAACATATTCCAAAAAATAATGCGAAGAAAATTACCTGAAGCATCAGTTTACCATCACCAAGTGAAAGGACAATATTTTCCGGCACAATATCCACCAAGGGTTGTAAAGGACTCTCCCTTTGATTACTGACCGCATCGGCTTTTTTTTGAGCCATCTTTCTATAATCAGCCTTTTGTGAGTCGCTCTTGAGCTTGGTTCTTATCTTTTCAATTTTCTTTTCCGACACTTCGGCCATTAGATTTCGACCATCCATTATCTCTACTTCATTATCATATGCCCACACCTCATATTCGAGACGGTGATTCTCCCTTGTGTTTTCGTTCTTCTGTATCCCTGGTTCGAAAGTATTGACAATCAACAGACCTACAGTGACTGAAAAAACAGTGGTGATCAAATACATTCCCAACGTCTTGAATCCCATACGACCGAGTTGTCCTGGATCTCCCAGCCCTGCAACACCACTAATAATTGAAAACAAAACTAGTGGTACAGCAATAAACTTAAGGCAGTTAATAAATATGGTTCCAAAGGGATCAATCCAATCCGCAGTAAAACCGTTGAAGCCATAGGAACTTGATATAAGTGCCCAAATGATTCCAAGAACCATTGCAATAATTATTTTCCAATGTAGTGCCATTTTTCTCATTCGGTGAAGATAGCAATTAGTACAATTAGAATTGGCGCCTCCTTATTTTAAGAAAATAAATAGGTATTGATAAAGAAAACTGTTCAAAACTATAAGCAATTCCAATTTGCAGAGTTAAAGAATATTCGTATTATTGCAATACTGATAACAATAGTTAGATCGCGTTTCGCGAATAGAAAATTCCTAATAAAAAGAATACACGTTACATATTAAGAATCACATTTATCTTATGGATAAAAATGAATTAGAGAATAAAAATCTCGCTGAATTAAAAGAGATAGCCAAAACAGTTGGTGTTGATGGCGCTCAAGAAATGAAAAAACCAGAACTTGTGAATAAACTAAGTGATGCTTCTGCACCTTTTGAAGAAGAAGGAGAGGAGAAACCAAAACGCAAGCGAACGCGAAAGAAAATAATGACCGAAGAAGCGGATGACGCCAAATCAGCTGAACCTGAGGATTCAGCACAAAAAACAGAACTCGGTGATGCTTCAAAATCCGAAAAGGATGAAAGTGAGAATGCCGCTAAAGGTGAAAGTGAGATGATCGCGAAAGACGAAAGCGAGAATACCGCCAAAGATGAAGGTAAGAATACCGCCAAAGATGAAAGTGAGATGATCGCGAAAGACGAAAGCGAGAATACCGCCAAAGATGAAGGTGAGAATAACGCCAAAGATGAAGCGAAGACTACCGAAAAAGATGAAGGCGAGAATGCCGACAAAGAAAATAAAGGCGTTACTGATGGTAGTGATGCCAAGCCTAAAGTGAAGTTCATAAGGGCTGATGAAAAGGGAGAATCCCAAAGAGGCCCTTCAGAAAACAGAGGATCTAACAAGCCTGATCAAGCGAAAGGAAACAGAAACAAAAATAGCGGAAATCATAAAAGGCACAACCAAAACGACAATCGTCCATCAAAGGAGGATGAAGAAATGTACAATTTGGTTGGAATAGTTTCTGCAGAGGGAGTTCTTGAAGTTATGCAAGATGGATATGGGTTCTTAAGGTCTTCAGATTACAACTATTTGTCATCACCTGATGATATTTATGTATCCCAAAGTCAGGTAAAACTCTTTGGACTCAAAACCGGAGATACAGTGGTTGGCACCATACGACCGCCACGTGAAGGGGAGAAATTCTTCCCATTGGTAAAAGTCGAAAGCATTAATGGCAGAACGCCTTCTTATATTCGAGACAGAGTTCCATTCCAATATTTGACACCTCTTTTCCCAGATGAAAAATTCAAGTTAACCGGACACGAGCAGGAAACACTATCGACACGTGTGATGGACTTATTTGCTCCAATAGGTAAAGGGCAGCGTGGTATGATCGTTGCACAGCCTAAAACTGGGAAAACAATGCTCTTAAAGGATGTTGCAAATGCAATTGCGGCCAATCATCCAGAAACATATTTAATCGTCTTATTAATTGACGAACGTCCAGAAGAGGTAACGGATATGGCTCGCTCTGTACATGCAGAAGTTATTGCGTCCACGTTTGATGAGCCTGCTGACAGACATGTAAAGGTTGCCAATATGGTCTTGGAAAAAGCTAAAAGAATGGTTGAATGCGGTCATGATGTTTGTATTCTATTGGATTCTATCACACGTCTGGCCCGAGCATACAATACGGTTTCTCCTGCTTCAGGAAAAGTACTATCAGGGGGTGTGGATGCTAATGCATTGCACAAACCGAAACGTTTCTTTGGTGCAGCCCGTAAAATTGAAAATGGCGGATCACTTTCAATAATTGCAACTGCTTTGACTGAAACAGGTTCCAAAATGGACGAGGTTATATTTGAAGAATTCAAAGGAACCGGTAATATGGAGCTTCAGCTGGATCGTAAAATTTCCAACAGAAGGATTTACCCTGCAATAGACATTACTTCTTCTGGAACACGAAGAGAAGACCTTTTAATCGAAAAAGAAGTTCTTCAGCGAATATGGTTAATGCGGAAATTCATTGCCGATATGAATCCGGTTGAAGCAATGGAATTCATGAAGGACAGAATCAGCAATACAAAATCCAATGAAGAGTTTTTGGTTACAATGAATAGCTAGTAATCAAAAATATCTTATTAAAAAGCGATGAAAATTACCGTAAAAACAGGATTGATATTTGCATTAGTGTGGATAGCCTTCAAAATGCTTTTCTATTTAACAGGCACATTACAAGCACAAGTACTTCCATCGGTAATGCTCAATATACTCTGTGTTTTATTGGCAATTTCTGTAGGATTATACAAACAAAAAAGACAGGAAGCCGAACATACAAGCGCGCTACATGATATTAAGAATGGAATGAGCGCCGGAGTACCATATGCAGTTATAGTAAGTTGTTTTCTCTATTTTTATTATTCGAGTATTGACCCCGAATTCAACAAGCACCAAATAGCCGAGGCTGAAATAGGGATTGAGAAAATGCTTTCGGATTCAACCCAATTTGAGGCCATTAAACTTACCCGACCAGAATTCGAAGTAATGGGTAAAGAGGAGATCTTCAAAGAGCTTATTAAAGGCCCTCGTGGTTTCTACAAAGCCTCGACAACAATGACTGTTTCGATGCTTGCACTATTGTTACTTGCTACGATCAACAGTATCTTCGTCACAATCGTATACCGAAAAATTGTTTTTAGGTGATGCCCTAGCTCTAACACTATTATTTGTTCAACATTCCTTATCTTTGTAGTGTATTTTTCACACTTAAAGCGTTTATAGCATGCAACTGTATAACAAATTAAGTGCTGATGAAAGGGCTAAATTGATTGATGAAGCGGGCCAGAAACGCATCACCATCTCTTTTTATCAGTACCATCATATTAGCAATCCCCAGGTATTTCGAGATTCTTTATTTGTTCGCTGGAACGAGCTTGACATTCTTGGTAGAATCTATGTTTCTTACGAAGGGATCAATGCACAAATATCCACACCTGCAAAGAATTTGGGGGCTTTTCGGGAACAACTATACAGCATTTCATTTTTGGATGGAATTCGTCTGAACGTTGCTATAGAACAGGATAATAAATCCTTTCTGAAACTAAAAATTAAAATACGCGATAAAATTGTCGCCGATGGATTAGACGATGCCACTTTTGACGTAACTAAGATTGGAACTCATTTAAAAGCAAAAGAATTTAATGAAATTATCGCTCAGGAAAACACCTTACTCATAGACATGAGAAATCACTATGAGAGTGAAATAGGACATTTTGAAGGTGCAATAACTCCCGATGTCGATACTTTTCGCGATTCTTTGGACATAATTGAATCAGATTTAAAGAAACATAAAGAAGATAAAAACCTGGTAATGTACTGTACCGGAGGAATTCGTTGCGAAAAAGCGAGTGCTTATTATAAACACAAAGGATTCAAAAATGTATACCAGCTAGAAGGAGGTATCATTGAATACGTGAGACAAGTCCGAGAACAAAACCTGGAAAACAAATTCAAGGGTAAGAATTTCGTATTCGATCACAGACGAAGCGAACGTGTTTCCAACGATGTACTCTCTTTATGCCATCAATGCGGTACTTCTTGTGATTCACATACCAATTGTGCCAATCAAGCGTGCCATCTGTTATTTATTCAATGTTCTCATTGTGCGGCAAAAATGGATGAATGCTGCTCTTTAGAATGTCAAAAGGTTAATGCACTGCCCTTGGAAGAGCAAAAAAACCTTCGCAAGGGAAAGGATATGAGTAACAAGATCTTTAAAAAAGGTCGTTCTTCTGTACTTAAATTTAAATCCTAATGGGTTAGATCATGACCTAATTGTTCGTAATCAATGCCATCAAAATTTCCCGAAGACATCATTAAAAGAACCGAGTTGCTCCAGTCTTGATCCATGACGTATTCCATCACTTCATTTGTATCCGTTAGTACCATGACCTCTCCTCCAAACCCATTGCTTACTTCTTGTTTTGTTATTGCTTCAAGTTTTTTATGTTTCACAACCTGAGGGCTAAAATACACCAGGGCCACATCTGCGGCATCCATCGCGTTCTTATAATGCGGCAAAAATTCTTTTTTAAGCGAGGAAAATGTATGCAGCTCCATACAAGCTACCACTCGCCTCTCCTTGTATTGATCTTTAACTGCTATTGTTGTCGCTCTGAGTTTGGACGGTGAATGCGCGAAGTCTTTATACATAACAAAAGAAGTATCTTCGGCAACTTTCTGCAGCCGTTTTCCTGCACCAGTAAAAGTGCTCATAAATTTCAAGAACTCTTTTGCATTGATTCCAATTGCTTCACCAATCTTTACGGCACCCATTAAATTTTGTAAGTTGTGTGCGCCAAAAATATGTAACGGGTATTCTTCTTTTTCAAATACAACGACCGATCCCGTTTCGCTTATTTTATATTCAGGAGTTTGGTATGGAACTACCGTCAATTTTTCCGCATATTTTTCACCTAACCTGTTGACCGATTCATCTTCACTATTGTACACAAGAATCCCATCACCTTCTATCATCGAACAAAACGTATCGAACTGTTCGCAATAATTCTCGAAGGTCGGAAAAACATTAATGTGGTCCCAGGCAATGCCACTAATAATGGCAACATCCGGACGGTATAAATGAAATTTTGGTCTTCGGTCTATCGGTGAGCTCAAGTATTCATCGCCTTCCAAAATAATGATGCCAGCATCATCGGTTAATTTCACCATGCAATCATATCCATCCAACTGTGCTCCAACCATATAGTCCACATTCATATCCATACAACTTATGACATGAAGCAACATTGAAGTTATAGTGGTTTTGCCATGGGATCCGCCAATTACCACACGCTTTTTTAATTTACTTTGCTCGTATAAATACTCGGGATAAGAGTAAATAGAAATATCCAGCTCCTTTGCCCTTAATAATTCAGGATTATCTTCGCGCGCATGCATTCCAAGGATCACAGCATCGAGATCAGAGGTTATTTTTAACGGATCCCAACCAATCTTGTTCGGTAAAATGTTTTGATTCTGAAGCCTTGATCTAGACGGTTCAAATATTTCATCATCCGAACCGCTCACCTCGAAACCTTTACGACTAAGGGCGATTGCCAAATTATGCATTGCACTGCCCCCTATTGCAATAAAATGCACATTCATTTTTCTATTTGTGTTTTAATTGATAATTACCCTCCAATAGAACAGGTAAAATCAAAAACATAGTACCATAGTCGGTTAAATAATTGAAATAAATAAGGTTATTAGAATCAGCCAGTAAAGTCGGTATTATCATAGCTATTAATCCAATATAATACAGCCAATCCCACCAGTTTTGCTTTTTAGAATATTTTCGTCTAATGATCTGTAAAAACACATATATCAGGGCCAGCATCATAACATATTCTGGAACATCAACTATACTTTCCAAACTACCGTTAAACCAGTAATAACGAACAATTTCTCCTGCAAGACCAAGAGAAAGAATAATAAGTAAAATCCGTAACGTCCGCAGCTTCATTAATTAAGAATAAATATTTTAGTAAAATTATGATAATAATTGGTAATCTAGAATAGTCAAAAATAAAATTACGCAAAGTTTTGTGGTAAAAACATCATTACCTGAGGTTCCTGGAGAATCCTTCTGACATCTTTCTTTTAATTGCTCCATTCTTATCGGAATAAAGTAAATACGCTTCAACTTGTACTTTGGGATGCATTTTAATAAATTCTAATGTCTTTTCTTTACCCATAACCATAAAAGCCGTGGCATATGCATCGGCAGAGGCGCAATCATCTGCAATAACGGTAACACTTAACAGAGAATGACGAACAGGGAATCCTGTTTTAGGGTTTATTGTATGTGCATACTTTACGCCATCATCTATATAGAAATTGCGGTAATTCCCACTCGTAGCGACCGCCTTATCTGAGATGTGAATTATATTTTCGAGTTTTCTGTTTGCCAGATTATCTTCAGGCATATCAACTCCAATTTTCCAATTTTGTCCTTCTCTATTCTTGCCCCTAACAATAATCTCACCACCTATTTCGATGTAGTAATTCTTAAATCCAAGCTCCTTTATATACAAATCCACTGCATCTACTGCCAGACCCTGCGCAACTGCATTGAAATCAAATTTAAACCCTTCATTATTCTTTGAAAAAGAAATCGTGTGATTTAAGAATTGGATTTGATAGTGCAGGCCTTTATCAAAAGAAATAAATTTCATTATAGAATCTACTTCATTTACAGTCAATGGTGTCTTGTTATCGTCTCTAAATCCCCACCCTTCAACTAAAGGATAAACAGATGGATCAAACGCGCCATTTGTTTCCCGATATATACGAGTACTTATTTCAAAGCACTTTCTAAAATACCCGGTTTGATCTGAAATTATAATTGAGTCCTTTGTTTTGTTTAAAGAAGAAATAATGGAGTTTTCAATGTACGATGATAAAGAGCTATCGAAGGCCAATAATAATGAATCGATTTGCAACTTATCCAAAGTGCTATTTTGTTCGGCAAGTATTATAGTATAAGTCGTACCTTGTGTCTGTCCACTAATCTCAGAACCAATCGACGCCGTATTACACGAAAAAAGTATACTAATAATGGCGCTCAAGATGAGCACCCTGTGTTTCACTTTGCCATACATAAGACAAACTTGGATTACCATTCTTACTATATGTGATTCCGGTTAATGTTTGAGTCCGAACATAAACAGTAGCATACCCATCTACAACAACTATTCTACGTGTTATAATTGTAGTCATTAATCCATTCTGATCGTTTCTCGTAAATGATTCTTGTGATACCCCCTCCGGGTATTCTAGTCCAAGTGAATTCGTAATTACTGCTTTTTTACCTGGAGAATCATCAACTTTATTGATCTTATCCCGGGTGTCATAGTGTTTCTCTTTTTGACCTATATTATTTGCAGTTTCTTTCGCTTGTATTGTTTTATTTAAATCGGCTAACAAAACAGCATTCGCTTCTGTGTCCTTGTTTTTTAAATTCGATCTGGATTCATTGTTTGCATAAATATTTTCTACTGATTTTCTCGTGTTCAATCTTTCCAATTCATCCCCTTTTTGTGCTGCTCCCTCTTGAAGATGTGCCTTCTCATCCATTATTTTCACATACTGTATTTTCTTCTGCAATGCTTCAGCTTCTTTCAGATTAATTTCAGAATTGGTTTTTATTTCGTTATCGATTATAATTTTGTTTTGTACGTACTTTTCAAACTCATCCGAATAAAGATCAATCTCGGCGTCATTCAACTCTTTCTTACTTCTCTTGAGTATTTCATTTGATTCCAGTCTATTAGCATCAAAATTTTTCGTGTCACTTAAAACCAACTTTTTTACTTCATCAATTTGCCGATTTGTTCGATATACTTTAGCAGTTTCTACCTGCTGTTGTGATTTATCTTCATTAATGACTGCATTTCTTAATTCAATCAATTCTTCATTATTATTCTTGGATTCTTCAGCATTCAAGATCGTCTTTTCTGAAGCTTTCGCAACTGCTGAAGTAAGCTCTTTTTCGTTTTGGAGTAAATCGGCGTAACGATCACGATTCATTTTAGTGTCACGATCTCCCAAATCTTTCTGAACTACAATTAGTTTCTGGACAATTTCTGCTCTATCCGCATAATCTTCACTTACTCCATTATCTATTTCGAGCTGAATATCTGATAATTTCATATCAGTATTAATATTTGCCTGGTAATCCATTCTATTTCTTTCGCTAAGTTCAGATTGATGGTTTCTATTATATGTGTTTAAAGCATCAGTGTTTTCAGTGTATACAGCTTCTTTTTCACCATAATCCAACGCTGTTTCTTCCTGAATACCGTACAAGACTACTTGAGTCCCTATATTCTCAGATTTTTCGAATCGGGCATTCCTTCTCTCTGCAGCATTTCGCTCCTCTTCTGATTCTCTCAAAGCTTTAATAGTAGCTTGTCTGTTCAAGTCGGACACCCCAACATCCAAAGAAATTTGATTTTGTATTCTGTAAATTTCATTGGAATTATCATAATGTTGCTGCGTTTTATCCCTATTCATTTCACGCTCAAGATCGTTTATTTCAGCAAACTTATTAACCATAACATTATTGTTATAGAGCTTTCGCTCAGCTTCAGCCTGTTTTAGTAAAAACTGACCATCCAATAATGAATTATCGTAAGGATCTCCCAGATCTTCCAGCTTCACTGAAGCAACTATTGCAGGATTCAAAATCCGCTCTATTTCAGCCAGCTTCTTTTTTGGATATGGGTCGTTACTTTTAATTGATAATGCAGCAGAAAATTTTTCTATCGATTTCTCATATTCCGCTATGTCAAAATAGCTATTCGCTTCAGAAATTATCTTTTTGTATTCGTTTTCTGCATCAATCTGTGCTCTCAATGTTTTCAATCTGAGGCATTCCTTTATCTGCAATCTAGGATAGGAACCAGAAGAAATAATTGTTAATGCTTCTTCATAATTGTTGATTGCCATATCATACTCTTGTTTGCCAAAAGCATTATCAGCCTGTTCAATTATTAAATTATACCTGTTCTTTTTATCCGTTTCAGCCGCATTGCTATTTGCAATATCATCAAGGAGCTTTTGAATTTCACTAATTTTATTCTGAGCCACAACATCTCCTGCTTTGACAGAAAGTGCATTTTGAAAATTACTTATCGCCATTTCATAATTTCGTCTTCCCTGCAATAAATTCCCCTTCTTCATAAATTCTTTATATCTCGCCTCCTTTTCTACCTCTGATTGCAGAGCTGAAATAAAACCATCCATCTCTGCTATTTTTACTTTTGGTTCTGTTTCATTCTTCTTTTTATCTTGAGCTGCAACATATTTTGTTCGAGCCAAATTATATTTCTTTGATTCCGCCAATATATTCGCCTCATTCATTAATTGATCGTACTCAGTATTAATCAATTTAAGTGCATTGATCTTACTCAAAAGTAATTTTGGCCTATTATCAGTAGGTTTTAATGAGATCGCCCTGTTCACCAATTCTAAGGCACGATCGTACTGTGCGTTGTCAATTTTATCTTGCGCAACAGTTAATATCTTCTCGTATTGAGCATCTACCTCTCTTCCTTTTGCTTTTTCGAGGCGTTCTGCCTCTGCCGCCTTATCGACAGGCTCCCTCTCATGAGGTTTTATGTTTAATGCGTTATTGTATTCCTTAATGGCATCCAAATATTTCTTCTCAGCGAATAAATTATCTCCTTTTTGCATAAAACCATTATATTTCCCATCCAATTCTGCCAGATCCGATGCATCCTTGATTAAGTTCTCAAGTTCAATAATTCGAGTATTAGGGAACGTTTCTGAAGGTTTTATACCAGAAGCCTCTCTGTACTTATAAATCGCATTAGAATAATCTTTAGCTGATTCCAGTGAGCCGGCTTCTGAGATTAAAGTGTTGTATTTGTTATCTACATCCAACTGGTCTTTTTGCTTGCTCAATATTATATCTATTTCCGATATTTTATTTCTAATTTCTCCATCTGATTTTATAGCTAGTGCCTCCAGAAGCTTCTTTTTTGCCGGAGCAAATTCTTTCTTACCAGCTAAATCAAAACCTTCCCTTTTCAGATTTTCAAATGCAATTTCCGCATCAGTGTTCTTTTTCAATAGTGCCAATTCATCATTAATTCGTGATAATTTATTGGTGGCCTCGGTATTCGCTTCATCTATTTCCAATACTTTCTCATAGCTTTCTTTAGCTAGTTCCAGTTTTTTCTGACTATAGAACCTGTTCGCCTGCCCCATTAATTCTGCTACTCTTGCTTTATTTTGCTCAATTGACAATTGATTTTCCATCAACCTGTCAATTTCAGAAATTTGCTGCTTTGGATAATCCATTGTATTATCAATCACTAAAGCTTCTCTATATTTCAACTTAGCGTCTTCCCAACTTGAATTATTAAAGAAATTATCAGCTGCAGTAATGGCATCATTGTATGCCGCTATTTTCTTGTCAGCTTCCTTGTTACTTGCTATTAATCCATTGATTTCCGTAATTCGATCTTTTGGATGCGACTGAGTATCGTCAAATGTTAAGGCCAGCATATATTTTGCTTTCGCTTCTTCCCATTTCTCTGTATTAAAAAATTTATCTGCATCTGCAATAGCTCCTTCATATCCCTGCTTTTTTTGATTGGCCGCAGCTTGTTCTGCAATTAATCCGTTAATTAGGGTAATTCGTTCTTTTGCATATGTTGATGATTTCTCAAAGGTCAAGGCTTCTATATATTTTTCTTTTGATGCGGCATACTTTTCACCCTCGAAAAAATCATCAGCGGTCTTTATTGCCTCTTCGTAATTTTTCTTTATTGAATTCTGCAAGGCCAAAGCGCCCATCTCATTATCTATTTCATTGATTCTGTCCTTGGGATATTGTTCTGAAGGCTTCAATGCCAACGCATCTGTGTATTTATCCTTAGCGGCTCGATAACTCTTTTGGTTAAAAAACCCATCTGCACTTTTAATAACTACATCGTATTCGGCTTGATTGAGCGCCTCCTTCTTCTGGTTCTCTAATTTAATTTGTAAAGCACTGATCTGGTCCTTAGGATACTGTTCGTCCTTTTTTGTAATCGCTGTTTTGTATTTGGCAATAGCCGATTCTAATTCATTTCTGTCCCTATAATTGTCGGCTTCAGCGATTAGCTTATAGTATTCTTCATTCTCTTGTCGTTCTTTGAGGTCTGCAGTTCTTTGAGCCTGAATAAGAGCATCTAATTCAAGAATTCTATCGGCTGGATATTTTTCTTGAGGCTTGTGCAATAATGCCTCTTCATAGTTGGTCAATGATTCCTCATACTTTTTGTCGTTATAGAATGCATCTGCTTTTTGTATGGCCAGCTGGTAATACATTTCAGCATCAGCCTTTCCTTTATCAGCCTCTTGAAGCAAGGTCATTATTTTATCTTGAATTCTATTCTTTTCAACCTGATCAAGGCGAATCGCCAAGCCTCTTGTGTTCCAATCAAATTCACCCACTGGCTGGGCAGTTAAAAATGAAAAATCGACATTATCTCTTTTTTTGAAAATAGTCATATCCAAAGCCTCAATAGGCCGGAACGCATCTCCTGCAGGGATGTCTTCTTCATTCAATTTTTGTAGATTAAAGCTCACATACTTAGAAACAAAACCGCTTTTACTGAAAGAAACGCTAAATGATTGCGTATAGTCAACAGGTCCTTTGATGCTGTATTTGCCATTTGACGCTGTCTTTGTTGAAATAATTGTAGAAGACCCTTGAATAATGGAAACCGTCACTCCTGCCTCTTTCTTGCCTAAATCCAAGTTCTCCACTTGCCCTTTGAACACAAAAGAGAGCTCTTGCGACCATACAAAAATAGTCGCAAAAAAAGCCAATAAAAAAACAACATATTTCATATTATATATTACGTAAACGTTTATCTGTACAACGAGTTACAAATTTAGTTCAAAATTCAAAGAAATATTTAATACAAATATGGTCAAAATAGTTTAGATGTGCTTTGTATTTAAAGGCGTTTAAGTATTAAAACGAATCTGAAACACATACTTTTTCTTCCATAATTGCACTGGTTCCATTTTTTATTTCTGGACATATTCAACAATTGAGTGATTTTATTAATTTTGACGAAATTTTTACTATGAAAGAAACAGCTTTAACCAATATACATAGAACGCTTGGAGCCAAAATGGTTTCCTTTGCTGGCTACGATATGCCGGTGCAATACGAAGGGATTAACATGGAGCACCAAACGGTCCGAGAAGGAGTTGGTGTATTTGATGTTTCGCACATGGGGGAATTTTTGATTAGTGGTCCAGAGGCTCTTAACTTAATTCAAAAAGTAACCACTAATGATGCGTCAATCCTAACGATAGGAAGAGCCCAATACAGTTGCATGCCTAATGGAAAAGGTGGCATTATTGATGATCTAATTATATACTTAATCAAGGAAAATACCTATTTATTGGTTGTTAACGCATCCAACATTGAGAAGGACTGGAACTGGATTTCTTCGCACAACAGCTTCGATGCGGATATGAGGAATTTATCAGACGACTACTCATTATTGGCAATTCAAGGACCTAAGGCTGTTAGCGCAATGCAATCATTGACCTCTATTGATCTTACCGAGATTAAATACTATCATTTTGAAGTTGCAGATTTTGCGGGTATTGAACATGTAATTATTTCAGCTACCGGGTATACCGGAAGTGGTGGTTTTGAAATTTATTGCAAAAACAACGAGGCCGAACAAATATGGAATCGAGTGTTCGAAGCCGGAGAAAGTTTCGGGATAAAACCAATAGGACTGGCAGCCAGAGATACACTTCGTTTGGAAATGGGGTTCTGCTTGTATGGAAATGATATAGATGACACGACATCTCCTTTTGAAGCTGGTCTCGGTTGGATAACTAAATTAGTGAAGGATGACTTCATTGATAAAGATTTCCTTGCCAAACAAAAAGAAGAAGGAATTACACGCAAGCTCGTTGCTTTTGAAATGATTGATCGTGGAATCCCCCGTCATGAATACCCTATTCAAGATGCTGAAGGAAATGTCATTGGACGTGTAACGTCTGGTACAATGTCGCCATCGATCAAGAAAGCTATAGGGCTTGGATACGTTATGAAACAGAACAGTACAATAGATTCTGAAATTCATGTAGAAATTAGGGGTAAAGCAGTAAAAGCAAAAATTATTAAGCTTCCATTTTATAAGAAATAGAGCGTCGTTGAAAACCTAGTGAATTGTAATTTTCATTTTACAATCAATTTCAATTAGTATCAATGGCCAAGGGCTTCTCTTCTTTTGGCACTCTAACCAGGGTAATTAATCCAACAACAAAAAAGAACATTACAGACAATATGGATGCTCGGATATCATCCGTAATAAACTCAATAAAACCGAAAAAGAAAGTACCCAATACAATACCAATTTTTTCAGTTACATCGTAAAATGAGAAATAGCTCGCATGATCTTCAGTCTCCGGAAGGAACTTAGAATAGGAAGACCGAGCCAATGACTGAACCCCTCCCATTACTAATCCAACCGCTGCTGCTAATAAATAAAACTGGGCATGACCGCCCTGTGGAATAAAATATGCTCCAATACACAAAGGAATCCAAAATGCCACCACAATTGTGAGCGATCTTAAATTGCCAATCTTCTCTGATAATCGGGGTATTAAGAATGCACCTAAAGCGGCCAATATCTGAATCAACAAAACAGCAATGATCAATCCCGTTCTTCCTTCTGCTTCTTTGCTCGCAATCTCTTCAGGTGACAGCCCTTGTCTAATTTCTTCAGGAATCTTAAAAATCTCTCTCGAAGCGTAAAGAGTGGCCATTAACATTACAGTTTGTACCCCGGTATTAAAAAAGAAGAACGAAGTAATGAAGCGTTTTAAGCGAACGGTATTTCTAAACTGTTTAAAAACAATTTTGAGTTCATTAAATCCCTTCCAAATTACGCCTTTTTCTCGGCGTCTGTTGTATACATTGTCGGGCAGAACTCTATAGGTTATCTGGCTAAAGCCAACCCACCAAAGCCCCACAAAAATAAAGCAATACCGGACATCTCCATCAAATATCATCGTCCATAAAAGACACACGATTAGCAATAGCATACTGCCAAAATAGCCCATTGTAAAACCTTTTGCCGAGACGCGATCGTGATCATCGGGTTCTGCAATTTCTGGCAAGAATGAATTGTAAAACACGAGGCTACTCCAAAACCCTATACTTGCCAGAAAAAATGGAATCATACTAAGCTCCATTCTGTTGGCATCAAAAAAGAAGAGTCCACAACATGAAATTGCCCCCATATAACAGAAGAATTTCATGAATAATTTCTTCTTCCCTGAATAATCAGCTATTCCTGATAGCAAAGGTGATAATACAGATACAACAAGAAAAGAAACAGATAAGACGTATGTATAAAGCACAGAGCTTGACAATTCTACCCCTAAAAAGAAGGAGGTAACATCTTCACTTCTAACGTAGGTTTCCAAAGGAATATTATTTGCTTGCTTATATGCAGATTTGGTTAATTCATCGAAAAAAATAGGGAAAATAGCAGAAGAAATCACCAAATTATACACCGAATTAGCCCAGTCATAAATTGCCCACCCTCTAATTATTTTTCTATTTCCTTTTTGAATCATTCCCTTCCCGCCAAATAATCTTCCAGATATAAATATTGATCTGACAGTCTCCCTTCCAAGGTTGTTTCACTTCCGCGTTCAATAATATGATCTGTATCGTTGAGTAAAAGGGCCGGGAAAACTTCTTTCAAAAGCTCTCGCCCAAAATCTTCGGATGCATCCAATGGCAATTCACAAGGAAGATTATCAACAGCCATAACGGCTATAATACCATTTTTCATAAATTCATCTTCACTTTCTGACATTGGATTGTATCCGTATATAGGGTCATCTATTGTACTAGGACGAATGGTGCAAGCGATAGCACAATCAATATCACAAGATATGTCTGCAACTACCGAGAGTCGCAGATCACTCATTTTTAAATCTTCTTTTGTAATAATTACATCGGCCTTATTGCTCCAATAATGGCATGTTATGTACATATCCGTTTTAGCCAGATATTTTGAAAATGTAGATTTGTATTTATCAGGTGAAGAATAAAATTCCTTTTTACTAAAATCTGCACCGTCTCTTCTTGCATAGTAGTCCTCTAATTCCAGGTGAGTATAGACCGGAGTATCGAATTCGGTGCTCACAAATTCCTCAGGTGATACTTCTTTAACTGGAAGTAGATTTAATATTTCACGTGCGCCATGTCCCACTCTGCCAAATCCGGATAGCACAATTCTGGTATTTGTTGGAAGCTTCACCTTTTTCAATTCATCCTCTACCTGAACTCTGTTTGTACACTCATGTGCCGATTTTAAAGAGTAGAGTCCGTGTTTTATACCATAAGCCCTAAAACCATTGTAACAGCCTACCACACCAGCATATCGACCGAAACCAATAATTCTTTTATTCGATTTATCCTTTAATAATTCGTAGTCAATTAATTGAATATTATTATCAACCACAGCTTTTAATAAATCCCTGTTGTAAGGTTGTTTTTTAATAGTATGGGAAAAAAACATGAATTTCTTATTCGGAATTAAATCGGTAATATTTACCTCTTTAACTCCTAAAATAATATCACAATCGCTCAAATCTTCGTTCAATTCGATGCCATTATCCAGATATTGCTGATCTTTAAACGCCCTGAACTCGCTAGGCTGCACGATGACCTTTACGCCAGGATAAACCGACTCCAACAGCTTGCATTGTTTGGGCGTTAGCGGTACTCTTTTATCCGGAGGAACCTTCCCTTCTCTAAGAATTCCAATCGTGATTTTTTCCATAGCTACAATGGTTCATCAAGTATATAAAAATCAATTAATTCTCTTACACATCCATCACCTCCGTTCTTGTTTAACACTACATCAACATTAGATTTTATAGTATTTACCGCGTCTCTTGGACAGGCCGTGAAACCAACGTTTTTTATTACCTCCAAATCGTTAATATCATCCCCAATAAATGCCACGTTATCGAGTGTCAAATTCAGTTCATTACATAATGAATTTAATGTTTCAATCTTCGGGGTTCTGTTCACAAAACAATACTGAATTCCCAACATTTCTGCCCTACGCTGTACCATGTCTGCTTTAAACCCTGACGATATTATTGCTACGGGAAATTTGTTTTTAGTCAAATGAAGAATAGCCATACCATCCTTTGTATTGAATTTTTTAAACTGGTCTCCACTTTCTGTGAAATACATCCCCCCATCCGTCAAAACACCATCAACATCTAATACCAGAAGTTTAATTGCCTTCAATTTTGAAATAAGAAGATCTGATTTAAACAAGTGTTTGAACAACAAAGCATTCAAATCAGTATCGTACTCTTCACAAACAATTTCAAGATCAGAAACTGTCATATCATCAACAGTTTCTATACCTAGATCTTCTAAGAATAGATCGTAGTTCACGCCAAATTTAGCGCATAATCCTTTTATGTTTTGTTCCAAATACACTTACACTATCGAATATCCTACACTCTGAGCCACTGGCTTTAATGTAGTTAATAATTTCCTGAATTCATCATGATCCAACTGTTGAGAAGCATCGGATTTTGCCACTTTCGGATTTGGATGCGCCTCAATTAATAGCCCGTCAATACCCATCGCTACGCATGCTCTTGATAATACAGGCACTCCATAAGCATAACCCATTGCATGACTCGGATCCAGTATGATCGGTAAGTTAGTGTGTTCTTGAAGCCATGCAACACCGCAAAGATCCAGCGTAAAACGAGTATTCGTTTCAAAAGTTCGCAAACCCCGCTCGCACAGAATAACACTTTCATTTCCACCTGAAAGCACGAATTCTGCAGCCTGAACAAATTCTTTCAGTGTCGATCCAAAACCTCTTTTGATCAGTACCGGCTTTTTAGTTTTGGAGCACGCTCGCAATATTCCCTGATCATACATGGCTTTTGCACCAATTTGAATAACATCCGAATATTCAATCACCTCATTTACATGACTCGCGTCCCGCACCTCTGTAATTACATTTAATCCATATTCCTCACGCATTTTGACCAAAAGCTCCAATCCTTCCAACCCCATTCCCTGAAACGAGTATGGGCTTGTACGCGGCTTGTAACAGCCACCCCTCAGCGTACTGAGTCCCAATTCAACAAGTAAGCTGGCCGAATCTCTTATTTGTTCTTCGGATTCGACCGAACAAGGTCCGCCAATAAGTATGGTTTTATTTTGATCGCCACCTATTTTAATATTTCCAATGGAGACCTCCCTTTTTCCATTAATGTACGATCTTGATGATAGCTGTATATCATTGCTGAACACCCAGCTTTTATCTACAAATCTTTCAATAGAGCCAGGTATCTCCTTCATACTTGAACTACTGATTAAAACATCAATATCATTATAACGTATATGAAAGGCGCTCAACTGGTTTGCAATGTCCTGAGCTTGATTTTTAGAAAGATCTTTCTTTAAATGTAATATCATAACTCTCCCTTAATCAGGTTCACAAAAGTAACAATTCCTTTTGCAAAACCTTCACGATCCACCACTGGTAAATACATTATTGGAAATGTACTTCTTTTGATTAGCTGAAGCATTTCTAAAACCGTTGCAGTATTCAATATTGTTGTAGGGTTTAAATTCACAAATTCTTTCGGATCTAGTGACTCTAAACTATCCAGATGGTCTAAAAAGGTTCTTCGAACATCCGCATTTGATATCAATCCTTTTAATTCGTCATTATTATCCGTTACCAAAGTGAAACCAAGATTACCATTTTCAATAGACTGAAGAACATTTTTTGTTGTAAGATCGTTTCTTTTCACCACAGGTGATTCAGCCAAAGGAAGCATAAAGTCTCCAATCGTAAAATCAGACTTAACTTCTCTTGATGTCAAATTCATAAGCGCATTACCGACACTGGCAGAATTGAATAAATAGGAACCCGAAACTGCACTGGTAACCCCCATATTCCTTAATATAAAAGAGACTTCTGCATTCACCCCACCATCAACATGAATTGATTTGCCAATATATTTATTTCTGAATTCTCGAATTTTAGAAAAATTGACAGCATCAAATTTACCTCCACTCTGACCCGGAACTGTAGCCATGATTAAAATAAAATCAAACTCTTTGAATTCGTCAAATATGGACACTTCGGTTGGGGTAATTACCGCAATACCTTTATTTCCGGTGATGGATTCTGGAATTTTCAATGGTTCCTTTAAATCCTCATATTGAAATGTAAGATATTCAACAGGGTTTTCCTTTAACAAAGGGTAATACTTTGAGGGGGTTTCTGTTATAATATGCAGGTCAATTGGAATATCACACAATTCGCGTACTGCTTTAATATCATCGAAAACGGATATATCATCGTTACAGTCAACATGCAACAAATCGACCTGATGACTCACCAGATCATCAATAACCTCTGCCAAAGATCTTTTTTTATCACTGTATATTGAAGCGGATATCTTCATTCATTTAAACTGTAAACAGGTTCAAATCTTGAATTACAAATCACAAGATTAAACGGTATTTTTAATACATTTTTCTCAATTTTTCTTTGCAAACCTATCAATAACTTTTGTTCTTCAAAAGATATTTCACCCATATCGGATAAATCATTGGTTATTATCCTGAGCTCGTAAATGCTTTTATTTTGAACCAATTGAAGATCCTGTTTACTATTGGTTATGAGGTTCTCATTTTTCCAAAATAGAGCAATTTTTTCGGCATAATCCTGATCAGTCTTATTTTGAAAATATACTGTTAAGTTACCCCCTGACACACTATGTCCATAATCATTATGGCAACCAGATAAAAAGAATAATGCAATTAGTAATAATGCTCTCAAATTCATTAATTGAGTTGCTAAGATAAAGAAAAGAAGAAGGTTTTTGTGATTTAGCGAGCTTTATCTATTTGTTGGGTATGTATGTGCATTATATTCACTAAATTTCAATAAAAAATCATGAAAAATGCACTATTAATAGCTATTGGAATCCTGACCTTTAGTTTTTCTAGTTTGTCACAGGAAATGGGAGAAAAAGTCATTGATTATATGAACGAATGCTCTTGCAAAGAAATACTTATGATATCCGGTGGATTAGAAAAAAAATATACGGGCCTATGGCTGGAAAATATGAAATTGGAAAATGGGTTCATCGAATTCAGTAAAGGGGATAACAGAAGTGTGCACAGATGGAATGCTGAGAAAGTTGTGTTTATAGAACAGGGCACATCCTTTATTCGTGTCTATTTAGAACAAACGAAATAACCTGTATTAATAATTAAATGTACAGATCAAATAAAAATAAGCTATTCGAAGGAGCAAATAAAAAAAAGAGTCTTTACGACCTTGAAATTCCAAATAACTGGAACAAAAAGCTGGTTGTTTTTATCCATGGATATATGGGGTACAAAGATTGGGGTTGCTGGAATTTAGTTTCCGACTACTTCACACTTAATGACTTCGGATTCTTAAAATACAATGCGAGTCATAATGGAGGAACCATCGATGATCCAATAGATTTTTCGGATCTCGACGCATTCAGTAAAAACACCTACATCAAAGAAATAGAAGATTTCGAGTCTATTCTTTCGCTAATTCGGGCAGAATTCGATAAACTTCCGGAAATCTACCTTATTGGCCATTCCAGAGGCGGAGGAATCGCCTTATTACAATCCAAAAACAAAGAGGTATGTAAAATAAGCTCCTGGGCAGGAATTGCATCCATAGGTAACCGTTTCCCAAGTGGGAGTAACCTGGAAGAATGGGAGAAAAACAAACTATATTACAGAGAAAACGGCAGAACAAAACAGAAAATGCCACATGATTACTCTCAATACGTAAGCTATAGTAACAATGAAGATCGTCTAAACATTAAAAGTTATTGCCGCAATTCAATTATTCCAACTCTGGTTATTCACGGAGAAAAAGACACTTCTGTGGATATAAAAGAAGCGGAGCAAATTGCAAAATGGCTAAATACTGAGCCCAAAGTAATAGATGGAGCCCAGCATACCTTTGGGGCATCTCAACCCTGGAATAAGGACCAACTCCCAAAAGAATTAAATAACGTATGCAAGCTCACTCTAGATTTTTTTCTTGCACCGGATGAGCCGAATAAAAACAATAAAGCGCAGCAAAAACCAGGTGTACTTGATGAAATAACCAAACTTGTGAAATCTGAAAATGACATTCGAGACATCGAATTTCAATTTTTGTTGTCTATGGCATCGCAAGCAGGAGTAACCAAAAATGAATTTAAAAATCTTTTCGAACAGTATATTGAATTCAATCCTCCTAAACTCGAAGCCGATCGAATCATACAATTCCAGCGGTTAATTTTATTAATGAATATTGATCTGGAAGTAGACCAAAAAGAAATA
>Ga0315334_10000277_pt1 | contig 31950 bp, 28 predicted proteins | sample M150034915metaG_FD_205555 | JGI IMG/M metagenome (GOLD analysis project Ga0315334, IMG submission 205555) | Ammonia-oxidizing marine archaeal communities from Monterey Bay, California, United States - M1 500m 34915 | ecosystem: Environmental > Aquatic > Marine > Intertidal zone | place: USA... | reverse complement strand
TGCAATTGCAGTTGTAGAACCTTGTCCAATCTCTGCTGCACCTGTATGTACAGTAACTCCACCATCCATATCTATCTGAATATGAACTGTAGCATGTGGGAACTTGTTTGGGTCCCAGTGTATCGGCAATCCTGAGCCTGAGATAAAGAAGCCACAACCAATTCCTATTCCTTTGCCCAAAGGTAATTTCCTAAACTTGGAGTCCCACTGGCTACCTTCACGAACTCTTTCTAATGCTTGACGCATTCCGTTAGAAGTAATTCTGAATCCTGTGATAGTTTTCGAATGCGGAGGCAATAGATTTGCCATACGTAAGTCGATAGGATCGACTTGCAATTTCTCAGCCAAATCATCCATGCCAACTTCAATCGCACATCTCGTATTGACTGCACCATGGCCACGCATAGCACCACTAGCGGGCTTGTTAGTCCAAACACGCGCCCCAGTATAATGAAATGAACCTAACTCGTAAGGAGCGGTTGCCAAAACGCCATTGTAGTAGGAAGTGACGTGCCCAAAGGATGCAAATCCTCCGCCATCTATCAATGCGTCAATTTCAAACCCAGAAATACGGGCATCGTCATCAGCAAACATTTGGACTTCGATATGAGATGGGTGTCGTCCACGATTTACCCAAAATACCTCTTCTCTATCAAAAGTAATTCTGACTGGACGCCCTGCTTTCCTAGCAAGTATCGCCGCACACATTTCGTGTGGGAATGGATCTGATTTTCCACCAAAGCCCCCACCTACAAAGGTCCTTATTACATTCACTTGATGCATTGGCACATCTAAAACAGTGGCTAAGGCCCTGTGTGCATAGTGAGGTACTTGCTGAGGAGTGTATATTTGAAGGCGACCGTTTGGGTCCCAGTGAGCCACAACCGCGTGAGGTTCTGTAAATCCATGATTGACACCCATGAATTTCCATTTGCTATGGTGTGTAGCCTTGGCTTGTTCTAATTTTGAACGGTCTCCGAACTCTTGGAATACTCTCTTTTGAACATTGGTTGAACCAATGTGGTATTCTCCACGCCAATGAATTGGGTCATCGACATCCAACAAACCTTTTTTCGGATCGTGAACCGCATCTAGAACTTCATATTCGACTTTTATCAAAGATACTGCTTCACGAGCAGTCGCTTCATCTATCGCTGCCACACATGCTACAAGATCCCCTACATGTCTGACTTTCTCAACCGCCATAGCATGTTCGTCTTTTGTCACAGGAAGAACACCGAAACTTTGTGGAGCATCTTCGCCGGTTGAAACGGCTAGAACGCCGGGCAATGCTTCTGCTTTGGAAGTATCAACACTCTTTACTCTAGCATAATGGTGAGGTGAACGAACGATTCTCCCAATTATTTCATTGGGCAACCTTACATCATCCCCATACCAAGCTTGGCCTGTAACCTTGGCATTACCATCAACAAGAGGGGTTCTCTTACCCACGGTTGTACCAGTTCGGTACTTATCGTGCTGATGGTGTCCAGCAGGTTGTGATTCATTTCCACCTTCTACTTCAGGAATGAAATCCATGTCCCTTTCATTCATATCAGGACGTGAACCACCTGAACCTGGCGGTTTGAAACTCATTTTACCCGCTACACGCTTACCGTCAACTCGGACATCGGTGCTGCCCCCTGGTTGCTGAACATAGCCATCGGTCATCATAACACCTCAATTTGGTTAATTCGGACCTGCCGGGTGAGGGTCAGAGTGAGCATCACTAGCTGGTTTAGCCGGTGAATCATCGCCACGATGAATTGCTGCTGCGGCTTGGATTGATTGAATGATTTGCTGGTAACCGGTACATCGACAAAGATTTCCTTCGACCGCAGATGCTATTTCAGCATCGGTTGGGTTTTGGTTTTTGTCGAGTAATGCTTGGGACGATATCAAGAAGCCAGGGGTGCAAAACCCACATTGCGACCCGCCACATTCAGCAAAGCATTGTTGAATCGGAGCAAGATGGGCACCGTTGGACAAACCCTCTACCGTGATAATCTGGCTACCTTCAAATTCGTTTGCCATAGTTAGGCAGGATAGTCTGGGTTCACCATCGATTAAAACAGCACAACATCCACAGGTACCCATGTCACATCCCCGCTTGACTCCAAGGCATCCAACCTTATCCCTAAGCACATCTAGAAGGATTGCATTTGAAGGGGCGAGTATTTCTTGTGAACGCCCATTGACGTTCGCCCGCCAGACATTACTTGGTGCCACGGGAATCATCGAGACATGTTCTTCGCCTACCATGTGGACACCAACCGTACCATGGGAAGTCGAATCACCCTTTCAGCATTGGCACGATTGAAATCTAGCTAGATTTGAAGAAAACGTTGCTAAATGCAGGTTATTGTGGAATTATTCTCTTCTCGAAACTGCAGTATAATCATCCATTCCAGCATCCGGATCGGTCCAGTCAGCATCCCCTGGAAGAACGAGGTTATCTCCGATTTCCACCAAATCTGATGCGAGTTTACTCTGCTCTTTACGAAGGGTGTCCCAGTCAAAAGATGGGTCTTTCCAGATAAGCCATAATTTCATTCTTCGCCATGCTATAGTAGCCCTAGATGAGAGTTTCACCTGCAGTTTACCAGCCATAGGCATCCACCATAACATCAAGGGAAATACTGCATAAGCAGGTAATGAGAATAGGAATTCGAGGGTTAGGCTATATTCTGAAAATTGAGCAAGCGGACTTGCATCAGAAATTAATGCCCAAGTGAAAGCCGCTGCTGCAAGCAACCACCATATTGGATAAATTATGAATGCTGTATACAGTTTCAACGCTCCACGGCTGGATTCTTTAAACTTAGAACCAAATATTCTATCCCCTGTAACCACGATCAAAAAAGGAGGGATTGAACCTATTATCGCACTCAATGTGACAAAACCTAGCATGAAAGACCAAGCAAAACATAACCACCAAATCGAGATTAGAAAACCCTTGGTTGTAACTGATTCGGGGCGAGAATCGACATACCTCGGTTTGAGGCTGAATGAATCCAGCATAGACATATGGTCTCTTGTTCTCTTGACCAATGATGAACATCTTTCAGGGTCATCATGTGCTAGCCATTCCCAGGCTGCTCTAACCCTTCTAGCACCTTTGACATCTTCACCGTAGCTAGACTTTTGTTTCAATTCGGGATTATTACGTAACCTTTCAGCCCGAATAATCGAACGGGCTTTCCAAATCAATTCCCGATCTTGCCAATCGTCTCTCGAGTGTGATGCTCTAGAGATTTCACCCGAAATAATCTCACTTAATTTCTCGATTGAGCCTTTTATTTCAATCGGTCGTTCAATCGTTAAAGCGACTTTTTCTCTGAAGTAAGATTTACGACTATAATGAATTCCAACCGGTATAATTACCGGTTTATTTTCTCCTTCCAATTCAACTGCCCGTAATGCTATTTTTGCTGCACAATCACGGATTTGTTTTGTTCGTGGAGATTCATGGGATTCGCCCTCGGGAAATACCACTACGTGGCCCCCTGATGCAACTTGTGATGCAATTTCTTCAAGTTCCTCGTCGTCATCAACTAATCCATCGAATTTGACTTGGTAGCCAGGGATTAAACCCTTGGTCAACATCTTATCAAATAGCCCCCCTGGGTGCCAAGATACGATGACTGAGCCCCTATCTGTAGGAAGGTGATCTATGTCGATTACGCTTATTTCTCGAAACCAAGTAGACATAAGGACTCGACTGAACCAATTCTGGAGCCCCATATTAGACCGTGTTTGTTCGAAGGTTTTCATCTCTCGCCCGATTTATCGAGATATCAGAGACTTCAAACAGTATCGCTGGGTCGCGCAGAGCGCGGTGAAAGAGATGAATACTTACAGACGTATTTTTGGCATATTTGGACTTGCTATATTATTAGCACCTCTAGCCGTCGCAACAGTGCCGGTTACATCTCTAAATCAAGACGATGAGGTGCAGTCTGGATGGTGGACTGATACGACAGTTGACCGAAATCAAAACAAAATAGGGGACATGGTGGAACTGCACATGGATAACCCAATTTTCTTAGATGATGCGAACACTCTGCCGCTAATTATCGATTTCTATTATACTCCTGGCGATGAAGAAATCAAAATGTTGGAGATTGAAGTTGATTATGAACATCAGTTCACACTTCATGGCATCGATGCTCTCGCTGGAAGAGTGCCTGTAACTGAATTGCTTACACTTAGAGACGTTCCTGGTGTCGTGATGATAGAACTTGATGGTATTCTTTCGGTCTCAAATGCAGATGCACGTGCCGGCCACGGAGTAGATATGGCCTTTGAAGAAACAGGTTATGATGGCTCGGGAACTACTGTTGCAATTATTGACACTGGATTGGATGGAAACCACACCAGTATTGATGACCAAGATGATGACCCAATGACATATGACCCTAAAATTCTGGCATTCTATGACGCTGTGAACAATCCCGGAAACACAAATGGTACCGATACCCCGTTCGATGACCATGGCCATGGATCTCATTGTGGAGGTACCACTGCAGGAACTGGCGCTCCAACCTACGAGCATGTAGGAATGGCACCTCAAGCCCACCTAGTTGGCGTCAAGGTTCTCGATGGAGGAGGGTCTGGGTCATTTGCTGGAGTTATGGCTGGAATGCAGTGGACTATTGATACAATGCATCAATACAACACAAGAGCGGCTTCTATGAGTCTAGGCGGCCCGGGTGGAATCGAGTGGACTTCTTCAGAAGAGGATAGTGTAAACCGACAAGCGAATGAAATGGTGCGCGCTGGTATTGCATTGTTCATAGCCGCAGGTAATACTGCAATTAGTGCCCAGATTGGAACACCTGGTTCTGCTGAAGATGTAATCACCGTTGGTGCTTTAGACAAGAATACTGCTATTGCGGTTTATTCGAGTCAAGGTCCGACTGAAGAAGGACGTGTCAAACCTAACATCGCATACATGGGTAGTGACATTATGTCTGTTGCAGCAAATACTGGTGACCAATACACCGGTATGAGTGGTACAAGTATGGCTACACCTGGAGCGGCTGGAGTTGGAGCATTAATGTTACAAGCGAATCCCGACCTTTCTCCGTTTGACATACGTAATATTTTGCAAGAAACTGCCACATATCGTCAGTGTCATTACATGGGGGCTAACGAGCCATGCCTTGAGGACCTCATTCCAAAGAACCGTCAAAACAATGTCTATGGCCACGGCCACGTCAATGCTCTTGAATCGGTTATTGAAGCCGCTGAATATCAACAACAATGGGCTTTTGACCGTAATATTACCCTGAATGTAACCAATTCTTTGAATTCAAATGGACATATCCATTTGGGGCCAGGGGATTCGATTGAGGTTCGACTTAGCCAAGGTGTCGACACTGTGCAATGGATGAGCAATGATTTGAGAGATTCATGGTCTAACATTCATTCATACGACCACGGTGATACGGTTATTCTCGAATATGATGAAATTGTTCACGAACTAGAACATCTCCCCGGAATAATGCTAGAAGGCAATCACACACTATCGATGAGAGGTCTTGAAGGCACTAGTTCTAGTCCATTAATTTCGATCGACATTATGTTGGGCGAAAATACGGGTGTACCGGATCCACCTTCTGCCTCAAGCGATGTTATCCTTTATGGTTCAGTAGTTGCTGCAATTATGCTAACAATAATTATTCTATCTGTTGTAATTAAAGGCGATAATCATGAAGAGATAATGATAGTTGAAGACAGTGATATCGCTGACATCGTGGAAGCAGAGATTGTATAATAAAATCACATCTTAATGTGTATTGCCGGCTCAACATTGAAAAGCCATTAGCCTATATTATATCTTGATAGCCATGAGTAATCTGCCATCACGACCAAAAAGACCGACCAATACTAGAACACTATCCGCTCGTATTGGAAATCTTTCAGCTGAATCTATTTCAACACCATCTGTACAGATGGGCAATGTAGGTGTTGCCCCGGTTAATATGGTAGATTCAGGAATGCAAAAATTTGCTCAATTGATATTATTCGGAATTGCTATGCTTGCAATATGGGCTGGATTATTGTCAATTGCTTTTGGTGGTGAAGAGCAAACTCAATCTAATTTCCTGATTCTAGGGCTCGGTGGATTGATATCTGGATTAATGGCGATTAGCCTAGTAGAATTCCAACGGAGAAAGGGTGGTAATGAATTACAAAGTGTGCATGACTACATGCTAGGCGTGGCCTTTTTCTTCTTAGCAGTAGGAACTCTTTGGGGAACAAGATGGTTGGTTGGCTTCCTTGCTGGGCAAGGTGTTGAGTGGTTAATCCCTGAAGGCACTAGCGTTACCGATACCGGTTGGATTCCTTCTGCTAATGCAATATATTTGCAATTAGCTGCAACATTATTCCTAGCATTAGCACAGACTGTTTATTTGATGCGATTAAAGGGAGTGACTACTTTTGGTTGGTCTGTAACAACATTCACGCCGTTAGTAGTAGCATTAATTGGCTCAAGCATATGGATGGATTGGTCGAATAATATCGTATCCTGGGAACTGGGAATCGCGATGATATCTCTCGCTTCTTTCTCAATGTGGCTCTCTTTACGTGCAAATAGTGGAATCATATTCTCTGTTGTTGCAGTTACTTCAGGACTTTTACCCCTACTTTACGAGTATAACAATGAGGATGTTGGCGCCGGAGGTGCGATCTCTTTGATGGTATTTATTATTGCAGTACAAGGTATTCTTGCTGCAGATAAACGTCTTCGTCAAGATTTGATGCAATGGACTTCGGCATTCTTAGTAGGAGAGGTTGTTCTTGCAATGATTATCGCCCGTAATGTCGATTTCGAATTAATTCTTGGTCCAATCAGACAACATGACTTGGGCGTATTAGACAAATATCTGACTCTACAAGTTGGATTATGGTTAGCCGTTCTTGTAGCATACTTCCCAGCGACGCTCAAGCGACGAATCCCCTACATGCCAATTGGATTGGCAGCATCACTATTCATAATCGAGCCATCTGCAGGAATAATTCCCTGGATTATAACCTTGATCATGCTACCATACCTTTTGGTTGTCTCTAAGGTTACACGAACATGGGTAGCGAATCTAACAATGATAGCAGTAGGATTCTCATTCTTCGTACAATCTCATTGGATGGGAGGTTTCGAGCCAGGATGGTTGGAAGCAACGATTTTGATTGCCGTTCTTGCTAGTGGTGAAGTTGGCCGACAATTCGGGCGGCTTTCCGATTGGGCCCACTTTGTCACCTTAGGACTCTTAGTTCTCTCTAAATCGGTACTATTCGGCGACGACCCCTATGTTCCTTGGGCAATATTCCTCTATGCTGTAATATCATCTTACATGATGATGATTAAGGCTGAAAAGAGTGATGACAAGCAAGTCGCTTTCGAAGCATCTGCTGCAGTTGGTGGTTCAATGGTCATCGCCGTAATTCTATCATTATTCGATAGATTAGATGTTCCATTGCCATCAGGTATCTCAGAAAGTCTACAAGGTTTCAATATTACATTAGCATTGGTTGGACTGATTGTTTATGCATCCATGCGTAAATTCAGATCTATCGAATTAGATATTGGAATAATGTTCAATTGGGCTGAGGCAAAAAGAAAGAAGATGATGCCGGTATTTGATACTGAAATCAATGAATGGATTGTGCCTGATGGCGATATGGTCAAAGACCCGATGGACTATTCTTGGGGTCAACTCGGTAGAATGAGTTTGATAGGCCCGATGATTCTATTCACAGTTTCATTAACCGCGGTAGGTGCTGCTGATTTAGCAGAAAATATCCTATGGACTCTACTGCTAATCATACCAATCGGCATTATTATCATGGAAGTATTGGATGAGAAAAATGCTTCATCTACTGGGCGAATGATAGCGACTCTAACACTAATTGCAGTCACTGCGCCTATGGCGTTCAGCCTTAATGTTGCAAGACAAGAAATTGGAAACGTTTTACTATCAACGATTCTATTTGATTTGATATTACTTGCAGGACCATTAGGAATTTCAATGCTGCTTGCTAGAAAAGGCCTCAATGAAGATTCGCTAAATCGCAACGCAGATATTACGACTCTATTGGGACTCTTAGTACTGGGTCTATTCGATACTAGTGGTGGTTTGCTATTCCTTACAATGTATATTCTCGTATTCAACAGGGCTCTAAAACACAGATTGAATTTGATATTATGTATCGCTCCGATTTCGTTTATTCTGTTTGGTGATGGAACATACGGAGATCGATTTGTATCCGATGGAGCGATAGTAGGTGAAATATTATCCCGAATAGATATTATTTCATACAACCCTGCTGAAATCACGATTCTTGAACTGAGTAGACTATCATTTATTATTATGGCAATTACCAATCTAATCATTCTGGCTAAAGGTGTACTAGATAGGCAATATGGACTCAATGAGGGTGAATTCGAAGCCCCGATGACAATCCCTGCTTTCTGGTTAACATTAGGAATGTTTGGAGTTCTTCCTGAAGCTAGTTGGTTATTGCTAACTATGACTATTTTACTTGCAATGTACTCATGGTTGACTGGAAGAGTGGATATCATTCCATGGGTTCCTGCTGCGGCATTCTTATCCCTGCTAATCGGATTTTCAAACGATTCAAATTTCAATCACTTTGATGGAATAGATCAACTTACCCACAGTTTGTTAGGTACAGGATTAATCGCTTTAGTCCTCAATCAAGCAAGTGAGAAAGGCTGGTTGTACAAATGGGCAGATGAGGCTATTGACGACCCGCTTGCAGCCGCTACATCTCTCAATCTAAGCACACTCCAAGGTAGAGAGAAATTGACCAGTGTGATGAGAATTTGGACAATCTTAGGACTGACGTTCTCATGGACTGCGTTCAAAGGAATCGGCACTATGATTGGGGCAATATGGGCTACCTATGATGCATTTGTAAATGGTCAAAAATACTCTATCCTAGCAATGCCATTATTACATGCATTTGCAGTGTGGAATATTCTTGAAAGATTTGGACAAGATGCTATGATTCAAGATATATTAGTTGGAACTGTTTTGATTCTAACTGGATTATTGATGACACTGATAGCTTCTAAGGCTGAACTTGCTTGGAATTGGAATATATTCAATTGGGAAGATGAATCAGAATACTATGGATGGATTGACCGTGTAGGACAACTAGCGATTGCATATTTCTTAATCGGAATAACATGGGCTATTGGAGAAGCCGAACTTGACGGGATGCTATGGAGTATATGGGCGGTATTCCTATCTGGTGTTGCGGTTCAAGGATTCCGAGATGAAACCGAAACACCATGGCGCAGAGGAGTTGGGTCACTCGGTTCAATCTTCGCACTATTCATGCTATCGCTAACCTTCGAAAATGAACTTTATACATATGTAACTTGGATGTTCTTAGGAGTTGTTGCACTAGGATTTGGCTTCGCTTATATCTCTAGAATGGGTGAGACTTCAACTCTATTCGAACAAGGCTATTCCGATGCCAAAGATGCTATTATTGAGGATTCAAACAAGGGTGATAGTAACTCCTCAATTCCAGAACCTGTAACCAGTGAAAGCATCGAGGCTGACGACGATGAAATCGAAGAAGTGGTCGAAGATGATGAAACCGAAGTTGTGGATGAAATCGAAGAAGAGGAAGTGGAGGAAATCAACATACCTAGTCCTGCAACTAATATCAACTACGACCTGCAGTTGGACCAATCTGTCCTTGCTGCAATCCAAAATTCACTTGCTAGTACGCCACATCAAGGTTTCAAGCCGGTTGTATCGATTGGAACGAATGGAAATGTGAAGATTGACTTCATACCATTGTGATTATTCCTGTTCCGCAGGATAAGCGCCCCAATAGGCCTCACGAGACGCTTGATTTGCAGCCATGCATGAATTGACATCACTGCTACGTGGTGGCAGAGTTGAACTGCCATTCAAATGTTGAATCATGGGTTCGATATTAGACCAGTTTAGAACACCCCATCCAACTTGAGTACATGGTAAAATGGGACTGATGGGCGTGGTACCTCCTGTCGGGTCCCACGAATCAGAAGATGGATACCATCCCGATAAATTCAATGCATTACGTATATCGGAATTAGAAATCTGAACATCACCATCGACAAGGAATCCATCTCTTCCACCAGAGCTAAAATCATTGAATTCTGCTCTAAGGCTAGTCATTATGTGTCCGAGGAACCCTGCAGTCCTAGGAGTTGCGAATGATGTTCCTGATGTTTCATGATAACCATCTATGTCCTGGTGGTTTGGCAATACTTGAGTCCAATCGGAAGCCATGTCAGGATATGACCCCGACATTGTTTCCTTCTGATCATCATCACCTTCGGCATATCCAGATATGCCAATCGACCAAGGTGGTCCAGCAGTAGCATCCTGCACCGCAGGTGAAGGTGAATTATCTGCAGCGCCCGTGTGTATTTTGTAATTATCAACTACTGCAATCTTTGTAGCATCTTCAATTCCAGGAACCGGAACCGAACCAGGGGCGCCGAATGAAGTAGTTATCACATCAACCATAGGATGAGTTCCTGCAGTTGTAACTGCGTTTTCACTGAAGCCTTCAACAAAGAAAATAATAGCATCTGGGTCTGCATCTAATACAGCACCTGTAACCGCTGTACCATGGCCATCATTTGGGTCATCGAGGATCATTGTAGGGGTTCCGCCATCAGGGGATTGGGCGAAAATTCTAGTTCCCGTGAAATACACGATATCTGTTGCAGTAATCGTGTCCCAACAGGTGGACCTATCCGCATCTACACGTTCCTGATATGTCCCTTCTTGAGTAAGATTACAGATTATTGTGGTCTGCATCTCTTCGATAAACCAGTCTGGTAAGATTTCCTCTGTTTGGAAATGGTCATGATAAGGATTTATTCCTGTGTCGATTGGTGCTATTACTGTGTATGGACGGAAACTGTCACCCGTGTTAGTTTCAATATCACCAATCCCAGAATCGTCTTCACCAAAGCACCCAGCAAGACTAGCGCTCACCATTAGGATAGCCAGTAGCAAAGGCCGGTGCATATCAAGGGCCTGTTGTAACTTATTGAATAATCATCCGCCATTATGAAGCACTCATTTTACTTGGCGGTATCATGGCGGGAGAGATGGTTTGGATCGACCTTGAAATGACAGGTTTGGATTTAGAACGAGAATCTATTATCGAAATAGCGACTCTAATCACCGATGGTGAACTAAATATTATTGCACAGGGGCCTAATCTTGCAATCAAAGTAGCAGATGAATTACTTGATAATATGGACGAATGGAACACTTCACATCATAATGCGTCGGGGCTTGTTGACAGAGTTAGGAATGAAGGAGTCAGTCTTGCTGATGCAATTAGACAGACATGTGACTTCTTAAAAGAAAATATAGATGGGCCTACTCCGCCGCTATGCGGTAACTCCGTTCACACAGATAGGGCATTTTTAGGAAAAGAAATGCCAGAGGTATTAGATTTGCTTCACTATCGAATTGTAGATGTTTCAACGATCAAAGAGTTATCCAACAGATGGTATCCAAATAATCCTCGATACAACAAGAAAGAAGCACACCGTGCATTGGATGACATCATTGAATCTATTGAAGAATTACGCCATTACAGGGCGACGTTATTCAAAAACTGATACCTTTGTGTCCTGCTAAGATTTCAGCTATTACCGCTATTGCAATCTCTTCGGGACTTTCGGCTCCGATCTCAAGTCCGATAGGGCAATTCACTAAATCCAGACTTTCTTGAGTCACGCCTGCAGCAAGAGCAACCTTGGTGAAAGCATCCCATTTTGACTTAGAACCGATTACTCCTAAGCGGCCATTATAACCCGCAAACAACAGGCCTAGTAGCCTTTCTTCGTCTTCTTTCCAATCATGACCGAGTAGAAGAATATCACTAAAGCGAGAAAGTGAATCCGCATTTTCATTCATCAAGAAATCCTTTGGGCATGAATGATGAGTTTCCATAGCGCCATCTAATACTGCATATTCGGCTCTAGAATCTTGAACAGAAAAATCCCAGTTTAATGGACCACATGCTTCTGCTATAGCCTTAGCACAATGACCGCCGCCCATTAGTAAAATATGTGGCATCGGAATCAGAACCTCTAATGCGACGGTTACTCGCCCGCCACATAAACTGTCCAGTGGCGTCACTTCATAGCCCTTGGCCCCTATATTCAAACCGTAGGTGATGAGTTCTCCAACAGGTTTGACCGATTCTAGTAAGATTTCCTTCAAACGTGAAATTACTTGCAACTCTAAACCAGCTCCACCGACAGTACCTACGATTCCAAAGTCACTCAATGCTAACCTAGCACCTTGTTTCCCTGGTACCGAGCCTGAAGTGGAGATTACACTGGCAATGGCTACCTTTCGATTCTTTGAAAGTTCACCTAGGGCCCATTGCAAAGTATGTGCAGTCATTGCAAAGCCTCCAAATCGGCGGGGGTGTCTATGTTCATATGTTCGCCGGGTGCTGAAATTCTAGTTATCTCAAGTTGTTCTCTTAGAGATACGTCCTTAGAGAGGGAGAGTACCTTATCGATATCACACAGCAATAACGGGTGGCCACTAGGTGAAGGAGAAGTGTTGTTATGGCATTCTAGTAATGCGGAAACCGTCTCAATGTTCCAGCCACATCTATCGACTGGAGCGATTAAGACTCTGCGTGGAGTTCTACCTAATTCACTTGCCAATGACAGTAATCCAACTTGTAGGGAGCCTGTTCTTCCATCCTCTGGCTTTGGATTAACAATAATTGTAGCATCGGGGCAGGATAACATTACATCAATCTGCAATTCCGACCTCGTCACTACAATAATTGGATTACAACCACTTTCTTGTAATAGGCGTACTGAACGACCAACTAAAGTTTCATCATTCCATTCAATCAATGCTTTTGGTTGTCCTAATCTCGATGAGGCTCCCGCAGCCAGAACTATGGCTGGTACGCCCTTGACCATATGGAATCACAAATCCTTGGTAATTTCACGACCAATAATCATGCGCTGAATTTGACTGCTGCCTTCAAAGATTTGCAATACTTTAGCACCTCGCATCAATCTAGCAACTGGGTATTCTTCAGAATATCCATATCCACCGTAAACTTGTACAGCATCAGTAGTAACTTCCATTGCGGAATCTGCTGCGAATCTTTTGGCATGAGCCGCCGATTCGGTGTTACTAATTCCTGCATCTGATTCCGCTGCAGATTTCCAAGTTAGCATACGTGATGCTTCGATTTTTGTTTTCATATCTGCAAGCATAAATTGAATCGCTTGGTGGCGATGGAGTGGTTTTCCGAAGGTTTCTCGCTCGTCAGAGTACTGCAGAGCATGCTCGTATGCAGCCCGCGCTAAACCGGTGGCATGTGCGGCAATATTTGGCCGACTCATGTCAAATGCCTTCATTGCATTCATCCAGCCGCCCGATTCTGAGCCTCCACAGAGATTTTCAACAGGAATTCGCATATCGTCGAATGTAATTGAACGTGTATCAGAACATCGCTGACCCATATTGTTCTCTTTTTTGCCCAAAGAAAGGCCAGGTGTTCCTGCATCCACAATAAAACCAGACATTCCCTTATATCCTGCATCCGGGTCTGTTTTGGCCAATACAAAGAACCAATCAGCTTTACCTGCGCCAGTAATCCACATCTTTGAACCATTGATGATGTATTCATCGCCATCTTTGATCGCCATTGTTTTGCATGCAGCAACATCTGAACCTGCTCCTGGTTCAGTAATTGCATATGAAGCAATAGCGCCTTCTTCAGCAACCATTCGCAGATACTTGTCTTTCTGCTCATGTGTCGCCCCGGTGATTAGAGGAGCACAGGCTAGGCTAGTGGCATAAGCAGCTGTAGCAAAGCCAGGGTCGCCCCAAGCTAGTTCTTCATTGACAATTACTTCTTCCATTGAACCAAGACCTGGTCCACCATACTTCTCGGGAATATGGAGATTAAGTAATCCCATTTCATGAGCGGCTTTGATAGCCTCTTTTGGATACTCTGAATTCAAATCCCATCGCTCAGCGTTAGGGCGAATCTCATCCATGGCAAACTCGCGAGCAAGTTCTCGAAGCATCTCTTGCATCTCGTCCAATTGGAAGTCGACCATGTTTGCCCCACAAGGCCATGGCGCATAAGCAGTACTATTCGACTTAAACGGTTAGGTATCCCTGACGTTGTAATTCGAGCAGAATCAAGAACATTAGATAGAACGCAATGAGTATGCCACCTTCTAATCTGCTAAACTTAAAGCCAGTCCACATCATTGCAAGGCACAATGTTACACCGAGAATGGTCAATGGAATGATTAGATGCATGGTTAGATCGTAGGATGTATCTGTAAGGGAAATCGGTGCTATCATTGCTGCGATTCCAATCGATAGCAACGGGTCTGTTATATTGGACCCTATCAAAGTTCCAATTGCTACACCTTGACTCTTTCGAACAGCAACCATAGCGACTGTTAGTTCAGGAAGTGAGGTTCCTAATCCGGTCACAGTTGACCCAACAATTGCATGAGGAACATTCAATTTGTAAGCCATTGTAGCAGCGTATTCAACCAATTGATTAGCAGAATATACCGCCATAATAAGTCCGATAATGACCATTACCATATAGGCGGCACCAGACCAACTAAATTCGGTTGTAGGTTTTATGTCTTTATCTACCTCTGATTCATCAACTCTAATCTTCTCTGTATCGTTAAGCACCCAAAGGAGGTATAATACATAGATTAGACAAAGTATTGCTCCTTCGATTCTTGAAATGCCGCCCCCTTCCCAAAGTAGTCCAGTTAGCAGTAAGACTGATAGGAGCATTAGAAGGCCATCTCTCCGTAACCATGCTGGGCGGATTTCTAGCGGTTTGAAAACTACTACAATTCCTAGAACGAGAGTGATTTGTACTAATATTGAACCGTAGATATTCCCGATTGCTAAATCCATAAGCGCTGGGTCATCAGCGGCACCTGCTGCAGAAGTAGCAGTAACAAGGATCTCTGGAAGTGAAGTCCCGATACTGACAATGGTTAAACCGATTACAACTTCGGCCATACCTGCCCTTCTGGCAAGCCCTTTAGCGCCTTCAACGAAGAAATCTGCCGAAGTTATCAATAAAGCCAAAGCAATTACAATTAAGACGATAAGAATACCAAAATTGGTCCAATTATTTTTAGCCGTAATGGTACCTAGTAAAGCGAGGGTCAGGAATAGCGCGAATGAGATTAACAGCGCATTCCATTGTAGAAGGGCGCCAATGCCTTGTTGGTTCGACCCCTCCCCCATGTTTCATTGTCGTGATGCAATGCCTATTATTGATTACTTAATTCAAGTGAGAAAACTCATCAATCTCGGCCAACTCCCCCCTAATATGTGGAATCGCTATTTGGCCGAATTTAGCGGGACTTTCCTGATGGTACTATTGGGGTGTGGTTCTGTTGCTTTAGGATGGAGTTCATTAGCGATTAGTATTACATTTGGAGTGGCAGTATTCACTGCGATAATAATATTCCAACCGATATCTGGAGCACATATCAATCCAGCCGTCTCAATCGCCTTCGCTGCTAAGGGTGACCTAGAAACTGAAGCCCTACCTGGTTACATCATCGCTCAATCATTGGGTGCATGGTTCGCAGCAATGATTGTTGTTGACGGAGCGACCATACCTTCTGTATCCCTTCCACAATCATGGGGTATCGAAATTGTAATCACATTACTCCTGATGTATACAATTCATATTCTGGTTCGAAGAAAATCTAGCGTTTTCACATTAGCGTTCGGTGTAGGCCTTATGATTTCGATACTGTCATTTACATTTGGAGAATTTACCGGAGCCAGTATGAACCCTGCTAGGACTCTTGGACCAAATATAGTCACAGGTAACGGCCATCTAATTCTATATATCGTCGCACCAGTAATCGGTGCTGTAATTTCAAATTTCATCCCTGAGCCACTTGACGAAGAGCTTTGATCACGTGCTCTAAACTAGGGATGGTATGATTCTCAAGTGGTGGAGAGAACGGAACTGGAGTATCTAAAGCACCGATAATCAGCGGTGCTGATTCAAGTGCATAGAATGCATCTTCCATGATACGAGATTGCATCGAATGTCCAATGCCGCCAAACCATTGACTTTCCTGTAAGATCACAAGACGTCCGGTTCTCGTAACACTAGATACACAGGTCTCTGCATCGAATGGGACTAGAGTTCTAACATCGATTATTTCAACTTCGATATCTTCTTTGGATAGTTCATCTGCAGCTAGTTTCGCGATATGTAGCATTGCTCCCCATGTCACCAAAGTGACATCTCGGCCACCCCTTACAACGCCAGCCTTGCCAATTTTCAACCTCTCACCGGCTGCGATTGCATCTTTTACTGGCTGGGTATCGACCTTTTGATTGATATTTTGACCCCAGCCGGTAAGCCCACCCCTCAGCCCATACAGACCAATGTGTTCAAGGAATAATACAGGGTCGTCAAGTGCTGCTGCTTCTCTTAGCAAGTCATATGCGTCTTGAGGAGTTCCAGGTGCCAATACCACCAGTCCTGGGTCATTGGCATACCAAGATTCGATCATGTTAGCATGGAAAGGGCCACTTTGAGTTTTAGCGCCCAATGGAATACGGACTGTTAAAGGAACTTTTGCACCCCAACGCCAGCGTAACATTGCTGCATTATTCAATAGTGCATTATGTGCTAATGCTGCAAATCCACCAAATTGAATCTCTGCTATCGGCCTTAGACCTGATAATGCAGCGCCTGTTGCTGAATGGATAATTACAGCCTCACAAAGGGGCATATCCAGTAATTTGGCTTGATGCCCATTTGCTTTTAGAGGGATATTCATGCCAAATGCACCTGCAACCTCCATATCTTCTCCCATGAAAATCGTAGAGTCACCATATTGCTCTGCAATATCACACATCGCTTGCTGAATTGCTCTTGAGTAAGTCCATCCTCCGCTATTAGCATATTCAAGTAAGCACTCGCCCACTTCGAGTACTGAGGGCACTTTCTCAATTATTGCCGAACCTGATAATCGCATCAAATGATCTTCGTGTGAATCAGCATCATGAAGAGAAGTTATGCCCTTGATTACTGTAGAAGGGTCGGCCCAACCCATTTCTTCAACATGATATCTAGCAGCATCGACCAATTCTTGTTCTTCAGCCTCCATTACTGCTATTTCTTCTTCGGTTACCCCTAGTGAAAGTAGAAGTTTCCTGTGAGTAGGGATTGGGTCTTTACCTTCCCAATATGATAACAAGTCACGGTCAACATAGCCAGGTGGCGTCCCTGAAGGCGCCCCTAGGTATAGGTCATCATGATGATGAGCATGTCCGCATCCACGCATAGTTTCAACGTGAATTAGAGTAGGTCCACCACCAGACAATGTAAACTCGCGAGCACAAGCAACCGATGCATGCCAAGAGGCGGGGTCTGAACCATCTATTGTCCAAGATGGCATGCCCATAGCCACCGCTTTATCCGCCCATAATTCTACATTCGATTGATTCACAGGGGGTGTGTCAAGGGCGATTTGGTTATTTTGTAGTACATACGAAATGGGTAATCCGCGAGTGGCTGCTAGATTCAACGCCTCCCACCATTCTCCAGATGATGATGAGCCTTCTCCTATACATGCAAGATGAAAACGGTCTTCATTTTTCTTCCAAGCAGAAAGTGCCATTCCAGTCAGAGTCACCGACGCAATAGGTAGGGGCGCTGTAGGTGGAAGGACTCCTCGGTGAAAACATCCAACGTGCAGATCTCGGCCTCCCGCACCAGGTATACCTCCATTCATTACAGAATCTATTTTACCCATCTGTGCAGTCATTATGGCAGCAGGTGTATCGCCCATTGCCATACAAAGTCCAATATCTCTAATCATTGGAGCGATGTAATCTCCCTCATAAGGTGAGTCAGGAGTATTTTCTCGGTCTCTTTTCAATGCAGTCGCTGCAGCAACACAGCCTTCCTGCCATGTTGAACGGAATCCTTTGCCGCCGAATTTACTACCATCAGGAGTATCCATTCCTTTTGCAAAAATGTCTTTTAGATGAATATCAAGACCTCTGGTTCTGGTCATCATACGTTGCCATTCCATTCGTAAATCGGTTGTTATTGACATATAATGTGCTAGACGACGAAGACATAGTGACATGTCAATAATGAATCTATTTCCTCTCCTTTCGAGATGTAAATCGGTATCTCTCCTAGGTACAATTTCCCCTTCTGTCAAACCTTTGACTTTTTGACGTCCAGACAGACCTTGATTTAGTGCATCTGCAAATCGCTTAGAGAAATCATGCCAAGCATCACCATCATAGGATGCTTCCCCGCGATGGACGAAATCCCAAACAGCACCTACGAGTTGTAGATGTCCATCGTGCCTTTCCGCTGTGAACCTAAGTATCTCTGCTTTAGCTGCATCTGCAGGTAATAGATTCGTGAACTCTAATGGAGAGTCAGCAATCCAATCTGCGCCACGAATAGGGGGTAATTGTCCTTGAGTCATGGTCCATCCCATCACTCCGAGAAGGCTGTTTCTTATCAGGCATGCCATTATAGCGATTCATTCAGATTCGTGACGTTTTGACATTTCTGAATTGTAACAATCACTCAATAATTGGCGATTTCCAAGAGTTATCATCAGTCCTATAGCCATCGGTATTGCAAGAATTCCTAATGAAATCCCCCAATTATTAGTGTAATCATAAACCATACCAATTACCATTGGCCCAACTATAGTTCCTGCTGCCCATGCCGTTCCAAAAGCACCAAATGCAAGACCTGCTCCACCTTTGCCGTATACTTGAGTGGTCGCTGCATCTACCATTGGAAGCAATGGAACTTGTGCTGCCGATATTGCAAATTGGAAAAACCCTAATATTACTATGATACAATATGCTGCAAGAATTACATCATGAATTGTATATGCAACATAGCCTGCAGCAAGCATCGCAATCGTTACAACAATCCAACCAAAAATCATGTAGCGAACTGGTCCATTACGATCGACTAGAACGCCCCACAACCAACCACCTAAACCTTGGGCAACTACCATTACTAACAAGACTGCACCAATCCAGGCAGCATTTAGGCCCAAACTATCCTTGAGAAATAATGGAACTCCTGCTTCGAGAGCACCAGTTGCTAATGTGGTCATCATCACCAACATACCAATCCTGAATAATACAGGGTTCTGAATGAATACTTTCAGTGGTACTGAACCTTGAGCCGGCTCACTACCATGGCCTAATTCTTTAGTTGTCACATAGATTAGTGGAATGATTAATGCTGTTATGGTCGCGAGACCAATAAATGCATATTGCGGCCCGAGAGTGTAAGACGCCCCGCCAATTACAGGCCCCATCAGGCCACCAATTGTGGCCATTGCAATCAGTTTCCCTGATATTTCCCCAAATTTAGTTGGCCAGATTTCACTCGCTGCAGCAAACCCCGCAGTCAAAATTGCAGCACCTGAGGCTCCATGTATCAGCCTGGCTATTGCCAAAACAATGAATCCATCAACAAATGTTACTTTCATTGCTACTAAGTAGAGTAGAGCGGCTGCTGTTAATGATACTAAAGAGAAAAGAATAGTACGGCCAGGACCAAGACGGTCGGTCACTCTACCAGTGTAAGGGCCCAATATGAAAAGCGGGACGGCCCAAAGTGAAACTAATGCTGTAGCTTCGGTATTGGATAATGCAAACTCCGTTCTCCAAGATGGAAGGATTGGAACGATGAACGCATACCCAAGAAAATCAACTAAAAACGCGCAAGATAAAGCCCAGAAAGCCCATTTTTTATCTGACTCACTCATCATTCTTCTTCTCCACCTTCAGGTAGTGATGATAGAACATCACCCAACAATTCAGTGACATCTTCAACACGGGTCAGTAGTGTAATGTCAGTAATATTACCTGGTCGGCCAAGATCCCACATAAGTTCGTGAGTGGTTTCGGTTACCAATCTAGTAAACTCTAGTACTGCTGGATCGATCACCACTTGATTTTGGTCAGGGATAATTGCAATAAGGTCTGGTCTTTCATCCAAAATCTCATCCATAACACTCTCGATTTGCGAAGCGATTCCATCGGCCTGGTGTTGAAGGATATCTTCCATGACGCCACCGCCCAATTTACTGGTCGAAGATTTTGAACCTAAAGTGGCACTCACTTTTGTGGTCGGCAAAGAAGATAATTTTTGAGTCTCAACCTTTTCCTCATCAGGGACATCTAAATCATTGACTAAATGGTTGAGTGCAACACGAAGTACATTAGACATCAATGAAGGGTCTAACTCTTCAGAAACATCAATGCCTTCTTGGCCTAACTGCGTAAGTATTTCATTGATAAAATCTACATTAATCTTCTCTGGAGTAACTATACCTTTCAACATTGGTAAAGCCCATTTCCCATCACTCATTACCATTGAAACATCAAATGTTCCACCGCCATCAGCACCTGTAGCGTTGGAAACATCAGCTGGCGGTGGAACGAATTGCTTCTTGGAATGTTTTCCTAATTGCTCTAGCAATTTGTTCATATCCACTGGCTTAGTAATTACCTCATTGATACCAGCCCTAGCAGCTGAGATTAGATACTCTTCTGATGCAACCCTTGAAAGAATTACAATACGGCATTTGAATGCAAACTCTGGGTCTGACATCAATCTTTGAGATGCATCAATCGCATCACCAGATTTCCATTCCCCGTCAATCAGGACAATCTCAGGCATTGTTGCGAGTGCTGTTCCTTCTGCTTGACGCAATGTACTTGCTCTGGTAACTTCGTATCCAGCGCGTTCTAAAGTTCCAGCAAGAAGATTGCGCCGACCATCGTTCTCGTCGGCTACGATGAGTTTCGGCACAGACTACTGGCCAACCCTACGCACCTTGAAGGTTGACCCACCCTAAGTGGGTCTCAGCCGTTTATGATACCCTCTGGGTTTATTTCGGCCCATCCAATAATTCCATCAGTCAAATTATACAATTTAGAAGCATCATATCCTGCTTTAATTAACTGAACTATTGCAATTTGAGACCTCATACCAGAACTACAATGAATCAATACATCCCTGTCCTTAGGGATTCTATTAATTGCAGATAATATTTCATTATGAGGGCACTGGTCCACCGTTTTTGAAATCCTATCTTGTATCCATTCGTTATGTGAACGTACATCGATGAAGTAAGGATCCCAACCTTCAGACATCTTAACAAGAGCCCGAGATGTGTCGATCGAATGGAACTTCAAGTAATCCGAGTTAATATCGGATTCTCCAATCTGCCCACTACCTGAATCTCCAAAAGTAAGAATTCTTTGACTGGATTCAAGAGAATCATAAATTAGCAACTTACCAGATAATGGTGTACCTATTCCAAGTATTACTTTAATTGCTTCAGTTGCTTGAAAACAGCCAATTAATCCGGGCAAAACTCCCAAAACACCGGCTTCTGAACAAGAAGGAATCAATTCATCCGGAGGTGCATCTGGAAACAAATCACGATAACAAGGCCCACCGTTTAGATTGAATACGGATACTTGCCCTTCAAATCTATATACCGAGCCATAAATCCATGTAATACCTAAATCAACACAGGTATCATCAATCAAATATCTAGTAGAAATATTATCTGTTCCATCAATAATTAGATCATGCCCAGCAAATAATTTCTTAGCATTTTGAGAGGTTAATCTGATCACTTCCGATGAGATTGAAACATTTGGGTCCAACTCTTTTACGAATCTCTTGGCTGAATCGGCCTTGGGGGTCCCCACATCTGAACTTCTGTGAATTATTTGCCGTTGTAAATTTGAAATGTCAATATTATCATCATCTACGATTGTAATGTGGCCAATTCCGGCAGCCGCAAGATATTGAATTACTGGACTTCCTAATCCGCCCGCTCCCACGCACAAAATACGTGCTTTCGAGAGACGTGCTTGTCCTTTAGCCCCAACCTGGGGTAGAAGAATATGACGAGAGTGGCGGTCCAAATCAACCATCGGGATTGCCTCAATTTACATTCTCTTCAAGCCATCGTTCGCAATCGATTGCTGCTTGGCACCCAAGGCCTGCAGCGGTGATTGCTTGCTTGTATCGCGTATCTACAACATCGCCTGCTGCGAAAACCCCTGCAACATTTGTCATAGTATGGTCTCTGTGAATCAAATATCCCTCTTCATCGGTTTCTAATTGACCTTCAAGGAAACCAGTGATTGGAGTATGTCCAATAGCGATAAAGGCTCCCGTTACAGTGATTTCTTCGGTGGAACCATCCCTTGGGTCTTCTAAAACAGCACCGGTCAATCCCGATTCGTCTGAAAGCCATTTCTTTACTTGCCTGAATGTTTTTATCTCGATTTTCTCATGATTAGCAGCACGTTCATACATTACTTTGGATGCTTTGAAAACATCCCTGCGATGAATGAGGGTAACTTTAGATGCGAATCTAGTAAGGAACGTTGCTTCTTCCATTGCGGAATCTCCACCACCTACTACTATGATTTCTTGATCTCGGAAGAATGCGCCATCACAGGTTGCACAGGTAGATATTCCTCTACCTTTTTGTGCATCTTCACCCTCTACCCCTAACCAAATCGATTCAGCCCCGGTGGAGACAATTATTGTGTGAGCCTGATATTCGTCTCCTTCTGAGTATACCTTGAATGGACGTTGTGATAAATCGACACGGTCTACGTTTCTATCCTGGACTTCTAAGCCGAAGCGTTCCGCTTGTTCACGTAGTTCCATCATCATTTCAGGACCGCCTATTCCCTTAGGATATCCGGGGTAATTCTCAACATCACTGGTCAACATTAACTGGCCACCCGACATGTATCCTCCGAACATCAGAGGATCCAACATTGCACGTGAGGTATACAGGCCAGCAGTGTATCCAGCAGGTCCGCTTCCGATGATGATGACATTACGAATCTTGTCGCCCATGAATCTTCCAAGGGAATAGCATCCTTGAACATTGTCTCTCAACATTCATCAGTAAACAACGATTCCAGCGGTAATATGGATGTGTTTTCACACTGGCTTTGGGGCATGGCGTTGACCCGGGGAAAGGTCTCATGGAAGGTTAGTGGGCCGATGGGGGTTCTTCCTGACCTACTAGCTTTTGTGCCATCGACGATTTATGGATTAATTTACGGTATTGAAAGAGTGAATATCGATGAAGCCGTTACTTCGGACTTACCTATAGCATGGAGTATTTACCAATGGACACATTCGTTGATGATAGTTCTTGTATTATTCTTGACCGCGTGGTATATTATGAAATCTAGGAATCATGAAAATCCAAAATATATGGCTTGGATGTTCGTATTACCTTGGTTCTTCCATATCCTGTTGGATATTCCAGGCCATACAATTGATTTCTTCCCGACACCATTCCTTCACCCAATCAGTGACTTCGTGTTCGATGGAGTAAGATGGAGCACCTGGTGGTTCTTCTGGCCTCAAGTAATCACACTCGGTGCTGTATGGTGGTACATATTGAAGAGAGAAAGGTCTCAGAGCATCGACGAGACGGCAGATACTGCTGCTCTCGCATGAGGCTCTAACCTAGGCTCAATATGCTTCTCTTCTGCACCCGGTCCAATGATTCCTAGCCCTATTGGTTTACCATGTGCTAATTGTAATTCAATTATTGATTTGATTACTGCTTGCCCCATTGCTAGCCCGTGCTTGGTACTGCCTTTTTCAATGATTCCAAGGCATGCTGCGCCATGTATATCTTCGCGGCTGATCAAACGAGAAAGTGCTAGAGGTACTTCCATTGCCCCAGGTACCCATACGATCTCTGTAATTGTAAGGTTGTCATCAATTGCTTGTTCTTTAGCATAAGTAAGCATACGCTCAATCTCTGCTTTATGGAAACTGCCACATACAATTGCGATATTAGTCATACTCTTTCCCCCAATATTTTCTCAACGGTTGAAACGATGGTTTGTGTCATGGAGTCGACTTCTATGTTGACATGTTCCCCTAGACCCTTACCTCCAATAGTGGTAAACCTCAGAGTTTCAGGAATTAGATGTAAAGAGAATCCTCCTTCATCCACTTGGCCTACAGTCAATGAGATTCCATCGATTGCAATATATCCCTTTTCTTGAACAAATTTCATGACGTCACTAGGACAATCGATTAGAATGTCGAGATGTTCTTCTCCAGTAGAGCGTTCAATTATTTCACCAACCCCTAAAATATGGCCTGATAAGATATGGCCTCCTAGTTCATCGCCTACCTTGAGTGCACGCTCAAGGTTTATCCAATGACCTTCGGTTTTTTCACCGAGTGTGGTCAAGGATAGAGTCTCAGGAATTACATCGAATGAGACCATTTGCCCATCTATCTCTACTACTGTTAGGCATACTCCATCAACTGAAACCGATGCTCCCTCGGCCAGTCCTTCGGTTGAAACCATAGAGAAATCAATGACGATACGAATTACCTCTTTTCCTTCAATGTGGTTAATTCGCCCCATTCCAGCAACGATTCCTGTGAACATCAAGCACCCTCCTGGTCATTATTATTGGAAGATGAAGATAATTCTAAGATTCGGGCAATGATTTTTCTTGTCCCATCTAAATCATCAGATAATCCTTCAACTCTAACCACTTTGATGTGCCCAAGTCCTCTTTCTTCAAGTGAGGATTTAATTCGTTCTTCCGCATGTTCTTGGTCATAACCTAGAGCAATAATGTCTGGATTTACTTTAGGCAAAATATCGAAAATCGGAACTTCAGGAGGATTACCAATTACTGCTTCATCCACTGGTTTTAGACCTTCTACCATACGGCGACGCAAGTCTTGACCTGTAACTGGTTCATGCTTTCGCTTTCTAACAGTGTCATCATGAGCAACTACCACTATGAGATAATCTCCAAGTGATTTTGCTTGCTCCATGTAATGAAGATGGCCTGCGTGTAATAGGTCAAAGACACCTACTGCCATCACTCGAATCATGTTGCATCCTCCATTCATGGGAAAAGGTACTCTCACTTAGAGCCCTAGGGCATTAATCAGTTCTTCACCAGTCAAGAAAGGAATTCCTTTCTCATTAGCCCAAATACGGGCATCATCTACAGGTAAAGCTAAGTCACCATCAGGTTGAAGCATTTCAGCCCCGATTACTACGGGGGTCATACCTGCAAGGCGAGCAAGACCAACCGCAAGTTCGGTGTGACCTTGCCTCTGCGATAGTCCTCCTGCTGCTTCGCGGCAGACAGGAATGTGCCCTGGTGTTCGGAATTCATCACCTAATTTTTCTAATGCATTATCATTATTGGAAAGTTCTACATAAAGTTCAGCAAATCTACGAGTGGTCAAAGCACGATCTCTATCGGTAATTCCAGTAAATGTATCTCGATGGTTTATTGATAAAGTGAAAGCACTGCGTGTATCATATTGCAAATCATTGGTTTGCAATTCACGTAATACCGGATAGTCTGACATCAATCTCTCGTCCATATGTAAATCTTGAAGATAAGGTAGAGAAAATCGCTCTCCCACTTCATGACCAATCGCAAGGAAAAGTAGCCCGCCACAATCGAATCTTAGTTGCCTCATTGTGGCTGCTTCGGCACATTGTCCAGGGAATAATAAATCGGTTTCCCCCTCCCGGTTTTCAGCATCGAAAAGACACACAGGATTACCTTCGCGGAATGCACTGACCGCTGCCTCCACATGTGACTGCATATTCCAACCGGTTCGGTCCTCTCAAATGAACCCAACCCCCTTCATATGAAGCACTAATGGGGCGGTTTACTGAAAGGGATTAACATAGGGCAGCCCTTCCGCCTGTTCTGCGGGAGTGGGTACATGTCAGTAAAGTTAGGTCCAGCCGGAGTTCCACTATCATGTAAAGGCCGCACAATCGTCGAAGGTATGGACGATATTATCTCTCTTGGATTAGAGACGATGGAAGTACAAACTGTACGTATGGTAGCCCCTCAGCACTTTGAACAGTACTGGCAAGCCGGTGTTTTAGCATACAAAGCCGACTTCGAAATGAACATACATGGACCATATTATTCAGAACTGCTTGGAGACCGTTTACAGCGCAACAGAAGTCTGGCCAAAATTGAGGCGGCGCTTCAAGCGGCGAAAACAATCAATGCGAGACATGTTACCCTCCACGCTGGACATTATGGGGACATGAGTCGAGGACAAGCAGCCAACGAGCAGGTTGCGAGTGTCTTCAAGGGAATCGTTCAGAGAATCCGTGATATTTGGAACGATGATGAAGAAATTTATCCAGTATTCCCTTGGCTCAAAGATGGAACTCCTGCAAAGATTGGAGTTGAGACTAGTGGCCGTCAAGAATTGTGGGGCAGTCTAGAAGAAGTCCTCGAAGTGGTAAACCACGTTGAAGGGACTATTCCTGTGCTAAATTTGGCACATATCCACGCTAGAGGTCATGGCCGACTGCGAACATCAGAAGATTATGGTGAATTATTTGATCAGGTCAGAGAAACAATAGGTACCAAACAATTCTATTGTCACTTCTCTGGAGTTGAACATCGCATGGGTAATGCAATGCATTACACACAGATCAAGAAATCAGATTTGAATTTCGAACCTCTGGCTGAATTCATTATCGAAGAAGGTGCTTGGTTAGATATGACTTTGATTTCAGATTCACCATTGCTTGAACACGATGCCATGTATATGGTTCAGAATATCGAAAGGGCACGACATCGTCAACTTGAGAGAAAGGCGCGTGAAGACCGTCGTAAGGCACTTGCAGCACAGGCTAACATCACTCCAGAAGAAATGGAAGCCAGAGAGATACAAGTTGCTGAAGCACGTGCTAAGGATGCTCTTGCTAATGTACAGCCTGCTCCTGCAGAGAAGGAAGAAACTGTTGAAGAGAAAACTGCTGAACCTGAAAAGAAGGAAGAAGCCGTTGAAGAGAAAACTGTAGAATCCGATAAAAAACCTGCAAAAAAGGCTACCAAGAAGGAAGAAAATAACGACGACCTTTTCGCGGTTGAAGAGGACGACGACGATATATTCTGATTCAAATGAGTGAGTATGATAGTATGGCATTGCCGATACTGTATTCATTCAGAAGATGCCCTTACGCAATGCGTGCTAGAATGGCAATAATTCGAGCCGGATTTGAAGTAGAACATCGCGAAGTTATCTTGAGAGATAGGCCCGGTCACATGATGGAAATTTCACCAAAGGGAACCGTTCCTGTGTTGCTATTAACGGATGGGAAGGTTATTGAGGAAAGTCTAGAAATCATGGAATTTGTTCAATCATGGGACCTGTCTAGTGACGAGCGTGGGTGGATTAAACGTAATGATGAAGAATTCAAATTCCATCTTGATAGATACAAATATCCTAATCGCTATGAAAATGTAGAGAAACTTGAGCATAGAGATGGGGCGAGCGTTTTCATCAAGGATTTAGATTCTAATATCCCCGAAGGGAATCTAAGCGATGCGATTTTCCCTTTCATTAGACAGTTTGCTAATCACGATAGAGAATGGTTCGACTCTCAACAATGGAATAATGTCCACAGATGGTTAGAAGATAATTTGTTGAGTGAAGAATTCAAAACTTGTATGATAAAATACCCTCAATGGTTCTCTGAATAAGCCATGACAAACTAAACATCTGCCTTGGGTTTTCTGATTTGAAAATTATATGAGGCGCAGTATACATAGTAGGTAGCAATAATAAAATAAATACTAGGATAATCAATATTTTTGAACAGATAAACTGATTGTATCGGAGTTTTTCAAACCCTCAGTAATTAGCACTTTACAGGTTAGCATAGGGAAACTCCCTAAAGGGGATTGGTGAGCCACGGGATACTATGGCTCACATTGCAGTGCTCGGATTGGGGAATTGGGGAAGCGCAATTGCACGTTTATGGCTACTTGATGGACATAAAGTCAAAGGATGGACTATTGAACAGGAAGTTTACGAGTCTATCACGTTGGAAGGTATGAATCACAAATACTTACCAGACCATTCATTGGAAGGTCTCGAAGTGACAATGCATGCTGAAGAAGCGCTAGAAGGTAGTGAAATAATTGTACTAGCCTTACCATCTTCAGTTATCTTGAATGTTGTAGAGGATATCATCGAACATTTACGCCCTGGTCACGTATTGCTTGATTTGGCAAAGGGGTTAGCTCCGGGTAAGCGACTGATTAGTGAAGCAATTCACCAGATGCTGGATGAGAAGAATATGCACAATCCATTAGCAGTTCTAACTGGGCCTACAATCGCTCCCGAAGCCGCAAGTGGTGTAATGACAACCGCTTTAGTGGCTAGTGAAGATATGTCTGTTGCAGAAAGTTTGGCTTCGACATTGACCACACCTACATTCATTCTCCATGCTGCATCAGACCCAGTAGGTGCGGAATTATGGGGTGCATTCAAAAATGTCGTTGCGCTTGCTTGTGGCCTTGTAGATGGCCTAAAGCAAACTGGAACCCTGGGTGGAGACAACCTCAAAGCCGCAATTTTCAATGCTGGATTCCGTGAAGGTTGTATCTTACTCCCGCAATTAGGTGCGAGAGCTGAAGTGGCGTTTGGACCAGCCGGATTAGGAGATCTCTATGTCACAGCAACATCACCACATGGAAGAAATAGACGAATGGGTGAGAAATTGGGCAGTGGCCTAACCTTAGAACAAGCATTGGAAGAAATGGTAATGGTCGCCGAAGGTGTAAGAGCCGCACGTATGTTTAGGGATAGAGCGATTGATATGGGCCTTGAAGTCCCATTTGTTAAAGCACTCAACACCTTACTTGACGGCTTTATCGATGCTGAAGAATGTTGCCGAAGAATGGTTGCTTTATCCTGATGGTAGCCTTGATGTGCTACGACATCTTGGGCATGCCATGGCAGAACTTACCGAATTCGAATTACGCCTATTCGAATGGATTAGACAATCCGACTTTGAAACGGTCGCTTGGTCGACCAAGTCTGCTGCAAAATCATTCAAATGTAAAGAAGATGAAGTCTACGAAGGTGTTGCATCACTTACTAAGAAAATACCATCTCGAATTCAAATCTATTACAAAGAAGGTAAGATCCATATCGCTGCAGAATAAGCATGGCCAAAGATGCGTTACTTATCGATGGCCTTTGTGGCCTTTGTACAAGAACTAGCAAATTCATTACTAGACGTCAAGTTGCTGAATTGGAGATTACTGAACAAGATTCTAGCAAAGGTATCGAATTATTGAACCGACATGGAATCAAAATTGACTCCTTGGTGTTGATACGCAACAATAAGGCGTATGTACGCTCTGCGGCGGCGATAAGATGCCTCCTGTATATGCGTTGGAATTGGCGTTGCTTGTATCCATTGGCTTGGATAATACCTCTGCCAATCAGGGACTTAGTATATGTTTTAGTATCAAAATCGAGGCATAGGGTTTAGGGTAACCTAAACTTTATTAGGGTAACCTAAAACCCCCCCGTTAATGGCTTCTACTTTGATGGCAGATTTGTGGGCGGGCGGATTAATCGGTTTCAGAGAAGCTCTCGAAGCAACCATGATTGTAGTAATATTGATTTTACTACTAAGAAATGGAAAGCGCGAAGATTTGATTTCATCAATTTGGAAAGGTGTTGGCCTAGGTGTAGGCGCTAGTATCGTAACTGCAATAGTTTTTGAAATGGTGATTGGGAATTTTGAAGCATGGTTTGAAGGGGTATTAATGATAATATCATCGATCCTAATTGCAATTGTTGTGTTCCATCTCATCAAGCATTATTCAAAGAAAGATTTAGAGGATTTTGCTGAAAAAGCAATGCTTGACAGTACAAACGGAGCAAAGTCACTATCGGTTATTGCATTCTTATCTGTTTGGAGAGAGGGTTCTGAAACTGTGATTTTCCTAGGGGCCGGTACTGAATCCATGTGGGCTATTGTTGGATTGGTAATAGGTATTGTAATCGCAATGGTATTGGGTTGGTTGATGTTGGACAAAGGAGTCCATATTGATATCAAGAAGTTATTCACTGCCTCTACGGTATTGCTAATTTTTGTTGGGGCTGGCCTATTGGCTCATGGCGTTCATGAATTACAAAAAGATGATGCCGGAATGATTCCGGTTTACAATGAAGAAATATGGGACTTGAATCCAGAATGGGACGGCGAAGGTAACGCTCCTGTATTGCATGATAAAGGTACTATCGGAGGTCTTTTCAGAGCGATGGTCGGTTGGGATGGTAACCCTACATTACTAGAGTTTTGTAGTTGGGTGGGATACCTAGGAGTCATGTTTGCTATAATGAAAAAAGGCTCTCATCACACTGATTCAACAAAATCCGATAGTTGATTCAACTATTATTTGTTAATATATTGAAGAACTAACTTTTCTTCAAATACATCATCTTGTGATGAAGTGATTGGCCTAGTTATGGAGAGCAATGACACTTCGCCACCCGCATTTGGGAATCCCACAATGAGTACCGTTGCAAGAGTTGGCTCGAAACCATCTCGTTTGACATTGAAACGTGCAATAAATTGTGTATCATCCCCATATTGATGCTTACCTTCTGTATCTACTTCTTCTAGCCAAAAGGTCTCGGAATCAATACTAAAACTTGGAATCAATGAATTCATCACATCTATCGATTGCCTCATTCTTTCATCATGCATACCAAGCATGACACCAAGTGTAACGGTGGAAGAATCTTGGGACCATGGAGAAAATGTATGTGGTGTTCTAGTATTCAAAATACCGATAACTGCACCATCATGTAGCCATGTATACTGTTCAGATGCTGGCCAAGCAGATGCGTGTGGATTTTCAGTAGTGATCGGTTTCCCCCATTCATCTGCTCCTGTAGGAGTCGATACTGGATAAAGTGCAAAAGCATTCAATAAAACGAGCAATACGAGACTGATGGCTACCCTTCTATTACGGAATTTAATCCATTCCCCCCTACCGGCAGGGCTAATGAAAGAAATTGTTAGAGCCAACGGTATTATTATGAAAATCCCCCAAGGAATTAGCCACAATAGTAATACTCCAATAGAGAGGCCGGCCATTGAGGTTTTATCGAATTCGTCAGACTGCCATTTCAAAATTCCGAACAGGGTTGCTACAATGGCAATTGATGCAAGAACCCCTCCGAGCATGATGTGTCCTAAACCCTTGGAAGCATAAGTCCAACCCTCGATATAGTGTATGAGCGGCACATTGTAATGGGTGTATGTTGGCTTCGGGAATGATGGAGGCAAGCCTGACCCTAAAGGGAGTGTCGTGGCGACACAAAGTAAGAGATGTCTCGTCATGGAAACCTTGGGCCAAAAAGGACGGCCCAGGAATCCATTCTATCGACTTAGAAATCCAGAAGGGCACCATTCTAGGGTTAATTGGGCCGAATGGTGCAGGTAAAACAACCCTAATGAGGGCGATTTGTGGGTTATATGATTGTGAAGGTTTCGATAAATCTTGCACTTCTCGAAGAACTGGAATCGGATATATGCCTGAACAAATTCGTTGGGAAGGTCGAGTAAGCGTAAGGTCTACCCTCCAAACTATTTCTCTAATGCGAGACGAAGATATTGATTTGGATGGTATCATCAAAACTGTTGGTCTTTCTTCGAAATCCGAACACTTCCTTGATGATTTATCACAAGGGATGCGCCAGCGCCTTTCATTGGCTTGTGCCCTGATAGGTGAGCCAAAAATATTGGTTATGGATGAACCACTAAATGGGCTAGACCCACTTGCCCAAAGAGCATTCTGCAATCTTTTGAAGGGCCTTTCATCTAAAGGAGTCGCTGTAGTGATATCATCGCACCAAGTATCCGACTTGGAATCATTTGTTGATCGTATTGCCCTTCTACACCATGGTCAATTATTGGCAGAAGGTACTTTGCCTAGTATT
>Ga0315334_10000276_pt1 | contig 32022 bp, 25 predicted proteins | sample M150034915metaG_FD_205555 | JGI IMG/M metagenome (GOLD analysis project Ga0315334, IMG submission 205555) | Ammonia-oxidizing marine archaeal communities from Monterey Bay, California, United States - M1 500m 34915 | ecosystem: Environmental > Aquatic > Marine > Intertidal zone | place: USA... | reverse complement strand
TATCGGTCGTGACTTCGATCGGACTCGATCATCAGCATGTGCTTGGTGAGGATGTGGTTAAGATCGCAGCCGAAAAAGCAGGAATTATTAAGAGCGGTGTCCCGGTGGTGAGCGGCGTCATTGACCCTGATGCTCAAAGAGTTGTCCGTTCAACAGCGGCCGAACAGCAAAGTGCCTTTTTTCAGCTGGGTAGCGATTTTGAAGTCACGAGTACTGCTGGTGCCAGTTGGGGCTCGCGGATCGACTACACAGGGTTAGGGAATCCAGGACGTAGGATTCAGGCAATGTTACCGCTGGAGGGAAAGCATCAAAGTCGAAATGCAGCGATTGCAATCGCAACATTGGAGGCACTCGACCAGCAGAAAGTCGTCGTGCCGGATTCAGCGATTGTTGAAGGTTTGGCTGGATTGAAGTGTCCTGGTCGTGTTGAACGATTTGATCTGCCCGATGGTGTCCTGGCTGTGGTTGATGTTGCTCACAATGAGGATTCGATAACAGCTTTGTGTGACTGTTTGCGAAACCGATTTTCCGAGCGATCCATCGCTGTCGTGTTTGGTACCAGTGTCGACAAATCTGCGGAGCCGATGTTGGGGCGACTTTCGGAGATTGCTGACGAATTGGTACTGACCCGTTTTCATGACAACTCACGATTTGTCGATCCCAGTGATCTTCTGCCACTGCTCCGACCTGGATGGTCCGGTCAGGCGCAGATCATTGCGCAGCCGATTGATGCCTGCCGCGCTGCTCTAGAAAAGGTCTCTCCAGGAGGCATTCTGGTGATTTGCGGATCGTTCTTTCTGGCCGCAGAAACGAGGCGGTGGGTTGAGTCCGTGTCGCTTTTGTCGAATTGAGGGCCTGTCCCAGTCCCCGTAGGAAAGGTGGCTTGAAGTACTCGCTTGCGATGCAGATTGGAACACTTTCCAGCAACGTTGCTCAGAGGCTGGCGATTGTTAGCTCGACATCATCCAAGGGTAAGCCCATCGGGGTCGTGATCTCTCTCGCATTATGCCCGCTGTTCAGTAACTCCCTGATCTGCAGACGCAGGGATGACTCTGGTTTGGACGGCTGGGTCAATCTCGCTTGCACACCGTTCAACTTGGCAATTCGATCGTCCGCCTGATTGAGAAGTGTTTGGACCACCATGATCCTTGTATCCAGTTCCGCCTTCAACTCACGTTGTAGATCAAACATGGCGACTTGCCATCGTTGCGTTTCTGCCGGCGCGTCGCTGAGTGGAATGGATGGTTCTTTTCGGTGCCGCATCCCCTTGATTACTTTATTGGCCGCGCGTGTCTCCTGATGAAATCGTTTTCCTGTTCTGATTCTGCGGCGAACCAAAACCTAAGCAAGCATCACAAAGCCACACACCATCAGAAACTGGGCGGCTTGCATGTTAGCCATCGCTGGGACATCGGCAATCAGGTTCGACGGCCTCCTACTCTTGCTCTTGGGGGTGGTAACAGGCTGTCAGTTATCCCGATGCATCGATCCAGAAGGTATGATTTCCCTACACCCTTTAGTTTCAGGTCGCACTGTGTTGACTCGACCGGTACTCTGATTTATTCCGGTTTTGCCTCGCGTTCTTGCTTTGCAAGGTCGAACCAGCATCGTCGAACCAGAAATCCCTGAGCCTTTGAAATTGCCAGCCATGGAAGATCACCCGAGCATTTGCGTTTGGCATGCATGCAGTTCATCGACAGTACCAGGACTGGTTGAACGCTGCTGCGAAAATTGGCTCAATCAAGAAGAACGCATTCGTGCGGATCGATTTCGACAGTCGACCAGTCGCAATCAGCATGTCGTCGGGCGGGGTATGGCTCGTCGCCTGCTTGGTCGCGATCGCATTGACCCCAAAGCCATCTGCTTTGCTGCTGCGAAATATGGAAAACCCTATGTCACTGAACCTGCCGAAGCTCAGTTGCCTTTCAATGTTGCGCACACGGATGGGTTGGTGATGTGCGGAATAGGAAATCGAATCGATGACCTAGTGGGGATCGACGTTGAAAAACTTGATCGTAGGACTGATCCCGGATTGGCAAACCGCTATTTCTCAGCTCCCGAGATTCGATTCCTCGAAAACTATCAATCGGATGCCGACCGGCGAAATGCGTTTCTTCGTATCTGGACGCTTAAGGAGGCGTTTATCAAAGCCATTGGAACTGGCTTGCAGACGCCATTGGCTGATTTTGCTTTTGAAGAGATCGATTCAGAAAGACCCCGTATTCGGATGCTGAATCAGAGCCTGAAATCGAATACCGAATGGAGTTTCATGTCGATCGAACCTCGTCCTGGCTACATCGGGGCAGTTGCTGTCGGGGCAGTATTAACAAAGCGAGAAGCTGGCGTGACTCTTCGCCGATTTGAGGATTTGCTCGTATGACCTTGGTCGACTTCCCGCTGCCGGTGATTGCTTTCCATACATCATGCTGCCAGTCTCGCTGTTGATAGCATTACAGTTGATAGCATTACAGATGAGTCGCCATGGATTTTGTGCCTCGAGGCTGAGAGTGTGTCAAGAAACGGGCGTGGCGGAAATTACTTTGGCAAAAGTCACCTCGGTTTGGGTATCGCCTGAGCTGACGTTTCATGGCCCAAACCCCGGTAAACAGCGGGTTTGCAGGTGTCGTTGGTCGCAAGAAAAACAGCACGCACGCCACACCTCGGTCTGAGCGGTCAAAGTTTTCCCATGTGGATCCGGTGGAATAACCAAATGCTACTGACCAAATGTGCCGATAAAAACGCGTGAAGTGGTTGTTCTGTCCAAGCGGGTCGATCGGGCTATACCTGAGAGATGTGGTCGGTCGGGGCGACGGCTTCTTAGCAAAGACAATCAAGGGGGGATGACTTTGTTCGAGGAAGCGGCAGCGGATGTCGTTTCGTTCGTGCAAAGTCTCGAAGCTGTGCCGACGCGATCTGACCAGCAGCTTTGATTTCGCACTCGAACCGACTCAAGGTTTCGAAGGCGTTTCCCCGCACATGAATGATCGGCCCATAGCCAAGCGGCGAATGCCGCGGAGACGTTTGCGATGCACCGAATGACTCAATTAAGATTTTTTTCACGCTTCCCTAGCCTCAAGGCAGTCGCTGTATGTGCAGCGTTCTACGCCTTGCCGGTTGCCGCTCAATTGCCGATGGCCGATGCGGATTACGATGCCAGCGGCTATGTGATTCCGGCGGGAATGACCCACCCATCGATGTATCAGGGTGGAGTTGTACCGGCGGGGATGGCGTACTCAGCTGGACTTCAGGGTGGATCGGCAGCCTATCAAGGCGGCGTGATGCCCGTTGGTTACCTCGCCGGCAGGCAGTGCGATGGAAATTGTGGTTCATGTGACCCGGGTACGGGCTGCAGCAACTCACGCGTTGGACTGCTCGGCGGCCACATGAACGGAGATGGCCTTTGTGGTTGCGGTTTGTACGGGAAACTTGCGTCGCTATCTAAATACTGTCTGTTTTGCCGTGGCAGCGGTTGCTTGGCTTGCAAGTCTATCAGCTTGAAGCATTTGGGTAGCAATTTGGCGATGTGTCGGCCTTACGGCGAGATCTGCGGACTTCGTTGGTATGACCTGTCCGCCGAAATCGTCTTCCTCGGACACACGCAGGGCGGGGGTAACCAGGTCCTCACGAGTAGGGGCATAGGCGTACCACCAGACGTCGCGTTGACGATTGGCGATGCGAACGGAGGCGATGAGCTTGCTGCTGGAGTCCGCTTGTCCGGGGCACTGATCTGTGGGGTTGGTGGCAACATTGAGGCGACCTACATGGGCGGCAACAAGTGGAGTGCACTGGCAGAAGCAAACTCAGCTACAAACGATCTGTTCTCGTTCGTGACGGATTTCGGCACAAACCCTGGCCCACTTGCCGATCTCGACAATGCCTCTAAGCAACAAGTCGGAGTCGAAAGTGAATTTGAAAGCGTGGAGTTGAATTACCGCCGAAGAACCATGGGACCGTATTGTCGCTTTCAAGGATCTTGGTTGGTCGGACTTCGGTACATGCAATTTGACAACAGTTTGTATTATGGATCCGTAGGCACTGCACCCCACTTCTTTTCTTCGAACGACCGGGTGAAGAACAATATGTTCGGTGCACAGGTTGGCGGTGATGGATGGTGGAATATCCACTCTGGCGTCAGGCTTGGCATGGGACTGAAAGCTGCGTGGGTTCAAAATGAGATTCATCGCGAGATGACTGTCGATGCCAGCTCCGTCACCGCTACAACGATAAAAGAATTGCGGCGGGACAGCAGGTTGCTTGGTGAGTTCGAGCTCAAATTCATCTGGCAAATCAATCACTCTTGGAAGTTCAAAACTGCCTACTACGCGATTGCTGCGGAAGGTATCGGCTTCGGATCTGTCGATAAAGACACTTACCTGAGTCTTTCAACTCCAGGGGGGGGGGTGGTCAATCCCGCTTGGGTTCTTGACGACTTGGTCATTCAGGGGATCTCGTTCGGTACAGAATACAACTGGTAGCCGAACTGACGAAAACCGTCCTGCGACAACGAAATAACCTGCCTTTGGGTAATCCAAGGCAGGTTTTTCGTGTTTGGTCCCACAAAAGATGCGATGATTCCCTATCAACCGCTGTTTTGTCCGTGGAATCGACGCTTGAATCCACCCCATAGAGGGGTTTTTGCGGGAATCCGTTTGGTCTGATTAGTAGGATTTTGGGTGACAGGTCGGAACTTTGGCATCTGCAATGAGTCCGATAAGGTGCGTTTCGTTGACACCTTAACGGCTGCAATTAGAATCGCACACGCTACATTCCTATACGTCCCAAGCTGTTTATTCCTCCTAACTCGCGAATGGGGAGCTGCCGGGTGTTTGGTAAACGCTAGCGAATCTTTTTACCGATGCTAGACAAAGCGCCGCATGGTGGATGCGATGAGATTGGGTATTTACCCATCTCAGGGGATCTGCTGGCCGATGTGTGACCCTGTTCATCCTTAATAAACCGTTCCGACTCTTGCTGCAGAGCTTCAGGTCGCGAATTTGGTAGAGACACTCGATGATCAAACGAAATCAAGCAAAACAAACACGATCTGATAAGAAGCGTTCGGCCCGCGTGAGCAAACGGCGTCGTTTGAACATGGAGGGACTGGAGGAGCGACGATTGTTGGCGGTGATGACTGACCTTCCGTCCTCGCCCGCTCCGGACCTGACCGAATACACCATGAATCGCAATTTGGGGGCTGTTCAGTCATTCACATTCAGTGAATCGGAGAGCTTTCTTGAGACCGGTCAAAACGATTGGATATACAATGCTGACATTGTTCCGATTGGTACGGCGTTCGGCCAGCAGGACACGGTGGATGTCTACGGTTTCCTTCCGGTCAGGGCTGCTCAGACCCAAACGGGTCTTACTGCTGACATCGACACTTTTGGAATGGAGTTGCGCGGTGGTGATATTCTCGACATTGCTGTGATGGGAGCGGCGACACAATTCATCATTCGGGATTCAACCAGTCTGGTAGTTTTCGGTAGCACTTCGGTACTGGGGGATCAGTTTCCAAGGCAGACAGTTGGCAATGCGACGGGGATCTGGGTTGTTCCACGGGACGGCACCTATCATTTGACAGTGGCACTTGATACGCCCGGAGGCGTGGGTGGGTACACGGTGGGTTTGAGAGCCTATCGTCCGCTTACTGAAGAGTTGGCCGTTGGTGATGCCCAGATTATTTATCTTGATTTCAACGGTGACGTCATTGATGGCAATCTGCTTGGTGCACCTGGTTTCATCAGGATTCCCAGTCTGTTGGAATCGCTTCCGCTGATGGGTTTGGAAATGGGTGATGTGGAGGCTGCAAACGACATCATTGATCGCGTCATTGATCAAACGATACGAGTGTTCGAGGATTTGACGGAAACGGGCGAGAATGGTGACTACACCGAGACGTCGAGTCCTGGTCAGTATGGTGTTCGAATCCTCAATAGCCGTGATCATGTGGGACAGGTTGCACTGAATGATCCGCGAATGACTCGAATGTTCATTGGCGGCGATGACAGTGTGATCCCTGCTTATGGCATCGCACAGACAGTTGATTTGGGCAACTTCGATCTCAGTCAGGTAGCCTTCGCCCAGGTCTCCGAAGCCAGTTTGGATGCGGCCGATGCCGACATCAGTCCGAACCGTAGTGAGGTTGATTTTGTTGGCCACTTCCTCGGGAATCTGGTCGCCCATGAAGTGGGTCACGTTATAGGCATGGCACACACGGATGGCGATAATTTGATCGGTACCGTATCGGACGAAGGTGCAGCCAACTCGTTGTTGTTTATGCAAGGCCTTGGTCCTGACGGAATTTTCGGTACGGCTGATGACATCGACGCCGTATTCGCAGACGATTTTTACAGCGTTCAGGCAGGGGAATTTGGTTATATCGGGACGAGTGAGATCACAAACACGCTTGCCCATCTGTTGTCGACCGGAACAGTCGGCGGAGGCGTGAGTGGTCGCGCGTTCTTCGACGAGAATCTTGACGGCAGTGACAGCGGAGACGGCGGTCTCAGCGGGGTTTCGGTCTTTGCTGACACGAACGACAACGGTATCTACAACGTTGGTGAACCGACAGCAATCACTGGTACCAGTGGAGTATTCTCACTGAGTGTCGCTCCTGGTCAGGTGGACATCTATGCTCTCGCGCCCGAGAGCTACCTTGCCACAACATCATCGGTAGTCACTGTTACCGTACCGCTCTCTGGGAATGCCTCCGGCCTGGAGTTCGGTTTTGGATTTGTAAACGGCTTCAAGACAGGAACTGCCTTTGAGGATTTTGACGGTGATGGAGTTCACGATATCGGCGAACCCGTTTTGGAAAACGTTTACATCTATGTGGATTCGGACCATGACGATCAACCTGACTTGGGCGAACTGAATGCCAGGTCAAAAGATGATGGAAGCTATGTCTTGAATTTGCAAACTGCGGGCAACTATATCGCTCGTGCAGTGCCGCCCCTTGGTTATCAAGTGTCATATCCGATAGGTGGTGAACACAATATTTCATACGACGGATCGATAGCCGCGAACGAATACAATTTTGGCTTCCGGTCAACATTGGACTTTGGGGATGCCCCCGACACTTACGGGACCACGCTGAATAATGACGGAGCACGACACGGAATTGTTGAAAACTTAAGGATAGGAAGTGTTCAGCCTGATCGGGAAGAGGACGGGATACCCGGGTCCAGCGCGACGGGTGATGACAATAACGCAGTCCCTAATGATGAAGTGGGCGTCGTGCAGAAATCACCACTCGCACCCAACGCAACTGCGGAATTTGAAGTAACTGTCACAAACACGTACGGGCAAACCGCCTATCTTCAAGCCTTCATCGACTTGAATAAAAATGGTGTTTTCACCGATGCCGGTGAGCAGGTTTTGCATAATCGAACCATTAATACGGGGCAAACCAATACCACACACATGGTAGATGTTTATGTTCCCTATGATGCTGCTACCGGAACAACTTACATGCGTTGGCGACTCAGTACGGATCGGGTGGGGCCGACCGGCTTTGCCTCGACCGGCGAAGTTCAGGATCACCAGGTTGGAATTGCGACCAGTTCCGAGCTTGCGAACGATGACTACTTTGAAATACCGAGAAACTCAGTCAGCGTTCCATTGGATGTTTTGGGGAATGATTTCCAGATGGCGGGTAACCCGTTGTTTATCGACAGTCTGAATACGGTTGGAACCAAGGGACTCGTTGCTTCCCCAACCAACAATCAGATCTTTTATACACCACCGAATGGTTTCATCGGTATCGATGCGTTCAGCTACACGGTTGCCGACACGTTTGGCAACCAGGCGACTGCTTCGGTCATCATTGATGTCAAGTTTCAGTCGAATGTCCCAATTGCCATTGATGACATCTACAGCGTTCCTGAGAATTCAGTGAACCGTCCTTTGGCTGTGCTGAACAATGATGTTCCCAGCATCAATGGTGGAATTGGAATTGCGAGTGTCAGTGCGGGTACCCAAGGCGGTGACATCTCCGTTGTCGCGGGTGGTCAATCGATTCGCTATACACCACAAGCAGGTTTTGATGGGACAGAACAGTTCGTGTACACGATTCAGGACGGAGCGGGATTGGTAAGCACTGCCACGGTGACAGTAAACATGATGCCGGGTTCTCTGAACGATGATCTTGCTGAGTATTCGATCGAAATCGTTGATGCAGTGAACGGCGATGTCATCGATCATGTGCAGGTTGGGGATGAGTTCACTGTACGTGTATCGGTGGACGATCTGCGTCCGGGGGTTCCCAATGGTGTTGCGTCCGCGTTCCTTGATCTGCTTTACACCTCGGCTTTGGTATCAACCGTCGATAGTAATCCCAACGATCAATTCAACTTTGACATCGACTTTGGCCCGCTCTTCAGTGGTGGTTCCTTCCAGCTGGGCGATGCATCTATTCCCGGATTGTTGAATGAGGTGGGCAGTACTCAGGATGTGAACAATCTGACAGAGCATTTTGGCAAGACGAAACTCTTTGACGTGACGATGCGGGCAAATGCCGCTGGCATCGCTCAATTCATGGGTGATCCGGCGAATACCGCACCGGCTGAAACTGCCCTCATCGATGATGATGATGCCCTGCTTGTGAAGCAGTTGCGTTTTGGTCAAACCGAGTTGACGATCCTGCCCATGTCCGATTACCTGACAGTCGCAGTTGATGATTCTTTCCCTGATGGTCTGGATTCTGACGGGAATTTGATCATCAATAGTTCGCCAGATCGCAGTCGGCTGTTCGTGCTTCAGAATGACAATCTGGGCGTCACCGGAACCATCACTGAGTTTGGTTTGGTTAACCAGCCTACGAAAGGCATCGCGATCATTGAAGACAACGGTACGCCGAGCAACTTTGCAGACGATTACGTAAGCTACCGGCCCAATTTTTCCGTAACGGGGTTGGAAGAATTCAGCTACTTTGTGGTGACCAGTGAGGGCGTGATGACCTCGGCGGATGTGACCATCGCTCTTGGCAGCCAGAATATTGATGCCAGAGTTGCGTTTGACTTCTCGCTCGTTGATCGAGCTGGTGATCCGGTGAATCCGTCCGAGGTAACGGTCGGGGACGAGATTGGCTTGCGGGTTACTGCTGATGATCTCAAAGACTTTAGCTCCGGCGGAACGCTGGTTTATGCTGGATTTCTCGACGTGCTTTATGATGCCGGTATTATGTCGCCGGTTGATCCCGTGTCAGGTAACTACAACTTTGATCTCGAGTTTGGTACTCAGTTTAGCGCGGCATCAGGTTCGGGTACTGCGGCAGTGCCAGGGATTATCGATGAGATCGGCAGCTTGCGGTCGAATACAAGTTTTAGCTTCCCATATACGACCGACGATCCAGCGACTTTGGTAACGATCTTCTTTGATGTGAATGCAGCAGGAACCGCACGTTTCGCTGGTTCACCTGCAGACTTGATGCCTCAGCATGACACACTGGTTTTCACTGATAATAGTCCAGTGAGCAGTGAATTGATTCGCCACGACGTTTTGACGATCACGGTCAGTACGCCTGGATCGGGAGAGCAGAATCAAGATAATAACTATGACGTCAACGGCGATGGGTTTGTGTCACCGATTGATGCGTTGATCGTGATCAACGATTTGGCGATGTTTGGCGAGGGAGAGAATTCCAATAATGGTTCGGGCAACAAGCACTATCCCGATGTGAATGGTGATTTCAAAGTCACCGCCATTGACGCTCTTCTGGTCGTCAACCGACTGAGTCAGAATAATCACAATGCTTCAGGCGAACAGCTGGTTCCGAATTTGGAAGATGAGGATAGATTCGTTTTGGGGTCAACGGATGCAGTATTCGCTGATTTGGGAACCGGTGACTTGAGCAAAACAGAGAAGATCGCGATCACTGATTGTCCAAAGGCTCCCGAAGTGTTGGATCCGTCTACCGCCGGTGCCGATAGCGATTCAAGGGACGATGATGACGATGAAGTCCTGAATCTGCTGGCTGGTGACGTCGATGGAATCTGGGGCTGATTTAGCCCGAATTGACGATTTTTGAAATAACAGTCGGGCTGATCTTGTTGGGTCAGTCCGACTTTTTTTGCGCTCTAAAGAGCGTGTGGGACCGGTACAGATTGCCAATTTGCATTCAGACTTTCGACGATTCCTTTGCTGGGGGATGATAGATTTACATGCATGATGGGTCGTTGAGCCGTAGAATTGAAGGATTGCGGTTTGATGCTGCAACCGGGGTTCGGCTTTGGAACTGGGGCCAAGTCCGCAACTGACGGTTCGTCCTATTCCGCCCGTTTGCATCCGGAATACAGATCTCGATTCTGCTGGATTGAATGTTTCGAAACCTTTTTTACACGAGACTCCATTGCCTTTTCAGCCGTTTGCAGTTCAGTGCCTGACCTGCGGGAGTCAGCTTCGAGTTTCCGATCCTGCGATCGAGGGAACCATTGCTGCATGTCCGAAGTGTGGCTCGATGGTGCAGATCAATCGCCCGGACGGCCAAATGGAAATTGGTCGGTCGGGTGTCGATAGCCAGGCTATCACTGAGGAGGCTATTTCGGCGGATGCTCGTATTTCCCGAAGTCAGACACCGCAAGTTCCTCCAGAGGGGTTTGCAGGATCCGAATCGGTTGCTCCAGATCATGCTGAGAGCATGGCAGGTGCAATCCCTCCTGACTGGCAAAGTGCCAAGACGCAACGTTCCCGACAAATTGCACTGGTGATTGCTCTTTTAGCCATTGGACTCATGGCCGCGGTGATGTTCTTTGGCTGGTTTGTCTATTCGTGGGGGCAGCAAGAGGCCCAGCAAGCCGCAAGTGGCAGTGGTCCGTCTGAGTTGGATGCGATTGATCAAACCAACAGCGACTCAACCATCGGCTCCGACCAAACCGTTGCCGAGGATCATCTGATCGAGGGAACAACCAGTTCAATAGATGATGATGGGCCGAGTGACGGGGACAGCGAGGTTCAAAAAAGTCAGTCAACAGAGACGACGAACTTGACCGGGGAACCCAACGGTGGTTCTGGAACAGGTTCAGATCTTCAGACTGATCCAGTAGGCGATACTACGGTACCGGTCACGAGTCCGCCTGATGCAGGGGTGGCAAGTTCAATTCCGAGCGATTTACTGCCCCCTTCTGCGATCGATCCACTCGGTGATTCTGTCGGCAGTGATGATCCTGATGCTGCCACGGGGATGCAGGACTTACCACCTGAATTGTTGAAGTACACGCAATTCCTGCTTGATGACGGGGGTCAGGCAAAACCGACGCTGAAGACGCCTCCGACCATGGAAGAAGTCAAGGTCGAAGCAGCTGCAGAGGAGGACAATCAGAACCTGCGGATACCCATCACGCCCAGAAACTTGGATCTGAAAGCCGATCTTGCAATTCGTCTTGCGCTCGCGTCAGATGGCTATCCAGCGAGTGACCTGATGCTGTTGGTCAGTCAAGTCAGCGGTGTTCCCATTCAGGTGGATTGGTTGTCGTTTGATATGGCCGGAATGGATATTGAGCAACGGGTGCCGACCACAAAGGACTGGCGTTCTGCGAGGGAGTTAATCGATGAGACTGCAACGGCTTTGCAGGCGGAAATCAGGGAGAAACCAACTCTGCTGATCATGACATTGCGAGACGAAGTCTTTGATGTGGCAGCAAGCAATATGATGGCTGTCGATGACTTTGGTGACGGCAGCATCTCGGCTGCCCAGTTTTTGAAGGAATTTTTGACGGGACTTGACGATGCTGCTGGTTCAAGACAGAACACACAGTTGGCATCCCTCGCGACCGAGGCGTTGCGGCGAATGCGCAATATTACGCCGAAGATGGACAAGGAACGTTTTGGACGCTGGGCGCGAGCCGTCACCGATGCTGATGTGGAATGGGCGGTCCTGACGGGTGGCGAGGCTGGTCCGCAAGTCGACGCACCCATTACCGTTGCTGGATTTCTGCGACGCATGGCCAGGTTGAATCAGGCGACGTGCGTATTGAACTGGCAGGATGCCGTTCGCCGTGGCGCTTCGCCCGAGCGATTGGTTCTGCCTCATACTAAAGATAACGCCGGCAGTACACTGGAAAACGCCCTTGCGCCTTTGGGTCTACAAGTGCGTCAAGTAGACCTCAATCACTGGTGGGTAGGGACTGAGGCGACCTACGATCGTTTGCCCATTTTGGTTTGGACAGCGCCTCTGGGCGACTCGCGGGCAGCGTTCGTTGAGCGAATCAATAAAATCATGGCTGGCGCGTCGCCCCAGAACTATCGCTTGGCAATTGACGATGCAAGTGATCGGGCATTGATGCTGCTTCCAAGATTCATTGTCCGTCAGTTACCGAAGATTGCGCCAACGGTCGCCAGCAAGTAACAGGCGATGTGTGCAGAGAGCACTCAAGGTCGCGAACGTCAATTTTGTTTCCTTTTTCCATTGGTTTCATGATCAAGCTATCGTGTGTCATTCTGGTGATTGGTTTGGGTGTTGGTTGCAGCGGGGAATTGTCGGCACAGACGACGATCAATCTTGCTCAACCACAGCGTTCTTTGAATACTTCGCCAATGCCAGCCAAGGTTGTTGAAGCCTATCCCCGTTTGCGACTTTCGCGTCCAATCGTGCTCACAGGGGCCGGCGATGGGAGTGGTCGCCTTTTCATCGCCGGGCAACGGGGAAAGATTTTTTTCATCGATGCGTCAGATCATGATGTGGAACGCGCCGATTTGTACATCGACCTTTCGAAGCGGGTGGCCTACAAAGATCGTGAGAATGAAGAAGGCTTGTTGGGACTCGCTTTTCATCCCGAATTCGATCTCAACGGTTATTTTTATGTCTACTACACTTCTTCCGAACGACCTCATGTTTCGGTGGTCAGCCGCTTTTCCGCATTGGATAAAGATCATGGTGATCCCAACAGTGAACTGAAGTTGATGGAGATACAGCAGCCATTCTGGAATCACAATGGTGGGACCATTACGTTTGGACCTGATGGCTTGCTGTATGTTGCACTGGGTGACGGAGGCAAAGCCAATGATCCGCTTGGCAGCGGTCAGGACTTGGGTACCCTGCTCGGTTCCATCTTGCGTATCGACGTTGATCGACCCTCAGAAGAGCAGCCCTATTCCATCCCGAAGGACAACCCCTTTGTGAACGGCGAGGCGCGGCCAGAAATCTATGCATTCGGCATCCGGAACATCTGGCGGATGGCATTCGATCCCAAGACAGGTGATCTCTGGGCTGCGGATGTGGGCCAGAATGAGTGGGAAGAGGTCAACTTGATTCGCCGTGGCGGAAATTACGGTTGGAATCTACGAGAGGCAGCACACGCATTCAAGCTCGGTGGCAATGCAGGTGCCGGACCACGTCCTGATTTGATCGAGCCTTTGGTTGAGTATCCGCATACCGATCCTTGGGGAAAGTCGATCACTGGTGGTGCTGTTTACCGTGGCAGCAGCAATCCCGTGTTGGATGGGTATTACCTTTATGGTGACTACGTCAGCGGGCGTCTTTGGGCATTGAAGTACGACGCTGCTACGGCAACCGTCACCGAGAATCGCCCGATTGTCTGGGACAATTTGCCTGTGTTCACGTTTGGGCAAACCGATGACGGTGAGGTTTTGATGAGCACGATGTCGGGTGGCGGTCGGATCTATCGATTCACTCAGTGAGTGAATAGGCTCAGATCTGCACCCAGTCCTTGAGACGAGCGTGCTCAAAAAATCATCTCATGTTGAACTTGCAGGTCCTGACCCATGCCGCAAGCCGACACGCGGTCGTCCATGGCAATCGCAACATCAACGTAGGCCAAACCAACCGCGTTAAAACAACACCACAGATTTTGCGCTACTTGAATGTGGTGGGTAGGCAATTGATGCGTGACTGCGGTTTGCCGCGAAACACAATCGATGCAACTGACCGGGTTCTATCTTGGTCAGTCGAGCAGGTGCAACTAGATGCAAGTTCAGGTGGTGGCCTGAGCATCTTTGCTGATGGGCAAGCGAATGATAAAGGCGGTCCCACGACCGACTGAGCTCTCGACGCGAATGCGTCCATGATGAGTGTCGATAATCTCTTTGCAGGCAGCCAGACCGAGTCCCGTCCCACCCTTTCCCGATTCATCCGGGCCATCCTTGGTGGTGTAAAAGGCGTCAAAGATGTGAGGCAGGGCTGCTCGCGGGATACCGGAGCCTGAATCGCGGACAACCAGTTCGACAAATTTACTGTCGGCACTGGGTTTCAGTCGAATCAGGATCGTGCCGCCTTCGGGCATGGATTGTCGACCGTTGATCAAAAGATTCAGTAGTACACGCTGAATCTGGTTACCACTGGCCATTGCTTTGGGTGTCTTCGGATCCAGTTCGGTCTCCACTGCGATGCGGTATTTTCGCATTTCCCGTTCGAGCAGCACCAGCGAGTCGGTGATGATGGCAGCAAGATCGGTGGGTTCCATGCTCTCGCTGCGGTTTTTGGCCTGAGCGAGGATGGTTGCCGTGATTTTTGCTGCCCGTTCCGAGGCATCCAGAATTTTTCCCAAAGCTTTATCGCGACTCGCATCGTCCCGATTGCGAATCCCCAATCTTGCGTAGTTGATGATTGTCATCAACACGTTGTTGAATTCATGAGTGGCTGTACTTGTCAGTTCGCCAAGTGCCGCTAGAGCCTGTGTTTTGCGAAGCTCACTTTTCAGGTACTGAATGTGACGCTGTGGATCCACCACGTTAGCCGGGGCTGCGGGTGTTGGAACCTGGCTCGGTGGTGAGTGACTGGTGTTGGATGACTGCTGCGACTGCATGTTGACTAGGCCAGACCGAAACTTGGGACTGATACAACGCGAAATTGCCCTGTACTTATCTTGACCTATCGTCGAAGGTATTTCATTTGCTACAGGCCGAACTATCCTCCCCGCATAGATTGCCACGTCCCCCATCGACCTCGATGAGTGGGTAATTTGTTTTGCTTGCAGCAGCTGCGCTGTTTCGTCCGTCAGTTCACAGGATGTCAGATGATTGCGAAGGGAAAATCGCTTTACTTCCAAACAGAAAAAGATGATTTGGCAGCCAATGACGTCGTTTCCAGGCTTCGGCAGACGTTGCACGAGGCGCGAGGCATCGGCTTCAAAGTGAGAATGGAAGTGCTGAATGACGAGCAGGCCTCGTGGTGTGTGATTGCAGGTGTTCTCACCCTGTTTGTCGATCTGTCGCAAACAGCTTCAGAGCAGCTTCAGCAGGTTGAAGAGACACTCAATACCTACCACCGCATGGAGTTGCTCAATGTCACCATGCAGGCTTCACGCAGTAAGATCTCAAAAGATCATGGGAAACAGGCGGCGTGAAACAGGCAGCCTCTATACCCCGAGGGTGGAATTTGGCCACAATGGAGCGTCGGTTACCTTGAACATCCAAGTTGAATTGAGGCGTTTCCAGCGTGTTCTCTAAGCGAATGTCCTTCTCTGCAGCAGCCTCATTCTGCCATCGCTTTGGTACGGGGCTTCACGCCGGTGCCGATATTTTGGTGCTGTTGAAGAGTGAGGCAAAGTTGGGCTCAGCCAGCCAACACCGGGCGATGGAGGGCCTTATCGAGGGAGTGAAAAGAGGTGAGCAACTCCATGTTCTGATGGGCCAAAACAAATTTTTCCCGACACTGATGACCGTGATGGTTCGGGTTGGCGAAACAACCGGGAAATTGGAATACCTGCTGTTCCTGCTCAGCGAACACTATCAGCAGCAACTTCAGATGCGTCGCAGTTTTATTTCGGTGATCACCCTGCCCATCCTGCAGTTGCTCTTCGGTATTCTTGTGATCTCGGGACTGATTTATTTGCTTGGGGTCTTGGTGCCGGCTACTGGCGGTGAAATGGCCGATATTCTGGGATTCGGATTGCGTGGCGGTCAAGGAGTTCTGATTTTCTGGATGTACCTGTTCCTGATTTTTGGCAGCATTGGTACCTGCATCTTGTGCTTCTTCAAGAATGTGGCTGGCGTACACAATTTGATTCCGCTGGTCTATATGGTCCCGGTGATTGGATCTTCTCTACAGACAATTACCATTGCAAGATTTTGTCGGGGGTTGTCGATTGGCTTGGGTTCAGGATTAGAGCCAACCTTGGCGATCTCTCTGGCTTTGGACAGCACGGATAGTGATTACTACCGTGCCGCGGCAGTCGATTCGCAGCAAGCGATTCTGGCTGGTGCCACCTTGGCAGGTGCATTGGAGGCAATGAATATTTTTCCGTCTGACTTCATCGGCAGAATCGAAATCGCAGAGCATTCCGGGACTGACGCCGAATCCATGGCTCATCTCGCGACTGAATACGATGAGCGAGCCAAGAGGGCACTTAAAATCATTTCGCGCACCGTGTCGACCATCATCTTTGTCACGGTGATGTTGCTGCTCGTTTTCATGATCTTTCGCATAGCCTCGTTCGTTTTCGGAGCCTACAGCGATGCAGCTAAGCCCATCTAACGCGTGTGGTTGATGATGAACGGGGTGAGGTAATTGATGAAGTCGCTCAGCCCAATCGTCTGTGCCATACTTTCCTGATTGGGCCACTGTTTTATCAACGAAGGCTGGTTCTGTTCAATCGTTCCCGTTACGACCGTTGCTCATGCATCAATGCACTCACAATCACTCGTCTGATCAGTCTTACGGTTGGGTTTTTGCAACGGGAGTCACGCTGAATCTTGCCTTCGTAGTGGTGGAAGGTTCCTTTGGCTGGTATTCCGGTTCCCTCGCACTGTTGGCCGACGCTGGCCATAATTTGAGTGATGTGCTTGGCTTGCTGGTGGCATGGGGCGGATATGCTCTTGCGAAACTGCCACCGAGCCCTCAACGCACATACGGTTGGCGCAGTTCGACGATTCTGGGGGCGGTGTTCAACGGTTTGTTGTTGTTGGTTGCGGTGGGAGGCATTGCTTGGGAGGCGGTTGGGCGTTTGTCCACTCCAACGGAGGTTCCCGCAGGCATCGTGATTTCAGTTGCCATGGTGGGTGTTGTGATTAATACAGGCACCGCGTTGTTATTTGTCCGTGGACGTCACAGTGACCTCAATATTCGCGGAGCCTATCTGCACATGGCTGCCGATGCTCTGCTTTCTCTCGGTGTGGTCGTTGCTGGTTTTGTGATCATGTGGACTCATTGGTTGTGGGTGGATCCGGTTTCGAGTCTGGTGATTGCTGTCGTCATATTCATTGGGACATGGGGTTTATTAAAGGACTCTGTTCATCTGGCATTGCAAGCGGTGCCACCGGGAATCGAGTTTGATGAGGTTCAAGCTGCACTCTTGGAGTTGCCAAACGTCACGGAGGTGCACGACCTGCATGTTTGGGCCATCAGCACGACTGAGATCGCATTGACTGTGCATATTGTTCGTCCTGATCTTGAGAATGATGATGGGATGCTCAGAGAGGCATGTGAAATGTTACACGCACGCTTTGACATCAATCACACCACGATTCAGATCGAAAGATCGATCAGCGCAGCTGATTGTGGGCAAGCCGAAGATGGATCACTCTAGGATCTGGCTGTATGGGCGGTTGCGTCACGGATCTCGGCACAACCGGGTATTGCTTCATCAGTTAGTTTGATCAAAGCGTTTGAAGCCATGCGGCGGGTTTGACGAAGTACTCTGAGCCAGCATTTCGGGCTGCATGACACGGTTTAGTGGGAACGGAGACTCGTTCAACGAGCGTTGTTCGTGTCTAGATAATTGTGCTCGCATCAGCATGGAGTCCAGATCGAGGATTCCCAACAGGTAACCGTCAGCATCGACAACCGGGATTTGTCGGGATTGCCGCCCACCCTGCTGGATCGCCGTTTCAAGCTGTTCGTCGATTCCAACGCCACCCAGGTAATTCTTGTCGTCAATCAATTCACTGGCAGGTGTCAGTGGGTCCTTGGCGGCCTTGATTGCCTGCTGGACATCACGAAGGTGCAGCATGCCAACGACCATACCGTGATCGCTGACAACGGGCAGGGACTGCATTGGACTTGCCTGCCATGCTCGAAAGATTTGCGACAGTGGTGTATCCATCAGGATGCAGTCACCGGTTCTCACCATCGCCTGTCTGACATTCAGGCCACGCACCGATTCCATCATGTCGACCTGTTTTGCTTCGGCAAGGCCCGCGTATCCAATGAAAATGGCAATCAAGACCGGAATTGGTTGCATGGGACTGGCGTTCAACGCGATGAACGCCATGCCAGCGGCACAAAGCAGTCCAACCCGCGATGCGATCCATGTCGCTTTGCGGTAGTTGATGATCATCGCTAGAAGGCTACGAAAAACACGGCCACCGTCCATGGGAAATGCTGGCAGCATGTTGAAAATGACCAACATTAAATTGACGCCTACCAACATCATTGCATAACCAGTGAACGATGGACGCATCAGGATCGCGTCCATCGTCTGTTGCATGTCCTTCTCAATGCCTTGGCCCGAGATCGCTGACGTAATCGAGCCCTTAAAGGCATAGAGCACAGCCTCGCTCGAGAAGGCAAAGAAGCCAGCAAGTAGCAGGATCACGATCACGACATTCACGGCGGGACCCGCGACAGCGACAACCAGTTCCTGCCAGGGAATCCGAGGCATTGATTTCAGTCGGGCGACACCCCCAATCGGCAGCAAGGTAATGTCAACGGTTCCAATGCCGAATCGCCTGGCTGCCAGAACGTGGCCATACTCATGCAACGTCACGCAGAAGTACACGCCCATCAGTTGCGAGATGGCATACAGGACGCCCAAGGTGCCGTCTCCATACGCACTTAACGCGATGTAGGCGATCATCAATGAAAAGGACCAGTGGATGTAAAGTCCGATCCCCAGAAACGTCCCTAGTTTTAGTCTTCGATTCAACACACTTTCCGATAAAAGGCGTCTCCGTCACAATGCGATTCCAAAAATCGCTAACTGCTAACGAACGCGAGTCGCTATCATCGTAGCGGAAACATCAAATGAAACGATATGCGGTCTTTCGCCCTTCTTATCCACTTGCCCCAAGAGTGTGCTTGGAATGCTACGTCATAAGCTGATTCACCCACAAATCACCGCCGTTTTGGCTGCATCTGGCCATCACAGTACCGTGCTGATCGCTGATGGAAACTATCCAGCTGCCAGCAAACGCGGTCCCCGTGCCGAACTGATCAGCCTGAACCTGATGCCGGGCGTTCCCACCTGTGATCAGGTGCTCGAAGCGATCTTGTCTGCGGTGCCAGTGGAATCGATTCAGACCATGGAAACCGAGACCAGTGGCCCCTACGCTCTCGATGGCGATCCCCCCGTCTGGGATGACTATCGCAAGACCATCAAGGATGCCGGTGTTGATCTGAAATTGGAGTCGATTGACAAATGGAAGTTTTATGAAGCGGTCAGCACTCCTGATCATGTCTTGACCATTCAGACGGCAGATCAACAGCGGTACGCCAACATTCTGCTGCACATTGGCGTGAGGATGGATTGATCGGCCCTTGTGACAGCGGCTGTTTTCAATTCAACCGATGGGCCGCCTCAGGCTTGTTTGGCACCTGCTTTTCCTTCCTCAATCACAAATGAGGCAGGTGTCAGGAGAGAAGATTCCGATTTTTCAACCTGCGGTGTAACTCGGAAATGGGTTGTCCAATGTTGAGGTGTGAGTTCGCAGGAAACATATCCGCGATTTGTGTTGTGCCAGCGAACAAAGTCATTCTGGCTAGCAGCACGTTCGTATTCCTGGATCGGTTTACCCCCGTTGCCTCCGGAGGTCATCGACGTGCCTACCAGTTCGGTACCGACGACAGGTGACTCGGGGTTTTCAAAATCGAGTTGCAGGTCGTTGACCCAGTTAACGTGGATGTCGCCGGTGAGGACGACGGGATTGGAAATCTGACGATCATGGAAAAACTTTAACAGACGGCGGCGACTGAGTTCGTAGCCTGGCCACTGATCCATGCTGTACCGTCGGTCATCGCCCTGTCCACGGTTCAGCGGAGCCATCATCACCTGCTGGGCCAGTACATTCCAAGTGGCATTGGATTGCAACAAGTTTGACATCAGCCAATCCTCCTGTGGTTTGCCCAGCATGGTTGCCTTGGGGTCAAACACCTTGCCAGTCATCGGTTTCTGATGGTCGCCGTTAGGTTGGTCAGTCCGATATTGTCTGGTATCGAGTACATGAAAGTTTGCCAGTTGTCCGTATTGGCAACCGCGGTACAGCGTCATGTTCGGGCCTTGAGGAAATGACCTGCGTCGCAACGGCATGAACTCATAGTAAGCCTGATATGCATTCTTGCGACGTGCCAGAAAGGCTTCGGGTGAGATGCCCTGCTCTTCTGAGACGAGGTTCGCGTAGTTGTTGTCAAATTCATGATCGTCCCACGTTACGACCCATGGAAACAATCGATGTGTTTCCTGCAGCATCGTGTCCAGCCGGTACTGGGAATAACGGGTCCGGTAGTCTGCCAGAGTTTCAATTTCGCTACCCAGGTGTTTGCGGGGTCGATTGTCCTGACCCCCGTATTCATAAATGTAGTCGCCCAAGTGAACGACAAGATCAAGGTCCTCCTGCTGCATGTGGGGGTAACCGTTGAAGTATCCACTTTCATAATGTTGGCAGCTTGTGAATGCGAATCGTAATTGATCAGGCATCACCTGAGTTGCAGGTGCAGTACGGGTCCGGCCGGTGGGGCTTGTTTCCTTGCCGGCATGGAATCGATAGAAGTACCAACGGTGTGGTTCAAGTCCTGTAACCTCAACATGAACAGAATGTCCGAGTTGTGGCATGGCGTTGGTCTTGCCGCTGCGGACGACGTTGGTGAATGATTCATCGGTTGCAACTTCCCAAACCGTTGGCACAGCTGTCGTTGGCATGCCGCCACCGGTGAGTGGTGATGGAGCCAGTCGAGTCCACAGTACGACACCATCCGGTTCTGGATCACCAGAGGCAACCCCCAGTGTGAATGGATAGTCACTGAATCGGTGGCTCTTGCCGGGTGCTTCTTCCGCACTTGCCGCCACCGCGGGAATGGCTGAAACGGCTGCGATGTATTGCATGAAATCGCGTCGGTCGATGCCGTACCAACGTGATTCACTTTGTTTGGAAAACGGTTTCATGGCTTTGAATCCTCGATGTTTCGTGCTCATTGTAGGTCACCACGCAGTCCCAAACATGCGTGAAAAGAAGCGGTGGCAGTCTGCTTCGGGAAGCGACTCACATCGACAACTGCGATTTCGAGTCATCGACTTATACCGATGGCAGAAGGAAGTTTCTGTTGACTTCACCGCTGATGTCTGATGCGTTCCTTTGTCGGGATGTTGCCGATTCCGATAGTCTTTGATGTGAAGTGCAGGACACCTGCTCGGCTGAGAACACAGAAACGTTGTCCACCGTCCATGTATTCAGAATGCAGAGTGAGGATTAACGAGAGGTCGCTGCATCGAAAATTCATGGCAATGATTGGTCAGCTGGCTTCAGCGTTTGTTGTCCGCAGGACTGAGTCTGTCCGTTCCTTCCACTGACATCATAAGTTCCCTGAGTTCGGCCATCTTCTGTGGATGTGTCGAGGCAAGGTTGTTTCGTTCGCCGATGTCGACGTCCAGATCATAGAGCTCATCAACTTTTTCGCGACCGTCTTCGATGGCGTAACCATAGAAGAAGGATGCAGGTTTCAAATATTTCCACTTGCCAACACGTATCCCGGCTCCCTGGAAATAGAAGTGCTCTCTGCCTGTTTCGCGTTTGCCCAGCAGGAGATCTGTCTGGTCCATACCGTCAATGTGCCGATCGCCTGGCACTGTGTAACCAGCCAATGTTGCAAACGTTGGCATGAAGTCAATCGTTGCAAAGATGGCGTCCGAGGTTCTGCCTGCCGGGACCCTTTCAGGCCACCGTACGATGCAGGGCAGTCGGTAACCTCCCTCGTAGGGAGAACCCTTCCCATTGCGCAGAGGTCCAGCATTACCCCAGAAAATGGACCCCTCCGGGTGACCTTTTTTCTTTTTCGTGTACTTGTCCTGATTCCACGGGCCATTGTCGCTGGTGTAGATGACCAGCGTATTACCGCGCAGGCCGAGTTCATCGACCACATCCAGCAGACGCCCCGTTTCATAATCGAATTCCTCGACCACATCACCATACAGGTCACCAGCTGAAGTACCGCGGAAACGTTCAGATGCATTGATGATGGTGTGCATCATGGTGTGAGCCACGTACAGGGCAAACGGTTTTTTGGGATCACGTCGATTTTTGAGGTAGTCGATCGCCTTGTCGGTGTAGAGCGTTGTCAGGCTGCCCATGTCCCGTGTTGACCCTGATTTTTGGTTGTTCTCGTGGAAAGTGACGCCGCCGCCATCGTTCGCTCCCAGCGTCCCATAGTAGTAATCAAAACCCTGCGAATTTGGCATGCGTTCAATGATCGGCTTGCGATTGGATACATCCCATTTTCCGATGCAAGCTGTTTGGTAGCCGGCGGTGCGCAATGTTTCGGCAAAGGTGATCTCCGATGCCGGCATTCCCCAACCCTTACTGCGAATCGGATGTCGACCTGTCAGCAACGCCGAACGAGAGGGTCCACAAACAGTTTGGGAATAAAACGAAGTGAATCGGGTTCCCTCTGCCGCGAGTTGATCCAGCCGCGGCGTTTTGTTCGTAGGACTTCCATAGCAGCCAATGTCTGCAAAGCCTTGATCATCCGTGAACACAATCAAAATATTTGGACGCTCCGCCGCATTGACCGTTGCGCATGCCATCAGCATGAGGTTCGCGAAGAGTACATGAGAGGTGGTGCACCAGCGTATGAGAATATTCATTTCCGTCATGCTTTTATGAGGTGGGGGATTTCGGTGAGCACTGTTGCAGGGCATCAACGCAAGCAGTTTCCGATTCAACGTTCAGTGTTGTCGATCTTCCTGTGGTTGTGGACGGTTGGAGTAAAGTTTTTTCGGGATTCCAATACTTTTGATTTCTGCGCAGGCCATGAAGGGTTTGCCTCGGCACGCCAGATGCGAACCCGCTTGATCTCATGCCATGTTGTACCCATGGTCAACGAGACAAGGTTCTTCGGCATGCGAATTTGTTCAGCCTTGGCGTAGGCGACATGATTTCCCATGCGAAACAGTGCTTCATCACCGACGACTTCGAGCGTTGCGGTGTACCACACCTCGGGTTGAATCGAGACGGGTTGCTGGTCGAGTAGCATGTCTTCGATGATGGTTTTGTCCTTCTGCTTGCGGATGTGCTGAAGCAGGAAACCTGATTCGATGAAATCGTTGTTTGGATTGGCCCATGCAGAGACAATGTGCCCGGTGACATTCGGGCGATCATCGACAGCGATCCGAAAGCACTGCGTGTGCCATGGCTCACTGATTACACCGTAGCGAAAGGTGACTTCGATGATCAAACTATCTGCATTGAAGCCTTGGTAGGATGCGACGGGAGTATGACCCAGTCCCTTGTTCCAGGTGGATCGCCAGATTTTGGGATCCACCGCCCTGTTCCACAGGCCGGCCCCGGCTCGTATTCTTGTCGTCCCGGAGAATTTCCCAACGGTCTTTCCCCCGCGTTCCAGTGATCCATCGTCCTCAAGGATCAACTTTCCCCGTTTTGCCAGCACCGGGGCAACGGCCTGACCTTCGTCGGTGGCTGGTTCATTAGCACAAGCCGACCCACTGCCAGTCGCCATGAATATGCACAGCACGGCCAATCGTAGCGACTGCAGCATGTGAAGCTGGGGCCTGGCCGTTCCGGTTTGCTTGCGAGTCATACAGGATCGTTCTTCCTGGTTGCTTAATTGGCGACGGGAAGAGAAACTCCCTTGGGCAAAAAGGTTACCTCGCGGTCATTGGTAGCAGGGGTTCCAGGTGTGCAGCGACCCTGAGTTACTTCTTTGCTTAGCAGTGTCATGAGTGAAGCGACACGCTCTGGTTTCGACTCCACCAGATTCTCTCTCTCGCTGCGATCGGTTTTCAAGTTGAAGAGTTGGATGGGAGGCAAACCCTGCTTCTTGGCATCGGGTTCGCGTGGCGCACTCCATCCGCCGCTTCCGGCTGACAGACACAGTTTCCAGTCTCCTTGACGGATGGAAAATGAACCACCGATCGAATGGCTGATCAGGCTTTGTCTGCCGGTTTGTGCACTCCCTTGGAAGGCTGGTACCAGGCTGAATGAATCTTCCCCACCTTGGTCATCAGAAGTTTGGTCTGTGAGCTCGCGCATCGTGGCATAAAGATCGGTCAGGCATGCTAGGGCGTAAGTTGTTTGCCCGGCTTTGATGCCCGATGGCCAGCGGGCAATGAAAGGAACCCGATGTCCCCCTTCGTAGATGTCGGCTTTGTGTCCCCGGTATCCGGCACTGGGATCATGCCCGTGTTTTTTGAGGACATCAAAATTGCCTTGGGGCGAACAGCCGTTGTCGCTCGTGAAAAAGACAAGTGTGTTGTCATCGATCCCCGACTCTTTCAAAGTGGCCATGAGTTCGCCCATGTGATGATCGACTTGCATCACAAAGTCCGCGTAAGGATTCATTCCACTGGCGTCTTTGAATGGTGGAACTGGAACGATGGGGGTATGCGGTGCTGGCAGGGGCAGGTAAAGAAAGAACGGTTGTCCATTCTTTGCTTCTGCGGCTCGAGTCCTAACGTGATCGAGACTCTTTTGAAACAGATGAGGTAAGACGTCGACGATCTTGAAATCAGGGCTGATTGGTCCCTTGCGATACCAGCCATATGCATCTTCTTTGCTGGTGACTCCTTCTTCTCTTTGTGGCACGGCTGTGATTTTGCCGGTGTCCACCCAGACATAGGGAGGCATATCGAGAGAACCACAGTGGCCGTAGTAGCCGTCAAAGCCGTTGATATCAGGGCCATTCTTGACGGGCTGAGTGAAGTCAATTTTCTGGCCTTTTCCAGTCTTGCCATCGACCTTGGCCCAGTCCCAGCCCAGATGCCACTTTCCGATCATCTGAGTGTGATAGCCGGCACTACGCATCAAGTGGGCGACAGTCGCCCGTTCTGCAGGAATGAGGTGAGTACTGGTGCCACTGAGAACGCCCTTGGCCAGACGGGAACGCCAGTTGTAACGGCCGGTGAGTACACCATATCGGGTTGGCGTACACACTGAACTGGATGAATGCGCATCCAAAAAGGTAATTCCCTGCTCTGCCATCTGTTGCAAATTTGGTGTCTTGATCTTGCAGTCTGGATTGGTCGGCTGCAGGTCGCCAATCCCAAGGTCATCAGCCATCACAAAGATGATATTAGGCAACTGACGGCGATTTTGGGCCTGTACTGAGAGCGTGCCGAGACAGAGAAAAAAAATGAGTGATCTTGTAATCATGGTGAGGTGCTATGGAGGCCAAGATGTAAGTGACTCAGAAATTATAACAGCATCGACTACGGGATTTTTACGACGTGTATCTTGATGTTGCGAAAGGCAACGGGGCCGTGGTCGCCCTGGAACATCAGCGGCCCACCTTCGGGACTTTCCTTGCCAGTGACACCAGAAGGGGTCGGCCCATTCATTTCTACGTTCTCGTGAATCGTCTTTCCGTTTAGTTTAACCTTGATAAACTTGGCCTTTTCGGTCCGTTTGCCCTCAGCGTCAAAACGTGGGGCGCGAAACTCAATCATGTATTCATTCCACGTTCCCGGTTCGGTCTGTGAATTGACTCTCGCTGGTGTGGCCCCGTAGATAGCGCCCATGTCGCCACCACCTAATTTCTCTTTACCGAAACTGTCAAAAACTTGAACCTCGTATTCGCCCATCACATAGATGCCAGAATTTGAGCCCTTGGGAACCATGACTTCCAATTCGATCCGGACGTCAGTGAATTTAGACTCCGTGTAAATGTCAACTCCATGACTTTGGATATTGATCAAAGATTTTCCGTCGCCACGATTGATGATTTGTTGTGGGGTGTCTGCTTTCAGGGATGCTTTGCCGACCTGCCAGTGGCTGCGGTCTTTGGGTTCTTTGGTGGTCCAACCACTGAGATCTTTTCCATTGAATGGAGAGACTATTTCGTTGGCTATCGCAAAGTTTGGGGTGGTACAGCAGATCACGATGAAGAGCATTAAGATTCGTTTGTACAGCATGATCAGTTCCTCGGCGATTAATGTGCATTATTGATACGCCAATATAACAGCAGCGAACCCCATTCGATCAGGTAGGATTGATGATGTGAATCCGGACGCTGATTGAACTTTATTCAAGGTCAGCCGTCTGATTCAGCGGGGCGGTGGCATATGGCGTGGTAACGAGACGCGACTTTTCGGACGGCCAGCATGCTGATTGATCGCTGTAAATGCGGTTCATATTCGAGTAACTAGTAACTCGCATCTGTATCGAGACTGCGGCTTCAAATGTTCACGGCTTCTCCACATTTAAAGTTTGGCTTGTTGGACAGACTGAAAATGCGTTCTGTTAGGACCAGTGCAGGGCAATCTTTTTACGCAGGAAGTCGGCGCTGCGACGCAATTGGTCGATACCGTCGACGCCATCTTCGATGCTGATCCAACTATCAAATCCTTTCAGCTTCAATTCGCTGAAGATTGCGTCGTAGTCGTTTAAGCCCTTACCGATTTCTCCGTGACTTAATCGTTTCGCGTATCCCAGTGATCCACTTTCCTCGCGCCGCAGGTCTTCGATCGTTCCCTCAAGCAGATAGCGATCGCTGGCGTGCATTGTGACGACACGATCGGAGACTCGTTTCAATAATTCGATCGGGTCATCGCCGGCAAGAAACGCATTGCTGGGATCGTAATTGACGCCAAAGTTCGGATGGTCGATAGCGGCAACAAGATCACAGAACACATCCATGGCCTGCGCGAACTCGGGGTATTCCCAGAAGTCGTCTTTGTAGTGATTTTCAAGGATCAATGTGATGCCATGTTCCTGCGCATACGGCAAACAGGCGTCGATACTGTCAGCCGCCAGTTTGACGCCTTCGTTGATCGTTAGCTCGGGCCTTCGTTGACCGCTGAGCACTCGGCAATATCCGCCGCCCAACGCGTGTGTCATCTCGATCCAGCCTTTCTGCTTGGCGATTTCCACATCGCGAAAGTCAGCGTCGGGGTGCGTGAAATCTGGCGAGCAGCAGAGCATCGGGATAGTCATGCCGAGGTCTTCAACCTGTTGGCGAAAAACAGGCCACAGGGACTTGTCTTCCAACTCAAGAAAACCGGCATAGAATTCCAGACCATCGATATCAAGTGTGGTTGCCAATTCGAACCACTGAGCCAGCGTCATCGAACCGTCTTTACACAGTGATTGCATGTAGGCTTTGGGAAATGCTGCTAGTTTCGGCATGGGATCGTTTGCTCGTTTGCTTCGTTTCGATGGTGTAACTGTTCTTTGGCGGGTTTCGATCGACGAAGGTATATTGCCCAATATCGACGATCTGACCACTCTCGTCAGCCAGTCAATCAATGGCGGTCGAGGCGACTTCTCTGGGCCACAGAATGCGACCCGAAGGCGCACAAACTTCAGGCAAATATTCGTGCCATTGTTCGTCGATGCCCTCGGCGATTTTCAATTGCTGTTCCGTTTCTGTCTGGGGCCAGCAGGGATTGATTGGATTTACCCGAACACCGTCTTTGCGCATCAGTGTGTTTTCCAGATTTCGGCTCAGGGTCATCAATGCATCTTTGGAGACGTTGTACGGTAATGAATTCGGTTCACCGCAGTATACGTTGACACTGCTGATGTTATGAACGCAGACGCCGGTTTGGCGACGCTGTGGGAGTGCGGCTTGAACGAGTCGAAACGGAGCCAATGTGTTGTTGTCAAGAAGTCGTGCGAATAACGCTGAATCGGTCGTGTGTGCATCGCCTCGCTCGGTCGACGCGGCATTGTTCACAACGGCATCAAGTTTGCCGGACGCACGGCCAACTCAACGGGCTGCTGTTGACAGCCATCACTTGTGAGGTCTTCGATGTGCAGAACAGCTTTGTTTTTACCGAGTTCCGTGATCAGTTCTTCACCAAGCTGCTGCTGCAATCCGTGGATAACCACCGCAGCATCTTCGGTAACGCAACGGCGAGCGATCGCCTTTCCAATGCCAGTACAGCTTGCCGTTACAATGATACCTTTATCTTGCAGACGCATCTGTTTTTCAGTTCGGTTGCAGTACTGACTTCACAACTTCGCCGCTGTGCATTTTTTCAAACGCATCGTGCCACTGTTCGATTGGCCAAACTCCGCCAATGATAGGATCGACTTTCAGTTGACCGCTGGTCAGCAACGCCAAAACACGTTCCCAAATTGGCCAGTTGTGACTGAAACTGCCTTGCAGCGTGACATTCTTTTGCACTAACGGATCAAGGTTGAACTCAAGTGGTTGTGGTCCCCAGCCGACTTTGCTGATCCAGCCAGCAGGTCTGACCAGATCGATGGCAATCTTCAACGTGGCACTGGCACCGGCCGCGTCAATCACACCGTCGCAACCCAGACCGTCTCGTTGAAGTGCCCACTGACTGGCATCGCCAATGATTCCTTCGCAGCCGTAATGCTCTTTCGCAATCTGCAGTCGGCGCCGGTCCGATTCCAGCCCAACCAATGCGACTTCTGCTCCACAAAGTCTTGCCATCGCTGCGCACAGAATGCCGATCGTGCCGGGGCCCAAGACAACGACTCGATCGCCCGGCTCAATCCGTGCATTGCGGACGACGGCGTTGTAGGCCACACAGCATGGTTCGGTAAGGCAGGCATGTTCAAAAGGCAGCGAGTCGGGAACGGTGTGGAGAATACGTGACGGTACACAAACGTATTTTGTCATGGCTCCATCAACGCCGTAACCAAATCCCTTGCGAGTCGGGTCCAGGTTGTATAGACCTCGACGTGTCATCGGGTTTTGCTGGTCGATGATTGCAGCTGTCTCGCTAACGACGCGATCACCTTCCTTCCAGCCTTTTACGCTTGCACCCATTTCGATGATGTGTCCACCGAATTCGTGTCCCAGCACCACTGGATAGTTGACAGGCCACGAATGATCTGCCGTCCATTGGTGTAAGTCGCTGCCGCAAACACCGACATTTGCGACCTGCAACAGGACATCCTCATGCCCGATCGATGGCTTCTCGATCTCACGGATCTCTACGGATCCCTTTTCCGGGGAAAAGTTAACAACGGCGGCTGATTTCATGGTTCTGATACAAGTAGGACGGACTTCCGGTCCGCAGTTTTAAAAATACTTGTGACGGATTGGAAGTCCGCCCTGCATTACGGTTTCCCATTAGTTGTTACAAAACGGTTTGCGAATGCACGGCATCGCAAATCAGTCGAAGAGATCCTTCCAGATCGCCATCGGCAGTTTTAAAGGCGTCGGCATCGATTGTGAGTGGAGCACCGAGCACAACTAATGGGGCTCCATATTTCGGGCACTCAATCGCCTGTTCCAGCGATAGACCTCCAACAGCTTGCACCGGAATTTTCACCGCGTTGACCACTTCGCGAAGTTCGTCCAACGGGCTGGGCATACGCTCTCCCCGAGCCGCGATGCCGCGACGCTCATCGTAACCGATGTGATGAATCACAAAATCGCAGCCAAGGTCTTCAAGCCACTTCGCGCCAGCGACCATGTCCTCGCAGACCATGTTGTCGCCCATGACTTTACAGCCGAAGTCGGCACCCGCTTTGACAACGCAGCGAATCGTTTCCTCGTGGGCACGAGCCATCACGACGACGTGCGTTGCGCCAGCCTTGGCCATCATTTCAGCTTCCAGATAGCCCCCGTCCATCGTTTTCAGATCGGCGACGATAGGGGTTTCCGGGAACTCGGCCCGTAGTGCGCGAACGCCATGCAGTCCTTCGGCCAAAATCAGCGGTGTGCCGGCTTCAAGCCAATCGACACCGGCTCGCATGGCCAGATGCGCTGTTTCGATTGCTTCATCGATGTTGGTCAGGTCGAGAGAAATTTGAACGATGGGTCGCATGGTTTTTTGGTGTGGTAAGAATGGAAGACGGACTTGAAGTCCGTCACGCGTTGCAACTGTTCTACGGAAGCGGCAATACTTCGACCTTGCGGATACTGACGATGCTGCCCGGATCGTGGTGTTGGAAGGCAAAGTGTCCTTCTTTGAAAGTCAAATCAAAGTCGAGGTACTCGTACAATTCATTGTCATCGATCGTGACTTTGATTCGCGTTATTTTACGCCCACGCCAAACATCATCGCGAACTTCAATTTCGTAATTGAACCAGGTGTTGGGCTTGACGTGCTGCTGATAAACGTGACACATCCCGTAAATTGATCCTGTGCGAATCGGGTCAGTATGTGTGCTATCGATTTGGGCTTCATAGCCATCACTGAAACCGGGGTTCCGCGTGGTGCGAAAGTACATCCCCGAATTGCCACCGTCATTGATTTTGATTTCGGCCCGATAACGAAAATTCTTGTACGGACCAGAAGTGTTGACCAACATTGAGGCTGGTCCCGACCCACTGATTGTTCCATCCTTAACTTCCCAAACACTCTTTTCGTTACCGATTCTTTCCCATCCGCTGAGCGTATTGCCGTCAAACAGCGAAACCCACTTAGTGTCTTGAGCTGCGGTAGTTGAAACCATGGAGAGCAACAGCAGCGTGGTAACACCAGAAAGAAGACGAGGCATGAAGAAGTTCCTGTTGCGTTGGGTAGATGGTGTTCAGAATGGAGGACGACATTTAAAGTCCGTCATGAAAAGACGACGAACTGAAATTCCATCCTTCGTTTGGGACCTCCACTGTACCATCATGAGGTGCGGGCTCAATTGCGGGATATTGTAAACGCATTACAAACAATCGTAAGGGCGCGTGATTTGAGATTAGTTTGACATCTGTCGAATACATGAGACGCAGGAAATGCTACCTTCAGATGTTCTTTTCTGGTCCATCAGCTGAACCTGAGCAGGTGTGCCACAATGTGTTTTCGTTCTGCAGCCAATTTCTTGCTGCTCAGTACTACTCTGATAAGTCAGACGCTCGCTTTTGAGGTCGCCGCGATCGTACGAGAGATCAATGTGGAGCAAGGTGTTGCGGTTGTGTTCGCCAATGGCCAGCAGCGGAATGTAATAATTGCGGACAAAGTCAAGACGCTCGACGAACAAGGCAAGGAACTGCGTCGTGGGTTTTCGAACGGTACGGACACCATGGCTCATTCATTCCAGTGCCTCCAAATCGGTCGTGATGTGGCCAACGCCGTAGATTTCATTCGCACGAATATTAGCGAAGGTGTGCAAGTTTCCAACGTGGCCACAAAAGTAGATCTGTCACGGTCAACGCTCGATAACCGATTCAAGCAGATCCTTGGCCGAACCGTACATGATGAGATTGAGCGTGTACGTCTGGAACGAAGCAAGGAATTATTGCTGACAACAGACTGTACGCTGGCTCAAGTCGCCAAACGGACGGGATTCGGTACCGTTCAATATCTAGCCACCGTATTCCGGAAATCAATGGGGCAAACCCCTGGTGAGTATCGTAAGTCACATGCGACTTCGTCGTTCTCGTCAAGTCTGCCGAATAGAGTGACCACACTGGAACCCTTCGGCATCATCGCGCCAGGATCCATGAAAAGCGGTTGCGTACAACGAGTGGCATGTCGTTGTGTGATGAAGTCGAAACAAGATAAGTAGTTGCATTGCCGTTGCAAAATTGCTGAATTCAATTGAGATGAGCGTAGCAGTCCGGCTGTCGTCGTTCCCTGCACCGGTAGATTGATTCCCTGCGTCATCTAAGGCGTTGTCGGTAAATATTGCGGCCACTTGAATCTCATTGTCGCGAAGTAGGCCAGACAACAAAACAGCCAGTAAGATCGCAGGTGATAAACGTTATGCAACTATCAAGGTTTCTTGCCATGATTGGAGTTATCTCTACCGCCAAAGTATTTATCGCGAATCCACTTCGGCTGCCATGCATCAAGGACACGTTTGCCGTTGTCGTATTTGGGCTTTTTCTGTTCAGGATTATCAACTGACAGTGGATATGGGTCGCCGAGTCGTCTCCGCCATGTTTCTAACAGGTTCTGCATTTTTGCGATGTCTGCATTGTGACCGGGATTTTCTGCGAGGTTGTTGATTTCGTGTGGATCGGAGGAGAGATCGAACAAGAGGTGG
>Ga0315334_10000275_pt1 | contig 32035 bp, 20 predicted proteins | sample M150034915metaG_FD_205555 | JGI IMG/M metagenome (GOLD analysis project Ga0315334, IMG submission 205555) | Ammonia-oxidizing marine archaeal communities from Monterey Bay, California, United States - M1 500m 34915 | ecosystem: Environmental > Aquatic > Marine > Intertidal zone | place: USA... | reverse complement strand
TGGGCTGGTACGATTCGACCTGAGGACAACCAATCGCAAGTCACGATTACTGTGCCTAGCGAACGTCGCCAGGAACAGTCCGTGTTAGAAATTCGATATTCACCGACGCTTGCTGGTGCCATGGTCGACGCGTTGCCGTACATGCTCGATTATCCATATGGCTGTACCGAGCAAACGCTGAATCGGTTCCTGCCGGCAGCAATTACGCAACACACACTCATTAGCATGCAACTCGATCTAGATCAAATTCGCGAAAAGCGAACCAATCTCAACGCCCAAGAGATTGGCGATGATCAAGAGCGAGCTAAACAGTGGAAACGCTACAACTCCAACCCTGTGTTTAGCCATGCGGAAGTCAACAAAATTGTATCCGCCGGTGTCACTCGTTTGACTAACATGCAAAATCCTGATGGTGGCTGGGGCTGGTTCTCCGGCGGCAAAGGGTACAGTTATCCGCACACTACAGCGGTCGTCGTACATGGACTGCAAGTGGCTGTCGCTAATGATGTGAAGGTCGATCCGAATATCATTAAACGCGGCGTACAATGGCTACAACGCCACGAATCCGCTGAGGTTGACAAAATCAAACGACACGGAACAAACAAGACGCCGTCGAAGCCATTCGCAGACAATCGTGATGCATTGATCTACATGATCTTGGCTGAAGCAGGCGAGGAAAACGTCGAGATGCAACAGTTTTTGTATCGCGATCGATCACACCTCAGCGTTTACGGCATGGTTGTTTATGCACTTGGTTTAGAAACTCGTAAGCACCAAGAAAAGCTAACTATGCTTGTTCGCAATATCGAACAGTACTTGGAGCAAGACGAAGAGAATGAAACCGCGTACCTGGAAATGCCCGCAGGTGGATATTGGTGGTATTGGTACGGTGATGAAATTGAAACCAATGCTTATTACTTGAAACTGCTCGCGCGGGTTAAACCCAATAGTGTTCAATCTTCTCGACTTGTGAAGTACTTATTGAACAACCGTAAACATGCCACCTACTGGAAATCGACTCGCGACACTTCACTGTGTGTCGAGGCGTTTTCTGAATACATCAAAGCGACCGGTGAAGCCAAACCCGATATGGATGTTGAAATTTGGGTGGACGGTGAAAAACGCAAAGAAGTTCATATTGATGCAGACAACCTGTTCTCCTTTGACAATAAGTTCCTGCTAACCGGCGATGAAGTGCTCGATGGAACACATAAAATTGAAGTTCGCCGAAAAGGTGTGGGACCCGTTTACTTCAACGTATACCTCACTAACTTCACGCTCGAAGATTTCATCACTAAAGCAGGATTAGAAATCAAAGTGGAACGTCGTTTCTATAAGTTAGTTCCCGATAACCGCACCACAGATGCAGCAGGATCGCGGGGACAAGTCGTGCAACAAAAAGAAGAACGCTTCAAACGCATTCCTCTTGCCTCCGGCGATGACGTCCTCAGCGGTGACTTACTCGAAATCGAATTACTGATCGACAGTAAAAATGACTACGAGTATTTGATGTTTGAAGACCACAAAGCAGCAGGATTTGAAGCGGTCGATCTACGTAGTGGGTACATCTACACAGGACTGTCGGCCTATCGTGAAATGAGAGATGCCAGTGTCAATTATTTCATTCGCCGCATTTCACGTGGCAAGCACAGCTTGACCTACCGCGTGCGAGCTGAGATTCCAGGTAAATTCTCCGCCTTGCCGACCATCGGCTACGCGATGTATGCGCCTGAACTCAAAGCAAATTCCGACGAACACAAAATCGAAATCATCGACGTACCTATTGGCAAGTAGTGCCCGCTGTGTTTGATATTTTCAACATCGCTGTATCACATCGTAATCCGCATTTCGGTGGCTGCTCGAATGATACGTACCACCTCATCGATGTGCTCTTTCGTCGGACTACCCCAACCTTCGCGGTATCCAAATATGTCGGCAACACTATGTGAGGCATAGTTGTCGTCGACGATCGAGAATTGTCTCGGGGTGATCTGAGCTGGATGCTCGTAACCGCAGGCGTGGGTCAATTGAATGATTTCTTTTCGCAACGCGATGATGTAATTAGCTAGTCGGTTGGACTTTAACGTGGGATCCAGTCCCCACATTAGCCGTTTACTTTGCGTTGCTATCCCAGCGGGACAATTACCGGAATGGCATCGCTGGGCCTGAATACAGCCAATTGCCAGCATCGGCTCTCGAGCTACATTGATCATGTCACACCCCAATGCTATCGCGAGAAGAGATGTTTCTGGAAATCCAAGTTTACCCGATCCCGCAAAAACAATGTTGTGGGCGATACCGGCAAGTTCAAATTTTTTGAATACCGAGGCAAAGGCCTGTTTAAACGGAAGGGCAACATGGTCTGAGAATGCTAGTGGTGCGGCGCCTGTTCCGCCTTCTGAACCATCAATGGTTATGAAATCAACGCACCGATCTGTATTTTGTACTTGATTTATTAAGTCGTCCCAGAATTCAGTCTCCCCAACAGCACTCTTAATCCCAACAGGAAGCCCTGATACGTCCGCAAGTTGTTCTACGAAATCCAACATCTCATCCACGTTTGCAAATGCTGAGTGACTTGCTGGACTGGCGCAATCCTTGCCAACGGGAATGTCTCGGATCTTGGCGATCTCTGGCGACACCTTGGCCGCTGGCAACATACCTCCTAATCCAGGCTTTGCTCCTTGGCTCAGCTTGATTTCAATGGCCTTTACTTTGCCTCGAGCTTGCTCAATCGCGTCAAGGAAATGTTGTTGAGAAAATGTTCCATCCGCATTCCGCGCTCCGAAATAACCGGTACCGAGTTGCCAAATTAGATTCCCTCCTTTTAAGTGATATGGACTGATTCCTCCTTCACCGGTGTTGTGTAAGCAACCAGTCGCTTGGCACCCGCGGTTGAGTGATTCCACGGCCGTCGCGCTTAGCGAACCGAAACTCATCGCGGAAACACTGATGACTGATTTTGGCCTAAACTTGTGCTTGCGGTCGCGGTACCCGCCAAGGATTTTAGCAACGTCAATCATGTGCAGCGGGTCGTAGGCCGGATCTTCAGGACGAAGAGATGAAATTGGAAAGGCGGCGTGTTTAATCACAAGGTGATTGGGGGATAGCTCGAGATCTTTATCCGTCCCAAAGCCAAAATAATTGTTTTCTTGTTTAGCCGACGCATAGACCCAACGGCGTTGATCACGAGAAAACGGTCGCTCCTCGTTGTTGTTCGTCACAATGTATTGTCGAAGCTCCGGTCCAAAACGTTCGAGCCAATATCGAAAATGACCAACGATAGGGTAGTTGCGCAAAATAGTATGTTTACGCTGACACAAATCGTATATTACTGTGAGCACAATTAATGCGCCTATTACGATCACGATCCACATCCACCAAGAGATATTCATCTAAGACAACAGCTCCTTTAATACATTCGACTAAGATGCAGAGACTTTAACATTGTCGCTACCAGTTTGGCAACGCAATTACACCATAAACTTGGCGCCAATACGTCCTGCACAACGGTCTAGCCAAATCCACAAGACGGCGACACAATAGATAGTTTGAGATTCAACTAACAACCACAGGGATGACATGACTAAGCAATCGATAACACAAATAGATGTCGCCGGAAAACGAGTCTTGCTGCGAGTTGATTTCAACGTGCCATTAACCGCCTCAGGTGAAATTACCGATGACCGTCGTATTGAAATGGCGTTACCTTCGATTCATTCGGTGCTGCAACGTGGCGGTAGCCTAGTATTGATGAGTCATCTCGGTCGTCCACAAGGTAATGACGATGACGGGCGGTTCAGTTTAACTCCAGTTGCTAAGCGATTAGGAGAACTTCTCGGTCAGAATGTTGCGATGGCCAGCGACACAGTTGGCGACGATGCAAACGCCAAAGTATCACAACTTGTTAATGGTGGAGTTGTCGTTCTCGAAAATTTGCGATTTGACCCAGCGGAAAAATCGGGCGATAGGGAGTTTGCGGAAAAACTCGCCAATTTTGGCGACGTGTACTGCAATGATGCTTTTGGCACGTGTCATCGTGAACACGCTTCCATGGTCGCCGTGCCACAAGCAATGGCGGATAAGCCCCGCGTTGTTGGGTTGCTTGTCGAAAAAGAAATCAGATATTTATCCGCCGCGATTGAGTCGCCCAAACGTCCGTTTATCGCAATATTAGGCGGCGCTAAAGTCTCCGATAAGATCATGGTGATTAATAAGTTGCTAGATGTTTGTGACCACATTTTGATTGGCGGGGCAATGGCATATACGTTTGCTTTGGCTCGCGGCGGAGAAGTTGGCAAGAGTTTAGTTGAACCGGACAAAGTCGATTTAGCAGCTGATCTTTTGGAACGTGGCGGAGACGTATTGGTATTACCAGTGGATACGCATTGCGGTGATGACTTTTCAGCGGATTGCAATAAAGAAGTTGTATTGTTTGGCGCGATCTCCGACGAATTTGAAGGATTGGATATCGGTCCTGAAACTGCCGATAAGTATGCGGGATTGTTAGCCAACGCGGGTACCGTTGTCTGGAACGGTCCGATGGGCGTGTGTGAAATGCCGCCCTTTGACGCGGGGACGCGCCGCGTCGCCGAAGCGATTGCGGCCAGCGATGCCATTAGCATTATCGGGGGTGGTGACAGTGCAGCGGCCATCGAACAACTTGGGTTCGCCGACCAAGTATCCCATGTCAGTACTGGAGGCGGCGCGAGTCTCGCCATGCTAGAGGGCAAGACGTTTGCCGCGGTGGAACTGCTTGACGACGAGTAAGCGTCGAATTGCCGGCCTGCATATCGGATCCCTATGAAGCTGAAAGTATATTTTTTCGACGACCAGATTGATTAACTGTTTTCTATTGATTACTCAGTAGCAAATCGACCGAGTGTACGTCGATCACTTGCTGACCTTTTATGTCGCCCGCCTCTAGCCTGAGAATTCCTTTGCCTTTTTTCAACTGGAGCGTTCCCAGACTTAGCGGTTTGAAGTCTTTCACAAAGTAGTGTGATTTCAGGACGCGTTCCTTGGATTTGTCGTACAGCGGCGGATCAAATACCTCGTTAACGATCGCTTTTGTCGCAGCACCATCCGTGATTGATAACTGCAGCGTCGCGCCTTCGTTTCCAGAGGCACAGGTGTAATACACAATAACTTCGTACTGACCTGTTTTGCCGATGTCGACATTCCAGGTGATAAAATCATCGGATTGGGTCCAGTTGGTGAAGAACGAGTTGTTTGGCGCCTTCGAACTGCGCTGGATCGTGCCATGACCGACACCGTCACGCGCAGTCAATGTGGTGGACACGCCATAGCCGACTGTAAATGGACGATTTACATTTGCTTTGAAATGCCTCTGCATCGCAGCGTTATGTTTCTTCGCCAGTAGATCTAATTCTGCCGTCAATTCAGCATGTTGAGCGGCAATATCAATCCGCTGTCCGGGATCAGATTCGATGTCAAACAGTTTTCCGGTTGCGTCAAGTCGGAATTGTTGAGTCCGTACGCTGACTTGGTTTTCCTTGATAGAGAACAACGACCGCGGTTCCCACTCGCCTGAATCGCCAAGCAATAAGGGACTGAGACTCCGACCATCCAGAGGCTTCCGCTTGTTAATACGCAGTGGGACACCCGTGAGATCCAACAGGGTAGGCAACAGATCGATCGCTCCGCTTATCTGTGGAATGGTCCTCTCAGGTTGGATTTTCTGGGGCCAGCGAATGAAGAAGGGAGAACGCAATCCTCCTTCGTCGATGGAACCTTTACGTCCTTTCATTCCGCCATTCCAGCGGAATGAATTGGGGCCGTTGTCGGAAAAGTAGATCACGATAGTGTTTTCGCGAAGATCAAGCTGGTCGAGCTTCTGCAGGATTCGCCCCACGTTCCAATCAATATTCTCGCACATTGCAAGCGCTGCACGAGTCATCATCACATCTTCGCGTTGCACATCACGATGACGCATTACCGGATCCTTACCGTCGAACTTCGCATAAAACCGATCGGGTACCATCATCGGTGAGTGCGGAGTGTTGTAAGGTATATAGCAAAAGAACGGTCGCCGCTGATTTGCTTCGATAAAGGCCAGAGCATGGTCGGTGAAGTCGTCGACAACAAATCCGTTGCCACGAACATGTTCTCCGTTGTGATCCAGCGGCGGGCTGAAGTAATGACCCCAGTGACCGGATGTAAAACCATAAAATTCGTCGAAGCCTCGGTTATTCGGGTGATAGGGAGGCTGTGTCCCATTGTGCCACTTACCAAAACAGCCGGTGACGTAACCAGCCCGCTTCAATAAATCTGCGACCGTAGTCTCATCATAATTCAACCGCCCTTCACCACTACTAACACCGCTGACTCCCGTCCGCGGATAATATCGCCCCGTCAGGAACTCGGCCCGCGTAGGAGCACAAACTCGGCACACATAGAAATTCTCCAAAGAGGCACCGTCACGAGCCAGTGAATCGATATTCGGCGTTACCAAATTCTTATTGCCGCTAGCACTAAGATCCCCCCAGCCCTGATCATCTGCGAGGAACACGACAACGTTGGGTTGCGTGGAGTAAATAAGTTCTGTTGGCAGGCTAGCAAGAAACCAGATCAGCAGGAGTGCCGTTTTTTTCATGGGATGGTTACTCGATGTAAATATGAAAAGCATCCAAAACGATACGAGCGCCACTAACGGTTAGGTTCCCCCCTTGGTAACGGGCCAGCGAACCCGGAAACTCACCTCGTATTCTGCCCGTTTCTCGCAGCGGCGGCTTCGGATTCTTCAACTGGTTGATAAAGAACGCGTCCGTCGTTTCGATCATCTCATCAAACCAAATTTGTTTCCTCAGAAACGGATGCGGCGCATCCTTAATCACCGTTAATTCCGACACGATATTAAACTTCTCCATTTGTCGGCGAAATGCTATAGCATGCGTACTGGGATCATCATTTTCCCCTGAAAGAAACGAGCAAGGCGGGTCATCCTTATCGAGGTGATACAGCGGCGAAGCCAGACGATACGTTGCCGGTTTGTCCTCCTGCGCACCGCTGAGAAACTGTCTCCAGATTTTACCGCGATCCTCGATTGCAGAAATCTCCTTCGTCCTCGCGGAAAGCAAGTCTGTCTGCGCGCCCATCGGCACTGCCGCCTGTATCGCACTGCTGAAAGCTGCATTTCCACCTTCACCTTCAAGTTCCTTGACACCAGCCGACGTCGCGAGCAACGCCGTCAGGTGCCCGCCCGCGGATAACCCGATGGCTCCAATATGTTTAGCGTCGATCCCGTACTTTTTCGAATTTGCCCGCAGGAATCTGACTGCCGCTTTGCAATCGTGGATCGCTGCCGGAAAGGGCGCCTCACCACTCAGACGGTACGAAATTGTCGCGGCGACGTACCCCCGCGCTGCGAGCGCCTGTGCGATTATTTCATGATTGTTTCGATTCCCATTGGCCCAACCACCACCATGAATACAAACTACCGCGGGCAACTCCCCCCAAACACCCCGCGGGCGATAAATATCCATTTCAAGCGTGCGATCCCCATAGCGTGCGTAAGTCACATTCCGTTTCACATCCAGACTTTCCAACGTCCCTTGGGAAATCTCAGTGCGTCCATCGGCCCTAGGTTGCGCTGGAGCCTTACCTGCCGGTCTTGCATCGAGTCGCATTTCCTCCTGAAACAGGACCGCCATGCCACGCAGTTTGCGGCTAATTTCCTGATTGCGCACCAGTTTGGATTCCGCAGGATCCTCCGCAAGATCGTACAACTGGAGGCTGGGATTCAAATAAAGTTTCCAGTTACGCCAGCGTACAGCGGCCAATGCGCCGTGACTGCCGTGGTAAAAGAAAGCGTCGTTGTATTCGTTGCGATGAATTAAGGGAGCCCACTCGCCCGGCGGATTCCAGCTACGCCGAAGCGGTACCGACGCGTTGAGTGATTTTTTCATCCCAGGCGGCGGCACAATCTTGGTCTCTCCCTTGAGAAGTGGGCTAATATCGCGGCCGTCAATCACGCGGCCTGCGGGAACCTGGATTCCAGCGAACGTGGCGAGCGTTGGATACCAATCCATCGCACGCACGACTGCCGACGACTCCCCGCCGGCCTGCACGCCCAGTCCGGGACCCCAGGCGATTGCCGGGACGCGAATGCCGCCTTCGTAGGTCGATAGCTTGCGTCCCCTAATCTTCTGTTGGGGTGTTCGCCCCGGCCCGCGACCATTATCCGAAGCATAGATGACTATCGTGTCGTCGTCTATTTTCAGCTTTTTCAGTGAATCAAAAATTCGGCCGACGTTGTGGTCGAGTTCCTGAATGGCATCACCATATTCGCCCCAGTCTGAGCTGCCCGCAAATTCCTCGCTCACCCCCAGCGGATGGTGAAGCATGGTATGCGGCAAATAAAGAAAAAACGGTCCTTCCCGGTTCTTCTCGATAAACTGGATTGCCTCGTCGGTGTAAACCTTAGTTAGTTCGGTCGGATCGGCCGGTCGCTTGACAACATCATCATTGCGCATCAGGGGGACACCTCCCTGTTTCTCAAAATAAACGATCTCGACGGGGTCAAGGTTGTGCAGTAGTCCAAAATAGTAATCGAAACCCTGATTGCGGGGCAGAAACGGCTCGTGAAAACCAAGATGCCATTTCCCGATGCAGGCGGTCGCATAGCCGTTGTCCTTCAGCAACTCGGCAATCGTGAGTTCGTTAGGATGTATACCGGATGGCGAATCTGCCCGATGCACCCAGATCTCGTTACCCACACGACGCGGGTAACACCCCGTCAATAAACCCGCGCGAGACGGACTGCAGATCGGCGCTGCGGCGTAATAATCCGTGAATCGAACGCCGCCAGCGGTCATGGCATCGATGTTCGGCGTCTCAACTTCCGTCGCACCGTAACAACCAAGGTCATAATAACCCTGATCATCAACGAAAATAAAGACAATGTTGGGTTTGCGTACTGTAATAGCATCGGCGGCGGTGACCGGCGAGACGAGCAGGGATATCAGACAGGCCAATAATCTTACGTTGGTTTTCATTGACTTCCCACGGAAACGATGTATTAGATGAAAATTTGGGGTTCAACAGTCACAGTATAACCACAATAAAGTAAAAACAAAGAACCCTCGCATCAAGCAAAGTTAACCCAACTTATCATTGTTGTGTGGACGACTAATCGGTACACCGCTTTTGATACGTCTCTCTATCAGATTGAATCTATTCGTGAAATTGCTGTGTATGTACTTAATGCTTGCCTTTGATCCACCGATCTAACCAACGTCCGGCGTGCCCCGTCCATGTTGAGATTTCCGAATTCTTCTGCGGTCGCACCCCGTAACCGTGACCGCCATTACCATAGACATGAAGTTCCGCCGAGATCCCACGTTTCTTCAGTCCGGCATAGATCAGAACCGAACCAAGCGACGATGACCTGTCATCGTCAGTATGAACCACAAATGTAGGCGGATAGGTTTTCGAAACAGAGACACCGTCGATTAATCCATCGCTATCCTCATCGTAGACTCCCCAGGGATAGATCAAAAGCGAAAAATCCGGGCGATGTTTTGTGGTGTCGATATCATCGACAGGTTTGTAGGCTAACTTACCATTGGAGCTTAACAACCGAGCGGCGACCTGCCCCCCCGCGGAATATCCGAGCAAACCGATTTTGTCCTTGTCGAGATCCCATTGTGCTGCACGGTTTCGAATGAGAGCCATCGTACGCTGGGCATCCTGCAGGGGTTTTTTCCAACCGGATTCCTCGGGGCTGTTTTTGGTTCTATAACTTAGGACAAACACCGTTACTCCGATTTGATTTAGAAAGTCCACTGTTTCTGTCCCTTCCAGGTCAGGCACCACCCGGTGAAAACCGCCACCAGGCAGTATCACCACCCCGGTCCCATTGGGCACGGCGGCTGGATGAACGGTAAAGGTGGGTTGCGTGACTTTCGCCATCAACGTAATCGGTGGATCGTAATGCGACGGAGAAGGTAATTGTAGTCCCGTTGAGTTAACCGATTCGCCTGGTGCAAGATCCGGCCAAACACGATGCGGAGGTTCAGCCGCTGAGAGAAAACCGAGCCCCGAAACCAAATAAACCAACAAAACAAATTTCAACGAAATAAAGTTTTTCAAATTAAGCTTCTGCCTTTTCAAGTGCATCTACTAATCCTTTCATTTAACCAATGGCATGAGTAACTAAAAAGTGAAACGTCAACGCACGTGTCCGAATGCGTATCACAAAAAGAAGGGGCAAGGTTAATCCAAAGGCTGCATGATAACATCAAAAACCATAAGATGGCGAGTATTTGTCCCCCGCACCTGCAAGCAACCAACTGCCCGCATTAAACTCGAATAACATTTCACTACCACGAATACTTGACAAACAAAATCAGATATGTGTTAATCACATTCACCAATTCTGATAATCAACGAAGTGCCTGATAATCAATGGAAACAAAACCAAAATAGCGACCAGGCAATACTTGGGCTCGTCCGATCTTGATAGATTAACCATATTTTCAGGACATGGGGGACAAAATGAGTACGGCAAACGAAACAACTGAAACACTCGAAACCAACATTGTCCGTCGATTGGGAGATCTGATTGTCACCAACAATTTGTCCGCTGGTGACCGGTTACCTCCGATTCGGGAACTGGCGGTACAGTTTGGCGTCAAGGCAAGTGCTGTGCGGGATGCGCTGCTGACGGTTCAGGCAAAGGGGCTGATAAAGGTGCTTCCACGTGTTGGTGCGATCGTGCAGCCGAACGCCGATCCCCATGAATGGCAGTCGATTGGGGAACGCCTCGGTGACAACCTAGAAAACGTCCTCAGACAGGGCGACCAGAATCTATTTCACATCCTAGAAACCCGAGAAACGCTGGAAATGACGATGGTTGCGAAAGCGGCTCAGCGGCGGGATTTATCGGAACTATTTCGGCTCCGGGGAATTCTTGCCGACATGTCTGACATTCCGTTGGAAATCGAATCTCCTGAATACGCAAAATTGGACGTCGAGTTTCATCTGGAGATTGGACGGCTTTCCGGAAACTCCGTGATGACCTCATTGCTCAGGAGCCTACTGCACGAAGTCCGTCCTTACCTAGATCGTATACGTTGGCTCAAAAACCAACGTGCGGCAGCGAACAGATCACATTCGCGGATCTACTCGGCCCTAGTAGCGGGGGATGCCGCACAGGCACAGGCTGAAATGCAAGACCATATTCAGGTGGCCTACAACAGCCTGCTGAATGAGTTACGAGAGCCGCCGACAATGAACGGTGTTCGGACCGCAGGGAGCGCCTCATGATTTGCAAACCAACAACTTCCTCGATATTCCTAATCGTATTTTTTCTATGCGCATTCAACGATGCACAGGACAAACCGGTTGTCGAGAGTATAGAACAGGCAGCCAGCGCCAGAGAAATCAAGTTCTTTGAAAAGCAAATCGCACCGATCCTCAGACGCAGTTGTTATCCATGCCACAGCCATGAGACCGGTAAGGCGAAAGGCGGGTTGGTACTTGACTCCCGCCACGGTTGGACAAAAGGCGGAAACGAAGGAACAGCGATCATTCCCGGCAAGCCTAGGGAAAGCCTCTTAATAGAAGCCGTTCGCTACGAAAACTACGAAATGCCGCCCCAGGAGAAACTACCGGCCAACCAAATCGCACTACTGGAAAAATGGATCGCGATGGGGGCGCCTGATCCCCGCGATTCGAAAACACCTGAAATCGATCCTGCAAAACTCTGGGCCCTGCAGCCGATTTCGAAACCAGATACCCCCACCGTGAAAGACAAAAAATGGCCGCGGGATGACCTCGATGCCTTTATTCTGGCGAAACTCGAAAAAAAGGGGCTCAATCCGGCCGGCGCTGCCGAACGTTATACGTTACTGCGGCGGGTGACGTTCGACCTCACGGGGTTGCCACCAACGCCAGCGGAAATCGAATCATTTATTAGCGACCCTTCCGAACAAGCATACGAAAATGTCGTCGACCGCCTGCTTAAATCGCCCGGATTTGGAGATCACTGGGCTCGTCACTGGTTTGATCTGTCCTGCTATGCCGACCTAGCCGACATTTCGGGCAACGTCCTGGTCCGTGATGCCTGGCGTTATCGGGACTACGTTATCCGAGCGTTTAATTCCGACAAACCGCTGGATAGATTCATTCACGAACAAATCGCTGGCGATCTTCTGCCATACGATAACGTCAGACAGCAACGTGAACAGATCATTGCCACGGGCTACCTAGCGATCGGCCCCTGGACGCTGCAGAATTATATTAAGGGGCAATTGGCCGCGGACGTTGTTGATCATCAGATCGACCAGATAGGTCGCACCTTCCTTGGGCAGACAATATCGTGTGCCCGCTGCCATGATCATAAGTTCGATCCGATCCCCACTCGCGACTATTACGCCTTGGCAGGCATCTTTCACAGCACACTCACCACCAGCTACGACGGGCCAGGTGTCTGGAGTCAGATCACGCACGTGAATCTGCCAGAACTGCCAGGAGCGGACGAAGAGTTCGAGCAACTCGTGACAGTTATTAGCAAACAACAACAGCAACTTCGTGGCGAACTTGCTGACCTGCGACGAGGTGACGAGGAACTCAGATTTACAAAAATGCCTGTCAACACTCAGGCAAATGCAGTGACTCTAGAAACAGGAATCAGCGCCAATCGGGAAGGCCGCGAGTATCGCGTCTCGTTCTCCGCAGCCCCTTCGGTCTGGGCGGATGCAACCCAGGCCACCGCCAACGGCGAGGGCCTGTTGTTGCAGATATTACGCCAAGACGGAACGGTGCTTGCCTGGCATGTTCATCGACCGGATGCCTGGTCAGGGGAAAAAGATGCTCAAAAGCTTAAAGCAGTATCGTTCGTTTATACCGGAGATGGTACAGGCGACGTGAAGTTACACATCACCTCAAGCGCTTACACCGGTCGGTTCGGCGGTGCGATCGATAACTTGACGGTCGAAGAGTCTGGTACTTCAATAATTGTCTTCGTGGAAGATTTTGATAAATGCCAAGTCGGCAGTATCCAGGGCAAGCAAGCCGGCACCGGATTGTCTGTTTATGCCAAATGTTCAATTCCGAGATGGGCGGGGACAGGCACAAACCATTCGCACGTAGTCGATATGGACGAGGGCGGCAAACCGAACCTTGCGCTGCAAATATACAGCGGTCCAGCTGTCGCTTCTGACAACCCCCGCATCGCCGGCATCAACCGCAAACTGTCAAGTCTCACTCAACGCCTGGAATCGGCACGTCCGGGTGCCGCACAGGCACTTGCCGTCAGGGACATTGAAACGCCGCATGACGGTCCGATCTACCAGCGAGGCGACTTTCAATCACTCGGCGAAATCGTTCCCCGTGGTTTTCTCAGCGCCGTTTCCGTCGCAAAGTTCAACGACATCCCAGAACAAACCAGCGGTCGTCTGCAACTCGCGCACTGGCTCACGGATCCCAGCAATCCACTCACGTCGCGAATCCTTGTCAACCGCATCTGGCACCATCTGTTTGGCAAGGGGTTGGTCCGCAGCGTGGATTACTTTGGTGTCCACGGTGAAATACCCAGTCATCCCGATTTGCTCGATTTCCTTGCAGTTCGCCTGCGTGAGGATGACAAATGGTCTTTGAGAAATACCGTACGGCGGATGGTGTTGTCGCGCACTTACCAGATGGCGTCCACACATAACGTCAAATCAGCGAAACTTGATCCTGATAATCGCCTGCTCTGGCAGATGCCGCGTCGCCGATTGACGGCCGAATCGATTCGAGACGCGATGCTAGCGACGAGTGGGCAACTGGATCCCAGTCGCGGAGGATCATCACTTGGGCTGGAATTAAAGGGAAATATTAAGGGTCTCGGAGGAAAAGTAAATCCGCCAACCTGGGCTGGAAATATTCCGGAATACATCAAGAACCGTCGTTCCGTCTACCTGCCGTTCAAGCGAGAACGCCCATTGGGTGAACTTGAAATTCTCAGCGCTTTTGATTTCCCGCACCCCAATGATATCACCGGTGCGCGATCCAATACCACCGTAGCAACCCAGGCGCTGTTCTTGCTGAACGCTCCCTTCGTGAAACAGCAGGCCGCCAAGTTAGCTGAACGTTTACAGCAGCACCAACCTGCTGACGACCGGGCTCGCATTAACCACCTTTACCTTCTGACCGTAAACTGCCCGCCGGAGGATTATGAAATCGAGATCGCGCTGACTTTTCTTGAACAATGCACTCAGGATCTCATCGCCACATCCGATGCTACTAAAGCCCGGTCGGCAGCGTGGACGCAACTATGTCATGCTGTGCTCGCTTCCAATCGTTTTCTTTTTCGTGAATAGGACTACCATGCTGGAACCCACTGAATCCATCGTCCCGTCACGGCGAGATTTCCTGCGCGCTACGAGTTGCGGGTTCGGCACGCTCGCACTGAACTCGATTCTACAACGACAAGCCTCTGCGGATTCGATAAAAAATGATATCACAAATCCACTAGCCACAAGGCAACCCCATTTTCCTGCCCGCGCCAAACGCGTTATTTTCCTGTTTATGTCAGGCGGACCATCCCAGATGGACCTCTTTGATTATAAGTCCCACCTTGCCCAACGGGCTGGAGAACCTATACCGTATAAACTGCCTAAAACGGAAGCGACTGTTGGTCTTGATAACACACGACTGTTGGGTCCGGTTACGGGTTTTATGCATCAGGGAGAATGCGGTCTCTATATGAGCGACCTGTTGCCACACCTTGGCCAGCACGCCGATGATCTCTGTGTTCTACGAGCGGTACAGGCAGACAGCCCCAACCACCCTGTGGCGATTCGACAGCTTCACACAGGCAATCTCTTTGACACCGTCCCCTCCATGGGTTCGTGGCTATCCTACGGACTGGGGACGGAGAACCAGCAACTGCCGTCCTACATCACGATTCTGCCCCAGGAAGGGGAACGTAATTTCAGCAGTGCATTTTTGCCCGCCATCCACCAGGGCACTGCCATCGAACAGGTGGGAACATCACCGGACAAGGCTCCCATCCGTCACTTAACCGACTCCCAAATCCCTGTGAAAGTACAGCGTCGCCGCATCGATCTGATTCAATCCATGAACCAACGACAACTCGATCATCTCAAAGTGGATCAGCAGATGGAAGGCGTCATCGAGTCGTTTGAACTCGCATTCCGCATGCAAACAGAAACTCCACGGTTAGTAGATTTCGCTGAGGAATCAAAAGAGACTCTGGCCCTTTATGGTATCAATGGCTCGCCGACGGACGGGTTTGGTCGCCAGTGTTTATTAGCCCGCCGTTTTGCCGAGGCCGGCGTGCGGTTCATTCAGGTCTCGCTCGGTGGTTGGGATCACCATAACAAGATTGCCACAGGACTGCCTGATCGCTGTGCGGTTTCCGACAAGCCGGTTGCCGGATTGCTCACTGATCTAAAAACGAGGGGCTTGCTTGATGACACGTTGGTACTATGGGGGGGTGAGTTTGGCCGCACTCCGCACGCTCAAAACGGTGATGGTCGCGAACACAATCACCACGGCTTCACCATGTGGATGGCCGGGGGCGGTGTCAAAGGTGGCATCACGCACGGCGTTACTGATGACTTCGGCTACTACGGCGTGGAAGGTCAGGTCCACATCAACGATCTGCACGCCACCATGCTGCACTTATTGGGTCTGGATCATGAGCGGTTGACCTTCGACCATCACGGTCGGCCGTTTCGGTTGACGGATGTTGCCGGCAAAGTCGTACAGGAGATCATCGCGTGAACCGATCAGCGAGTCTGATGACAGATCTTACCACCGCTGCGGCCTCCGTTGGCGGACAACCCATCGCGTCCATTGGCGAGTTGGACGTGATACGTGTAAATAAACCCCGCTTATCAATCTTTTACTTCCATTTCATTCTATCCCATCTAAGGACTCTCATACCATGAACATCTCACCCCTATCGCGTCTGCTGCCTGAAGTCACCCAGTTCCTCAATAACAATTCATTTCCCGGATTCGTCGGAGGTAAGGACTATCCCGCTGCAACCGGCGAACTGATCGCGACAATCGATCCCGGTTCTGGTAACAAAATTGCGGATATTCATGATCTGGCGGCGGCAGAGGTTGATCACGCAGTGGACATTGCCAACCTGGCGTTTCCTGCTTGGTCGACACTTTCTCAAGCTGATCGTGGTGCCGTACTTCTGCGTTTAGCGGATGCCGTCGAGCAGCGCAAACCTATCATTGCTCAGATTGAAGCATTGGAAGCAGGAAAAATCGAAGCACAAGCAGAGGGTGATGTTCAGAATTTCGTCGACACACTACGATACTTTGTCCAACTTGCGGAAGGTGTCGAGACGCGTACAAAACTCGATGTCGCCGATCATGATGCCTGGACTTATAAGCAACCGTGGGGTGCCTGTGCGTTTATATTTCCTTGGAATTTTCCGTTTTTATTAATCGGGTGGGGAATATCTCCGGCCTTGGCGGCAGGCAACACGGTCGTCATCAAACCGGCGGAAGACACTTCACTGTCGGCCATCTATCTGGCTCAACTGGCGACTGAAATCGGTGTACCAGACGGCGTAATCAACGTTGTGACAGGCCGTGGTGAGACCGCTGGGGCAGCATTGACAAACAATACCGAGATTAAGCGGATGTCGTTCACCGGTTCACCCGAAGTCGGTCAATTAGTAGCCGCAGCCTGCGGGCGTAATCTGGTACCCGTCAAATTGGAATTAGGAGGCAAAGGTGCTGCCGTTGTCTTCGACGATGTGGATGTGGCAGACACTGCCGAGAAACTTGTCGGGGCAATCACGTTCCATACAGGACAAGTTTGTTGCGATGCAACGCGTTGGATGATCCACAGCGATATTTACGATGAATTCCTAGAACATTGCAAGGATCGCCTGGAACAGGTCAGGATCGGGCATCCGCTCGATCCGTCCAGCGAGATGGGACCGGTCGTCAACGCCAAACAATGCGATCGCGTGCTGGGTTATCAAGAGAAGGGTCAGGCCGCGGGAGCCGAATGTCTGTTCGGTGGCGGGCGTGCCACTGTCGAAGGCTTCGAGGGGCACTACGTCAAACCCGCACTGCTGGCCGGATCGCTGGACAATGTGGCGGCCCGCGAAGAAATCTTCGGTCCCGTTGCATATCTAGCCAAATTCGAGACTGAAGAAGAAGCAATCGAAATGGCCAACGACACCAACTATGGCCTTGCCAATAGTGTTTGGACGGACGATGCGGATCGAGCGGCTAGAGTCGCCGAAGCCATGGTGGCAGGAAACAGTTGGATCAACGCCCACAACGTGTTCGCACACGGAGTCCCCTACGGCGGTGTCAACAAGAGTGGACTGGGCGGTGGCGTGTTATCCATTGAAACATTATTGGACTACTACCGCAGCACTTCGGTCGTTCGCCCTCTCACATAATACGTTTACAATTAATCCATAGTAAAAACCACTCATAGACCTTAGGGACTTTTTGCATTGAAAACCGACGCACTGAAACGCTTTCGAAATAAACTCGCCAATAGCGAACCTATCTACGGATTGTGGGTCACGCTGGAATCTGCCAGCATCACCGAGATGGCGGTCGCCTTGGATATGGATTGGGTAGTCATCGATGCCGAACATGGGCACCTTGATTGGAAGGAGATCAATGAGCATATCCGCGCTGCCTTACGCAGCGAAACCGTGGTGCTCGTCAGATTGGCTGAACGCAGTACGTCACTCACGAAACGCGCACTCGATATTGGTGCCGACGGAGTCGTTATTCCTTGGATCGAAACCGTTGAAGAACTTAATGAAGCTATCAGCGATTGCCGCTATCCGCCCGAAGGTCGACGTGGAATCGGAGGTGAGCGAGCCACAGCCTGGGGCCAGTGTCTTGTCGAACATGCGTCCGCGGCAAATGAACAAGTACTGGTCGTCCCGTTAATCGAAAGCGTCTCCGCCATTCCCAACGTACCTGCCATGTGCGAACTTGACGGTACGGACGTGTTCTTTTTCGGTCCCGCAGATTTCTCAGCAACGGCCGGTTACCGTGGCCAATGGGAAGGCCCCGGCGTTGCCGAACAAATCCTCCAATTGAAAGATTCGATCAACGCAACCGGTAAGCACTGCGGTCTGCTGACCACTAGTATTGACAATCTCGTCCAACGGCGGGAACAGGGGTTTCACATGCTAGGACTGGGCGCTGACAACGGCCTGCTATTGCGATCAATCCATCAGGCGTTGCAAGTCGTTGGGCGTGACCGCATGCCAGCGGCTAGCCTTGACCCTGCCGGGGGCCGAGATGTCCTACTGCCAGTTTCCCAGCCACCCGTAGGGACGACCCCCGATCGGGATGAAGTTATTACCAATCACGGCGCTGGGAAAACCGCGGAACTAGAGGCCGGCGTTACCTTGGAAGCACTGGTTGGCGATTTCAACACGGCGCGGGGCCTGACGACAGGTATCGTGACCATACAGCCTGAGTCCGTGCTGCCTTATCACAGGCACCCCTGTGGCGAATCCGTCACCGTACTCGAAGGGGAAGCCGAGGTATCCGTCGAAGGACGGACTTATCGACTAGGCCCGTTGGACAACATTACGATCCCTCGCTGGTTGCCACATCAGACTCGCAACCCCGATTTGGGCAAAGCCACGCGTCTGCACGTCGCGCTGGCAATGAGCACGCCTGAGCGCGAGCCGGTCGATCAGTCGTTTGAGCAAACAGACATGCCAGCAAGCGCCACCGGAACGCCTGGGTTTGAACAAGTGACACGATTCGCCACCGCAAACCGTCTACAGGGTGTCGACCCGGGAACGGAGGTCATTGATTACTTCAACGCCTCGTTGGTTCCTGGCATCGAAATGAGTGGTGGTTTCGCACGCTTGAATTCTGGAGTCCGCCTACTAGACCACCTGCACGATGTCGACCAATCGGTCTGCATCATCCGCGGTGATGCGGACTGTCTGGTCGAGGGTCGAAAATACTCGTTGAGCAACTGTGCTACAGCCATGATACCGCGGGGGCGCGTGCACCATTTCATTAATCAATCGGAAAACGAAATCGACATGATCTGGGTCTGCGCCGACCCCATGCCCGAGCGTATCGTCATCGATCCCGGATTTGTGCGTGGATGACAGAGTTGACCATCTTTACGAGAACATCTCAATTCGCGACCGTCCCTGTTACTCTCACGACCGACTATTACGACAAGGTGGCGCACGCCGTTAGCGGATTTAGGACTCGAAACCTACCCCGGACATAACGGCGTTATGAATCCTGAACTGTTCGACGAAGCGGCGTTTAACGAGAAGTGGAATCGTCTCAAAACTGCCACATTATCGGAGCAAACGAACAAAAACGCGCCGTAGCAAGCGCGCCGCGGACGAATTAAATATTTTGCATAACCCTGAGGAAGGGCATGTTAGCAAAGATCAATCGGGGCGAATGACGTTGATGCTAAGTTCACGTAGTTGTTTATCATCGACAGGACTCGGGGCCCCAGTCATCATATCCGCAGCTTTCTGCGTTTTTGGGAACGCAATGCAATCCCGAATATTATCCAAATCTCCGAATAGCATGACGACTCGGTCGATTCCAAGTGCAATCCCACCATGTGGTGGTGCGCCATATTTCAATGCATCGAGCAAAAAGCCAAAGCGATCTTGGGCTGTCTCTTCATCAATCCCTAGCAACTCAAACACCTGCCGTTGATCATCTTGGTCGTGGATTCGAATCGTACCGCCACCTGCCTCAAAACCATTAATCACTAGGTCATAGGCAATCGCTCTCGCTTTTGCCGCATCGGTTTCAAGCAAGGCTACATCTTGAGGTCGCGGTGCAGTAAAGGGATGATGAGTAGACACCCAGCGTTTTTCCGCCGCGTCGTAATCGAACATGGGGAATTCGACGACCCATGAGAAATGCATCTCCTGCGGGTCGTATAATTTCAACTCAGCACCAAGAGATTTCCTCAGAGCCGACAATGCTCGACAACTGACTTCCCAAGTATCGGCGATAAAAAACATAATATCACCCGGCTTAGCTTCCATGCGCTGGCCAATCTCCACCAAGAGTTCATCGCTAAAGTTTTTAGCTATCGGCGACCATAACGTTCCATCTTCCTCGACACGGAACCACGCCAGGCCCTTCGCACCGAAATCTTGTTTCACCCAATCTGTAAGTTGATCGATTCGTTTACGGGAGAAGTTCTCCGCCGCACCATCCGCTTTGATCCCCCTCACCACACCACCAGACTCGACTGCCCCGGAGAACACTCGAAACTCAGCCTTGGCAGCCAAGTCAGAGCAATCGATCAATTCCATTCCAAATCTCAGGTCAGGTGCATCGCTACCAAATCGACTCATCGCTTCGTCGTAGGTCATTCGTGGCAGCGGTAACTGCAATTCCAACCCCTTGATATCCAACGCCATCTTTTGCATCAAACCGTCGATCAATCCCATCACATCATCAGCATCCACGAACGACATTTCAACGTCGAGCTGAGTGAATTCTGGTTGTCTATCTGCTCGTAGATCTTCATCTCGAAAACAACGTGCGACTTGAATATAACGATCGTATCCGGCCACCATCAAAATTTGTTTGTAAAGTTGAGGCGATTGCGGTAACGCATAGAATTCTCCCTCGTGCACGCGACTCGGCACAAGATAATCGCGAGCGCCCTCTGGAGTACTGCGCCCCAGAATTGGAGTTTCTATATCAATAAAATCGTGTTGCTCAAAATAGTCTCGCATCATCTTGATAATACGACTACGTAGTTGCAACACATCTTGCATTGGCTTGCGTCGCAGATCCAAATAGCGATACTGCAATCGCAAGTCTTCGCCAGGCAACTCTTGTTGACTGGGCGTAAATGGTGGAGTTTCACTTTTGTTAAGAATTTGAAGCTGCGTGACTCGAACTTCTAATTCGCCCGTGGGCAACTTAGCGTTGACGGTGCCATCCGGCCGAGGGGAAACTTTGCCCACTACCAGAATCACGTCCTCGTTACGCAGTGTACTGCCTTCATCCACTAAACCGCTTTCGGGGCCAAACACGACTTGCGTTTTGCCATAACGATCGCGCAAGTCAATAAATACAGCTCCGCCATGATCACGTGAACTATCAATCCAGCCACACAAAGTAACTTCTGAATCAATCTGCTCTGTCCGCAATTCACCACAAGTATGGGTTCGCAACACTGTCTAATATCCTTCGTTATAACTTCAATATTTCAAATTTTACGTTTTAGCTCTACAGGCTATGTTTCGCCACTAGTTCATTAATAGCACTAGCAGCCAAACATACCATCTTACTAGCGGAAGTGACTTTGGAAAAGGCACGAAGCCTTGGCAGATACTTTCCGACCTTCGATGCGTATAAGAGCAATTCCTACTCGGATTGCTCTAAGATTTGGTCAACTGTATCGCCTATTTCCACAGGCACTACCTGCGGTATCCAAATACATTCCTCGAAACCGCGAAACCATGTCTCCTGACGCCGGGCAAATCTGCGCGTGCGAATTTTCACTTGTTCAATCGCATCATCCAGTGAGCACTTTTTGTTTAGCAGTGCCAATACCTCTTGATATCCTACGGCCTGCGCTGCCGTACGTCCGAGCGAACCGTATTTTTCAACTAACGCCTCAACCTCTGCCACAAAACCACTTTCAAACATCTGCTCAACACGCTGCTCGATCCGCTGATGAAGCCGTGGGCGTGGCCAAGATAATACAAATACATTCTGCCTGCCTGAAGCACCTTGGTCTTCAAATTGTTGTTGTTGGTGACTAATCGGTACACCCGTTAGATGAAACACTTCGAGGGCTCTAATGACCCTCCTAATATCGTTGGGATGTAGTTTATGAGCCGACAAGGGATCTACACGTTCAAGCTGTTGATGAATCAATTCGTTTCCATGTAAATCAATCTGCTCTTGAACCTGTCCGCGAAATTCCCAATCCGCCGGTGGTCCGACAAACATACCTCGCAACAGCACCTTGAGGTACATCGGAGTACCCCCAACGAACAAAGGGACTTTGCCGCGTGCTAAAATTTCAGCGACACAACTATGGGCAGCCTCGAGGTACTGAGCAACACTAAATTCTTCAGTACAAACGCGAATGTCCAATAAGTGATGCGCAACGACACGCTCACTAACCGCAGGCTTGGCTGTGCCGATATCCATTTCGCGGTAGATCGCCATGGAATCTAACGAAATAATTTCAGCGTCGATCTTTTCCGCAAGCGCCATAGCCGTCGCGGATTTCCCACTAGCTGTGGGTCCTGTCAAAAACCAACAGGCAGCATTTACCGCTGGGATAGGCTCCGACGGAACTGGGAGTACCGAAGACTCTGGCGTCGCAGCGTCCGATTGTCTGTCTTGTTCCGTCATAATCGCTATAACTCACCGTCGAGTACGTTGATTTACTTAACATTGCTCGCTAGTCATTAACCAGCAATTGCCAGTTTTGACTACTCTGTTTAGGATAAAACCTGTATCGGCAATCGTGCCATCATCGTTGTATGAATTCCAACTCCTGTAAAGGGAAACTCACAATTGAACTCCGTGCCCAATATTTTGCATCAGTTGATGGATGTTATCGAGGATCGCCGCCAAACGCTCCCCGAAAACTCCTACACAACGCAATTGTTTGCCGGGGGTGTCCCGCATATTAATGAAAAAATCATTGAGGAAGCCCAAGAAGTAGTAGAAGCGGCCATGGAAGACGGCTCAAGTGGGCGCGATCACCTAATCCATGAAGCCGCCGATCTATTGTTCCACCTAATGGTACTACTGGGCCACCAAACAATACACATACAGGAAATAGAAGCCGAATTAGGACGTCGCTTTGGAGTTTCGGGACTCGACGAAAAATCAGCCCGCACCAACGACTAACAAACCAGTCTCTCAAATTACAACAAATCCATGACTACTCCTGACCATAACATACGCATTGGACTACCTAGCAAAGGTCGTCTATCGGACCTCGCAATCGAACTGCTCAAAGAAGCGGGCATTCGCTTTCGACGTCAGAATCGATCCTTGTTTGCTAAGGTTCGAGGCCTGCCTATCGATATCATATTTTTACGCACCGATGACATCCCTGTATTGTGCGCCGAGGGTGCTATCGACATGGGGATTACTGGCTCTGACTTGGTTGCCGAAGCGAATGTAGATGTCGATACACGCTTGTCATTAAACGTTGGCAAATGTCGACTTGCTATATGCGTACCCGATGACCTTGAGTTCAACGATCCGAATCAACTTGATGGCCAACGCATTGCTACAAGTTTCACCAACGTAACCACGAACTTTTTGGCAGAGCATAACGCAGTCGCTCATCTCGTTCCGTTAAGTGGTAGCGTAGAAATCATGATCGCCTTGGGCATCGCCGACGTCATCGTTGACCTTGTCGAAACCGGAAGTACACTGGCGGCCAATCGCTTAAAAATCGCCCATGAAATCGGTCAATATGAGACCGTCCTCATTCAGAACAAACAACAGCGTCACAGTGAAATGGCACAGCGGGTCATTCGTCGTCTCGAAGGCGTCGTTATTGCCCGAGGCTATTCACTATTGGAATACAACATCCCGCAAGAAAATCTTGAGGCAGCGTTAAAAATCACCCCTGGATTCAAATCCCCCACAATTACTCCACTGGATGACCAACAATGGAGTGCGGTTCGGGTAATGGTAAAGAGTAGTGAAATCACTACCGTAATGGATCAACTGGAAGAAATCCAAGCATCGGCAATCCTCGAAACTCCGATCAATAACTGTCGACTCTAAATTACGGACAGCCTCAAACCACTCAAAGGCTTACATTTGATCGCATCGCAAATGGGAAAACTCATTTAGGTTTTCAAGCACTTGTTGATAAACGTTGTCCAGCGTAGCATCGCCACAGGGCACGGTTAACAATCGCGAACTAGCACCCACAGCAATAGCTCCAACAAGTTGTTCCAGTCCCAATGCATAAGCACCAGCGTAGGTCGCTGAAACCAACAGTTGTTCTGCTGAAACGTTTGGGAATTCCTCGGCAACAAAACCTAGTTCTGTGATCATTGATAGATCGGGATTCGATGCGCGCGAATCCGTCCCTAAGGCAACTCGCACATTAGCAGCTAGCATCTTTTCAAGTGGATACTCTGAGTGCCCAAAATAGGAGTGTGTTCGTGGACAAAACACTACAGACATCACATCCCGATGTTGCCCAATGAAGCTTTGATGGTCTGCCACTAGGTAGTTCCCATGGATGATCGCGGCACGCCAGCATTTACTCAATTCCTCTAAGTAGGCCTGTATCGAACCGGGCGATTGGATCCCAACAACGTCCCAAACATCTAACCGTTGCAACAATTCACGCAACGGGCCTGTCCCCATTTCTAGCAGTTCAATCTCTTCCAAGGTCTCCGCCAAGTGCATCGCTAGCGGAACCTGGTGTGCGGCACTCAGAGAACACAAACCGGAGAGCAAATCTCCGTGAACGGTGTAAGGTGCATGCGGGCTTAAACCTGCGTGCCATTTTTTTGACTGAGCCGCATTGATGTGCGTTTCGGCTTGTTCCAACAATTCGGCCACACGAATTTTAGAAAGCCCAATCGATTCACGATACACTACCAATTCCTCGACACTTTCTTGGTATTCGCTCGCCAATTCATTAGACGCATCGAACGTCGAGATTTCGCCAATCGCCCCAACACCGGACGCGCTGGATTGTGCCAATCCTGAGGCGATCACACCTGTACCAATCTCTGAACTGGCGCGATAGTCCAGCACCGCCTGAATCCAGTCTGCGAAACGCCCAGCGCCCGCGTCTAAAGGTGAACCAAGATTGCTAAATTCAAGATGCGTATGTGCATTAATTAGGCCTGGAATAATCGCAACATTCCCCAGGTCAATTATCTCCTCAGCAACGCTGCCCTGCCCGAGGGATGTAATCATTCCCTGATGACAACTAACCCAGCCGTTTTCCATAGGAGGCGCAGATATCGGCAGCACCCAGCGAGCGCGATAGACTGACATTTATGCGGTATCCGTTAATGAAGGTTGAACTACCGTTAAGCGGTGAAGCGCGAACAGCAAGGCCAAGGTAACTATTGTGGCGACAACGGTCACAAGCGGGCTGTAAATAGCCCCAATCTCGGCATATTCAACCTGAAGTGTTTGCAGCCATTCTTGGCTGGCGGAGAATTTACTAAGAACAACCACCAAACCATTGTGCAAAAAGTGAATGATGATTGTCGGAATAATACTATTCGTACGGACTGCCACATACCCTAGTAAAACTCCAATCATTCCGGCATTTAAAGATTGTTGAAGAATCCCATGAGTAATGCCGAAAAAGGCAGCGGTAATAAAAATCGCTGTCCAGTCTTTGGTTTCCGATCTGAGTCCTGAAAGCATAAACCCTCGAAATGCCAATTCTTCAAACACTGCTGGCACTGCCGCCATCGCCAATAGCATCCACCACCAGGGAGCGGCGTCGAACATTTTTTCCAAGCCTTCCAAGCCAGCCAACATACTTGGACTAATGGGATATATTTCTGCTATCACCACACCAAACCAACTGATAATCGGTTGTAATGAAAAGGGCAACAACAATGCAATCACCAACACTGGCAACGACACGCTGCGGATATTGAGCGTGTCCCATAGATTAGTTGTCAGAAATACAGCGGCCAATATAGCTGGGACACCGACCGTAAGTATTAAAGCGACACTATTATTCAAGAGAAACCCTGACCAATTTGTCGCATCGGGCGCGACGAAATTTGCAAAGAATCGCAAGATCAACACAAATAACGCAAAGCAAATTGCCATGCCGGCAGTGGGGGCAACACGGGGAGTTTTCAGCAACTGTAACAGCCACAATTTAACATCCCATTTTTCACTTTCCCGAAACAACACGCTTTCACTGTTAAACTGTGCAGTTGCCCAGCGGAGCGCTAAGTAACAACAGAACAGACTGCTAGCCACCACAGGCAATGCAAATCTAATAGCCACACTAAATTGAGATTCAATCAAATTCCGCAATAGTAAAGCCGCTCCTGCGACGGGGATTAAGCTGGTGCCCAAATCTAATTCGACACTGGGAATCATGCTTATCATCATCAACGGCATACACAAAATCAAAAGCGGCATCATGTAATACTGCCCTTCTTTGCTACTGCGAGCAAACGTAGCGGCTGAGAGCGCCAATGCACTGAACATCGCAACTAGCGGTACGAGTACTACTAAGCTCCAAAGAATACTCCAACCAGGAACGGTGCCTAATCGTTCTTGTAGCGGGCTACCTTCAGGCATCATTCTGCCAATCAGAAAGACACCGGTAAAGGCGATACTGATTAGGTTAAATAGCGATGTAAAGAAGCTGAAAGTCATAATAGTCAGGAGTTTGCCCGCCACAATTTCGAGACGTTTTGCCGGACCACACAGTAGCGTTTCCAACGTTCCACGTTCCTTTTCACCGGCGCAGAGATCTACAGCGGGATAGAATGCCCCGGACAAAGTCCACATCAATAACATCATGGGAATAATGCTTGCCCAAATTGCTGCGTTACGGCTTTCGACCGGAGCGGTATCACGATCGACAATTGTAATCGGGTCAGCGATCTTCAGCGGAATATTACCCGCTTGAAAAAGTGTTTGTTTGATACTTGATTGCCAACTTTCAAGCACATTAGTAATCCGTTTGTAAGCAATTTTTGATTTATCATCCACTGAATTGAATACAATTCGTGGCCCCTGTAACAAAACAGCGTCATTCGACTTGCGTCCGCCGCCAACTTGTTCCACATCCTCAACCGCTGCTGCATCATTTTCTCTTGCCGTCATCACTTCCTGCCGCAGCGCTAAGATATAGGCCTGCATATCTGCGGGAAATACAATGACTGCGTCGAACTCATCGGCATCCACTAAGTCTTTTGCATGCTCATAAACCAGTTCCGCTGTGGAATGTTCGTTACCATGAGAAAATTCTAAATCTAGTAGTTTGGCCTCTGCCGAAGCATGCGTGCTAGTAAATTTTCCATCAACGAACAACTCTGGCAGTTCGGCTATCGAATCCCTGCCAATAACCTGCACTTTACTTGACGTCTCGCTTACAAACTGGGCGACCTGCAGCATTAGCAGGCCTAAGATGGGGTACATCATCAGCGGCAAAATCAACGTCGTAAATAGTGTACGACGGTCACGCAATTGATCACGTATTTCGCGATTGAATATTCGTTTTACGTTCGTCCAATTCATGGTTGCTGCTCCGTAGCTAATACGTCTTCAGCAACTAACCCCGTGCTATTTTCTTGGCCATCACGTTGATCAATCAAAGCAAAAAAAAGTTCTTCGAGGCTATGCTGACCGTGTTGCTCACACAACTCACGCTGGCCCCCCTCAGCCAAAATGTCCCCTTGGTACATAATCGCCACATGATTGCAAACTCTTTCCGCTTCATTCATATGATGCGTCGAATAGATAATACATTTACCTTGATCTCTAAACTGCAGGACAGTGTTTTGCAGAGAACGACCTACCAACACATCGAGTCCAACGGTTGCTTCGTCAAAAATCAATACCGGAGGATCATGAATGATCGCCCTAGCAATCGAGACTTTTTGTTTCATGCCGGTCGACATTTTCCCGCAAGTCGTATCGCGAAAATCATTCATTTGTAATTGTTCGAACACAACTTCACTACGCTCGGCTAATTCGTCTTTCGATAGGCCATGTAACTGGCCAAAGAACTCCACCATTTCAAAAGCGGACATGCGATCGTAATTAGCAGTGTTGGCTGACACAAAACCAATGTGACGGCGAACGTCTTCGGCTTGTGTTTCTACATCAAAGCCCGCGACTGTCGCTTTTCCCCCTGTTGGCTTAAGCATCGTAGATAGCATCCGTAACACCGTCGTTTTGCCTGCTCCATTGGGGCCCAGCAATCCAAACACCTGCCCGGGAGAGGCCACAAAACTGATCCCCCGGACAGCGCATACTGCGCCCCGCTGTAGATCCGGATATGTTTTTTCTAGTTTTTCAACGACAATCACAGTTAACACCTTTGGTTTCACAAATCCGTTTTGAAGCTCGAACACAGGGCGGAGCAACGGAAATACTCTCTACGTTTGCGTTTTAGTTTAGCTGGTAAACAGCTTGTTCGGATTGCTGTCGCTTGTCCACCCAAGCTCGATTGGCCGCAACCGCCATTTGTTCATGTTCATCGTCAAACAGTTCATACCGCACGTTACGTTGCCGCGGCGCAAAACCAAGTTCTGCGATCGCTTCACGAATCTGATCTAACGTTAGGTAATGAACGGTGCCCGCCTCAGACACGACGTTTTCCTCGATCATCAAGCTTCCCATATCATTAGCGCCATAGAGCATTGCTAATTGGCCTATTTTCAAACCCTGGGTAACCCAACTCGATTGGATATTCGGAATATTGTCCAAGAACAATCGCGAGATCGCTTGGACCTTTAGATAGGCAAAAGCTCCCACGGGAGAAATGTGATCTAAGGGCGTGTTATCTGGCTGAAACGTCCAAGATATAAAGGCTGTGAATCCATTGGTTTCATCCTGCAGTTGCCTTACTCGTTCCATGTGCTCGACACGTTCCTCAAGTGTCTCGACATGACCGTACATCATCGTCGCTGTGCTAACGCCATCCATCTTGTGCCATTGCCGCATCACATCAAGCCAATCATCTGAGTTAACTTTACCGCGCGTCATTTCATCTCGCACGCGATCTACCAAAATCTCGGCGCCACCACCAGGAATGCTCCCCAATCCAGCAGTCCGCAGTCTAGTCAACACTTCATTAAGAGACAGATTATTAAGTTTCGCAAAGTGATGTAATTCAGGGGGGCTGAAGCCATGAACGTTGATACTGGGACAACGCTGGTGAATATCTCTCAACAGTTGTTCATACCAATCGAGTTTATATTCATGATGCAGTCCGCCTTGAAGCAGAATTTGGTCACCGCCAAGTTGAACCGTTTCTTCGACTTTAGCTAACAACTCTTCCCGCTCGAGCACCCAGCCTTCAGCGCTACCGGGACTTCGATAAAACGCACAAAAATCGCAGACCGCCGTGCAAATATTCGAGTAGTTGATATTTCGATCAATGTTATAGGTTCGGTAGGATTCAGGGTGCATGCGCAGCGTCACGCTGTTGGCAGCTCGTCCAATCGCATCGAGGTCATGCGAGCGCATTAGCGAGATGCCCTCTTGCAATGAAATGCGTTGTCCCGCAACGGCCTTGTCTAAAATCGGCTGAATGTCACTCATAATAGTTCTCTATATCGACTTGATCGGGTTGGCGGCGGGAAACAGTTCACCAACATAGCCACGAAACAACTCCATTGACTGTCGTTCCGCATCGCCTAAGTAAAAATGCAAATGGTCTCTCAGATATGTCAGGCATTGTTCGACCGACAGTCCAAGGTCATCAGCATGCGCGGCAGCAATGTTTTCTAAATTAGCAAGACCATCATCACGGGCTGCGGAAAGCGCCCGTTCAACCTCAGACAGATCCTGTTCAATCCCGGCACGTGCTGTCCACATCGCAAACACAAATGGTAATCCCGTCCAATCGACCCAATGTTCACCAAGATCCCAAATTTCTTCGTACTCATCCGTTGGTACGTGCATAGCGCGGTCACCGATAATCAAGACGGCATCTGCTTCGACTTTTTGTAATGACTGCCCAATAGGAAAGCCCTGTAACTCAGGTCTAATGCCAAGTCGTTTTTTAAGCAGAACTTGCACCAAGGCCACACTAGTACGCGAGCCTTCATCAAGCGCTAGAGTACGAATTTCACCAGAAGCACAACGACTCACAAGCGAAACACTATGGACCGGTCCGCGACACGCGATGCAAGCATCCGACAAAATTTGATATCCTGGGGAATCAAACGTTTCGACGGTTGGAATCAACGCAATATCGAGTTCACCGCGCGCCAAATCGTCCGCTAGCCGACCTGGCAAGTCAAATGTGATCTTTGCTTCAGGTAACCGTTGCTGTAAACCATATACAAGTGGTTTGGTGTTCAGATATGAAACTGCACCTATTCTTAGACTCTGAGTCATCAATTTTTTTGTCCGAAAGAAGCGATTGAACGCACTACATATTATCTTCAAAATGCAGCGCGTATTATATTGTGAATGTACTGTTATGAGAACCGTTGCAAAGGGCGCCGAATCAACCTATTTTTTGACCAAAATCATTCACTCGGCCAAAGAAATCCGAGCCGCCTCCCAACTCGAGGGTAATTCCGCTGTCTGTTCTATGAACTTATCTACCATTGGATGCCGCAAATGCAAATGGCGAGCATGTAAAGCAATGCATCTTCGCCTTTCATCTTCGTGATATTCGCCAAATTTTTGATCTGAGCCATACAACAAGTCACCGACAATCGGTACTTCACGAGAGCCACACTGTAGTCGTATTTGATGGGTACGTCCCGTTTCGAGCCCGATTTCAAGCCAACTTTTATCCGCTCGCTGTTGTAACACTCGGTAATGCAGCACTGCCCGTTTTGCGCCGTCAGCCACCTCGTCACATATTTCGCTGCGAGCTTCACCTGGTACCTTGCGCATAAAGTCGACCCACGTGCCCTGTTCCGGTAACTCCACTCCCTGAACGCAGGCCCAGTACGTCTTCTTAACGTCCCGACGTTGGAATTGGTCCGAAATGCGTTTGGCTGCGCGTTGATGCAGAGCCAAAACCATTACCCCCGAGACAGGACGATCCAAGCGATGAGGCACACCCAAATAGACTTTGCCTGATTTATTGTCCCGCTCGCGTATAAACCGCTTCATTTTCAACTCTAAGCTCTCAATGTGCGGTGGCGCTTGGGTCAATAAACCCCCTGGCTTGTACACCAACATACATGGGCCTTCTTCATACAATATTTTTATGTCCCCCAACAATTCAAGCGGCAAGGCAATCTCTTTCTTCGATGAAGTAATGTTTTAGGCACAACGTGACAGACAACAAAAACGCCGACTACCCGCTGTGCGAATAATCGGCGTTTGAAACGCTTAGGTAATAGTCAAGTTTGGCGATTGTTTTTACAAGCCATACTCTAGACCTGCCCTGCAGCAGGTACTGCAAAGGGCTCACGATATTCTCTTGAGAGTTGATAGCTAGCAGTTTCATTACCAACAATCGACTCATCTTCAGGATTGATTTCCAACAACGACCCGAATTGAAAGGGAGTCGTTTCAAAATCGGAGTTATTGGATTTAGCATGAGCCAAGGTCCGATCAAACGTATCCTGCACATCATCTTGCGAACGATGCGCTTTGAGGCTTTTCGCGGCTTTTTCAATGTTCAGAGGCCCACCGGTACGAAGAGAAATATTACCCAGGTGACATAGTGCACTGGACAAGTGGCCTTCTTCGATATCCGCATTGAGCACTTTATGATCTCGGGCTCGCACTGCTTGGATAAAGTTATCAAAGTGATTTCCAGTTCCGGAGAACGTCTTAAGCAGATTTCCATCTTTATCGAAAGCAGAACCCGAATTGTATGACGGACAAACGGCGTAACCTTCGGTGCCTTCAAAGATAACGCCAATTTTAGCACCTTTGTAGGCTGATGTTTCCAGTCCACGCACTTCGAAAATCAAAGACTTCTTGCCGTAGCCATGGGAGACGACTTGCGTGTTAGCAGTGTCACCGGCATCGACATAACTAAAGCGACCACCGTAACTCAGCGTAGAGACAGCAAAGCGATCGACACCTAATCCCCACCGCGCAATGTCCATCTGATGGATGCCTTGGTTACCAAGGTCGCCATTCCCGTAATCCCATTGCCAGTGCCAATCGTAATGAAACTGGGGTCGTGAGACATGATCTTTGTTAGGCGCAGGTCCCAACCAAAGATCATAGTTAACACTACCGGGAGCGGCATACTTACCTCGGGTACCAATTGAATTACGACGTTTATAGCAAAGTCCACGAGCGACAGTGACATCGCCAATTTTGCCGCTTTGGACGAACTTCACCAGTTCGATCATGCCGGGGTTGCTGCGAGATTGCGTACCAGTTTGACAGATACGATT
>Ga0315334_10000274_pt1 | contig 32036 bp, 22 predicted proteins | sample M150034915metaG_FD_205555 | JGI IMG/M metagenome (GOLD analysis project Ga0315334, IMG submission 205555) | Ammonia-oxidizing marine archaeal communities from Monterey Bay, California, United States - M1 500m 34915 | ecosystem: Environmental > Aquatic > Marine > Intertidal zone | place: USA... | reverse complement strand
CAGTGCCAAGGACAAGGACAAGGGCAAGGACAAGGACAAGGACAAGGACAAGGACAAGGTTTGGGTCAGGGGAAAGGTGCGGGTGACCGACCCGAGGCAGAGGAGGACACCAACACCTACGAGACGCAGGTCCGGGGTAAGGTCAAGAAAGGAAAGGCCGTGATTGCGGGGTTTGCTGATGGGCCGAATCGCAAGGGTGTCACGCGTGAAGACGTCAAACAGGCAATTCAAGGTTCGCTGGGGGACCTCAGTGACCCGTCTGAGAATCAGGCACTGCCTCGCGCTGAGCGTGAACATGCCCAGCAGTACTTTGACCGTCTCAGGGACGGAGACGGGACCGAATAGCGACTACAGGTCGGCGAGAGCTTCCTCGATCAACTCGGCTTGCTCCAGTTTGTGGGCTGCCATGCTGCCAGTGCTGGGGCTGGCTGATTCGACACGGCTGACCCGTTTCAGGTCGAACTCTTGAGAGAGTTCATCGCCGAAGATAAGTTTGATGTAGGGCCAAGCACCCATGTTGGTCGGTTCTTCCTGAACCCAGTAGACCGATGTGCCCTTCGCTAATCCCTTCATCGATCCCAGCAGTTCTTCGATGTTGAGGGGATAAAGCTGTTCGATTCGCATGATGGCGACATTGTCCAGATTCCGGTCCTCTCGTGCCTCCAGCAAATCGTAGTAGACCTTGCCGGTGCAAAAAATCAGGCGGTCGGCGTCTGTCATGGCGACCTGTTCGTCCGGCAGAATCTTTTGAAAGGCTCCTTCGGCGAGTTCAGTCAATGGGCTGAGGGTACGAGGATGTCTCAACAGGCTTTTTGGTGAGAGTACGACGAGTGGTTTTCGCCATTTTCGTATCACCTGCCGACGCAGTAGGTGAAAATATTGGGCTGGTGTTGTTGGCTGACAGACCTGGATGTTGTGTTCTGCCGCCATGGCAAGAAATCGTTCTACACGTGCACTGCAGTGTTCTGGACCTTGGCCTTCAAATCCATGCGGAAGCAACATTACCAGTCCGCTGAGCCGATTCCATTTATCTTCGGCACTGGCAATGAACTGGTCGACGATCACCTGAGCACAATTCCAGAAGTCACCGAACTGAGCTTCCCAGACGACCAGCCCATCAGGGCTGTCCAGCGAGTACCCATATTCGAACCCAAGGACGCCCGCTTCACTGAGTGGGCTGTTGTACAGTTCCAGTTTTGCCTGATCGGGGCTTAGATTGGCCAGCGGTACGTAGGTGGTTCCATCCTTGATGTCATGCAAGACAGCATGCCGCTGACTAAAAGTACCCCGTTGGCAGTCCTGGCCGGTCATGCGGACGGGATGTCCGTTGGCTAGCAGCGAGGCGAAGGCAGCGACTTCGGCGCTGGCCCAATCCAGAGGATGAGTTCCCTCGGCCATCTCGCGGCGGAGCGCCATCGGGCGTTTCAGTTTTTTGTTGGCCGAAAAATTGTCAGGTAGCCTGGTCAACGAGTCCAGTAAACCAGCGAGTTTTTGCTGATCGTATCCGGTATCAGTGGACTGTACTGGTTCGGGTCCGCCAAAGTAATCACTCCAATTGGCAGCGAGCGTTTGTGTGTCTGGTACAAACGGTTCATTTTTGCTTGCCGCAAATTCTGATTCCAGTTTTTCCGTCCGTTTCTGCTGGATATCTTCAGCTTCCTCGGGGCTGATTTTGCCCAAGTTCAGCAATCGAGCGAGATACTGTTCGCGAACGCTGGCTCGACGATCAATTTCAGTGTACATGCGAGGTTGAGTGAAGCGGGGTTCATCGCCTTCATTGTGTCCCCATCTGCGGAAGGCATACAGATCGATGACAACGTCACGCTGGAATTCCTTGCGGAAATCCATCGCCAAGGAAACAACTTGCGCTACGGCTTCAGGGTCCTCTCCGTTGACATGGAAGATCGGAATCTGGAGCATTTTTGCAATGTCGGTTGCGTAGGTGGTACTACGGCCGTCATGGGGTTCTGTGGTGAATCCAACCTGATTGTTGATGACAATATGCAGCGTTCCGCCGGTCCTGTATCCCTCCAGTTGACTCAGGTTGAGGGTTTCCTGAACCACTCCTTCGCCAGCGAAAGCGGCGTCCCCGTGGATGAGGATTGTCATGACTTCCTGTCGTCGCTCATCGCGGCGACGATCTTGTTTGCAGCGTGTTCTGCCCTGCGCGACTGTGTTGACAAATTCAAGGTGGCTTGGGTTGAAGCACAGCGAGATGTGCAGATTGTCACCGGAGGCGGTGGTCCAGTCGCTGCTGTATCCGAGGTGGTAGCGGACATCTCCACCGCCCCGGTTCATTTCAGGATTGGGATCATCAAAGGACCAGAAAATATTCATGGCCCGTTTTTTGAGGATATTTGCCATCACGTTGAGGCGGCCACGATGGGCCATGCCCATCACCACTTCTTTGACGTTGTGCTGGCTGGCTTTTTCCAATGCCAAATCCAGCATTGGGATCAGAGTTTCAGCACCTTCGAGCGAAAAGGTCTTGGCTCCGACGAACTTTCGTCGCACAAATTCTTCGAAGATCGTGGCGTCAGCCAAACGGGCGTAGATTCGACGTTGAACCTCGTGTGACAGTTCGAGACGGTTCTCTGTCGTTTCCATACGACGCTGCAGCCAGTCACGGATGTTCCGCCGGTCGATGTGCATGAACTGGGCACCGATACTTCGGCAGTACGTATTCCGTAAACGCGTCAGAATGGCATCGATTGTTCCACCCAGACCGTTTTCGTTCGAAGTTCCATCAAAGGGTCGGCTCAGATCCTCCTGATTAAGGCCGTAGACGTCAGGATTCAATTCAGGGCTCTCAGGTCGATCGAAACCCAATGGATCGAGATTGGCGACAAGGTGGCCGCGGACGCGGTACTCGCGAACCAGGTTATTCACCCGATCCTGAATCCGAGATAACCAGAGTGCCTGTGCGGTGGCCTCATCGTTGGTTGCCTGCGAACGACCATTTCCGTCTTTGCTTGTGGAAGGCTTGCTTTTACTGGTACCCCCACTAACAACCAAAAACTGCTCAAAGTACTTACACCAGTTTTCTGAAACGCTGGTGGGGTCGCGAACGTACTGGACGTACAAATCGTCAATGTAATCCAAGCTGTAGCTTTTCATGATGCCAGCAGGGCCGATGGAAGTGGGCCGATGGTACGCGAGTTGGCCAATATGCAAATGGGCCAGTTGCGTACGGATCAAATGCGGATTGTTTGGGCTTGAGCCCTGAGGATAATCGTCGGAGCAGCAGGGTTCTGCTGCAATTTAGAGAATTCCCATCGTATGCGGTAGCGGCTCAATGTGACTTTCGGCGTGAGTTTTAACTGAAAACTGAAAACGTTGTGGCATTTCTGACCATCGTCACGGGTGGTAAGTTTGGAGGCCGCCCCGAAGTGGCATTCCTCGTTTCAAGATTCCCAGTTGATTGATTGAATGGCCGTACTGATACAAGTTCGTGATGCTCAGAAACGATTTGGAGACCAGTTGTTGCTGGATGACGCTGAGTTGTCGCTGGTTGACGATGTCAAAGTTGGATTCATCGGACGCAATGGCGCAGGAAAATCGACCCTGTTGAAGCTCCTGCTGGGTGAAGAAGAGTTGGAAAAAGGGGAAGTCGTCCATCATCCATCGCTCCGCATTGGCTACCTCCGCCAACATGATCCCTTTCTGCCCGGCGAATCAGCTCTCGATTTCCTGATGCGGGACAGCGGCGAGCCGGATTGGCGGTGCGGCGAAGTTGCAGGGCAATTTGAGTTGAAGGGAGCTTACCTTGAGGGGCTGGTGAAATCCCTTTCCGGTGGCTGGCAAACCCGGGTCAAGTTGGCAGCACTGCTGCTCAAGGATCCCAATTTGCTGATGCTGGACGAACCGACCAACTTTCTCGACTTGCGGACGCAGATTCTGCTGGAACACTTTCTCCGGGATTTCAAACAATCAGCGTTGATTGTCAGCCACGATCGTTCTTTTTTGGCGGCGACTTGTTCTCAAACTCTGGAACTCTCTCGTGGGAAACTGACGATGTATCCCGGTCAGATTGATTCCTTTCTGGAATATCGCGAGGAAAGGCGTGAGCACGATCGCCGGGTCAATTCGACTGTCATCGCCAAGCAGAAGCAATTGCAACGCTTCATCGAAAAGAATCGAGCCAATGCCGCTACTGCCAGCCAGGCACGCAGCAAGGCAAAGCAACTCGAAAAACTCCAGACGACCGAGATTCAGGTCGATGAACCTACCGTGCACATTCGGGCACCTAAGGTTGACCCCAGGCAGGGTACTGTCGTGCGTTGCGACAACCTGTCGATCGGTTATCCCAACCATGTGGTTGCCGACCAGATCACTCTCGAAATCGAGCATGGTGAGCGGGCCGCCCTTGTTGGTGACAATGGTCAGGGCAAGACCACGTTGCTCCGAACTCTTGTGCATTCACTCGACCAGCTCGATGGCAAAATTAAATGGGGTTATGGCGTCGAAATCGGGACTTATGCGCAGCATGTCTATAGCAGTCTGGATGAACGTCTGACGGTGCTTGAGCAGTTGGAATATGCCTCAGATAGTGAAACGACGCGGCAGGATTTGCTTGCCATGGCTGGTGCGCTGCTATTTCGCGATGAACACATCCAGAAAAAGATCAAGGTCCTCAGCGGCGGTGAACGGGCGCGTCTCTGCATGGCTGGCTTGCTACTGGGTACGTCGAATGTTCTTGTCCTCGATGAACCTGGTAACCATCTTGATGTAGAGACCGTAGAGGCTTTGGCAGAAGCTTTGGAACTCTATAAAGGAACCGTGATTTTCACCAGTCACGACAGGCACTTCATGCAGCGAGTTGCCACCAGTGTGATCGAGGTGCGCGATGGAAGTGTGAAAAATTATTTTGGCAATTATCAATCCTACCTGACGTCGGTGGAAAAAGAGATTGACGATGGTGAACGGGAACGTGCTGGTAAAGCGAAAGGGGCTCCTGGAGGACCGAATCACAAGGCCAGCGTCGGTGATTATCGGCAGGGCCAGCGCGACCAGCGACGAGCAGAAAAAGAACTTAAGAATCTCGAAAAGAAGATCGCCCGTTTGGATGCCGAAAAGGGGGCAATCAATAAAAAATTACTTTCTGAGACAGATCCGAAAGAAGCCTTGGAACTGCATCAGACGTTAACCGAAGTCACCGAATTATTGAACGACAGCGAGGAACGGTGGATGGAACTTAGCAGTGATGCATGAGTCTTCAGCCAGCAATTGATTGATTGATCCTGTCATGTTGGTTGGCGTTGAAAGGAATGTGCCCCAAGATAATATTTCGAACTTCTGGATTGGCAAGCAGCGTGGCACTTATGCACCCAGTTCGCGTTCAGGGCGCAGCACCGCCCGACTGATCTGTCCATGGAATTCAGCTCAATCATGGTTTCTCGCACTTCAGCTGTTGGTCAACCGCGTTTCATCGGGCAGTTGAAATTGATTGGTTTTGCATCGAATGCTGTTGGCAGTAGAGTGGTGTCAGGCAAGAATGAATGCCTGTGTACCTGCGACTTGATCCTATTTCGGTACTGTTCTCTTTCCACTAGTTGACGATGCCTGTACCGCCCCTCCGTATTGGTGATCTGGTCGTTGACCCGCCTATTTTACAGGCGCCGATGGCAGGTTTTACCAACGCCGCCTTCAGGGAGGTTGTGCGGCAATTTGGGGGCGTTGGTCTGCTGGCTACAGAAATGGTCAATGCCCGCGGTTTCGTTTGGATGGACGAGCATGTTGCAGAGCATCCTGATCGCTTGTGGGGGGTTGCTGAAGAGCCTCGGCCACTTGCGGTACAAATTTGGGATAATGATCCCGAGACCATGGCTAAGGTTGGCCGTCGCCTGACCGAGGAATATCAGGTCAGCGTGGTCGATATTAATTTTGGTTGCCCAGTGAGACAGGTGACCGAAAAAGCGCATAGCGGAAGTTATTTGCTTCGCGAACCTCAGCGGATGTTCCAAATCATTCATCGCTTGGTAGAAGCCTGCTCACCCACGCCGGTGACTGCAAAAATCCGGCTCGGATGTTCACGCGAATTGGTGAATTGCAATGAGGTTGCCAAGGTGGTGGAGGAGGCTGGGGCGGCAGCCTTGACTGTGCATGGCAGGACAGCAGATGACATGTTTCGCGGTAACGCAGATTGGGATCGGATCAGCGAAATTAAGCAGCATTTGCGAAACATTCCACTGATCGGCAATGGTGATCTTGATTCTGCCGAGAAGGTGGTGTCTGCATTCCAGAATTATAATGTCGATGGGGTGATGATCGCCCGAGCCTGTTTGGGAAGGCCTTGGTTATTTGCTCAGGCCGCCGCCGCGTTGCGAGGCGACGTCGTGCCTTCTGAACCAAGACTGGATGAACAGCGGGATGTGATGCTGAATCATTATCGTCTGGTGGTCGATCGATTTGGGGAAGAGAAGGGGACCATCCTGATGCGGAAGTACGCCTGCTGTTATGCACAGGGAAAACGCGGTGCCCGATTTTTTCGGACGCATGTGGCGAAGGTCTCCAACTCGGCAGAATTTTACAGCGTCGTCCGCGAATATTTCCCTGGTTCGGAATCAGCTGGTACGGTTGCGACGGAGTTTGCTTCCTGAGCAGATGTGTCCAAAGCGTGAGCATGACCCGCAGTTCGCCCCATGCTTTCCATCCCCGCGTTCAAGTCAGCAGACGCTGGACGTAAGCCTTGAAATCCCGCATATCGTCCGGAAGTTCGCCCGGTCCCACTATCAGGGGCCCCTTTTCAGGTTCGGTATGCAATCCGTGGCTCCCACGTACAAGTTGGGCATCAAGCGGGATGACATCCATCTTGTAACGTAACCCAATCTTTTTCTGCGCCAGTCGCGACATGGCCCGCACCTTGCTGGTCATGAACAGTTCGCAAGGGTCGTAGCCTGGCTTGCGATGAATGTCGACCGTTCGGGCAAAGTCGGGGGCCAGAGAATCATCGAGCCAGTAATAGTAGGTGAACCAGGCATCTGGTTCCGAAAGCACGATCAGTTCGCCACTGCGGGGATGGTCGAGTTCAAGTTCGACGGGGCGTGAAACGCGGGCAACCCCGGGAACTGATTGCAGTGCCTTCGCTACCTCATCGATCATGGCCGGATTTCGCACGTAGACGTGTGCAAGTTGATGATCGGCGACCGCGAATGCATCCGATTCACCGGGCATCATCATTTCGCCAAATGGACCGCGTCGGACCGTTAGCCAGCCCATCTCACGCAGGTAGCGATTCAAGTGAACGGGGCGATGTACGGGAACCAGTCCGTATTCCGAAACGACGACCACCTGTGCGTGGATGTCCTGAGCGGCATCGATGATTTTTCCAGCACACTGATCCAGTTCAGCAATGCGTTTCGGGTCGTGTTCAGGGAAACGTTGAAAGTCGTAGTCCAGATGGGGCAGGTAGGACAAAGTCAGCCTGGGGCGGTTCTCTCGCATCACGATGGCAGTCGCATCGGCAATCCAATCACTGCCCGGGAGTCCCGCATTCGGGCCCCAAAACGAAAAGAATGGAAATGGACCGAGCCGATCGACCAGATTGCATTGAGTGTGGTCGAGAATGTCGAACACTTTGGACCCGTCGCAACCGTAATGAGGCTTGGGAGTCGCGCTGAATTTCACGGGTGCCGACTGATTGAACCACCAGAACATTTTCGCGGTTTCAATTCCTTCATAGAATTTTTCACCCGACACTAGCGAGTTGGCTTGTTGCCAGAAGCGGATTTCCTGAGTGTCACGGTAGTACCATCCATTTCCCACAACTCCATGTTCGCGGGGCGGCAAACCGGTCAGCAAAGTGGCCTGAGATGTGCAAGTTACGGCAGGGAGCGGACTTCGCATGGACTGCGAATTGCCGACTGCTGAAATACACGGTGCATGTTTCAGCAATTCCGGCGTGAGCCCGACAGCATTGATGATGCAAATACGAGTCATTTTGGATCGATCAACAAGTGTCCACTATTCGTTTTGGGCAATGGAGTTGTTCTCGCCATCGTCCATCAATTCGCCTGACTTGTATTTCTGCCAATAGACATCGAGTCTTCGTTTGACGATTCCGCTGAGCAGAAATACCCCAAGCAGGTTGGGGAAACTCATCCCAAGAATCATCAAGTCACTGAATGCCAGAATGTTTCCAGCGGTCACAACCGAGCCTAAGACAGTGAAGCCAAGAAACAGCAACTTGTAGACGATCGACATGCGTGCCCCGAATAGTTGCACCCAACATCGTTCACCGTAGTACGACCAACTGATGCATGTTGAGTAGGCGAACAGCACAACTGCGACATACAGGATGTACTTGAACCAGTCATATCCGCCTGTCGTGAATGCAAACAGCGTGATTTTCGCGCCTTGATCGTTCGCGATCGCCTCGACCATATCGGGATGGTTGTAGGCACCGGTGACAATCACCACCAAAGCGGTGATGGTGCATACCACCACAGTATCGATGAACGGCTCCAGCAACGCGACGATTCCCTCGCTGACAGGTTCTTCTGTTTTTGCTGCTGAGTGTGCGATTGCCGCCGAACCGACGCCAGCTTCGTTACTGAACACGGCTCGTTTGACACCGATCACTAAAACACCGAGAAAACCGCCATACATGGCATTTGGCTTGAAAGCTTCGTTGCAGATCAGGACAATCGCATCCGGAATCTCCGAGGCATTGATTACCAGGATGTAAAGGGCCGCCAGCACGTAAGCACCGCACATGAACGGCACAATTTTACTGGCGACCGCGCCGATACTTCGCATGCCACCTACGATCACGATGCCGACCAGAATAGCCATCCCGATGCCGTAGATGATCGGGTAGTCTTCCAAGATGGGAACATCGCCACGAACGGCTTCGAGAGACTGCCCGATTTGAAACGCATTTCCGCCTCCGAAGCTGGCACCGATGCAAAGCAGCATGAACAGAACCGCCAGAATTTTTCCCAGCGGAGCCAAACCTATTTCTGCCAAGCCAGTCTGGAGGTAACGCATGGGACCGCCGAGCACATGCCCATCTGCGTCCTTGATGCGGTAAATTTGTCCTAAGGTGCACTCCGCGAATTTGGCAGACATCCCCAAGACTCCAATCGCGATAATCCAGAGGCAAGCACCTGGTCCACCAGTGCCAATTGCGATCGCAACACCGGCAATGTTGCCCAAGCCGACGGTTGCTGAGAGGGCCGCCGATAATGCTTGGAAGTGAGATACTTCTCCCGTTTCGCCCGGTTTGTCATACAAGCCGCGTGTCAAGTCGATCGCATGCTTGAATGCTCGGATGTTGATGAATCCCATCTTGAGGGTGAGAAACACTGCACCTGCCAGCAACCAAACAACCACGAATGGGATTTTCGTGCCTAACCATGACTCGGTTCCAAAGTCAAAAAACAAAACAGTTGCGAAGGGTTTTACGACGTAGTCGCCGAAAGCCTCATCGACCGTGGCTGCCCAACTCGCCTCGACTGCTTCAGTCACCGCTCCCAGATCATCAGTTCCTGTGTCAGCGAGATTCTCGCCTGCGATGTTTTCGGTGCTCTCAACTTCGGCACCAGCAGAGCCAACTTCATTGGCGATCGGTTCATCGCCGGCGGTCGGTGCATTGGTTTGCACGCCTGAGGTTGTGGTGGGTAGCCAAATGATGGCGAGCAGAAGAAGCGCGAAACGTGCGGTAGGCATGGTCCACTCTCAAGCGACGATGGAAGATGGAAAAATGTGGGAATGATCACCCACAGCGTCACAGGCTAAAGCCTTCAGCGTTGAAAATCGACACCACAGGTGGAGAAACCTTGGGCAGAAGCGGTGGAAAATTGTCTTCAAATGCGTGGATTTGTTCGCTGCGGTGTCTGAAAAACGTCCTATGAGGTGGACGGCAACCCTGAGTTTTCTTCCTGTTTATCAGGATAACTTCGGTGGGCTGTTAAATTGTGGCAGGTGGGGTGGGTAGGTCCGAACCGCCGGAAAAACCGGGTAGCCGGTATTTTTGGCACTGCAATCGATTTGGAGCTGTGATCCCACCGGGCGTCAAAATAACGTTAAAAACCGGCAAGTGGTGGAATAACCGATGCAAGAGAGGCTTGCAGGAGAAAAGTGGTCAGGGGCGGGCTCGAACCGCCGACACCGGCCTTTTCAGGGCCGTGCTCTACCAACTGAGCTACCTGACCTTGGTGCTGCCACGTTGCCACTTTAATCATGACAAAAACAAATCGGAAGCACCTTCGTCGATCAATTCGACGAGGGGCGATCGTAGGGTATGATGCGTAAGGTCGTCAATCGGTTCACCTAGTCCAGTTTGTGAGTTCAAATGCTCACCAGCAACAAATTTATCTCTTCTCAGTGGTTCAGGCAGGATTGTTATATGACAGTTCAAGGGAGCATCCGGTCAGCAGGGCATTTTGGCCTCGCGATGTCAATTTCACTTTTTGTTTTAGTGGCATCGGATCGGTCCGCGTACGGATACACGCCAACCGATCCGGTAGTAACCAAAATGGTCACGCGGGGTGTTGCCTACCTCGACAAGTTAACTGACAAGGATTTTGGCGGCGGAGATGCCTTCTCGACTAATTCGGGTGAGGCAATTCTTATTGGGTACGCGCACCATAAATGCCGTCACAATCCCGATAGTCCAGCAGTCAAGCGGGGCCTTAAATTCGCCAAGTCGGTCGTCAGTAGTTTGGCAAAAGGGGGTGCGAAAACTGCTCAGAAGCGAACATATGTGATTGCGATTTCTGTGTTGCTATTTGCGGAAGTGGATGCCAAAGCCTATCGCAGTGAATTGCAGACGTTACAGAAATTCTTGCTCGATTTTCAAAGCGGCAATGGTGCGTTTTGCTACCCGGGGGATGACCCTTCAAAGAAAGGTGACATCTCGATGAGCCAGTATGGCATGTTGGCCATTTGGACGCTTGATCGAAAAGGCATCCCGCTTGACTACAACCGCGTTACGGAGACCTTGCAATGGTTGCTGCGAGTACAGGATCCGGGTGGTGGATGGCCCTATCATGCTCTGGACCCCGGCCCAGGTCGGGGAAGAATGACCCAGAGCACTCGGGAAATGACTGATTCAATGGCGTTGGCTGGTGGCAGTAGTCTTCTGATTGGTGGTGATGCCCTCAGGCTATGGGGCAATACTGATGACGATGCTGACACTGGTATCCCAGGCTTACCCAAGGCGATCAAGATTTTTAAAGAAGACAAGAACGTGAAGCGTCGGAAACGCGGTTCTATGTCTGAGACGCCAATCAAACTCGCTGTCCAGATGATGCGTGGTTGGCGTCAGAAGAATCCCTACAAGAAAACCGGCATCGACTGGTATTACTATCGGATTTACACGTTGGAAAGATTTGAGAGTTTCATTGAAATCGCCAATGGTTCGTCCAAGAGCGCCAGTCCTGCGTGGTACAACCGGGGTGTAGATGAGTTAAGGCCAACTCAAGGGGCTGATGGCGGTTGGGCAGATCGTTCGCAAACACGGCCACCGGTCAGTACCGCTTTTGCATTGTTGTTCCTGATTCGCAGTACGCAAAAGTCCATCTTTTCCATGAGCGAGGGTCAGCTTCAGGGTGGCTACGGCTTGCCCAAGGACACCACTGATATTCGCGTTGACAATGGTCAGATCAAGGGGCGACCGGTCGCTGCTCAAGTCACTGATATGCTTGATATCCTCGAAAAAGATGGTGCTGGTGAAACTGAGGGCAAGTCGATACCGGATGATCTTGAACTGGACGAAGACCCGATTGTCCGCGCGACTCAGATGGATCGTCTGGAACGGTTGGTGCGGGGCAGCAGATCATGGCAGGCGAGACGGGTTGCCGCGAGGTTGCTTGGCAAGAGTGACGAACTCCGCGTTGTGCCTTCTTTGATCTTTGCTTTGAGCGACCCCGATGGCTCAGTGCGTCGCTATGCTCGCGATGGGCTGAGATTCATTAGTCGGCGTTTTGACGGGTTTGGGATGTCGAATGACCCAACCACAGCCGAGGTGGACAAGGTTCAACGGCAATGGCGGGATTGGTATCGCACCATGAACCCGAAATTTGTGTTCTTGGACTACGATCTGTAGGCCTCGACTTGGTTGCTATTCAACCGCATCGTAAAAGACTTCAAGCACATATTGGCAGGTTACCTGAATGACATCGGTCACTGATCAAAATCCAACCGAAATTTCAGCCGAGGAACGGGCTGAACAGCGGTCCTCTGAACGTGACAAACTTCGCACCAGTCGATTTGATTTGGTGACGTCGTTCCTGATGGCGTTGATACTGTTCATTGGCTCTCTCGTTGTGATGGGCATCATTATCTTCATCACCAGTCGGTGGGCATTTGCTCCTCTGGCGATCGAGCCAATCATCGAGAATCCAGCAGGTCGGGGTGAAAACCCCGAGGGATTTGAGAGGGACTTTGAACCGCCCGGGGCGGAAGAAGTCGAGGAACTGATGGAACCAACTCTTCAGGATACAATCGAGGCTGTCACTGATGCAGTCAGTACCGTCGCTGCCACGTTGGTCACAACGGATACCGACGCAACTGCCACCACATCCGGAACCGGAGCAGGAGATAGTCGTCCGCCCGGACCAGAAGGGGAAGGTGAGGACATCATCCCTCGATTCGAACGCTGGCAGCTCAACTTCACCGCCCGCGACATCGGTTTGTATGCGAGGCAACTTGATTTTTACAAAATTGAACTGGGAGCCATCGGTGGCTCAATCCAAGGCGTGGACGTTGCCAGCAACCTGGCCGGCAACCCGAAAACGTATCGTGTCGTGAAGACCGAGGATGAAAAACGACTTTACTTCATGTGGAATAGTCCGAGCCCACTGATGCAGTTCGACCGGCAATTGTTGGGAAAAGCCAGGATTCCGCTTCCCAATCGCCAAATGCTGAAGTTCATTCCGACGCAGTTGGAAAACCAGTTAGCTCAGATCGAAAAAACCTATTGGGAGTCGAAGGGCTACACCTCAGTGACCCAAATTGCAAAGACGGTATTCGAAAGCAAGGCGGCCGGCGGTGGGTACCAGTTTGAGGTTATCAGTCAGCGTTACCGAAAGCCGAAAAGGTAGAGCATGATTGACTCCGTATCTCAAACACTCCGGATTGGCAGGTCGCTGCGCGAAACATGCCCGTCGGGGCAGTTTTTTAATTTGCGAATAACGGCAGATCACCACTCACCTCCGGCACTTCAAACGATTTCGGCGGTGCAGCAAACGGTGCGAAATCCCGCATGTCCAACCCCCATGAAGACGACCAATCCATTGCTGTTTGGCAAGGATTCATCGATTCAGCCTCCCGTGTCCTCCCTTGGAGGGCGTGATTTGTTCAAAATTGTGCCGCGAGGCCAATCGAAACAACTCGGAAAAACGCAACTCGAATATGCTGTTAGCAGCAATCCGCGGACAGCAGTTTGCTGCAAGGCCCGGTTTGCTGGGACTGCGAGGTGCTTGTCGCTGTTTCGATGTCACTAGAACCAACGGGAGGCAGATCATGCCTCAAGATTTTGTATATTGCCTACAGGGCACCTTTCGGATGGCCCTCTCACTTGTCAAACGAACTAAATTTCTAGCTACGAAGTAAGGATCTGATCGCGATGCTACTTGCTGCCATGTCCCTTTTTGTCATTATCTCCAACGCCACCTACGGTGCCCTCGCCGGTGTCGCGATCTGGGGTCTGTACTGTATTGTGATCGTCTGGTCACGCGTCAACCAAAAACGTTTTAAATCGGAGGAAGAACAGGATTTCTTCATGGACGATGTCGAGCAAATGATGAGCGGCGGAGACTTTGAGGGGATCGCCGAATATTGCGACGGAGACAAACGTGCCGTTTCTCAAATTGTTGGGATGGCAGTCGAGCATCGTGAGATGGGTTACAAGAAGGCTCGTACCTTCGTGATGGATCGTTTCCAGCGTGATGTGATGAGCGACGTTGAGTATCGACTCAGTTGGGTCAGCACTGTGATCAAGAGTGCTCCCATGATCGGACTGTTCGGTACTGTTTTCGGAATGATGGGGGCGTTTGAAACACTCGCTACTTCTGAATCCGTCGAGCCATCTGCCTTGGCTGCGGACATTAACATTGCTCTTCGAACCACTGCCTGTGGTTTGGCGATTGCAATCCCGCTAATGATTCTGGTTGCCAACGTGAATATCCGAATTGCGAAAATGGAAGATCTGGTGGGTGCCGGGCTGGTTCGTTTCATGGCGGTTTACCGGGAATCGCTGAACAAGTATTCCTCAACGCGTGGGGGATCTGCTGCGTCGACGGTTAACCCCGCGACTTCGCAGTCGCGGGTTGAGTGAATTGACACTGCGACTAATGCAACGATGAGTTTCCGGTCAGGCTGTGTCTGGCGCATGAAGTGCCGGATTGAGAACTTGCGATCCCCGAAGTTGACTGAAAGATGAGTAACGATACAGATTCGATGATTGAAGAAGACGAGGATGACTTTGCACTTCCTCGAAAGAAACGCGAAGACGACGAGATGGACATCACTCCGATGATCGACATCACGTTTCTGTTGTTGATCTTCTTCATCGTCTGCTCAACGATGGACCCGACGAAAATCGGGACTATTCCGGAGGCCGATAACGGTCTGGCCATCGCAGCCAAAAATTCCGCTGTCATCTTCATCAACCCTGGAACGGGTGATGATGTCATTTTGTCGCGAATGGATGGGACTAACTTCACTGCAGATGAAGATCTTCAAGCGACGGAAATCATTGAATACATTACAGCCGAACTCGAGAAGTCGATGGGCGAGAGTAAGCAGCATGTGATGTTGTTTGGTGATGCAGATGTGAAGGTGGGACAGGTCACACGGATTCAAAAGATCATCGGTGACGCTTTCGAAGATTTGAATTCGACCTACATTGCTGTAAAAGAACAATGATGTAGGAACAGTCGTTGGTCATGAGACCAACAGCGAGGGAATGGCGTGTGTTGCGTTATTCCAGTTTAGCGCAGGTAGGTTGTGCCGAACAAAAACGGACAATAGTCCCTGATCTTTCAGTTGAGAAAGTGGGGCGAGAACGTGTTGGATACGGAACAGGAATCTCATGTCGATCGAAGTGAGTTGCTTGGAGTGTGGCGCGAGTCATCACGTCAATGATCGGTTGGCGGGTCGTCGTATACGTTGCCCCAATTGTGACTCGGCTGTTCACGTGCCAGAAAATCCGATTGGCAGCGAAGGTGAAGACGGTGCGTTAACAGCTGATAGTGCAGATCAAGCGAGCGTGGAGGTTGTTCCGCCGGTTTTGGAAGCTGAACCGATTGTTGTTGGCTCCGTAGAAACTGGCAGAAACTCTACGCCGGTCGGTGTGCGGACCGCCGCAACGACAGGCAATGCGCCAAGTCAGGATTTTGACGATGAGGATTTTGACGATGAGGTATTGATCCGAAAGAAGCGGGTTGAAGAGGAAATAGACATGACACCCATGGTGGACGTGACTTTCCTGCTGCTGATCTTCTTCATGGTCACGGCTGCCTTCAGTTTGCAAAAGTCGATTGAGATGCCCCGTCAACAGACAGATGCGCCGAGTACTTCGGTGGTGGAGGATGAAGATGACGAGTTGGAGTCGGTTGAGCTCGAAGTAGACGAGTTCGGCGGTTTTCTTGTCATCGCCCAGGACTGGGAGCGTGAGACTCCTGGAAAACAGAATTTGATCATCGCTTTGAAGGAATCGCTGAATGCCAGCAATGACGGAATGCGGCTAGTGGTAAAGGTCCATGAGATGGCCAAGTTGCACGCACTGGTCGATGCCATGGATGCCGGTACGATTGCGGGATTTAAGGAACTGGAAGTCACGCAAGTCGAAGAATTTAATTGATGACCAACGGAACAATATTTTTTAAGAACCTGACCCGTGGCTAGTTTTGGCCGCCATGTCAGGACTGACCCATTGACTGAACTCTTTTCACTGTAGAAATCGACAAGAAACATGCTTGCAAACGAATTGATCGACCGCTTGGAGCGACTGGGATTACTTGACCAGGAGATCATCGAAGCTCTGCGCGAACAACTGGAACAAAGTGGCACCCGTATCACACCTGAAGCGGTAGCGAAGCTGTTGGTCGACAATGGTCAGTTGACGCATTTTCAAGCGACCAAGCTGATTGGCGAATTACGCAGCGGGGAATATGACGAGACGCCGGCTGCCGAATCCGAAGATTCCGATCTGACAGCTGGATTTGAGGAGGGGGGTGAGATCGTGGTGGAAGAGGCCGCGCCGGTGGAGGAAATGGAGTCAGCGGAAGTCTTTGCAGCATCAGGGTTCGAAGCAGATCCTGTTGTAGTGGAAGCGGTGCCCGTCGAGGTTGAGGCGGTGGTTGCTGATATGATGGACGATACGCCGAAAGAGAGGCCCCAATCTGCCAGGAAAAAACCAGAGCAGCCAAAAACTGTTTGGGACTCTTTCAAAATCTACGGTTACATCGCGATTATCATGCTGTTGATCCTGACAGGGGTTGGGATCTGGTTGATTCTTTCACGCGAAAATGCGGATGAATTTATCGCACAAGCCGATGAACATTACGACAATCAGAGGTACAGCAAGTCACAGGACATGTACGTGAGGTTCTTGGATCTGTTTGGTGACGAGCACCAATACTCGTCCAAGTCGCGGACCCGCGTCACGATGACTGAGTTGTACAAGGCAGCGGAATTCAAGCAGCAGCCTGGGAAAGCCGTCGATTTGGCGAAGGAAAAGCTGCCTCTGATTGCTGAAGAGGAGTACGTGTACGACGAACGCGGCAATTTGGCCGCGCTGCTGGTGAGCATCGCCAGCAATGTGGCATCTGCGGCCGGACGAGCAAAAGAGACACCGAAGAAACAGGAGTTGCTCGCGAAGCTCGACGAGCAACGTTTGTTGATGGAAAATCCGATCTACATGCCATCCTCGGAGAGAACCTCGCTGGAGTCCGACATAATGGCGGTCGAAGAAGACCGTGCACGGGTCGAACGCGATATCAACCGTAATATCAGCCTCGATATAGCGGAGGCGTCGATGAATGACTCTTTGGCTGGGGACAATACCAAAGAGGCATATGATACGCGAACAGTACTACTACGGAATTTCCCGGATCTGCGTGATAACGAACGGCTCGTCAAGCTGATCCTTGAGGCCAGTGGTATCCAGCAGCGTCTGGTTGAGCCGTCCCCGAATTTACCGGAAACCGTTAATGCTCCCCCGGAGGGCGATGCCCTTGAATCTATTCTGCTGACCACTTTGGTGGGAGGTGTCGCGCCAGAACTTCGTGGAGTCACCTTGTATTTTCGCGCTGGTGGTTCGATTCTCGCTTTCGATGGTGAAAATGGAAAGTTGCGGTGGCGCAAGTTCGTGGGTTACTCCAAAGATCTTCCACCACTGCGTTTAGAGGAGGGTGTTCTGCTCAGTGAGTCGGCATCGCTGGAGGTGTTTCGGTGCAGTGAAACTGATGGAAAAGTGATCTGGCGGGCACAGATCGATGAACCATTCGGACAACCAGTAAGCAGCGGAAATGAGATCTATGTTTCCACTGAGTCGGGACGTCTAATCTGTTTGGATGTGGAAACCGGTGACAGTAAGTGGGTTGCACAGATCCCCCAATCACTTGAGGTGGGACCAGGAATCGATGATCGTGCCAATCGTGCTTATGTCGCAGGAAACCACAGCAATCTTTATCTGGTGAATACTCGAGACGGGTCCTGTTTGGAAAGTCATTATGTGGGCCATGAACCGGGAACGATCAGTGTCGCGCCCATTCCGTTGCTTGGGCATGTCTTTGTTATCGTGAATCAGGGAAGCGAATATGCCAATATGAGAGTCCTGCGTGTTGATGAGACTGGTGGGGATCTCAAGCAAACACAGAGTTTCCGATTGACTGGAAATATCAGGGTTCCACCGATTATTCAGGGTCGCAGACTGATCGTGTTGACTGACCGCGGTGAGGTTGTTGTTTATGATATTGAACCGACCGCAGAGAGAGATCAGGTCACTGAGGCGGCCAAACTGCCGGCTTTCTACGAGCAACCGACTTCGACTGAAATGGCAGTTGGACGCAGCCAGATGTGGATTACCGGTACAAGAATTGGCCGTTACGAGTTGCAGATCAATACGGGCCGTGTGATTCGGGATTGGAGCAAGCACGAACTGGACACGTTTATAGGAAAGCCTTACTCGGCCGATGATGCGCTGGTTTACGCCAGGGTTCTAAGGGGCACTTCTGCCATCCGAGTCACTGCGGCAGACCCGAAGACTGGCGATGAAATTTGGCGGACCGACGTGGGCGTTCCTGTTGCAATGTTGAGTATGCCGCCAGGAAGTAACGCCCTGCAGAGCGTTACAACTCAGGCCGCGTTATTTTCCATTGATGAGGAAGCACAAAATTCAGGGTCGACGACTAGGCCGATCGAAAATCCCGGTGAGAAATCGGCAGCAATCCGGTTCGAAAACCCGATTGCGATCGACGACACTCGAAGCCTGATGTTGAATCAGGTGGATCATCAGTCCATCATCGTTTACGAGCCACAACGGGAAAACGGAAAGTTGCGACAGCTGACATTGAGTTTTTCAGCTGGCAGGCCCAAGAATGGTGGAGTAGTTTCCGGAGGTGGCCTGTTCCTGCCGCTCAGTAATGGTAGAGCAGTCTTGGTGGACTGGCGTACCGGGGTCAGCATCGGCACGCCTTTTCAGCCAGCAAGTGATCCAGCCAAAGAAGTTGTTTGGACGAATACAATCACGCTAACGGACGACCCCGATCAGGTGATCTTGGCCGACAGTCGCAAGAAGATGTACAGACTTCGTGTCGGGGAACAAATCCGCGAACTCGCCTCAACTGATTTGGAGTTTGATCTGCTAGGGACGATCGCAGGGTTGGAGGGCACTGTCATTGGTACCACGGCTGGCCCGGCCGCGGATTTCGTCGTTGGTTTTGAAATGATCAGCTTGAAACCAAAGTTCAAGACACTTCTTGATGGACGAGTCGTGTGGGGCCCCATCTCCGTGGGCGATCTTTGCCTGTATCAGACAGATGATTCGAAATTGCGGGGTATCGACGCCGATGGGAAAGAGCTGTTTCAAGTGGAGCTTCCGGCAGGACCTCCGATTGGAAAACCAATCATGCATGAAGGCCAGGTAGTCCTTGCAGGCAAGTCTGGTTGGATCGTTGCCATTGACGCTGGTTCAGGAACCGTCTTGGGTCAGGCTGATTTGGGCCAACCGATTTCCGCGACGCCCCTGCTGATTGACAACATACTGATGGTGCCCGGCAGCGAGGGCGTTGTTTACAGGATTCCAGTCCCAAGCAATTGATAGATTCCATTCTTCTCAATTCATGTAGTCTGATTTTCTCATGAGAACCCAATCCACAATGCCGCTTTGTCTGTTTGCCATTTGGTTGACAGCATGGCCCTGCGCTTTGCCGGTCAACGGGCAGTTGGCCAATTATGCGCAACAGGGCAAGCCAGAAGATCCAGGACTGGAGTTGCTTCAGGAAGACTCTCACGATCTGTTGTATTTAACACAGAAAGCAGGTGGTGGTTGGGCCAAAGTCCGGTTGTTAGAGTTGCCAGGGCGTGCCATGCCAACCGACCGAAGCGGGTCGTTTAAATTGAATGTTGTGGGGATCGAGGGCAAAGATTTCACTGCCAGATGGTCGGATATCGAGAGTATCGATTTTTGGGAGAAGAGGCTTGAGCGTGAGACCAAGGAGCGGATTGCGCGGGGTGATTTTAAAGGTGCTTACCCCTTCCTGTCTGTTCTGATTCGGGATTACCCAAATCGTTCGGGCCTGCGTGATCTCAGGAGTGAATTCCTCTGGAACGATGCCATCGCACGTGCCAAGCGGAAGGAGTTAGCACCGACCTTGGCGATGCTTGAGGAGTTGCGACGCTATGCGCCGGAGTACAAGAGATCGGCTGTCTTGGCTGCAATTGACAATACGACTGATCAGTTGTTGCAACAGCTGATGGATGGTCGTGAGCTTGATCTGGCTCAGAAGATGCTGGCGCGTTTGCAAAAAGATTATGTGAACGAAAATCTTGCGTCGATCGCTAAATGGAATCAGGAGTTCCTGAGAATGGCGACCGTCAAACAGGATCAAGCGAAGACGGCACTTGCTGCCAAAAACTACCGCACAGCACGCAAACTTTCGCGGGAAAGCGTGTATCTGAAACCGGACATCCCGGGTGGCAGGGAACTGATCAGGCAGATTGATACGATTTACCCACTGATCAATGTCGGAGTGCTTCAAACTGCGACGGTGCTCGACCCGACGCGGTTGGATAATTGGGGCGCTCGGCGTTCTGGACGGTTGTTGTACCGAACTCTGTTCGAAATGGAGGGTGCGGGGCCTGAGGGCGGTGAGTATGACTTCATCTTTGGTAAAGTCGAAATGAGCCCCGATCGAATGCATTTTGACTTATTGCTAGAGACTGAGACTTTGAAGCCACCGTTGGACAAGGTCAGCGGCCATTTTCTAGCTGACATCATGGCCGATAGAGCGCAGCCGAATTCGCAGGACTATTTTTCGCCGTGGGCAGCAGCTGTGGACTCGATTGGTTTGTCAGGACCCAAACAAGTCACGTTCAATTTACGGCGACCGAATGTGTTGCCAACCTGCTTGTTGCAAATTCCGGTGGATGGTAGCTGGTTTGGGGACAAGCCACTTTCTCCCACGGGCGATTACCTGCGTCAGGAGGCCACCGATAATGAAGTGCGTTATGTGCTGTCCGGGAAACCGAAGACTGAAACACAACCTCGCGAAATTGTTGAGGTTCGATGCAGATCGGCTGCTGATGCGGTGAATCAGTTGCTTCAGGGTGAAGTTGATGTCCTGGATCAACTGTTTCCCGCTGACGCTGTGCGACTACAACGCAGCAAGACGATCAAAGTCGCGAATTATCCCTTGCCTACGGTGCACATGTTGGTTCCCTGCTCGGACCATCCGTTCCTTGCTGAACGAACCTTCCGACGCGCGCTTTTGTACGGAATCAATCGAGAAGACATTCTCAGAGGGGAACTGCTGGAAGGTCTCGAATTTGAAGGTTGCCGCGTGCTTTCAGGCCCATTCCCAGCCGGGATCGAGCTGAATGATCCGCTGGGATATGCCTACAACCACAAGCTAGACCCACGGCCTTACGAACCTCCTCTGGCTAAGCTCCTGTTGGCCATGAATGCCAATCAGATGAAGTCGATTGCTCAACGAAAAAAATATGAGATGCCAAAATTGACGCCGATTCGTTTGGCTTTTCCGCCGGACAATCTGTCACGTGTTGCCTGTGAGGCGATCAGCACTCAATGGAAGCTGCTGGGGTTGGAAATTGAGTTGGTTGAGCTTCCTGTTGGCCGGACTTTTCCAGAGCCCAACGAAAATATTGCCGATATCGTATACGTGTCCGCTGCCGTCTGGGAACCGATCATCGATGCGCGGCGTGTGTTGGGTCCGGAAGGTTTGGCAGGCAGCCAGGATCAGCTTGTTGGACTCGGGTTGCGGCAGCTTGAACAAGCCAAGAATTGGCGAGAGGTGCGGGATCGTTTGCTCGACCTGCACTCCATTGCTCATCACGAGCTTCCGGTCTTGCCTCTTTGGCAAATGGTGGAGTCGTACGCCTACCGTCGAGAATTGGTTGGCATGGGCTCCGATATCGTTTCGCTCTATCAGAACGCGGGAAATTGGCGATTGGGACAATGATGCGCTGGAATTTATTGATAATCGTTTTTTCGATCACCGTCTGGAATAACAGTGGGTGGTCGATGCAGGTGGCAACACCTGCTGAAGCTGAGTCTGCTGCAACTGTTTCCACGGCAGCGTCACAGTCCACGGACGCTGTCGGGGTGGCTTCCGAATCAGCCACAGCACAATCGTCGGGCGAAACAGCTTCTGAAAGCAATGACCCTGCAGGGGAAACCGAAACGCGCAGTGTCACGCCGATCTCGCAGGCAGTGGATGATGATTTCGAGACGATAGGAGTTGAATTGCCGTGGGATTATTCGCCCTACAGGGTTCTGATTTGGTTGGTCTCCGATAATCCGGATGTAACAGTTTCTTCGATCGAACAGCCGCTCCGGAAGTTTCTTGATCGTGATTATGCAGCGATCTGGCGAGTCAGGATCGCGGAGGCGCCTCGGGCAGTTGCGACAGCTGCGCAGCGCAACATGGGCGGTATGGACTACGACGTGATCACGGCAGCTGATCCTGTGCTGGCGGTCAAACGGGATCACAAAGATGCCGTCCGCCTTCGTGTCCCAAAGAATGTCGCTCAATATGTAACCAAGGTTTATGGAACCGCTGGCCGCATTGAAGAGGTGAAAAAGCGTGCTGCAGAAAAGGGCGATAAGACTGTTTCTGGTGTCGAAAAACTCTTCGAGGTGGTGGAAGGAGATGCCATGGCAGTTCGTGATCTCTGGGCTGATGAGAAAACAGAAGCCGTTTTGGTGTCACGGGGTATTGCCAGCATGCTGGATAATCCAGAGGCCAAATTGATCCTGCCGGACTTAACGAATCTTGTCAGCAGATCTGTCGAAAAATACGACAAAATTTTTATCGTGCGGGTGCAGGCAGACCAAGTACCAGCACGGATCGAGGTTGTCGAGATGGATACCTTGATGCGGCATTTTGGTCCCGTTGCAAAAATGCAGGCCGCGGATCGATGGGCGTTGCCAGAAGCCATCGGTCGGACGCTCACACTGGCATTCGCTCCAGTAGTACGGATCGACAATGCCGGTCAGAAGAAAATAACAGGGTTGCTTCGGGCCGGAGGCTTGATTGTCGACAAGGATTCACCAGCGGGTCTGAAAGTTGGTGATGTGCTCGAACCCATGACCAGAAAGAATGATCGCAATGGCAAGCCGATCATCATTGGACCTATCGATTGGGCCTTTCTTAATGTGACGCACTTTGAAGGGCGAAATGTAAAGATGTTCTTCTACGCAGGACGCGTGGGTGGCTTGCAGGGCAGGAGGAACAAACGCACCTTCCGGACAGCTTTGCGTGTCCGACCCTTCTATGAAGCCTCTACTTTGCGGTTGCATTTAAAGCGGGACCCGAGCACTCCCATGATCGGATACGAACTCTATGAGAAGGAGTTGGAGTCCACGGCGATGACATTCATAGGTCGGACTGACTGGGACGGTCGTTTGAGAATCACACCCACGGAAGATCTTTTCCGGTTGTTGTATGTGAAAAACGGTGGTGCGGTTCTGGCTCGATTACCGATTGTTCCAGGCCTGCATGAGCATGATGTCGCTGATCTGTCCGGGGATGATACGCGGTTGCAGGCCGAGGCTTACATCCGAGGCGTCCAGAATTCCATTATCGATTTGGTTGCCGTCCGCGAGTTGTTCAGAGCCCGGATTCACTTGCGGATTGAACGAGACGAGATAGAGAAGGCTGAAGCTCTGATGGTCGCGTTAAAGGAGCGACCGAGCAATGAGCAACTTGCCAACGAAATGGGGAAAAAGCAGACAGACTTCATCAGGCTCCCTGACCTCGCCCGCAGCCCGAATCAGAGAGCCAAGGTGGACGAGATGTTCCGGACGACCCGTGAATTGTTGACATCTCACATCAACGACAAGCTGGTTCGGGATCTCGCAGCAGACATAGATGCTGCCAAGAAGTCCAATAAAAAAGATTGAGCACGCTTAACTTGCGGGTTTCGTGGTATTCACGCGTTGCGTGATTTCGCCATTTCAGGCTAGCAGCGTCGTTTCGCTGTCCACGTTCTATTCGCCCGCCCATCAACACAACTCATCGTGTTGAGTTGGACGCCTCACTTTCGCCACGTTGGTTTCTTGCGCCGCGCATGCGGGTGGTGAGTCACGATTCGAAATGTCGCATCGCGTCCCGAGAGTTTTCCACCGGTGGGCCGACTGGTCGGTCTGACGACTTTCGCACGCAAACGATCCTGTGTTTCCCGATGCTCATCGTCCAGTTCAAACTCGACCCACAATTCGACTTCCGGATTGATTTTTCTTGTGATTCCATTTTTGGTGACACGTCCATCCCAGTCCACGGAATGAAAGAACACGTCATCGGTGAAGTCCTCGGCTTGGATGAATCCATAAGTCCCCTCCTTCTCGATGAACATGATCTTTCCCAATCGTCGCCGCTGAATGCGGAATTTCTTTTTGATGCCATCTTCTTGTTCGGAATCATCCACGGTGTGGCTCTTGGAGGTGTGTTTGGTGTAATTCAGCTGGCTGGTCGTAACGGTGGCTGATTGGTCGTGGCAGGGCGATTGATCTTGCCACAGCCTCGCTGAAGTCAAAGGCGACTTCAGTTTAGCTCCCCGACGGCATTTGCATCAGGGAGACCAATCCACTTGGCCAGCGAGGTTGAAGTGGCGCGACGGATGATTCCAGGCCACATCTCTCTTGCCGGTGAAAAGACATCGTCGACGCTGGCAGGAACCGGATGCCAGATGCCACCCTCGATTTCGGCTTCCAATTCTTCCGCATTCCAACCCAAATGGCCCACAATCAGTCGACAGGGTTCATTTTGACTACGAATCAGTTCGAGCAGATGGTCTTTTTGTGCCGCTACGTAGATTCCATCGCCAGTTTCTGCTTCTGCGTAGTAGCTGGCCTGATGGAGTGCGACAATTGGCCCCGAAAGCGGGCCTCCGAAATGGAGAGACCGCGTCGGCGGAGACCGGCCCTGACTAGAATTGGGGCTGGCGGACTCGCTGCCGTGGGTTGTCATTCCTTCCGGCATTTCCCCTGCGGAGCATCGATTTGATGGACTGCGAAGGATTGAGAGATCGGTTTCACCTAGAATGGTTCTCAGAGCCTCGGAATTGGGTTCGATGGGGCGGTTAAGTATGACGCCAATCACGCGGGTCTCATCCTCGTGGACCACAAGGCAAACGCTATTAGCGTACATCGGATCCGTGACGGTGGTGGAAGCTACCAATAGCTGTCCTGTTAACGACTTCCTCATGATGAACTCCGGGATTCAACGATACTGTCAGGTTGGCAGGAAGGGTGCCATGTTTCTAAACTAGGCAAGCGGCGGGCCAAACTGGGGTTAAGTTGCACTGCGGGGTCCCGAAAATTCTCTCACTATCCTCTCTGCACTTTGGAATAAGAGCATGTCCATCCACGAAATGCGCAAGACCTATTCGATGGCTGGCCTCTCAAAAAAGGACGTTGCTCCAGACCCAATGGTTCAGTTTCAGCGTTGGTTTGAAGAAGCGATGCAGCCAGATTTGCCCGCTTGGGTCGAGGTCAATGCGATGACCTTGTCGACTGCTGACGCAGAAGGAATGGTCACGTCCAGGGTAGTCCTCTTGAAAGGAATCGAAGGCGGGCGACTCTGTTTCTATACGAATTATGATTCAAAGAAGGGGCAGCAAATGGCGTTGAACCCGCAGGTATCCCTGTGCTTTCTGTGGGGTCACCTGCAACGACAGGTACGGATTGAGGGAACGGTTACCAAGTCGGATCGGGGGCAGTCGTCCAACTATTTCCGCAGTCGTCCACGAGACAGTCAATTGGGAGCTCACGTGAGCCAACAGTCATCGGTGATTAATTCATGCGGTTCGCTTCAGGATGAGTTCACAGCGTTGGCATCGCGATACGAGGGGCAGGAAATACCCTGCCCGGATCACTGGGGTGGATACGATGTGCAGCCCAACCGTTTTGAGTTTTGGCAGGGGAGGCCGGGGAGGCTTCACGACCGAATCTGTTATCGAAACACCGGTGATCAGTGGCAGGTAGTGCGTTTGTCACCTTAGTCAATGTGAATGTCCTTTTCGGATGCCGTAGCGTTTTGTCGGTTTGGCTATCGAGTTTTCCCAAGAGGTAACGTTGCGATACTACGGAAATTAATAACTTGAACGACTCGTGTAACATGGGCTTTAGAGCATATCCATCGGGTCGATATCGATGACATATTGGACATCGTCTTTTTCAGCAATCGTGAAGGTTTCAATTGCCTTTCGGATTGTGGCTCCGAGATGTGCGGCGTTGACTGACTGCAGCAGGATATGAAACCTGTACTTGCCTCGCAATTTGGAAATAGGGGGTGGCGCTGGGCCAAGTACTCGCACTTCGTATCCTAGTTGGTTTCGGGCAGCATCCAGTCGGGCCAGAAAGGAGTCGGCCACCGCTTCTGTGACATCTTCTACCGAACCGCGAATGATGATTCTGGCCACGCTACCCAATGGGGGATAGTTGAATCGGCGTCTCACAACCATTTCATCTTTAGCGAATTGGTTGTAATCATGACGCGAGGCAGCTTGAATCGCGGGATGCTCTGGCGAATATGTCTGCACAATGACGCGGCCGCTGCGTTCTCCACGTCCTGTGCGGCCGGCAACCTGGGTCACCAATTGAAACGTTCGCTCAGCGGCGCGGAAATCAGGGAAGTGCAAGGCACTATCTGCATTAATGACGCCGACCAGAAGTACATTTGGAAAGTCCAGTCCCTTGGCGATCATCTGTGTCCCCAGCAGGATGTCCAGATCACCACTGCGAAACATGGACAAAACCCTCTGGTGGCTTCCTGCCCGCCGCATGGTATCGCTATCCATGCGGGCGACACGTGCTTTGGGAAACTTGGCTTTGATTTCTGCTTCAAGGCGTTGGGTACCAAGTCCACTATATCGAATGCCATCGAATTGGCAGGCTGGGCAGGCTGGTGGTGTCGCGATGGTAAAGTCGCAGTAGTGGCAGATCGCTTTACTGCCGTCCCGATGGTGTGTTAGCGGCATGTCGCAATCTGGACAGGCAACGACTTCTCCACACGCGGGGCATTGAATCGTGGTCGCGAAGCCACGTCGGTTAAGAAGCAAAATGATCTGACCTTGATCTTCCAGCGTTGCCTGAACCGCAGAGTACAGCGGCCGGCTAATCGCACCGGACGACCGATCATCCCGCACCCGCAGGTCGACCAATTGGACATCCGGCATGGGAAGATTGTTGACACGCGATGGCAGCGGGACCATTTCGGCGTGACCTGTCTGAGTGGCATGCCACGATTCAAGTGAAGGAGTCGCAGATCCCAGAACAAGCGGTACACCCAGTGACATGGCTCGGGCATGAGCGACTTTTCTGGCGTGGTATCTTGGTTGGGTATCCTGTTTGAACGACGAGTCATGCTCTTCGTCCAGAATGATCAAGCCAAGACGCGGCAAAGGCGCAAACACCGCGCTACGTGGTCCGATTACGACCTGGACTTCGCCGCTGCGGATCCGTTGCCACTGAAAATGACGTTCTGCAGGTGTCATCTGACTGTGTAGGACCGCTACCGATTGAAAACGACGTTCAAAGCGCCCACGGGTCTGTGGTGTCAGGCTGATTTCTGGAACCAGCACGATCGCGCCGCGGCCAAACCTGACAATGTGCTCAATAGCACGAATGTAGACTTCTGTTTTTCCACTGCCAGTGACACCGTGTAACACCAGTGTCTTGCCTTCACCAGTGTCGACTGCACTAGTGATGCGTTTCAGGGCGAAAGACTGGTCCTCGGTCAGGGTCAGTGCTCGCTCTATTTCTCCATCACTGACCTGCCAGCGGGTTGAGTTCCCCGATGTCATTTCACGTCGGGTTTCGGTTTCCAGTAATCCTTTTTTCTTCAGTCTTCGGATTGGATCCTGGGTACACGCTGCTTTCACCATCAATTCGGCTGCCGTCATGGGACGGGCTGTTTTCATCAAATGCCGAATGACGGCCTGTTGTTTTTTGGAAAGTTTGTTGATCGTAGCATCGTCCAGAGATTCCGAACGAGGTTTGAAATAAGTTTTCTCGCGGGTGCCCGCGTTGCTGCGAACACTCGACGGGATCAACGTATCAAATACCTGCCCTGCGGGAGCCAGATAATAGTGACTCATCCACAACACGAGTCTCACCAGAGAAGGATCGCAGAGTGGTATTTTGTCGACCAATTCGGCGATGTCCCGCAGTGATCGTTGAGAACTGGACGCGAGATCGATCTGCGTACACCAGCCCGTGATCGGCTTTCTGCGGTTTCCCAAAGGGACCTTTACTCGCATCCCGATTTGAAGCGTTTCACGCAGGGCGTCAGGGATTCGGTAGTCGTAGGGGCCATAAGGGGCCTCGCTGAACACGACCGTTGCCGCAGCGACCGAGGTTTCAGCCTCCAATTCCCACGGTGGAAGGTCGGTCTCGAAGAGTTCGACTTGATGAGACTTGCCTGAACGTGTTTCAGAGTGTTGTGGTTGACGACCTTGGCCCACGGTTCCATTACCCGGTTCCGCGTCGGGCGGTTCATTTGGGCTGGTCATGGAATCGGAAAGAATGGAGGAAGACTGATTGGTAAGAACAGAGTTATCCGTCAACATAGTAAATGTTCCAACCCGATGAGTAATTACAGCAAGGTCGAGGTGCGCAATTCATGGTGTTTGGCAGAAAACATGGCTTGTTTTAGCTGCCGGACCTGAAATGAACGGTGACCGTCCGGTTGGACAAGTTCGGTCACAGACCCTGCAATTGGTGCGAATTCCCGACAGAAAGATGGAAGTCTCAATGCGAATAGGAATTTTGGGGGGATCTTTTGATCCTCCACATATAGGGCATCTGTGGATTGCCGAAGCGGTTCGTGAATGTCTGAATCTGGACGAAATTCGTTGGATTCCTGCCGCTATTTCGCCGTTGAAGCCCGACGGTCCGACGGCCTCAAATCAGCAGAGGCTCCAGATGCTTCGACTAGCTGTTTTCGGCTGTGAAGGCTATCGCGTTGATGATTGCGAACTTCGTCGAGGCGGTGTCAGCTACACCGTGGATACGCTTCAGCAGTTAAAGATCGAGTTTCCCGATGCTCAGTTGCATTTGATCATGGGAAGCGATTCTCTTGCCTCGATTCGGAAATGGCACAATCCCAAGCGATTGCTGGAATTGGCCACTTTGGCAGTGCTGCAACGTGGTGCGGATGATGCCATTGACTTCGATGTTTTGTCGGGCCTGGCGAGTGATGAACAGATTGCAAAGATTCGTGCATGCCAGGTGCCGATGCCCTTGATCGACGTTTCCAGTCGGCGACTTCGGAAACGTGTTGGGGAGGGGCTTAGTATTCGCTTCCGAACACCCAGATCGGTAGAGGCTTACATCAGAGCGGAGAAACTTTATCTGCCATCACCAAAAGAACAGGGCAATTGACGGCTTGATCAAGGAACTTGCTTGAGTCCGTTGACAAGGCGGAGCGTGTCGTCAATCAGGATGTGAACACGTTCCTGAATGCTCTCATCCGCCAACTGTTCTCCCTCAAAGGACTCCCCGGTTGCATAAATAAAACGGGGGACGATGAGGCAACGGAAATCAAGCATCAAACTGTTGGCAAGGCCCATTCCCGACATGTAGCTTCCTTGGCCACCTGCTGCCAGCATCATTCCGACGATCTTGCCGGTCCATGCTCGACCCGTCAGTTCCACCGCATTTTTTGCGGCGGAGTTGACGTCATAGTTATAGACGGGTGAAGCCAACAGAATGGCATCCGCATTTTCAACCAGTCCGCCGAGTTGCTGAACGTTACTGTCTCCGTAGGCAGTGGCACCGTCGCACAGTGGCAACGGTGTCTCAGACAAGTCGAAGAGTTCGACGTCCGTTGTGAGTTCTTTCAGTCTGCTGACGCAAGCCCGAGCCATGATGCGGCTGCGACTGCCGGGGTGGAGGCTGGAACTGATCACCAAGATCATGGGTGGAACTACCTTACCCGTGGAATGGACTGGAGCACGGAACATGCTCGCAAAAGTCCCCCGTGTTGTCGACCAGAGGTCAGACGGTGCAGCTTGATTTTTTTTGCGGCCGGATGGACAATTGCGGCCGCTCGATCACGTAAGGCCGTTTGCTACCACTCGCCGGTGAAATTTTCACCGTCCATGCCAAGTCGGTTTTTCAGCATGTTGAACTGATCAAACATCCGTTCGCTGCTGCTGTGCACATGCTCGGCTTCAGTCACAAACTGGATGTCTTTGTCAGGGTAGACATCACTATTGATCAAAGTTCTTTCAAATTCCGCCAGAGGATCTCCGTACGCGATCAACAGTTTGTGCTCATCCAGTTGAATTTCTTGACGTTTGGCAGGGTTGATAACGGCAATGCCGGTGCATCCGTCATTGAGAAGAAGGTCCTCGAAATCGAGGAAAATGCTTTTCAAGACAGGGGCATCGATGTGTTCGCGGTACAGGTCTTCTTTGTCACTACCGCCATGATGGCTTGTTTCGAGGACGACATCGACGGTCGCGCCCAGTGGTTCAATCAGGTCAAGGAACAGATCTATCAATGCGTGACGGGTCGCGGACGCCATGATCACAGGAGTACGTATTCCGCTGCCTTCGTCGATATACTCGTCAAAGCGGAAACCCTGTTTGGGAACAATTTGAAGATCGTAAGAAGGCCTAATCGCGTCCGTCAGATCAAATACACCATAAGAGTTGATTCCCATGTGTGTTTGCAGTTCGACGTCTGTCAGCGATTCAAAGCTGCCGTTGGAAGTACCGCGAATCGCGTCGTCGCTTACCCCGTTACGTAAGATGCGTTTCAGAAAGCCCATGATGAATTGCCGATTTAGGTGCCTGAAGATAAAATGGGTCGCGAACATCAGATCAAAATCAGTTAATTACCCGATTCGCTTACAACCAACGGTAGGTCACGCCCGCCCAAAGGTTTGCTTAACCGGCTCAAGCTTCCAGGAAAGGTTGGCATTCCAAGTCTGTATGATTGGCATAATAGACTCAGACTCTACGAACCGGATAATTGGACCCATGCTCGACCAACTGGGTTTGGGAGGCTGCCACCTGGTGCGGTATCCGCAGACGATGACGCCCGCTCAGAGGTGTCATTGATGCCCACGCAATGTGGGGGGCAGTCTTCAGCCATGGGCAGCAGGCTTAGCGGGTTCTTGCGGTGAAGCCATGCTGGTTGATGTGTTGTGCCACCGATTCCAGCAGGGGATCGATGGTTTGTGTTTGGATCCTGTGGGGTGGATCCCAGTGATGCCATGCTGCCGATGGGTGCTCGGTAAGAACCAGATCTGGTTTGTCTATCAGAAAACCCAGAAAGTATCGGACCTGTTTTTCAAATATCTGGCTACCTGTTCGGGAATACTGAACAGGATAAAACAGGTCGAATTCGAATCGGTTGTCTATTTCGATGGTACTAGCTGGGATTCCCGTTTCTTCCTCGGTCTCTCTCAGGGCGGTTTCAAGAAACGATTCTCCCGCCTCACAGTGGCCTTTTGGTAGATCCCAGCGATTTTGGTGTCGCATCAGCAGAAATTCAACCGAATCGGGAACTCCCGTCATCAAAAAAATGCCTGCCGCGGTAACTCTTTTTCCGGAAGAGGTTTTCATGGCTTGCCGATTATCAGGAGTTCCCTACAAAACACTGTCTAGCGAAACTCGCGGCCAGTGGCGGCGTGGTACTGTTTTCACTAACAGGTCATCTATGAAGATTTATACACGAACTGGCGATACGGGCAGCACAGGGCTTTTTGGCGGACCCAGGGTGGCCAAGGATGATGATCGGATTGAGGCCTATGGTACGGTTGATGAGCTCAATGCAGCGATTGGGATGGCAAGATCCGCCAATTTGGGCGAATTGGTTGATTCGCAACTGGAAATCATCCAGCACGCTTTATTTTCGATCGGAGCCGAGTTGGCGACTCCCGAGCCAGACGATCACAGCATGAGAATCATCTCGGATGCTCATATTGGGCAGTTGGAGCAGTGGATTGACAAGAACGAGAGTGGATTAGACCCACTCAAGCATTTTATTCTTCCAGCTGGCGATGCTGGTGCCACTCATCTGCATTTGGCCAGGGCCATCTGTCGTCGGGCCGAGCGGCGGGTCGTGACGTTGGTCCGGAGACATGAAACCAGTGTTTCGGAGGAGTTGATCATGTACTTAAATCGACTCAGTGATCTGCTATTCGTGCTGTCTCGGGTGGCGAATCAGACTCGCGGTGTGGCGGACGTGCCATGGATAAGGCCCGACCCACCCAGTTCGGATTCCTAGACCGTTGGTGGGTGGGAATGGGGATCAAAGCGACGTGGATTACCCAAAAAACCCCAAATCGGATCTTGGGATTATTCTGCTCCGTTACCTCTGCTCCTGACCGGTG
>Ga0315334_10000270_pt1 | contig 32135 bp, 22 predicted proteins | sample M150034915metaG_FD_205555 | JGI IMG/M metagenome (GOLD analysis project Ga0315334, IMG submission 205555) | Ammonia-oxidizing marine archaeal communities from Monterey Bay, California, United States - M1 500m 34915 | ecosystem: Environmental > Aquatic > Marine > Intertidal zone | place: USA... | reverse complement strand
CGGCTCAAAATTTGAACCACAGGCTGATGGTTCGTGGTTGGCTGTCGGGAAGGCACCGGTGAAAGATGAGTTGACGGTTTTTGCCGAGTCAACTTTGACAACGGCTTCCCGTTTGCGTGTGGAGGCCCTGACGCACAAGACGCTTCCGCGGAACGGTCCGGGGCGAGCCGACAATGGGAATTTTGCCTTGGGTAGTGTTGTGGTCTCGATGTTGCCCGGCGACGCAGAGCCGAAGCCTGATGCGCCTGCTGATTCCGGTCTCGATGTGAAGATTGCACTTAGCAAGGCGACTGCAACTCACCAGCAGAATGGTGCCACTCTTTCTGTCATGGCATCCATTGACCAGGATCCCGTTTCGGGCTGGGCAGTCGATCGAGGCGGGATTGGCAAAGACCAGGCTGCTGTTTTTGAGTTTGCTGAGCCTGTGCAATTAGACGGTACGACCCGCTGGTCCATCCGTCTGGTGTTCAATCATCCAAATCATCGCCATGCAATGGGGCGTATTCGCTTGTCATTGTCAGGTCGGGATGACGCGCCCGTTGCCGTAGGCAGTGAGGATATCGCTCCACAACTGAAGGCAGCCTTGCGAGAGTCGCAAGCCAATCGCGACCGAAATTCCAAGGCCTGGAAACAGGCTCAAGAATGGTTCGCAACCACGTTGCCTGAGTGGCAACAGAAAAATGATGCGGTGGTTAATCTTGGCAAGCAGGGCACGGGTGTGCAATTGACCAAGGTGATGGTGACAAGCGAGGGTTTGCCGCACATGAAGCACCATGCCGACGGTCGTGGATTTCCCCATTTCTATCCCGAAACCTATTTGTTGAACCGTGGTGATGTTCAACAGAAGCAGGAGGTTGTCACGGCTGGTTTTTTGCAGGCTTTGACGCCAGCAAAGTTCGATGAATCGCACTGGCTGTCGTTGCCGCCAGATAATCGATCAAGAACAAGTTTTCGCAGGGCAACTCTGGCAAACTGGATGACCGATGTGGAATCGGGTGCGGGAGCGCTGGTGGCACGGGTGATCGTCAATCGTGTATGGCAGCACCACTTTGGTCGTGGCTTGGTTGCAACACCCAATGATTTTGGGGTTTCGGGTGATGCACCCAGTCACCCTGAATTGCTGGAATGGCTCGCTAATGATCTGGTTGCCCACGGCTGGCAACTCAAGCGTTTGCACCATTTGATCATGACCAGCAGCGTTTACCGGCAAACCAGTTCGCAGGATGAGATGCGAGCAAGTCTGGATCGTGAGAATCAGTTGTTGTGGCGTTGGAAGCCACGTCGGCTTGAAGCAGAAGCCGTTCGCGATTCGATGCTGGCTGTGTCTGGCAAATTGGATACCAGCATGTTTGGTCCCGGCACGCTAAACCAGAATATGACCCGTCGCAGTATTTATTTCTTTATTAAGCGGAGCAAGTTGATTCCCGTGATGATGTTGTTTGACTGGCCTGAGCATTTGGTCAGCATTGGACAACGCTCGAACACCACTGTTGCACCTCAGGCGCTAATGTTCCTCAATAGTCCTCAGGGCAGAAAGTATGCCGAAGCGTTGGCATCGCAATTGCCGGGTGAGTCTGTTGATGACGCAGTTCGTGCCGCTTATCGCACTGCGTTTGCAAGGTCCCCCACTGCCGAAGAAAATCTGGCTTGTGTTTCCTTTGTTGAGCAACAGGAAAAGATTTATCGCGAACAGAGGATCAAGGGTCCGCGATTGGCTGCCTTGACAGACCTTTGTCAGGCGCTGATGAGTGCCAGTGAGTTTATTTATGTCGAGTAGGATCGCTTGATCATTTTGTAAGTGATTTGAACTGAATGGAGTCCGCCTGTTGGATTTCCATCGAACACACCCGTGGCATGGACCGCGTGCCATTTACTTCCCAGACCCAAATCGAGACATGACCGATTCAGTAGCCGCGATCCAGTCGCTTGCCAGTTCTCGACAACTCCTGAGTCGCCGTCATCTGCTTTCCAGAGCCGGTTGTGGATTTGGCATGGTGGGACTGGCGGCGATGCTGCAGCAACAGGGAATCCTGTCACAGGCACCTGCGGCTGAGATCGGAGAAAACCGTTCGCTCAATCCGCTAGCGCCACGAGAGGGGCATTTTCCTGCCAAGGCAAAGCATGTGATCTGGATTTTTGTCAACGGCGGCCCCAGTCACGTTGACACATGGAACTATCGGCCCGCACTTACCAAGTGGAACGGCAAGTCGATTCGTGACTTTGATCCCGAATTTAAGAATACGACGGGGTTCTTCAAAAATGCCGTCGGCAATCTGATGCAGTCGCCCTTTAAATTTGAACCGCAGGGTGAGTCGGGCAAGATGGTGCCCGAGATTTTTCCACATCTCGGTAAGCACGTCGACAAAATGGCTTTTCTGTTGTCCGGGCATACGGAATCCAATAACCACTCCCCTGCCCTGTTTGCGATGAATACCGGCATGCCGCGAATGGGATTTCCCTGCGTTGGTTCGTGGGCCACCTATGGTCTTGGCAGCGAAAGCAGGAATCTTCCCGGCTTTGTTGTGATGAGTGATTCGCTGGGTCGCGGGTTGCCCAAAGGGCATGCTGCCAATTGGAGTGCCGGATTTCTGCCGGGGGTTTATCAAGGCACTTATCTAAGACCCACCGGCCAACCCATCGACAATTTGGTGCGGCCTCAAGTGTTAAATGAATCCGGGCAGCGACGACAATTGGACCTGATTAAACAGCTCAATCAGGCTCATCTGGACAAGAACTCAGCGGAGGGTGAATTAGCCGCTCGCATTGAAAGTTTTGAATTGGCGTTTCGAATGCAAACAGCCGCTCCCGAAGCACTGGACATTGCGGCCGAACCGCAGCATATTCAGGAATTGTATGGGGTGGGTGATAAACGTTGCGATCATTTTGCAAAACAATGCCTGATGTCACGCCGACTCATTGAGCGGGGTGTCAGGTTTGTGCAGATCTATTCCGGCGGCATGGAGAATCAACGGTCCTGGGATGGGCACAGTGATATCGAGGGCAACCACCGTCAGTTCGCTGGCGAAACTGACCGACCCGTGGCTGGTTTGCTTTCAGATTTGCAACAACGAGGGCTGTTGAATGAGACATTGGTCGTCTGGTGCGGCGAGTTCGGGCGTTTGCCAATTGCGCAGACCGGCGCCAAGCCAGGACGCGATCACAATCCCCATTGTTTTTGCGCATGGTTGGCAGGAGCTGGTGTGAAAGGCGGGATGGACTACGGTGCCTCCGACGAAATCGGCTACAAAGCGGCCGATAACAAGGTGCACGTTAACGATTTACACGCCACGCTGTTGCACCTGATGGGGATCGATCACGAACGTCTGACCTACAAGTACAACGGACGCCGATTTCGGTTGACAGATGTCGCTGGTCACGTGATCAAAGACATCCTCGCCTGAGCTAGTCATGAGTTCGGCAGGTCGCAGCCGCAACATCGATCTCACGAACCCGAAGCAAAACTCGAGTACCGGCTGTCGGTCTGACTACGAATGGGATCGTTTCGTTAACGGAAATGCAGCGTTACCCTCACCAGCGATCGTATCTCGCAATCTTGCTCGAACGATCGACAAAGCAGTGCCGAATCGCAAAAGGGACCGACACGCAAGTTGCATGAGGTCAACTCACTCGAGGTCCACTGTTGAGTCCGTGCTTTCAGTTGACTCCACTGTTGAGACCGTGCCTTCAGTTGAGTCCGTGCTTTCAGTTGAGCCCACTGTTGAGTCCGTGCTTTCTGTTGAGTCCACTTGCACTACCATTTCTGTACCCTCGGACTCAAGGTTGTCAGGCTTTGTGGGGTTTTTCGTCGTCTCAAGAGCGGCTTTTGTATTCGCTAACTTTCTTGCTTCCCGTTTGGCGACATGGGCGGCAGCAATTTGTTCTATGCTCTGCACCTCGTCAGGATGACTTTTGCCAAACTGTTTCTGGTACTGGGCCTCGATAAATTCGGTGAGTGGCAGTTTCCAGGGTTGATCTTTTCGATCCGCATACTTGGCAAAGCGTTTGGGGCTCAGGCCCAGTTCTCTTGCCATTTGAATGTGGATATCGGACAATCGGAATTTCTTCCTAACGTCAATCCATGGGTGGAATTTGTGTGGAATACGGGGTTTCTTTGCCATGGTGTTTTATTGCGGCCTTTTGATGATGCCGGAGAATGGGGCCGCCCTGCGATCCAATATCCTGCCTTCGTCACAGCGGTTGTCACCATATCATAGCAAAGCGATTGAATTTGCCACCCGCGGGGGAACGCGGTACGATTCCAATTCTTGAGGGACGCTGTCTCTCGAACACCTTGTTGCGCAGCCCAGCTATTAAGGATCCATGGACTGATGAAATTCCGGATGAAAAATCAGCCGATTCGGTTTGCCGACGGCGGAAACAGTGTGGCTGGCATTGGGTACAGGATGGCATTCCTGTCAGCCACGGCCAGTTTATGCATGTTGGTTGGATGCGGTGCCGATTTGGAACAAGCAGCCGAGCAAGCCGCAGCCGAGCAAGCCGCAGCCGAGCAAGCCGCAGATAGTCTGGGGATTGGTGATCCCAATCCCGGGCTGAAACTTGCCAAATATGTTAAGGGTGAAGCGGTTGAGACGCCGTTGGAAGGCGAGGTAACGGTGGTTGAATTTTGGGCGACTTGGTGCGGACCTTGTCTAGCCGGGATGCCCCATATCAGCGCATTGCAACAGAAATACGATGATAAAGTCCGGTTCATCGGAGTCACCCGAGAAGAGGAAAGTGTCGTGACGGGGTTCCTTGCCAAAACGGGGCCCGGCGGTAAGACATGGGACGATGTGATCCAGTATCGTTTGGCATTGGATGAAAATCGTTGGACCAGCAACGCTTACATGCGGGCAGCGAACCAGAACGGGATTCCCTGTGCCTTCATTGTTGGGCGTGATGGGATTGTCGAGTGGATAGGTCATCCTGCTGGGATCGACGAACCACTGAAGCAAATTGTTGATGGCAAGTGGGACCGTGAAGCGGCAGTCAAGGAATTCGAGCAACAGGCGATACTGGCTCAACTTGGGCAGAAACTCAATGGTATGGTCGGGTCCGGCAATTACGATGCTGCTTTGACACTGCTGGATGAAATGCAGAAATCGACAGGCAAGTCTGCGCAAATTTTAAACTATCGCGTGATGATTTTGACGATGGCAGATCGTGATGACGAAGCATCCAAGGTCAGGGCTGAACTGGTCGAATTAGCCTGGGATGATGCACCCATGCTCAATGGGATCGCATGGGAAACGGCAACCGCGGAAAACCCGACTGATCTGGAACTCGCATTGAAGGCTGCACAACGAGCAACCGAAATCTGCGAGAACAAAGACGCGGCGACGCTGGATACCGTTGCCCGATGCCAATATGAGTTAGGAAATCTTGATGAAGCGATCAAGTTGCAGCAGATGGCGGTTGATGCGGACAGTAGCATCGAAGAACTTGCGGAAACGTTAAAGCAATACCAAGACGAAAATGCTTCCGCCAAAGAGAAGTGATTGTGCTTCTGTCGCACGCAAAACTGTTGAGTAACAAGTGAACCGTGGAGCTGGTCTGTTGACTTGGCTTCACGGTTCTTTCTTTACCTTGTCTTGGTCTCTTCAAGGTCATGCGTAAAAGCGAGTGCCAGTTTCGTAATGCATTGTTTTGGTATAGGGGGTGGAGCAGTTTTTGCCACTGCCAGCGGTCTGATAACGTTAATTCGAACGAGACGGTGTGCCGCTCATGGTTGAACGATCGATCCTCTAATCCCAAGGTGCCCCAAGTGAAAACATCCCAGATGAAAGGACACAAGAGTAACGCCACCTCAGTTCCTAACCCATAGCCTTCGTAACGATCTCGCCCAACGCAGTGACTGGATTGGAGCAGCACAACAAAGAGACGCGAACTCGGTAAGGGGAAGGTTACCAAGTGAGCTATGCGGCGGCGGTGGTTGTAGGTGTGTCTCCAGTTCTCGATGACTTCTCAAGCCTCGGCCACGGTCGTGAACTCGTCGCAGGCGAGCCGCTCGTTGCGAAAGCGGTTGTTGAAACTCGCCAGGCAGCTGGTCGCTATGGTCAAGACTTCTGGGGGTCGCGGGGAAATCCCGTTCGCTACGCAGTCGCAAGAGAATGTTTCGCATCCGCGATATGGTTTCGCGGGATGTTTAACATCGCCGCCGTGTTGGTTCCTGCGCGGGCAACTTGTCCATCTTGCTTTGGGAATTTTTTTCGCTACCAGAGATATGGAGTCTGACTGTCATGCTTCGAGAGCTTTCTTTTCTGATCGTGTTAGCTTGTGCTTCGTTGCTTCCCATCGGAATTTCGGAAATTGCCCATTCTGCCGAGCAATCGGCTGTGGCCTTGGCTCCCATGCAAAGAACGGTGGCAATTTCAAACAACAGTGCCAACACCCCTGTGCAGGCAATTTTAATAGCTGAGAAAGTGAATCCCGGCTGGAAGGTGGTGAACGTGAAAGAGCATTCAAAGCATGGGAGAATTACGATGAATAAGCAGAAACTCTTTGCGAATTCAGATGAAACTGCGAGGCAAAGCAGCCATTCAGATGATAGAAAAACCATCGTGAGCAAAAACATCCTCGAGAGACACCAACAATCTCGGTGACTACTTTTTTTGAACCACCACAGTCGGGTTCAAATCAGGCAGAGTTGTCTCAGCCTTTACAGACTCCGCAAGGCTTTCCGTCGTTAGGGCCGCATGCCCGACCACGATTCGTGTTGTTGAAGTACTTGCAGCTGGAATTATGTCGCACGTTTGAAGATGAATTGAGCCAGTAACCACCAAATTGGCCGGTTGGCTGAGTGGTGCGAACGGTGGGTGTTCGTTGTCCCGATCGGTAATCCCACGGCGGGACCGGACGATTGGCGTCTGCCCACAAGCCGCGATGAGCCGACTTGGCTGTTGCTTCAAAACTGTTGAGCCGCGACTCGTCGTTGTAAGCCTTGTAGTGCCATGCCCAGCCATCCGCGATCATTCTGGCATTGATATCGGATCCGCCGAGCATGATGACGCCGAGTGTGCGGCCATATTTGTCAGTGCCGGTCTTTTTTAGAACAATTGCTTTGCCGAACACCATCGAGGCAAGCGCCTGCTTTGACTTGTTTCCGTAGCTCTGTTTCGTTTCAGGGGCATCAATTCCATCGAGCCGAACCTTGATCGGTGTCTTGTTCACCAACAGAGTTACCGTATCACCATCGGTTACACCAATGACCTTTCCTGTCAGTTGCTCGATGACTTTGGGTGGTGCGGAAAGGGCAATGCCAGCACAAATCAGAAACAGGGGAGTTGCAAATCGCATAATCATTATGCCGTTGGGGTGTGATGGGGCCGCCTTAGGATAATCAATGCACTGGCGAATGTGCGTTGTTTGCTCAGTAAGACCTCTTGTGATTCCGCAATATCTGAAAAAACTGTCATCTACTGAACAAAAAACCAGCCTCAGTGAAGCCAGACTTGGCTTCACTGGTGAACCCCTGAGTTAGTGCCTAGCCGTCTTTGACGGTTCATTCCTGCACTACTTCCATCAAATGGGAGTTGCCTGCATGCGGCACACTGACTGCGATAACTGCAGCCCGAACATTGTATGCGTGATGCATTTCGCGTTGGGGAGGGTTCGTATTGGTCCTGATGTTCTTCCTTGGTATCGTCTTGGGCTTCCGGCCTAAACCGTATCCGTGCCGAACCGGTATGGCTAACGTTGTGTAAGTGCTTTCCAAGGATCGAGTCTCTACAATCATTGGGACCAATTCCGATAAGCGACAGGCTTGGTTCCAACTACTCATTGTGTCATTGTTTGGGCCTTTACATGCAACCCAACTCACTCGGCGATCTGTTCCCGCAATCCCCACCGACTTCACCGACGAAGAGATCAACTGGTCTGCTATACACATTGGCAGGTGTTGGGGGACTGTTCTTGTTAGTCTGCGGTTGCTGCTTTGGTTACGCGGTCTACATGACCCTGGTCGGGCCTGCAACCTGGGCGTACAAACGCGGCGAAATTCCTCAACGATTTCTTGACGTAATGGCGGAAATTGGTGGGCTCGAAAGTGGCGAGACGGTCGAGTACTTTTATTCAGATGCGTTGGTTGATATCAGAGACGGCTTTACCTATGTAAGCGACCGCAAGGTGGTTGTTTACATTCCGAGTGACACACCACCTCTGACCGCCATTCCGTTTGAGGCGATTCAAGACGTGAATTTGGAAAGGCAGAAATCGTCTCTGGTCGACAGTGCGATTTTCGTGGAAACAGAAGACGGGTTTACCGGTTTCTCTGTCTCAAGTGAAAAGAGTCGCGATGTCGAGTTCTACAACACGATTCGCCAGCGGTCGCCGAACGTCGATGAAGCACCAGTCTCGGACTTCACGGTTCCATGAATTCACTGCTTGACTGAATTCACTGCGGAAAAACAGAAACAGCACTGGCGGACATATCCTCAATTGGTCGGCATTTGGCTTGTCATGCCTCAGGGAATTGTCTTTTCATTGCCCGTTGGTGAAGAGGTAAGGCCAATTCGAGTTGTGCAGATGACTTTCGCAATGGACTTGAATCAGGGTGATTTCTGGCCGAATTGTTGATGTCGAAGAACGAAAATTTTTCACCAGCGACTTTTCTCTCGGGTACAAGGTTCCCGTACAATGCGGGCCTCGGAAAAACCGCATCGCTTTGGAAAACCAACATGGGATCTCGTCTCGTTGTAGTTGTCTTGATGTTCGGCTTCCTCATGCAGGTGCATGCAGAGGATCGGCGGATCGTTGTTTCGGTGAAGGATGCGGATTCTGGTGTCGGGATTGCGTCTCGAATTTACCTGAGTTCTTCGGATGGAACACCCTACTATTTCACGTCACTTGATGCTGCCGGCAGCGCGTTCCGATACGAAAAAAAGAATTGGATTAACCCGCTGTCTGTTGAATTCCACACAACGGTTTCGGCCCACCCTTGTACGACGGGTGTACCGTCGGGAGCCTATACACTGACGGTCGAGAGAGGAAAGACGTATCTTCCACACGTTCAGTCTTTGACGGTCGACGATCAGGATCTCTCTCTGGATGTTTCTCTTAAACAGTGGATCAACATGGGGAAACTTGGTTGGTACAGCGGTGATCTACACGTGCATCGTGAACTGACTGAGTTACCCAACGTAATTCTGGCGGAAGACTTGAATGTTGTGTTCCCACTCACGAATTGGGTGACGCTCTCGGGGACGGCTCCGTCGGCAGGTGATAAAAATCTGAGTGTGGAACTGCCAGATGGACTGTTGCGTGTTGATGATCAGCATGTGATATGGCCGAGAAGTACCGAGTACGAAATCTTTTCAGTCGGGCAGCGGCGACACACCTTGGGCGCATTGTTTGTGCTGGGGCATAACGAGCCGTTGCAGCAAACCGTTCCCCCGTGGAAGCCGGTCGTCAGTGCTGTGCGCAAAGCTGATCCGCATGTCCTGTTTGACATGGACAAACTGGCGTGGCCATTTGCGATGACGCTGCCTGTGATCGCTCCGGATGCGACGTATGAACTGGCAAATAACCACCTGTGGAGGACTGAGTTTGCGTTTCGGAAATGGTATACGCCAACGCCACCTTTCATTGCACCTCCCTTTGGTGCCACAGAGGGCGGCGAGAGCGAATGGATTGATTTCACCTTGGGCATGTATTACACCCTGCTTAACTGTGGCTTTCGCATGCCAGTATCAGCCGGCACCGCCAACGGCGTGCATCCTGTTCCAGCTGGTTTTGGACGCGTTTACGTGTACTTGCCCGATGGATTCGGATTCGAGGCCTGGAAGCAGGGGCTGCAGCGTGGCCGGAGTTTTGTGACCACCGGTCCAATGTTGATGGCTTCAGCCGATGGACAACCACCTGGTGAGACATTTGAGATTGCATCGACCGAAAATCGTTCCATTCAGTTGCACATTGAGGTGGTCTCTGAACAGCCTGTTTCTTTTGGCGAAGTGGTTGTGAATGGTGTGCCCGAGTATCTGCTGCGAGCACGCTCAGAAAAGACGGCATCCGGTGCATATCGTGTGGTCCTCGATCAACCGATTGAAGTGGAGCGAAGCGGATGGTTCGCTGTCCGTTTTTTCGAGGAGCGTGGACGTGACAGAGTCCGTTTTGCCCATACGGCTCCTTGGTTCGTGAAAGTCGATGACCAGCCGACCACGCCGACATGGGAAGAGCGGGAGTACCTGATATCGAGAATGCGGGACGAGATTCAACGTAGTCGTGGCGTTGTTTCCGAGGCGGCGCTGAATGAGTACACGGAGGTCTTGGAGTTCTATCGTGCGCTGCAGGTGACAGATGATGCTGTAGAGGTTGCCATGAATGCCCGTCCTCTTAGCGACGTTGATCGCGAAATTTGGCTTCGGAACATGATTGTTGAACACCGGTTCAACGCACAGGAGGTCCGTCGTGCAACCGGAATGTCGATTGCTTCCGCACAACAGCACATCACTCGTTTGAGGACCGCTGCAGGTGATCGTAATGGTGCCGATCGCATTCGAATCTTGCCCTACCCTGGTGGTCGCCATCCACGTCGAGGGTTTCTGGACGGTGCGATCCATCCACAACGCGAAACAAAGATCAGCATCTTTCCGCCGTGGAACAATGGTGGTTACGCGGTTGTGGACGTTCCCGAAGCAATCTTTTCGAATCTCGGATTGACTTACCTGGCTCACACTCACATCCCCACAATCTGGACCGAGCGTGCGGCCCAGTTGGAACCGCTGGAGTGGTCGACCACCGACCGAGGTTTGGAGTTCGAGCGAACTTTGCCCAATGGGATTGCATTTGGCAGTCGCGTCTTTGTCGAAGCATCGGCTGTGAGGATGGAGATGTCGTTGTTCAATGGGACCGATCAGCCTTTGTCGGGGCTTCGATCTCAGGTTTGCGTGATGTTGAAAGGTTTGATTGGTTTCAATCGGCAGCGTCCCAGTGAGACTCGAATCGACGAATCGCTGGTAGCGATCAAGTCACACCTGCACGATCGCTGGTTGATTACAGCGTGGCAACCACTCCACCGGGCTTGGGCGAACCCGCCTGTGCCCTGTGTCCATTCCGATCCGATTTTCCCTGATTGTGCTCCCGGTGAGAAAGTCAAAGTTGAAGGACGACTTTGGTTTTTTGAAGGAGCAGAGATTGATGCGGAACTTGAGCGATTGAAAACGAGGTTGCGTCGTTGAGTTGAAACGCTGATTGGTCGGATCTTCAGGCATCGGTGTGGCAAGCATCGCTGCGGCGACGTGTTGTTTGTTCGTCTCGCCGTCCCAGGAAGAATTTGTTTCGCATCAAATCAAGTTCCGTCATTCTGTGAAAATCCACCTGCGTTTTCGCAGCCCAATGTTCCGCAGCCCAATGTTTTGCAGCCCAATGTTCCGCACGATCATGGCCCAGTCGATGAATCGTGGCCATTCTTCTGCCGTTCTCTGCAGGCAGCATTCTGCGGATCACCGCTCTGCGCTGCCCGTGATGAACGTTGCATCTGTGCTGCCCGTGATGAACGTTGCATTGGTGTTGTGGGAAACGGCTACGCCGAATCCTTCATCGGACTGCTCCGGGCTGATTCCTGGATCGGGAAATGAATTCGCGACGATGTATGGAATGAAAGGGGATTGTCGATCCTTGCACAAGGAACCGTTACTCATTTAAGAACTTGTTCCATTCGTGGGTGCAGGGCAGATTTTCAGCTAGGGGTTAGGTGAGCGGTTCATCCAGAGCCTCAGATCGGACTGGTCGGCACCCTTGATCCGCAGGAAATTTCCGATGGCACAGTCGGTTTTCCCGTCGCCGTCGAGATCATCGACTTCTAGCGAGATGTGTTGGTGTTGGCTGCCCTCCATCTGGCTGCGTTCAAACTTGCCCGGACTCGTTTGGGTTAGCATGACAACGGAGGAAGTCGACAAGTTTGATAACTGGTCATTCACCGGCTCGGCAAGCAGGGAAACGGCAACCACGTCGAGATCGCCGTCTCCGTCAAAGTCGCCAGCTTTCGCATTTAAAACACCGGGCATTTTGCAGATCGAATGGTGAACGAAGGGATATTCACCGCGGTTTTCAAGCCATTGCACCGAGTGATAGGGTTTGGGTCCTCGATCAAATGAATCACCGTTGGTGTAGAGCACGTCGATGTCGCCATCACGGTCAAAGTCTATCAGTTCGATTCCGCTGGAACCGTAGGCAGGATCGGGCGCCCTGTAGATGACCTCTGTTTTGAATTGCCCCGTTCCGTCATTGATGAACGCTTCGATTACTTCATGCTCTTGACCAATCAACGCAACGAAATCAAGGTGCCCATCCTTGTTCAGATCGACGGTTGGGACATTCACGGAACCATGACGTCCATCAATTTCCCGAAGAGTGAATTTGGGAGTACTCGAACCTTGTGTCCCTTCGTTTTCAAGCAAGATGATTCGTCCGCTTGTTCGCCAGCCAAATACTCCGACCAATACGTCTTCGTCACCGTCGCCGTCAAAGTCTCCCGGTTGGACATCAGCTACACGGCCCAGGTTTTCCTGAAGGACGATGCTTGTGAATTTTTCTGTGCCTTGTTCTCGCCGCAACCAGACCACTCGCCCGAAATCACTGTCGCCAGCATTGAATTCTCCGATGTCGGCTGCCACTAGATCAATTTGGCCATCCTGATTCAGGTCACAAGGTTCGGTGTGCACCGGTTGCAGTAACGTTGCAAGTCTTTCAGTGGGACGACCTGCGACCTGTGGCCAGTGGGCTTTGATGGCACCGGTTCCAATGTCGCAGTAGACCAACGCCTTGGAGTCTTTCATGCCGATGTCAATCCATCGCACGTTGGTGACGCCGGGGGGGCGATTATCTGGAATGCCAACGTCGACAGTGTCAAATGCAACTGGGCATGGCGGGTCATCTACGATCTGTTCCCAATGAAGAAGTTCTTCGGGAGCCTGATACTGAAAGAAATTCAGGACATCAATATAGGAGGGGACATCAAGATCGTTACGCCCCGATTCCCCGTACAGAACGAATCCTTGGTTGACTTCGTCGATCCATTCTTCCCGCTTGGAACTGGTAGGCCGGGGCATTGCGTGGCAATTACCGCAGAATGCTCCGACTTTCTCTTTGACACGATTGACGACTGCAAGTTGCTCGGCCTTTTGTAGTTCATCGGCCTCCTGTGTTTCCGAATCGATAACTGCATCGGTCGTCTGGGGGGCTTCTGGATTGGGAACAGATTCCCTTGCCTGTTTTCCACATCCAAGTGCGCAGTATGCAAAGAAAAACAGCCAAAACGGATATGCTCGGAATTTTATTTGCATTTTAGAGAGATTCCTTGGGGTGATTGAAACAATCACCACCGATTGGTTTGTAGTGGACGTTGAGATCAGTTGGGCCATTCGCGGTTCCACTAATTTAACGCATTCTGCTGAATACTCACTACCGGGCCCGATTGTCGGATCCTTCACGCACTTCTGCCTTGTGTTTCTTCGCATTGACCTCCGGGCGGACTTGCTAGAATAGAAAGAGTGAAACGCTGAACAAACGACTCCAGGTTATCGATGAACAAGAGTAGCTATTGGTTGCGATTGAAAAAGAGCACGCAAGTTCTATATCCCATGATGGGGGTTCGCTTGGGCATGGGCGGATGCTTTGGTTCGGGAGCAACGTTGGGCGTGGGGTGTCAAATCCTGATTTTGATCTTGCTTGTTGGGTGCGGAAAAGTAGCTCCCAGTAAGCCAGAGCCGCCTAGCAAGACTCTTCGGTCGATGAAATCGTCGATTCGAAATGGGGACTGGCAGGCTGCCGCCAAGTTGTCTGATCAGGTGATGCAGGCGTATGGTGATAATGCCGAGGTGATTCAGCTTGTTGCTCAAGTCAGACATCACAATGGGGATGCCGAGTCGGCGGCGCAGTTGCTCATGCGAGCTTGTCGAGTGGATGAGTTTTCTATCCCTGCCCGTGTGAATCAAACAGTGGTTGCGTTGATCGGCGTTGGCAAGCTCAATGAAGTGGTCGAATTGTTAGAGGAAGCAGTTGCCCGACAACCCCAGCAGAATGACTTTCGACGATTGCTTTATGACTTGTACATGGGAACGGAAAATCGTCTGCTTGGCTTGCCTCATGGTCGAGAGCTTGTGATTCAACGCCAGTTCGACCTTGAGCTTCTGCAGACCCTGAGCAACACAGAGAGACGAAACCAGGATTCGAAACCATTGAGCGAAATGTTAACGCGTAACGCGGACGACAAACGTCCGCTTGTGGGCGAGGCCAAGATCAAATTTGATCAAGGCGATTACGAAGCAGCAGTTCAGTTGCTTCGGTCAATCATTGATGTGCATCCCGACCACCTGCCTTCTCAGGCAATGCTTGGGCGTGCTTTGGCAGCAGCGCGGCGGTTCGATGAGTTGTCGGTTTGGGCAGAAAAACAATCACAGCCAATCGCCGCGTCACCCGATTATTGGATCGCTATCGGTGATTGGTCACGATCGCAAAATGATAATGAATCAGCCGCTCGCGCGTACTGGGAAGGAACTCAGGCTGATCCAGATGTGTTGGAAGCGTGGTCGAAACTGAGCATGTCGCTTCAGTCGCTGCCTGCCGGCGTCGTAGATGTGTCTCCGCAGGTTCTGCAAGCAGTGCAAACGCGGGTGGCATCGTTGAGCCGTTTCAGCCAGCTGAAAAACCGTTTTGAACGGACCGGTAGTATTTCCAGAGCAATCGTTGTCGAGATTGTTGAGACGTTGGTGCAGTTGGGACGAATTTGGGAAGCGGAGGCGTGGGCCTCCATTGCTTTCCAGCTTCCGGAAGATGACTCGGTCGATCTGGAACGCGTGCGAGCTGACGTGATCCAACAATTGAGAGCTGATTCTACTTGGCAGTTGACTGAGAATCATCTCGAGTTTGACATGGATCTTTCCGGACTTCCGACACCTGAAATCGGCACTCTGACTCGATACAGCCAAACTGCCAGCGGTAATGTGCCTGCGGTCGACGAGTCGCTCGAGCGGTTGCGTTTGTCCAATCAGGCGAGTCAACGTGAACTTGTGTTTCGTGGTCATACAGGTGAAAAACTTGACGAAGCCGGGATCATGCTGCATCAGACCTTGGGATGCGGGGGCGGCACGATTGATTTTGATTTGGATGGCTGGAGTGATCTGTATCTGATTTCTGCTGGCGGAAGCCCGTCGCAGCAGAATTCCGATGAAAATGCCCTGATGAGAAACTTGAGTGGAGTGTTTCAGTCGGTTTCAATACTCTCGTCAACCAACGATCGGGGATTTGGCCAGGGGGTTGCCGTAGGTGATCTGAACGAAGATGGATTTCCCGATCTGATGGTTTTGAACTACGGACCCAATACGTTATTTATCAACAACGGTGATGGTACGTTCTCTGATGCTAGCGCGAAGCTGTCGGCGAACGATAATGATTGGTCAACCAGCGCCGCGATTGCAGATATTGATGGCGATGGTTTCAATGACATGGTTGTCACAAACTATTGTGTTGGTTTGGAACCTTCGATGACGAAATGTCCCATGAAGGATTCTGACGTAGCCAGATCCTGTTCGCCGATGATGTTCAAGGCTCGGACCGATCTTTTTTTGCAGGGTACGGAGAGTGGCAAGTGGGTGGACCGAACTCAACAATGGGACTGCTTGCCGGATGTCGTCGGTCGTGGCTTGGGAATCGTCGTCGGGACGTTCGACGCAAGTCCCGGTTTAGATATCCTGATTGCCAATGATATGACCAATAATCATTATTGGAGTCGGTCTGCTGAGAATCAGAGTTTTACGATGACGGAATCAGCAATGATCCGTGGGTTGGGAGCCGATGATCGGGCGATTGCGCAGGGGTCGATGGGCATTGCGACGGGTGACATGGACCGTGACGGTGACCTTGATTTTTATGTGACGAACTTTGACAAAGAGTACAACACTGTCCACTTGCAACAGAATTCTGGCTCATGGCGAGATGAAACGCTTCAGATGGGATTGCTGGCACCGACAACTGCCGTGGTTGGTTTCGGAAGTGAGGCTGTTGATCTTGATAACGATGGCAATCTCGAACTCGTTGTTGCCAATGGGCATGTTGACATGTTCTCAAGAGATGACGAGCGTTCCGTCTACGCTCAGCCATTTCAGGTCTTTCGGCGTAACGAATCCGGGAAATTTGAAGCAACACAGGACCAGATGAAGGGTGAGTATGTCCAGACCCCACACGTCGCTCGTGCACTTTGGACTCTCGATGCGAACCGCGATGGCAGGGTTGATCTGGCAGTTACCCATCAGACTGAACCAGTAGCTTTGCTGATCAATGAATCAAGGCCCAGTGGTCACTGGATCTGTCTCGAATTGAAAAGTAAAACCGGATCGCGTGATGCGATCGGTGTCAAATTGGTTTTGACTCATGGACAGGAAACATGGACTACACAGAAGGTATCTGGACACGGCTATCTCTGTTCGAATGAATCTCTGATTCGTTTTGGACTGGGGGAAAAATCCGCTGAAACAACCGTTGATCTGCAATTGACTTGGCCTGACGGAAGCGTGCAGGAGATGACCGGATTGGAGTACGATGCGGAATGGTTACTGATTCAAGGAGACGAACCTTTTAGACAGTAGTAAACCGAGAGGATGGTGCCTGAGCGGTTGCTCGTTGCGTCAAAAAAGAGGTCTTGGTGGAAATGCTGGTAACGGTTGTGACTGATTTCCATGCCCCGCTAAAGCGGGGCATGGCATCAAGTAGCCAACGAAACATTGTGAATTTGGTTGCGGTGTACATGAACTTAGATGGGTACATGAACTTTTGAAAAGTTGTGATATACTGGGGGTTCTCTATGTTCATCATGCTATTTCTCTCCTCCTCTGACGATTAACGGAAGCTGGATAATGAAACGAAAAATAACGGGATTGGCGGGTTTCACCTTGGTGGAACTGTTGGTCGTGATTGCCATTATTGGTGTGTTGGTAGGTCTGCTACTGCCGGCGGTTCAGGCGGCACGTGAAGCTGCACGCCGCATGAGTTGTAGTAACAACTTCAAGCAAATTGGTTTGTCAATTCACAATTACCACAGTGCCTTCAAGCAGTTGCCCACTCACGGGGCGGGAACTGACACTCTGGGTGGTGCTGCACCGAATGGTTCCACGGGGGCAACAACAAATTGGTGGTCGAACTATGGTGCTGCCAACGCATGGCGATTGAGCGCGTTGGTTGGCATGACTCCCTTCTTTGAGCAACAAGCACTTTGGGAACAGATCGGTAACCCGAGCACGCTCAATGCCCTTGACCCCAGCACGCCTTACTCTGTGCCGTGGCCAGCCATGGGGCCTGTGCCTCAGAACTTACGTTACGCTCCTTGGGTAACGGAAATCCCAACTCTGCGCTGTCCCAGTGATCCGGGTCAGGGCTTACCAGCATTGGGGCGTACAAACTATGCCGTCTGTCTCGGTGATTCGATGTGGTGGTCTGTTCGTGGACCGGGGCATTTGAGATGGCAGACTCCAGGGATAATGAACTTCGGAAACACGGGCTGGAATCGACAGTCGCGTGCTGCTGATCGTGGTGTCTTTGTTCCTCACAAGGAAGCGAAGTTCCGAGATATCCTCGATGGTTTGGCCAATACCATAGCGATGGGTGAAATAGCTACGGACTTGGGTGACCGAGATAATCGAACCAGTTCAACCCGTAACGGTAGCCAAAATCCACCGAGAAGCGTCAGAGATAATCCAAAGTGGTGTGCAGATCAGGGCCAGATTGATCCGGCGCGTCCCAGTTTCTGGTTGTCATCGGTCGCGTTAGATGGAGTCACTAACCGGCGCGGTTATCGCTGGGCTGATTTCCGTCCATGTTTCTCGGGGATGCACACCATCCTGCCGCCCAACAGCGAGATTTGTAGCGGGAACAACGCAGGCCAGACAGGTGTTTGGAGCGCTTCGAGTCGACATCAGGGCGGGGTTAACATGCTGATGGCTGATGGTGCCGTGGTCTTCATGAGCGATTCGGTCGAAGCCGGTGACAATCGAGCACCGATGGTTTGGCTCAATGGATCAGGGGGAGCTGTACCAGGTTCAATAAGCCCCTATGGATTGTGGGGAGCACTTGGTTCACGTGCTAGCAACGAGGTCATTGAGGAGCAACTGAATCAATGATTTGTTCCCTGACTTCATGAGAACCTGACTTCATGAGAACCTCGGCTTTGACCAAAGCCGAGGTTTTTTTTGGTTAAGTCAGGCTTAAGCCGTGTGACGAATCCCGAGCCCGGCCACGACATTTTTCATGTCACTGCAGGACTGGGGTGGCCAAAGGACTGGGGTGGCCAATCACGATCTAAACTAGGGTTTTCGGGGGTCGGACGCTGCAATTGACGTCGCGTTGACCGCTTTTCTACGGCAAGTCCCTGGTCGGAAAATATCGATTCTGGGTGGTTGTCTCCGCATGAATTCGTCAACCACTGAACCAATACCTGACAGTTTTTTGTCGATGGTTGGCAAAATAATCAGAAATCCGCTAGTCTGTGCGGTTGGTGCAAAGGACCGGGATTTTGGATGCGTTCGATCATGAACAGTTCGGTTTGTCAGCGACCGCCACGTCGTCCAGTTACTAGCGAATTGATGGCTGGGTAGCTGGCGTGTTTACAACTAATTTCATTTAATCTACTGAGGTATTTCTATGCGACGTCGTTTCCTAAAACCGAAGGGTTTTACATTGGTGGAACTTCTCGTTGTCATTGCGATCATTGGTGTGCTTGTTGGTTTGCTTTTGCCTGCAGTTCAGGCTGCCCGCGAGGCAGCTCGCCGCATGAGTTGCAGTAATAATTTCAAGCAGATCGGGTTGGCGATTCACAACTATCACGCTGCCTTTAAGCAACTGCCAATGCATGGGGCTGGTACAGAGAGTATGGGAGGCAGTGCTCCCGGATTTGGTAACTCAGGTCCCAACAAAAATTGGTGGACGACGCATTCCCATTCGAATTCATGGCGATTGAGTATGCTTGTCGGTTTGACGCCATTCTTTGAACAGCAGGCATTGTGGGAGAAAATTGCAAATCCAAATCAGCTGAACGCTTTAGATGGATCTGCGCTCAGTCCACCCTGGCCCGCGATGGGGCCGGTCCCAACCCAGATCCGTTACAGGCCATGGACGACAGAGATACCAACACTCCGTTGCCCGAGCGATCCAGGAGTGGGTTTGCCCGCGTTGGGGCGGACCAATTACGCGGCGTGTCTGGGCGACTCTTACTTCTGGTCGATTAGGGGGCCGAGACAATGGAATAATGGCAACACGCCTCAGTACCGCGAAACATCTGGCTGGTCGCAGCACTCACGTGCTGCCGATCGTGGTGTATTCGTTCAGCATAAGAATGCAAAGTTTCGTGACATCCTGGATGGTTTGGCGAACACCATTATGATGGGAGAGATTGCCACAGATCTTGGAGACCGTGATAAGCGGACAATCGGTGAGTGGGAACGTACTCAAGCAAATTCCTTGATCCGTAATAATCCCAAGTGGTGTGAGGACCAAGGGTACCTTGATCCCGAGCGGCCGCAGTTTTGGTTGCCATCCATTCCAGTATGGGGGGTTACAAATGGTCGAGGATATCGTTGGGCTGACCACCGTGTTGAAATGACAAGCTGTCACACAATCTTGCCCCCCAACAGTGAATTGTGTGCCCAGCGGAATCCCGGCGGAACGGTCGTCGCGCCGCCATCAAGTCGCCATCAAGGCGGGGTGCATATTCTAATGGGTGATGGAGCTGTTGTTTTTATGACCGATTCTGTTGAAGCTGGGGATAGTCGCTCACCAATGGTGTGGAGGAATGGCAATATTGCCGGGCCTCCCTCCAACAGGCCTGGATCGAAAAGTCCGTACGGCCTTTGGGGAGCGCTTGGTACACGTGCTTCCAGTGAGGTCGTTGAAGAACAGTTGAACCAATAAGCCGAACTGTTTCAGCCTCTCAGAAAAAAACCTCAGCTTCTTACGGAGTTGAGGTTTTTTGTTTTGGGATGATAGGTGAAATGCGTTCCATGCCAGTAGACATGTGACGGAATCCTATTCCTCAATCGGGGGTGAGTCGTTCATGAGTTTTTCCTCTTCAGCGATGGCTGCGTCGTACGCATCAATCGCTGCCTGATCTGCATCCTCGATCATACTCGACGGTTCAGTCGAAGCGCTGCAGCCAATCACGCTCGCCACGATCATGGTAGCAACTGCCGATAGTCCAAACATTCGTTTCATCTTAGGTGTCCTTAATAGTGTTTGTGCAACCCTACCGTTGCAATCAATGACCAGCCCAACGAATGGCACCAGTTTTTGTCCTGTTAATTCTTTACTCTGAATGTCGTTTGCACAAGTCGGCAGGAGCATAACGGAAGCGGAATTATTGAAATGGAATGCTTCTCGTGCGGTTGAACGATAAAGCACCGATTTGGCAAGCGACTTTGCGGTGAAAAGTTGGTTGTTCGTACCGCGTGTCCCGTTTCCTGTGACCGCAATGTCGCGGAACAATTCATGAATCGTGCGTGTTGTTCTTTCTGACGCTGCTGGCAGCATTCAACGCTTCGAGGGTTACTCGTTAACTCAGGCGTTTTTCCACGAAAAGAAGGCTGCCAGAGAATGCCAGTCTGAGCTGAATCTTGGACGACTGTCCAATCGTTGAGACGGGCCGCGATTGCTATGCCTGTTCGCTAACGTAACCATGGCCGGGGTGTAATGGCTCTGTTCACAGATACAGCAGTGGATTGAGAATTTGTATTACTTGTGCGTGGTTGAAAGCCCAATGCTGCAAATCTTAGCAAAATCGCCTGATACACAACTGGCGGGTTACCGAAAAATGACAATCAGGTATCACTGGAAACTGGGTCAGGTTTGCTCAAAGTGCAAGGTCATGGTAGCAGCTGGACTGCGTTCCATTGCACTCTTCTGTAGAGAAGAACTTTAGCTAAATGTGGAGAAGGCGGGGATCCGGTTTGAGCCTTGCAAATCCGCCGAGCTGTGCAAATCTGCCGAGTCATGAAAGGTGGCTGGTCGAAATCAACAGCTGATCGAGATCAACACATTGTAGCCCACCATGCGTGGACACGAATCAGTTTGGCGAAGAGTAGATGGGGTGTACCCGAAAAATCGAACCGCAAGGGATTACCCATCGTGTTTTCCTGAATCTCGCAGGTGGCTTCTTGTAGTGGCCATGGAGGGTGGTCGATTTCGCCCCGGTATACCGCCCCCTTCTTGTTAGCACTGTACAGGCAATAACGCGCTGTCAGCCAATGCTCCAGGGTGCCGGGAGAAGCGTGAAACGACTCTCCGGACGAACGATAGCGGGCGCTGAATGAAGCTGGTGGCTCAGCACGATGTGTACGGTTTGAATCATATTGGATCGTGGATGATCCTTTGTCCTCGGCCAGTGACATATCTGCATCCATGTAGGGCAGGCTGAAAGTTGTCCTCGCTGCCCGGACTGCGATTGGGTTGGCGGCATCGAGGGAAAAGAACCAGACACCGGGCTTGCCATCTTTGACAACATAAGTGCGAACGTTGAGTTCGAGGAAGCGGCTCAAGCGTGGGATGGCAGGGAATCCGCGAGGGGCAACGTCGGACATCAAAAATGGGACGACACCGACCCAGGCTTTGCCTTCATGGGTGTCAAGCGTCAAGCCGTCCGGTAAGTGGATCTCAACCAGTTCTGGATCGACGGCCCAGTGCGCAAAAAGCAACTCGGACCATGTCATCCTCATCATCCATGGTGCCGATGGAAGTGGCCACGTGCGATCGCCCTGAAGTTGCCCTGCTTGATCCACGTGTATCCAATCCAGAATCGTTGACTTGGCTAATGATTGATGTGGATGATCACATCGCCGCTATTGGAAAATGGAGCGACTGATAGTGCGAGCGACTGATAGTGCAACGATGTGGGGGAATCACTCATCTCCAAGACAGATGATCTCGCCGGTGTTGGTGGTCAGAAAGAGACGCCCTTCGGCAATTGCCAATCCATCCCACGCCGGCGGTGGGACCTGGGTTTCGTCGATCACATAACCTGTTTCTGTTGAGACGACCTTCAGCCGCCCGTCGCGATGAATCACATAAAGTCTGTCATTGGCGGCGAGTGCCATGGCATGGATATCGTTGTGCAGTTCTGTTCCATATTTCGGCTCCACTTTGACTTCGTCTTCGGTTGCGAAGGGATCTTTTGTCCAGAGCGAACCTTTGGCAATTCGGTGGTTTCTGTACGGCTTTCCACCCTCCTTTACTGTTCGGACTGCTTCCCATCCAGTGATCCATTTACTGTTGAATTCTTCTCCCTTGGCAAGGTTGAACTCGCGTCGAAAGACATCGGTATTGCCATCGAGTGAACTGTAAACATTTTTGTCTCGAAAGACCGTGAGGGGACGAAGTGAAGCTTCGCCACGGAAACGGTCTTGGTGTCGAGCGCCGTAAGTCCAACTGCCTCTTGGAATCCAAACCTCACCAGCACCGGTGTCGAGCTTTGCAAATGCATTCCATTTGTCGACATCGACCTGCTGTCCATCGGCAGAGATGATCCAGCGTGACATGGCGATCCCATCGCCTTCCGCGTGGAGAATATCGAAGGGATCAAATTCGAGCCCTGAATTCTCATAGAAGCCTTTTTGTGGCAGACTGTCGATACGTTGTACCCAATGTCGTTTGCCTGTCATGGGATCTACAGCAAAGATCAGAATGCCTCCGTCGGCCAGGGGTTGTCGCCCCGCAGCGAAATACGCAATGTCGTTGATGATCAGGACCGCACCTGGTACAGGCCAGGGTGATTCGACCTGTCCGTAAGCTACGATCCGCTCGTCAGACGGAGCTGCTCTCATCCGCCAGACAAGTTCACCGTTGTCGGCGCGAAGTGCATATACCCATCCCGCAGCCGAGCCAAACAGGCAGAGTCCGCGATGGATCGCCGGTGGCGTATCCAAGCGTCCATTGGCGGTAAACCGCCAGCGGATGTCTCCCGTGTTCGTATCAAGCGCGATCAACTCATGTGCGTTCGGTCGTGTGACGTAAGCGATGCCGGCTGCGATGGTCGGTGCGCTCAGTGGGCCTTTGATGACCGGGTTTTCCTGCCAGTCATATAAAATGGGGCCATCGACTTCCCGTTCTGTCTCAAGTGCTGCTTTCAGTTGGGTTGTCCAACGCTTCTTGAGCGATTTTGGGCCAGCTGCCGTGCTGCTTGCGCTCCGCCAGCGGTCGTGGCGGTACAGCGGCCAGTCGTCAGGCTCTGGCTGAGTCGCATCGGGGTCGGCTTTCGCTGCGCCGGTCTCAAGGGGGAAGTTCAGTTTCTCGATGGGAAGATTGGCAACTGAGATCCCGTTTTCTGGTGTTAGTGGCGTGGGAGCCATGGCTACAAAGCCGCGCAGCATGGGCCAGCAGGTGCAGTGTTTGGGAGTCGTGTAGACCAGGCCATTGGCTGGGATCCAGCCGCTCTCGCGTGAGCAATTTGCTTTGGTGATTCGATTCGCAATCACCTCTCCCGAATTCAGGTTGGTCATGTCCAGTTCACCCGCGAAAACATAATTCGGGGTGCAAACCGGTGGAAAGCAATGCGTCATACCAGCAGGGTAAGTCTTGCGGACTTCACCGGTCAGTGGATCGAGTGCAGATACCTCGCTGGGACTTCGTTTCAGTTTGGTCTTGTCGTCTGTATTGATCTTTCCACCATGCAGAATCCACAGGTCGTCCTCCAGAAACATGGCTCTGGCTTGCCGCGCGTGATTCATTCCAGGCGGAAATTCCTTGGACCACTGGTGTTCACCCGTTGCGGTTGCCACCACATGAATTCCATTGCCTGCATCGTGATCATTGAGGGTGGAAACCTCAAAGACCAGTTGACCTTTGGCGAGCACGGTTCGCGTGGTCAATGTCAGCCATTCGTAGTCACTGCGGGTCCAGTTTTTTTTGCCAGTCTCGGCATCCAGTAACATGGCGACGGCATCCTCGCCTCGCTTGACCCGACCCGCAATCAATGCAACCACCTTTCCATCCGTGACCACATTCCGTGGTTCGGCAATTTGAACTTGCCACAACTCTTTGCCTGTAAGCGGATCGATAGCGCGAACGGTGTTTGCATCAGCTGCGATGATGCGAAAACCATCATGCACCAGATGGGTCACCGATTTCATTTCACCCAGTTTGGCTACGATTTCACCCGTCGCTGCATCGAGTGTGACCGGTTGGTTCTTGATCAATGCGAACAGGTGTTGCTGGGATGCAATCGGCCGTGATCCGCTGCTGGGAAGTCTTGGTAGAACAAAGTCCGTTGGGTTGTTCTCTTCGCTCTTGGCAAGATTGCGATGCCAGAGTCGCAGACCGTTGAAGCTGTCTCTCGCCAGAATACCGCCGTAAAAGTTTCGGCCGCCAGCGGTGACCATGCCTTCGACTTCCGAGGTGGCTGCAGCAATCCAGCGGACCCGCTCTGGAGGTCCAACCAGTGTGTCATTGGAAACGGCGTTGCCATCTGCTGCATGTCGTGGATGCGACCAGACATCCATTTCCAGCGGCCACTGCTTGACCGCAATCAGGTAGTCGCCCGACTTGGAGACCGGTTCAAAATCAACGTGATCAAGGACCTCTGCCGCCATTACTTTTTGATTGACCACCACTACCGATCCACCTGGTGTCAGGACCCGCAAAAGTTCAGGCACAGGTACCGTGTAGTCACGTACGATGATCAAGTTGACTACATTTTCTGCATAAGGAAGACGATTCGGTTGGTTCGTCTGCTCTGCCCACGACAAACCGTAGCGGCCATTTTTGCGAATGAAGTTTTGTGCCGCAGAAATGCTCTTCGCACTCGGGTCGAGGATGTGACACAGGTAACGTCCAGTCCTGCTCAGCCTTGCAGAGGTTGATGCATCACTGCTGCCCAGTTGAACGACAAGCCCACCGTGCAGTCCCGCGGCGGTCACGGCGTCCTGCGGGGAAGCAGTCGGAGTCACTGGAAGCCTGTTTGGTTCTTTTCCGCTGGAGGTATTCAGAACCGCAAACATCAGACAGGCTGGGAAAATGAAACGGGACGCATTCATCCTGCAGGCTCCGGGTACCAGGGTCATGTCAAGCGAACAACCAGTTTAGCTGTTGGATCCACGTGGAATCTTGATTACGGCAGTGATAACAGAGAAAAAGTTTCGGAATTCAAATATAATCTGGCAAAGAGAAAAAGCCTGTCCTAATGCTATACTGAGCGTTCGTTCAACGTTGAACTTCATTTGACGGATGACTCGCCACTCTTAGACATGCCACAATCCAGATCACGTTGTTGTTCCATTTGCTTACTGACATTGCTCGGCATGCTGTCTGCTGCGTCTGATGGAGACGTTGCTCACGGGGAAGAGAAAGGACTTTCTGGTTCCGACGATACAGTGAAGGTGAAGGCGTCGGGGGCCGCTGGGGTGACGCCACCGACCTTTGCTGAATTGAAAACAACAGGTGCTCGGCGTTCTCGCTATCTGAAAAGTGATGTTCGCCCTTTTCAAGCGGAAGTCCCCAAACCTCAACTGGCGCAGTTTCACAACGAAATTTTGCCTGTGCTAAAGCAATCCTGTGTCAAGTGCCATGGTCCCGACACCAGAGAAGGCAATCTGCGTATCGATACATTGGATCCCAACCTGCAAAAGGGTGACGACGTAAGTTGGTGGTTGGAAGTTCTTGCCGTGTTGAACAATGGCGAAATGCCTCCTCCAGATGAAGGTCAGTTGACGGACACCCAACGCACCAATATTGTCGAATGGCTGTCTTCTGAGATACAGCTGGCATCTGCTGTTCGAAGGTCGGAACGGGCGTCTTCCTCTTTTCGCCGTATGACCCGCTACGAGTACAACTACATACTTCAGGATATGCTGGGCCTGCCCTGGAACTTTGCGAAAGATTTGCCTCCCGAGGCTACCTCAGAGGACGGTTTTCAAAACAGTTCAGAGTTGTTGCACATGACCGTGATGCAGTTGGAAACGTATCGGACGATCGCTCGCCAAGCGTTAATGCGGACGCTGCCCAGTGGAAAACAGCCACCTGTTCTCTATTGGGGCATCACAATGAACGACGCAGCCGCAGTGGAGTGGCCAAAGCAGGAGGAACAACTGCAGAATGCCAGAGACAAGTTCAAGGATGATCCGGGAAAGCTAGACAAAGAATTGGAACGGTTGCTGACCAGTTTTAAGCAGCCTCATCGAGGCACTTACTACAGAAATTTGGCAACTGGCCAGACAGCCCAAGCGACATGGGCGTATTACGGTGCAAAATATGCATTTGCACCCCGCGACCAACTGCCCGTCTTTCCTTCCACGTTCGACCACGTTGCTGTGCTTCCCCGCGGGCAGAGTCTCATTGTTGAGTTGGGCGACCAAGTTCCTGATCAGGGAATGATGCGGGTCCGCGTTCGCGCAGCACGTGGTTCTGCAGAAGACAGCGGGATTCCCAGCATGCAATTGGAATTTGGATGGCGGGCCAGTAATGAAGGCCGTGCTCTTGTACGTGTCAGTTTGGAAGACACGGCGGTCACGGAGGATCCGGCCCATCCCGGCATCTATGAGTGGAATGTCCCACTCGGTGAAATTTATCCTCGCAACTCTGTACGCAGGGTAACGAAAATGGGGGCGATGCCGAGTCCCTCAGAATACATACGCTTTGTGAATAGTTCGGTTTCACAGGGTGATATCCAAATTGATTATGTCGAAGTGGCGACACCTGTGTACCCATCTTGGCCACCAGCGTCGCATTCCCGGATTTTCATGGAGAGCGAGAACCGTGGAGACGAGTCTGTCTACGCCCGCGAAGTGCTGCAGGCATTCATGGCACGAGCTTGGAGAAGAGATGTTACCAACGCAGAGGTGGATCTGAAACTCGCTTTCTTTCATACACTCCGCCCGGAATGCGACAGCTTTGAAGAAGCTGTTGTCGAGGTGCTTGCAACCGTTCTTTCTGCTCCCCAGTTTCTGTATTTGGCTCGCTCTACGCTCCCCGAGGATACTCATTCGTCCACAAAAAAACGGATCTTACCGGACGATGAATTGGCAACGCGATTGTCCATGTTCCTGTGGTGCAGTTCGCCCGATAAAGAACTTTTGGAACTGGCAAGCAAAGATCAGTTGGGTAACGTCGAGACTCTGTCTGGGCAGGTAAAGCGGATGCTGGAGGATTCGCGATCTCAGCGTTTTTCAAAACAATTTGTACATCAATGGCTTGACCTGCAATTGCTGGACTATCTGGATGTTGACAAGAAAATCCATCCGCAATTTTCATCGGCATTGAAAGAGGCGATGATGCATGAGCCAATCGCTTTCTTTCATGAAATCCTGCAAACCAACAGCAGTATCCTCGATTTCATTCATGCTGATTACACGATGGTCAATGAAGTGTTGGCGCGTCACTATGGAATTAACGAAGTGTATGGAAACCACTTTCGAAGAGTGGGGCTGGATTTAAAGCACAGACGAGGTGGGATGCTGACGCAGGCTGGATTGTTGACGATGAACTCAGCCGGTGCTGACTCACATCCACTGAAGCGGGGAATTTGGCTGTTGGAAAATGTTCTCAACGATCCGCCACCACCACCACCACCGGCCGTGCCTGAAATCGATCTCGCCGACCCTGAGATCGCTAAAATGACCCTGAAACAACGCATCGAGGACCACCGAAACCACGCCGCCTGCCTGTCCTGTCATGCCAAAATTGATCCATGGGGAATCGCATTCGAAAACTATGACGCCCTGGGGCGTTGGCGTAATCAGATTAACGGCCAACCTGTCGACGCTACTAGCAGGCTGTTTAATGATCAGGAACTCAGTGGCATGGACGGGTTGAAAAGGTTCTTGCTGGAAAATCGACAGGACCAGTTTTCCCGCGCCATGGCATATAAAATGACCGCCTTTGCATTGGGCAGACCGCTGAAATTTGCTGATCACTCAAGTGTCGATGAGATCACTGCCAAACTGCGTAAGCAACAGGACGGTCTTGCTGACCTGATAACATCGATTGTCACGAGCGAACTGTTCCGGGTACCGTAAACGAGATGTGGTCGTGGCAGATGCCGTTTGACACAGACAACACAGACACAGACAACAAATTCGACCTAATAGAATGCAACCTTAATAAAAACCACCTTGTCCTCAGGGAAAGAGTAAGTCGCCATCACTATTGCACTTAGTTCACTTGATCGTCGCCGCTTTCTTCGAGGCGCGGGGATTGCGTTGGCACTGCCGTTACTCGGTTCTGCGGGTGTCGCTCATGCTCGCACGCAATCTGGGAATCCGCGACGGTTGGGATGTTTTTACTTTCCGGATGGCGTTCCCATGCCGCTACCCGAGGATCCTGCATATCGAGATTGGATGTGGTTCCCACACGGCAGTGGCAAGGAATTTACGTTCACCAAGTGTTTTGAAACGCTGGCTCCACTGCGGGATCAAATGACAGTGCTGTCCGGGTTTTCCCACCCGCACGGACGTGTCGTGCATGGCCACAACAATGCCGACCAATTCCTGACCGCAGCGGCGACGGGAGGCGGTGATAGTGAGTACAGGAATTCCATTTCGCTGGATCAGGAATATTTGAAGCATGTCGGTGGTGAAACACGAATAGGCTCGTTGGTCATGTCAACCGATGGCGGAAGCGGTACGGCGCGTGGCGCGCACACGCTGTCTTTTGATCGAAATGGTAGGGCGATTCCTGCCGAACACCGTCCAAAACGCATCTTCGACATGCTCTTTGTAAAGGGTGATGGTAATGCGGCGAAACGACTGGCCTTGAGCAAGAGTGCGTTGGACCAACTTATGACGGACGCCACTGCACTACGCAGGACTCTGTCGACGCAGGATCAGCAGCGCCTGGATGAATATCTGGAATCCGTGCGTGAGACAGAAATCAAGGTTGAGAAAGCGAAACGTTGGATCAACACACCGCTGCCCACAGTCAACGTCGATCATCTCAATCTAAACGTTACGCCAAACGATCCTCGGCTTTATCTGCAAGCGATGTTTGAACTGATCTATTTGGCTTTCAAGACCGATTCCACTCGTGTGGCGACCTACCAGATCGGTCGTGAAAATGGGGTTGGCCAGAGTGATTATCTGGCGAAGGCAGTGGGATTCAATTTGTCTCATGCGCTGTCGCACGACACTAAAAAAACGGATGGTTGGAAGAACTTTGGGATCTATTGCCGATTCCTGAATGAAGAATTTGGTCGCTTCGCACAAAAACTCAGGGACACTCCTGAGCCAGCGGGTGAGGGAACGATGTTGGACAACACACTGTTGCTTTACGGGTCAGCTTCCAGCGCTTTTCATTTGTCGAGGAATTATCCGCTTGTGCTTGCCGGTGGTAGCAATATGGGATTGAAGCATGGCCAGTATATCAATCATGCGGGCAGTAACCCGCAGGGGGGCCATTGGAGCGGCGGACAAGAGCCGTGGCAGAAAGAGATTGCTCGTGAAGATCTGCCCCTTTCGAATCTGTTTGTGACCATGCTACAACGACTTGGCGTTGAAACGGACCAGTTCGCTGACAGCACCGGCACAATTGACGAGTTGCTTTAACTGGAAGCGTTCTGGATTGCAGTAGCATTTTGGCGACTGTAGACAACGCGACTGACGCCAGCACTCAGGTAAGTGCGGCCGCCGGATCCGATTTTGGATGCTGCGGACTCTGTGTCATCTCGTTTTACATATCGCCGCTGTACTTGAAACCTGAGTCCGGGTATTGATTTTTAAAGTGGTCGCAAATCGAGAGTGACGGTACTTCTGCTGCAAATGTATCGCCACAAAAGATATTGGGGCGAATAAGTCGCGTCAGTTGGACTGAAATTACGAGCGGTTCAGGGGTGATTGCGGCATCCGCCGGGCGACAGCATGATTCGTGAAATTGTCTTCTGGCTGTGCAGTCTTCGCTGATAATAGAGTATCCTGAGGGATCAGAGTTGCTGGTTTCGCGGCTTTCTGTTCGCAGCCTGAGTCCCTCGATCTCCCCGCCTTATGTGTCGTTCTCTCGCCCTGACGCTCGCCCTCGCCCACGTAGGTTGCATGTCGCTGACGGCCACTCCATCTTTTGCAGATGATGTGTTTTTCGAAGCGAGTGTGCAGGCGATTTTTCAAAACAAGTGTGGGAAGTGCCATTCCGCCAAATCGCGTAAGGCTGATTTGGGACTCAATGACTACAAGTCTGTTTCAAGTTGGAGCCATCGGCGGAACGTAATCCGTTTGGCTCGATTGAAAAGTTGAGGAAGTCTCACGAGAAAATGCACCATTTGTATTACGGCACCGTACGCACGTAGTGAATCGATTCAAGGCTCGGAATTTAAGCGTGAACAGTATGAAATATCTGCGATTTGAACTCTTTCTGTTGCCATTCATCGTGGTTGCGGCCACGGCGTTTGCTGAACGACCCAATATCGTGTTGATCTTTGTTGATGACATGGGCTATGGCGATCTTGGATGTTACGGCAACAAAGAAAACCGCACTCCCCACATTGATCAATTGGCTGCCGAGGGACAACGATGGACAAGTTTCTATGCTTCAGGCGCAACGTGTGTGCCCAGTCGTCGGGGGTTGATGACAGGTCGCCATCCTGAATTGATGAGACGAGTGAATCTGGCAGACACTCGGCATCTGTTAATGCCGGCTGTGCTGAGGCAGCAGGGCTATGCGACGGCAATGCTCGGAAAGTGGCACCTTGCCGGTTATCCAAAAGATTTTACTGCTTCGCCCATGCATCCCTTGGAATGTGGTTTTGATCAGCATTTCGGAACACCGGGAAGCAATGACGTTCCCGCACCGAAAGGCAAGAGGCAAACCCGGGATGTGTTTGATGTTTGCGATAAGTTCACCTTTCAGGTGCCGCTGATCAAAGGGCGTGAGGTCATTGAGTTCCCCGCCAATCAGGAGCTGTTTACCGCACGCTATACCGAGGCGGCAGTCGAGTGGATCAAAGAAGAACGTGACGAGCCATTTTTTCTTTACCTGGCCCACAACATGCCGCACGCACCCGTGTTCGCGTCGGAAAAATTCCAGGGGCGCAGTCGCGGAGGTCGGTACGGTGATGTGATCGAAGAAATCGACTGGTCTGTCGGTCAGGTGATGGAAGCCGTCAAGGACGCGGGCGTCGTTGAGGAAACGCTGATTGTGTTCACCAGTGACAATGGTCCTTGGACGATGTTCGGACCTCATGGTGGAACTGCCGCTCCCTTGCGTGGTGAAAAAGGTACGTCTTGGGAGGGTGGATATCGTGTCCCAGGGATTTTTCGTTGGCCCGGAAAAATCAAGCCGGGGATCATCAAGGGGATGGCGGCGAATCTCGATCTGCACTCAACATTCATCAAGCTTGCGACAGGTCAGCAACCCGGTGATCAGATTGTCAAACAAAGCGGATACATTTCGCATGACCTGACCGACACCCTGCTGCACGCGAAGCCGGCTCCGCGAAAGCAGTGGTATTACAACAGTGGCGGTGCCATCGCTTTCCGGTCTGGGCCCTTCAAGATTCATCTCAGTACAAAAGATCGGTCCTCCAATCCCGACACGCGTGCTCGCGAACCTCTGGTCAAGCATGAAACTCCGCTACTGTTCCATTTGGAAAACGATGTCAGCGAATCAAATGATTTGTCGGCTGGTGATCCTGAAAAGATCTTGCAGTTGCGAACAGAGATGCAAGCGTTTCTCGGTGCCGATTCCGATTGATGAGGGCGACTCAGCTGTTGCTCCAGCGAAGTTTCTTTTGTTTTCCGTTCCACGGATGCCGGGGATCGGTGGTGTGTGTCGTCAGCACAGCACCCGTTGCATTCAAACGGATGGATGTCCAGCCGGTGGTGGATGTTTTTGGATCCGCAACATAGGAAGTTGCCAAGGTGTTGATGATGTGGATGCCGCGATGCTTGGCAAATCCCCGGTCGTGGATATGTCCGTGGATATAGGCTTTGACATGCAACCGCTTTGTCAGCACCTCCCAGAGTTCCTGTGAGTCGATCAGACCACCAGGAAAGTGCAACGGGTCTCCGCCCAGACGCGGATTGTGATGGGTGACAATGATGGCCGCTTTGTCCGCGTGTTCGTCCAGCATCTTTTCCAACCATTTCATTTGTTGGCTTCCCACCGTCCCTTGGGTCACCATCGTTTCCTTCAAGGAATCCAACAGGAAGAAATTTGCATGTCGGGTTTTTACCACCGAAACATGCAGAGAT
>Ga0315334_10000268_pt1 | contig 32222 bp, 29 predicted proteins | sample M150034915metaG_FD_205555 | JGI IMG/M metagenome (GOLD analysis project Ga0315334, IMG submission 205555) | Ammonia-oxidizing marine archaeal communities from Monterey Bay, California, United States - M1 500m 34915 | ecosystem: Environmental > Aquatic > Marine > Intertidal zone | place: USA... | reverse complement strand
ATTTTGTCTGGTGTACCCATCCGGAACAACCCGTAGAACAGATTTACGAGTATCTCAAAGAGAACGGCATTTTGGTCCGATATATGAAGTATCCCAAATGGCAGGATGGGTTAAGGATCAGTGTTGGCTCGGACGAGCAAATGGATGCCTGCCTCAGTCTTTTAGAGAAACGATAGGGTAATACGATGACGCGTACAGCTGAGATCGAACGTAAAACAGCAGAAACAGACATTCAACTATCAATAAATCTTGATGGCACAGGTACGGCGGATATCGAAACCGGTGTGGGCTTTCTAGATCACATGCTCGACTTGTTTGCGCGCCACGCCGTGGTGGACTTGAAAGTTCGCGCCAACGGTGACTTGCACGTGGATCAACACCACACAGTGGAAGACATTGGTATTTGTTTAGGGCAAGCGGTAAAAGAAGCCCTCGGTGATAAAGCTGGGATTCGTCGCTACGGGCACTTTACGTTGCCGATGGAAGAAACGCTGGTGTCTATTGCTATCGACCTCAGTGGTCGCTATGCAATGGTATTCAACGCTGAATTTCCAACGAGTCGTATCGGTGAATTTGATAGCGAGTTGGTTGAAGATTTCTGGCAAGCCTTTGCGGCTAATGCTCTCTGTAACTTCCATGTCAACTTGCATTATGGTCGCAATAGCCATCATATCAGCGAAGGCATCTTTAAGGGCACAGCTCGAGCATTTCGAGCAGCTGTCGAAGCCGATTCACGGATGCAAGGCGTTGTTCCCTCCACCAAAGGTACGTTGTAACGAACGTGTTGCCTAACGCTGCGATATCAATCGATGTAGGGTTCGAGGAATCTCGCGAGTTTGTGGAAATCACTGGTTGTTTCGATGTAGCGAACGACGGTGACTAGCGTGTCGGGGTCAACGAGTTGCTCAAATGATACGTACTCTAAATCGAGTTGGCCGCTGATGCTGACCATGACGCCGTTGAGTTGTTGTTCGGCAAGCGCTCGATATGCACCCACGCCTAATTGACTACCGAGCATAATATCAAACGCAACAGGTTGTGAACAGCGTGACTCATAGCCTAATTGCAAGGCATTGATCTTGCGGTGCTTGCCAGTTGCCTCGGTGTAAGCCGTGCTCAGGTATTCGGTTAGAATTTTCCCCAGACTGATTTCTGAAATGGCAATGTGGCCGTGGTCATCCCGCGGGATTCCCTCCAGGTAACTATACGGCAAGAATTCTGCCAAGCCTTCGGCTACAACGATCACGCCAAACTCCTTACCCTGCTCTTCTCTGGCTACCATCGTCCGTACCATGCGTTGGACAAGCACTTGCATATCCATGATTTTGCGAGTTTCGGACTCGCCAGTAACTTCGTTTATAATTGTCTCTTCGGTCGCATAGATGCCGACAATATCTTCCACACTAATGACCAGACTTGCTTCGCCTGCCATCGCCGCTCCATAAGCAAGCCACCCTGCACTGCGTCCCATTGCTTCGCAGAGAAAATATGCTCGACCCGCAGCAGCATCGCAGTTCAAGTTGCGTATTTCCGTTGCCAAAAAATCAACGGCCGTGAAAAATCCAAAGGTAAAATCGATTCCCATGTAGTCATTGTCGATGGTTTTGGGTAGGTGGACGACAGGGATTGTGACTTGGCCATCGCCAAGATGCTTTTGGAACAGTTGGAATTTGTTAGCGGTCTTAAGTGTGTCGTCGCCGCCAATGGAAATGAACGCGTCGACGCCGAGGCTACGCATGGCATTGTAAGTGCGCTGCAGTGCCGCGGTCTTGTCGGCATCTAGAAAATCGGAAGGTTGTTGAATTGATTTACCGGGGTTCGCACGAGCGGTACCAATCATGATTCCTGGTTTGGCGCGGGTTTGGTCGAGCGACGATTCAGTAAGCCGAATGTAATCTTGACCTTCGACTAACGGTGTTTCACCGTCATATTCCATCAAAGCGGAATATCCGTGTTTGATGCCAATGACTTCCGCGCCATTGCGAAGAAACGAAATGGCAGCGGATGAAATGACGGCATTAGCCGCTGGTGCTGGGCCGCCTGCGAATAGGATAGCGACTCGTTTTATCGGATTGTCTGTTTTTTCAGGGCGGGATAAAGTATCAGTAGTCATGGAGAAAACTCAAATAAAAAAGAAAGCGGGACCGGCAGATTGCATTCGTGTTATGCCGTCAACCACAAGTACCGTTAATAACGTTTAGTCTAGCAGCCTTCGTTCAACGAAGGTGGTATCGATATTGCCAGCGATAAATTCGGGGTGCGTCAACACTTTCTTATGGAAAGACGCCGTTGTGGCAATACCGCCGACCTGTAGTTCATCCAAACAACGGAGCATTGTAGCAATGGCTTCTGTACGGGTTGGTTGGTGCACTAAGAGTTTGCCGATCATGGAATCATAATGTGGTGGTACCGTGTATCCCGCATGAACATGCGAATCCCAGCGGACACCTTTACCGCCTGGGACAATGAGATGATCGATTGTTCCAGGACACGGTTGGAAGTTACGATCTGGGTTTTCGGCATTGATGCGACATTCAATCGCATGCCCTTGACATTGCCCGACATCTGCTTGGGTAAAGGCGAGTGGTTCGCCAGCAGCGATTCGAATTTGTTCTTTAATCAAGTCCACACCCGTCACCAATTCAGAGACGGGATGTTCAACTTGGATGCGAGCGTTGACTTCGATGAAGTAAAAATCATGGTTTTTGTCGACAATAAACTCAACGGTACCCGCATTGGAGTAATTTGCATTGGCGATCATCCGTACTGCCGCTTCGCAAATTGCCGTACGTATTTCCACGGGTAAATTTGTCGCGGGTGATTCTTCGATTAGTTTCTGATGTCTTCGTTGGGTGCTGCAATCTCGCTCCCACAAGTGCACTACGTTGCCATGTTGATCGGCGATGACTTGTACTTCTACGTGCCGAGGGTTTTCGACGTATTTTTCTAGATAGACAGCGGCATTCCCAAAGGCAGCCTCTGCTTCTTGAGCCGCTTGTTTCATCGCGGTCTCTAGGTCGTCGGCATTCTGGGCGACTCGCATTCCTTTACCGCCACCGCCAGCTGTTGCTTTGATTAGCACAGGATAGCCAATTTCGTCGGCGACCTTTGCTGCTTCGGCGCTGTCGGTTATCAATCCGGCACTGCCAGGGACAACAGGAACGTTTGCTTCGCGCGCCATACGGCGCGCTGTGTTTTTGTCCCCGAGTTGGTCCATGGAATCTGGTAAAGGACCAATGAAGTCGATTTTGCAATTTCTGCAGACGTCATTGAAGTGAGAGTTTTCAGCTAAAAACCCATAGCCGGGATGAATAGCTTCCGCGTTACCAACTTCGGCGGCACTGATAACGCGATCGATTTTGAGATAACTTTCGTTAGAGCGAGCGGGTCCGACACAATAGGCCTCATCGGCGAGGTCTAAGTAAGCAGCCCCTCGGTCACCTTCGCTGAAAATGGCGATGGTTTCGATTCCCATTTCCTTACAAGCGCGAATTATTCGTAAAGCAATTTCGCCGCGGTTTGCTATTAGGATACGTTTGTACATATAAGTCGAGATCGAAAAGTAAGAGATAGATTTATGGAGTACACCTACCGAGTAGGCATAAACTGCTAAATTGATTTATGACGGTTGGCTTGCGGAATTATAGTACCGGCGACAAAAATTAGGCGCTGGTGTCAACTTTGAATAACGGCTTGCCAACGTCGACAGGAGTTAGGTCATCAACGAGTACAGCCACGATCTTCCCGCGAATTTCTGCAGGCAGTTCATTGAAAACTTTCATCGCCTCAACGATGCAGACCGTCGATTCCGCCGTAACCATATCACCTACTTGGATATAAGGTTTCGATTCGGGATTGGGACGGCAGTAAAAGGTGCCAACCATGGGGCTATTAATTGTCACAATATGATCTGGTTCCGCTGCTTTGTCATTGTCCGTAGCGGCCGTTGGTGCGGCTACGGTCGCTGGCGCAGAGGTAACGACAGGCATGACGCCGCCAGACCTAGATAAGCGGATTTTTTCGCCGTTTTGTTCTAAATCGATCTCGGTTATGTCGTTTTCCTTCATGAACTCTACGTACTGATGGAGACGATCGATATCGAAAACATTGCCGGATTTCGCCATGCTACGCTTTCTTTCTTATTTAATGTTTCTGAAACGAATGCGGGTAATCTTGCATTTTAAGCCCCAACGACGGGCAAAAACGTAAAAATAGGTGCTGATGTAACAGAATTGAGTAATAAAAGTTTGTTTCGTTCCCTTGTTTATCGGTGTTTTTGACGGTTTGACAAGATCATATTTCCAATCGTGCCAAAAAACTAGCTTAGACTTCTAGAATGCATTCTTCGAGTTTCTTAGGTAGATTCGTCAAAACTTCGTGTCCATTGCGGGTAACAAGGACATCATCTTCAATTCTAACACCGCCCCAACCGGGTAAGTAAATCCCCGGTTCAACCGTGACAACCATACCGAGTTGCAGTGGAATGTGCTGATTTTCTGCAAGTCGCGGCGACTCATGAATGTATGTTCCAATACCGTGACCAAGGCTGTGTCCAAAATATTTCCCATACCCGGCATTGGCGATATGTCCCCGTGCAGCGGCATCGATTTTACTCATGATCGCTCCAGGTTTGATTCGTTTGATTGCCCGTTGCTGTGCTTGCAGTACCGTGTTGTACACTTTGCGGTATTTTGCAGTCACTTTGCCAGTGACCATTGTGCGTGTGATATCGCTGAGATAACAATCGTAGTCGGCACCCCAGTCGATCAATACAAAATCGGCATCAGCGATAGTTTGGTTACCAGGAGTTGCATGCGGTAGTGCCGCTTGACTACCAACAGCAACGATTGGATCGAAGCTCGTACCGCGACCGCCGAATTGACGAATTTGATGTTCGAGATTGAAGGCAATTTCTTTTTCGGTTTGATCTTTCGTGAGCGAACTGGTGATGACCCCAAAAGCCTTTTGGGCGGCATATACCGCTTTGCGAATCAAGGCAACTTCACCGCGGCTCTTGATCTCCCGAAGTTTTTCGATAATGCCCGAGGTCGTGACAAAATTGACTTTAGGCATCTCCGTGTGCATTTTTTCTGCGATTGCCAGCGGCAGTGAATCGCCCTCGAGGGCAACATTGTTTACGCCGGATTTGTGAATTAGTTTGGCACTGACCTTAATCATCGAGTCAGTAGAACGGCGGATTATCGAATCAATGTCACTGCATTCGTCAGCGATTTCTTGCGTGTAGCGAAAGTCCGAAATGATAATGGCGTTTTTAGCGGTGATGAACAAGTAGCTCGAATCACCTGAGAATCCGGATAGGTAACTCACGTTGCGCACGTCAGTTACCAAAATTGAATCGAGGCCCTGCTTCTTTAGTTGAGATCGTAGTTTATTGCGTCGTTGTGCAGCTTGACTCATTTAAGGTGCCTTTTGGGGGAAATAACCAATTTCAATTTCGTTGTGCGTTGTGTTCATCGACTTTAATCACAATTGGATTAGGGGCTGGTTCAGATTCATCAAATTGAGCATAACTACAGATGATCACCAGATCCATTGGCTGCATCAGATGAGCCGCTGCTCCATTGATGCAAATCTCTCCAGAATCCGCAGGGGCTTCAATGGCATACGTCGTCAAACGTGTGCCACGACTAATGTTATAAATATCGACTTGTTCATAGGGTTCAATATCAGCCAGTTTTAGCAGTGACGTGTCGATCGAAACCGAGCCATCATACTCAAGCTCGGCTTGAGTGACTGTTGCTCGGTGGATTTTGCTTTTTAAAAAAGTGCGTTTCATGTTGTATCGCAAGGCTATTCGATTGCCGTGAAGGCTCCTGTTTATCTGACGCGTTTACCGAGGAATATGTGGGAAAGGCAATACGTTGCAATTATTTATTGCAGTATAAATTGTCTTTCATATCATATTACAGGGAAGCCGTTTTGTAGAGGTGAGGCCCCCCAATTGGTGTCATTTTTTGCTTTATCGGTGTCTATGCGATTCCAGCCATGACAAATGCCAAACCAACGATGGCAAAGCAAACGAGCACGGAAATCGTAAAGCCCACAACATCGGCAGTTGTCGGCTTTTGAATTTCCAGTTGTGAGTTGGGGAATAGTTTGACTCGTTCCGTGTTGCTCGGTTCCCCATAGACAGCCTCGAGTTTGGCTAGATCGGCCGCCGGATCTGGATCGACGGGTGTTTTCATCTTTGCATAAAAGCGATCCAGGGCCTCGGGTGAGTTGGATTTGCCAGTAATGCTAGTAATCCAACTCGCTATGATCATCACCAAAATCGGCAGGATTATTTTCGACACAAGTTCGAGCGCGTTGCGAGTGGAATTTGTTTGCGCGGCGAGGTCGATTCCCAGCGGCAGGAAGAAGGCGAGATTTAGTTTCAAGTTGCCAGACGCTTGGAACTTAGTACCTTGTGGGTAGGCAAGTTTGTAGCGAGTGGTGAAGTCATTGATTTTCGTTACGCCGATAACTTCTGGAGCGATGGAACTGTCGCTTGGCTCGACGGATTTAAAAAATATCGCATCTCCCCCATTTTCCGTAGAGGTTTCGATTCGCGACACGCCAACCTCCAACTCGACGAGTTCTTCACCAGTGCTGCTGGGAACAGCGATTTTAGTAGCACTGATTTGCTGGGGTTTGAGAAGTTCAAGTTCAGATTTGTTAATATTGTTAGCTCGGTCGAATTGCGCTGTCCAAGTTGTCATTGCCTTAGCGTACTCTCGACGAAGCGTTGATTTGGAAACAATATCTTGCGAAACAGTACGTGTCATTTCAGTGCGTGCCAGTAGTGTCTCGTTGGTTTTAAGACTAGGAACGATGATTGGCCCGAGATAGGGAATCATGCCAAAAACAAGGATGCAATAAGCGACGGTGATCCAAGCAGCTCGTGTCGAGGCGCGGCGCCAATACATGCCAATCCAAAACGGAGCGGCAAAGACGAGTGGGAACCAAAAAGTGATCGTGAGTTGGGCGATCATGTCATAAATTGCTAGTGAGAAAAAGATGGATCCAGCGACTACGAGGATACCTGTAATGCGTCCAACTCGGAGGCATTCTTTATCCGTGGCAGAGGGTTTGACAAAGGGAACATATAGGTTGCGCACGATCAGTCCGGCGCCGACAATCATGTAGGCATCCACACTACTCATCAGCGCGGCAAGCAAGCAAGCGAGCATCAATCCTCGGAAACCAGGTCCGAGCAATTCCATCGAGGCGTAGCCCCAGGTCTGGTCAGGGTTATTGATCAATTGACTGACATCGGCGTATAGTGTGGCTGCAATTAGCCCCGTGAGTACCCAGCCAAGTGTACAGAATCGTTTGAGAAAGTTACCCACGACGAGTCCGATACGGGCATCATTCTCGGATTTAGCTGAACCTCCACCGGTCGCGATGAAATGGGGTTGAACGACGACTCCGATTAAGTTGGACATTACAATGGCCGCTAAAAAAAAGAGCGAAAATTCGGAAGTGCTATCTCCGATGATCTCAAAAAAGGAATCAGGTAACTGATCAGCCATGATTTCAAAACCAGATTGCTCACCTGTTGGATTGAGTGCTGCGTCATTAGTAAGGGCATTGAGGCCCAAAGGTATCAACATACAACTTAATGCAATGATGCAGATTCCTTGGATGAGGTCTGTGAAATAAGCCGCTGTTAGACCACCGATGACGCCATAGACTAATACGATTATCCCGATAGCGGGAATAAGTACATATTGCAGATCTACCGCTGTACCGAAGAGCATGACGTTCGAGCCAATCATGGGAGCGGCTGTTTTGGCGATGGCAGAAAAGAACATCGATCCATAGATCATAAAAAATGTGATGCCAAAGATAGCATAGGCACCACCAAGTGGTTTGGATTCGTAACGCTCAAAAAACCAATCCCCGAGATTGATATGTCGCATCCGCCGATACCAAACGGCGGTGATCCAATAGAACGGCGTAACAAATAGCCAATACATCGAAACCCACATGCCATTCATGCCACTGGTGTAGGTCGCTTTACCCGAGTTAATTGGGTCTTGGGGGCCGGTGCCTGCTCCGAAGGCGGCAAATGTTTGCAATAGTTTACCGAACCCGCGACCCCCTAGAAAGTAATCTTCCTGTTTTTTGTTTTTGCGAGCGCAAAACAGGCCAATGGCAACGAGGATGAGGAAATAAACAGTAATGACAATGTAGTCGAGCGCAACCATAAGTGTTTTCCGGAGTGTAGTCGATTGTTTTTATCGTGGCGTAGAGTTTAGCTTAAGGCAGTAATGATAAGTGATGTTGGGTTTAGTGTAGGGATCATGGATGTTGTGTCGATGTTGGCTGCGAATTGAATGTCGGCGACCTTGTCCACTTGCATCAAATTACGTCCTCCACGACTCTCCTTCATCTTATCTAATAAAAATGTCGCTGGTATATCACTAGCGATAATTTCTTTCCAAGCGTTGAGAGCTAGTGTTGCTTGGTCGTTAACGCCCGCAAGTGGTTGTTCGGTTCGGGAATGCACAATGGCACCGGCAAGTAGAACGTCTTCGAGAGTGATTTCACCGTTGGTACCGGAGCAGATGATATTGAGAGTTGATTCTTGTGCAGTAATGGATGTGATGGCTGATAGGTTCGAGAACGCAGCAAGCAAAAGCTTGTCGGCCATCGCGCAGGCGAGCATCGCTTTCGTACCATTGGTGGTCGTGAACGCAATGTCTGTGTCTCTAACAACATCGCTTGAATATTCTGTAGGCGAGTTGCCCAAGTCAAACGTTTCCGGTTTGACACAATTACGTTCACCGCCCAGAAGAACTTGTTGTTGAGTGGCGATTTCGGTGGCTTGCTCGATGCTGAGACAAGGAATGATCGACCGCGCCCCATTAGCCAATGCGGTGACGATAGTTGTTGTCGCCCGCAATACGTCAATAATGACGCAACAGGATCCGCCGATGGACGCGGAGTTGATCAACTCTGGTAGTAAGAATACATTCGTTTGCATGAGACTTATTTTTATTCTGGGATTTAGTACAGGCGTATTGAAGTGATTGGGTTTCTAAGATGTTGAATATCATACCCAATTATCCATTAAAGGGTTACGATAAACAGCATAACTGCGGGTACAAAAACGTACCACGTAAAAACACCGCTAGCCGCTATTAGTTTATGACCGTACGAGACGAAACTGAGCAAGTCGAACTTGATAAATCCAATCAACGCGTACAACGTATGTTTGGGCAGATCGCTGCGCGATATGACCGCATGAATCACTTGTTGTCGCTGAACGTTGATCATTATTGGCGGTGGCGCACCGTACGTAAAGTAGCACCTCAAGGCACCGCGCCCATTCTCGACATCTGCTCGGGTACCGGAGATCTAGCGTTCGCCTATTGCCGCAAATCGGACGCTGCTACAGAAATTGTCGCCGCGGATTTCACTCGGGAAATGCTGCAAATTGGCGAACAGAAGAAGAGTCGACGTGAATCCTATGAACGCATTAGATTTGTAGAAGCCGATGCCCAGCATTTGCCCTTTGATGACGACACTTTTCAAATTGTGTCAGTTGCCTTTGGCTTGCGTAATATCGCAGATACAGACAAAGGGTTGCAGGAGATGATGCGAGTCTGCCAACCTGGGGGGCGAGTTGCAGTGCTTGAGTTTTCCCAGCCAACGTGGCAGCCGTTTAAAGGGTTTTATGGATTTTACATGAAACACATTTTGCCGCGCATTGGTCAGATATTGGCTGGAAACGATGAGCAGGCGTATAACTATCTGCCGGACAGTGTCGGTAAATTCCCCTGCGGCCAAGAACTTGCGGATCGCATGCAAGCCAATGGTCTCGTCGAAGTTTGTTACTATTCATTAACCGGTGGAATTGCTACGCTCTATGTTGCGAGTAAACCTGAATCCGAATCATCCTCTCTGTTAAATGAATAAGACGTATGGCATCTGTATCACATCCAGTCGTCGTTGCTATTTCCGGTGCGAGTGGTGTTGTGTATTCAGTGCGATTGTTGCAACAATTGGCACTCGCGGGTATCGACGTCGAGTTGACGATTAGTGACGCTGGTCGACAAGTCATCAAACAGGAATTAGAGATAGAGGTTCATTTGGAGAAGTTGGATCTGCCAGCTTTGCTGCAGGTTGAGTGCCCAGCGCTTATTCCGATCGAATTGCCATCGTTGGAAAACATACGGTATTACCACTATCGCGATCTGCTGAGTCCGATGGCGAGTGGTTCTCATCGTACCAAGGCGATGGTCATTAGTCCTTGTAGTGGCGCGACGTTGGGAAACATTGCCAACGGTACGAGCCGTAATCTTATTCAACGTGCAGCCGACGTTCATCTCAAAGAACGTCGGCGGTTGTTGTTAATCACTCGAGAAACACCGTTGTCATTAATCCATATTGAAAACATGCGCCGCGTTACACAGGCGGGGGCAATTATAATGCCAGCAAGTCCTGGGTGGTATCAAGGTGTTACCGAGTTAAGCGACTTGGTTGACTTTATGGTCGCGCGGATCTTAGATCAGCTTGGCTGTGATAATGATTTGATGGAGCGTTGGGGTGATCAAGAAGTCGATTGTGACGACACGCTGGAATCACAGGAAAGTTGAAAATCTGATGTGGTTGCGATTAAAAACATTGCTGGAGATGATTCGCTTCAGCCACACAGTGTTTGCCTTGCCCTTTGCACTGTTGTCAGCCGTCATGTGCTGGACGGTACCTAGTTCTCTGGGGCCACCACCACCGTTTGTCGTGCTAGATTTATTGGGAATTGTGTTGTGCATGATTTTTGCCCGCAGCGCCGCGATGGCATTCAACCGAATCGCCGACCGACGAATTGATGCGGAAAATCCAAGAACGGCCGCTCGTCATATACCCGCTGGGGAGTTGTCGCTGTCGAGCGTGGTTTGGTTCACTGTGTTGAACAGTGCATTGTTTGTGGCTGCGACACTGTTGTTTTTGCCAAATCGACTGCCGATTATATTGTCCTTGCCAGTCTTAGGGTTATTGGGACTATACAGTTACAGCAAACGATTTACGTCACTCGCTCATTTTTATTTAGGTGTAAGTTTATTATTGGCGCCGGTTTGTACATGGGTAGCACTGCGAGGGGAAATTCTGCAGGAAGATATACTGGATATTGTTCCGGCTGTTGTGGTGGGATTGATTGTGATGTTTTGGGTTGGCGGGTTTGACATAATTTATGCGTGCCAGGATACGGAATTTGACAAGCAAGCCAAGCTAAAGAGTATCCCAGCGCGGTTTGGTGTTCGCGGTGCATTACGAATCGCTGCGGTTTCTCACCTGCTGATGATTGTGGCGATGGTGGGATTAGCATTTGTTAGCGAGTTGGATGCTCTAGGTTGGATCTATTATGTTGCTGTCGCTGCAGTAGCTGTTTTATTGACGATTGAGCATTGTTTGGTGAAACCGGATGACTTAGCGCGAGTTAATATCGCTTTTTTTCAGGTAAACGCATTAATTAGTATCGGGTTGTTCTTGATTGTATCGCTAGACTTGCTGTTATAATCCCTCCTGACAGTATCGTGTGGTAAATCTATGTACGGAAACATTAGGTCCTTGATACATAAACAGAGTTGGCTATTACACATGGAGGTGTTGTTCGTGTCTAGAATTCTGAACACCGCAGCGTGCCTTGGATTGATTGCGGCGATGCTGTTGATGACGGGTTGCGTTGGCAGCGATACAACGACGGATGGCACAGGTGATGCGGGTGTACAAGGTGATGCTGAGAGTAACAACTCAGCCAGCCCACAGAATAATAGCAACAGTGGTTCATCCGATCCCTTGAATGCCACTACAGCGACGACGGGCGATGCCAATGCGGAAGGATCTATTTTACTGGACTCCGAGATTGGCAAACTGTTAGGAAATCTTGGTGCGGGTAGCAATGACGAGCGAGTGGTTGCTAGTGATGCGTTGCGCGAGCGCAGGGAGACCGTCTTGGCAAGTGTCTCGGGTTGGTTGAAAGCTGGTACGCTTAAACAGCGGCAAGGATTGATGTTGTTTCTTACCGGACAAGCACAGCAGTTTCCAGAGCAAGTCTCGCTGGCGGTTGGTTTAGGTTTGCAAGACGAGGATAGTAAAGTTCGGTCAATTTCGATTCAGTTGATTCGACAATTGTTTCCGGAACAGCAAGCGGCGCAACAAGCTGTATTGCTAGCGATAATGGTCGATGCAGCGGAGACAACTAGCAACCGAGTGAATATTATTCGATTGTTGTCAGTATTTCCAGGTGATCGACCGACGATTGAATCGCAAGTCGGCCAGTTAGCTGCGGATAATAATCAAATAAGCGAAGTACAGCGTTCCGCCTTGCACACTTATGCTCGCTTGGCACCCCGCGAGCCTGCCATCCCGTTGTTGGTTAAAGTACTAGAGACGTCAAAGAACGACGATGTGTGTCGCACGGCGGCAGTGTTGGTGGGTAAGTATGGTAGCCAGAGTGAATCAGCTGTTGCGATGTTAGCTGTGCATTTAGAATCTCAACATGATGATTTACGTGACGCCGCAGCGCAGGCTCTGGCTAGGATCGGCCGTCCGTCGATTGCTGTATTGGGTACTGCGTTAGGTAGTGAAAACTTGGCGACTCGACAAATCGCAATCTACACACTTGGCGTCATTGGCCCATCGTCGCGGGCGTACTTAGAAAAGATTTCCACGATGATCACCGCAGATGACGAGGACACTAACGCAATCGCTCGAGAAGCCTTGAGCCGGATTTTGCAGCAGTGAAAAGAGTATTGGGTGTGCTCTTACGGTAGCGTGCTGGCTAGTTTCTCGCCGGTTGCCCATTTCGATGGGTCGTGTGGATCACGGATAATTTGGTTGTAGAGGGTGTCGCGTTCAATTGGTTCGCGGCCAGCTTCGCGGATTAACTCTTCCAACTTGGCGACGGATACTTCCTCTGGCGTTGTGGCCCCAGCGTCATGATAGATGAGTTCGTGGCGGACCGTGCCATCGAGATCGTCGGCACCATAGGACAATGCTGTTTGTGCGGTGCCGATGCCGAGCATGATCCAGTACGCTTTGATATGCGGGAAGTTGTCGAGCATCAATCGCGACACGGCGATCGTTCGCAAATCTAAAAGCGCAGACGGTTTCTTCAAGTGGGCTAGTCCGGTATTTTCTGGGTGAAATGCAAGGGGTATGAAAGTTTGAAAACCACCTGTTTCATCTTGTTGTTCGCGCAAGCGTATTAGATGGTCGATGCGGTGGAACTCATTTTCAATATGTCCGTAGAGCATCGTGGCATTCGTGTTGATTCCTAGTTGGTGAGCTGTGCGGTGCGTTTCAAACCACTTTCCGGTATCGGCTTTGTGCTCACAAATCTGATCACGAATCTCAGGGTGGAATATTTCCGCTCCACCGCCGGGCATGCTTCCAAGCCCAACTTCGAGCATGTCTTCGAGAATCTGGCGGATGTTCTTTTTGGTTAAAAACTCAAACCAATTTATCTCAACGGACGTCCACGCTTTCAGGTGAAGTTGTGGGTAGGTATCGTTTAACAGACGCACTATGTTTAAATACCATTCGTAATCTTTTTGGTGGTGCAATCCACCGACAATGTGGACTTCGGTGCACCCATTGTCAGTCGCCTCTTGCCCCCGCTGTAGGATTTCGTCGTCACTCATCGCATAGCCACGTTCTTCTCGCAAATCTGCTCTAAACGCGCAGAAATTACACCGGTAAACGCAGATGTTGGTCGGGTTCAGATGTGTGTTGATATTGTAGTAAGCAACGTTTCCACTGATGCGTTCACGGACAATATTGGCTAATTCACCGACAGCTTGCAACGGTGTGTCGTTGCGATAAAGAAACATTCCATCGTCAAATGAAAGTCGCTGTTGGTCGTCAATTTTTTTGCGGATGTCATCAAGAACTGATTTTGCCGTCATCGATAGGGTGTCCGAAGGGAGGGTTGTGAAGATCGAGCCTGAGGTAGTTGGTTTTGTGCCGGTTACTTGATTTAGTTAAATCACTAATTAAGTGAACCGTAGAGTTTAGGTGAAAAGTAACGAGCAAATAAGGACCAATCAGATGATAAATGGGACTCATTGCGGTCGCCGGGGCTTCCCTGTTGGTTGACGGCATTGCTGTCGTTCTAGCTTCAGTTGCTGCTCGATTTCCTGCTCTAGTTGTGATGCTTCTTGCTGTGAGTCGATACCAAATCCTTTCATCCAGCCGATTACTTCATGATCGGATAGTGCGGGATTAGATTTGGCGTTATTAGTCTGGTTGTCGTCGGCGTTTTGGAATTGATGTTGGATTTGTCGTGCCCAACGATCAGCGTCCATGGCAGTGGCGCGTTTGCGTTTGGCTGCACGTTGAATCCGATGATCGCTGGTAACTACGGTTAGATTTCGGGGGGCATGGTGTATACGAATATACTCTTCCATCAAAGTGTCCGCGTCCGGATAGCCGACGGCAAAATGAATGGTAATGCCACTGCGATCAAAGAGAAACCCTCGGTTTGGTGGTGGGTTTTTTGCGTCGAACACGATCACTGTTTTTTTTCGAAGGTTCGTTGGAAGTGTCGTAATCAACCAGTTCGTCAGTGAGTCACGTGCCCCCTGTAGAGTTCCGTCGTCGTTGTCTGGACCAAACTCACCGGTGTTCCACCACAGATTGTACCCGTCGATCAAAAAAAGCGGGGCATTGTGTGCTGGTGGATTCGAGCGATTCATCTTCGTTGATCCAATGAACGACGTAAGTTTATGTTCCGGTTCATATAGTTTTGACGCAACCGCCAATAATTACGGTGTCGGCACGACCGGTTAACTCAGCGCCAGTCAAGGGAGTGTTATGACTACGCGAAACCATGGACTCAGGCTGTACGGTCCAGACGGCATTGGGATCGATGATGGTAATGTCTGCCGATGCTCCGATAGCGAGCGTACCTTTTTGGTGATAGCTGGGTTCGTTAAGACCAAGCGCGATTGCAGGGTTCGTCGACAACTTGGCAATCAGAGTCGAAATATCGAGATGCCCTGGTTTTACTAAATGTGTAATGGCTAATCCCAGCGTGAATTCAATTTGGCTCATGCCAAATGGTGCGCGGTCGAGTTCTGTCATCTTTTTTTCAATCGCTCGCGGCGCATGTCCGCTTGTAATGACATCGAGTGTCCCATCAGCTAGTCCAGCAATACAGGCAGCGATATGTTGTTGGCTGCGAAGCGGCGGATTGACCTTGTAATTTGAATCAAAACTTCTCAACAATTCATCGGTGAGGAACAGATTTGCGATACAAACTTCAGCCGTAACGCCGACTCCCCTGCCCTTGGCTCGTCGAATCAATTCGACACTGCCTTGAGTAGAAATATCCATTAAATGTAGTCGCCCGCCGGTTGTTTCACATAGTCGCAGATCACGTCCGGTGGCGAGTTCTTCGGAGTCTGGATGCATTCCTGAGAGTCCTAGCACCATTGAAGTCGCACCGGCATGCATGATTCCAGATTGAGACAACTCGGGAAGTTCTGGATGGTCAATGATTGGTTTGTTAAACATTTTGCTGTATTCAAGAGCCCGCCGAAACAGGTCGGTGTTGCCCAGTGGTGCTGGAGCGTCAGAGAACCCCACCGCGCCAGTTTCAGCCAGCATCCCCATCTCCGCTAATTCTTCGCCTTGGCGATTTTTGCTGACACTAGCAATGACGTACACATTGCAATTGTCAGCTAGCAGCGCCTTTTGCTGAATGAATTGAATTTGAGCTTGTGTATCGATGGCGGGGGAAGTGTTGGGGAGACAGGCGATCGAAGTGAAACCGCCGGCGATTGCCGCCGCGGTTCCGGTCGCAATACATTCGTCTTCTTCGAATCCGGGTTCGCGTAGTTGCACATGAATATCGACCAGTCCGGGAGCTACGATCTTATTTGTGGCATCGATAACGGTGCTGTTGCCGGAGAGATTCTCGCCGATTTCTACGATGACACCATCGGTGACAAGCATGTCGGCAACGCCATCATAATCTTGGCTCGGGTCTATTATCCGGCCGCCGCGAATGAGCAGACTGTTTTTCGTTGGCGAATTGGTGGGCGACGAGTGAGACATTACTATATGTTGCCTCCATTTGGTGACTGCCGCTGATTTGCTGTGGTGGTAAGTGTGAGTGCAGCCATTCGAACGGCGATGCCATTGGTGACTTGGTTTAGGATAACCGAGTGCGGGCCATCCGCCACTTCAGGAGTTACTTCCACTCCGCGATTAATTGGCCCGGGAGCCAAGATTAGAATACCTTCTTTGGCGTGCGCCATTCGTTCTTTGTTCATGCCGTAAAGGAAAGCGTATTCACGCACCGATGGAAACGGTCGAGTGTATTGTCGTTCAAATTGAATCCGCAAGAGATTCAAGACATCGCAACGGGGGATGATGTCATCAAGGTTGTGTGATACTTCGACTCCGTATTGTTCCCAAGCCTGGGAAACTAACGTCGAAGGTCCGCAAACGATAACGTGTGCTCCAAGTTTTTTGAGTCCCCAGATGTTGGATCGGGCCGTACGGCTGTAAGTAATGTCGCCGACCATTGCCACGGTCAAGCCTTCGATCGAACCGCGTTGTTCGTAGATCGTCATGATGTCGAGCATCCCTTGCGTGGGATGTTCGTGTGGTCCATCTCCAGCATTGAGGATGCTGCAGTCAACGTTGTTTGAAAGTAAATGTGGACTGCCTGGCGTACTGTGACGAATTACAATCGCATCGACATTCATTGCCTCAATTGTCTTCGCTGTATCAATTAACGTTTCACCTTTACTCACACTGCTTGAGCTAGCTGAGAATTCAACGGTTTCTGCTCCGAGTCGTCGAGCCGCTAAACTAAAACTGTTACGTGTGCGTGTCGAGTCCTCAAAAAACATGTTGGCGATCGTTAGGCCAGCGAGGATGTCGAGTTTATTGTGGCACCCGTTAGTTGCGGATTTTAGTGTAATCGCCGTCCCTAAGAGCGTGGTGATATCTTCTTGGCTGAGATTTTCGAGTCCCAATAAATGACGGTGTTTCCACGACTGCGGAACTAGATCTGCAGCTGTAGTGAATTCCGAATTTGGGTTGGTCGTCCCCACGAAGATTTTCCCTTAGTAAGTTGCAGAATTTGTGTTGTTCGGACGTGAACGCGTGTTTTATAGCGTTTGAGCGATTTTAGCACCGTTGGGTAGGCCTGTGAGCGCTAGAAAACCAAAGCACGATAAGATTGTTTGAGATTTTTTGTAGGTCTTAACGATTAGAGTAAAGATTTTGTGGTTATCTACCGATTCGTCGCTCACACAGTCCAAAGTATTTGTTCATTGGAGTGTTGGTTTGTTTGCTGTAAAGATAATTTACCTGTTACGGAATATAAGACAAGATGAAAGATAAATCTTTGAAAGTGGTGCGTTTTCTATATTTCACCGTGATTATTGGCATTCTAAGCGGATGCTCAATGACGGGAAATAAGGAGCAAGTAATGCGTGCACCGAATGATTTGCTCAGTGAAAAAACTGAAATGATGCAGTTAGCCGCCAAGCAGGTAACCTATCAGACTCCGCAATCTGCTTTTGGTCACTACACCGTTGAGATTCAAAATGCATACGGCGTCAAGCAACGGGCCAAGTTTGAATTACGCTCGGGCATGTTTATCCAAGACGCACTGCGTGAATCCAAAGCGATTGAGCAGTTCAATTTTATGACGATCAAACTGCGCCGTCCGACGGATGACCCCATGCGTTTTCTGCCGCTGGACATTGAATTTAATCCAGAGTTCCGCCGGGTTGAACCGATCAATGACTACGCTATTCACGATGGTGATTACATTATTATCAGACAACACGCGACGGGAGAGCTAGATAAGATGCTTGGCAATTTCAAAACCCGCGCAGGCCTTTAGCGGGCAAGTCATAAAATAATTGTTAGCATCACTGACTCTCAGGGCTAACGTGTTCAATACTCACGTGGTGTTGTCCGGCCTTGCACTCGGTAAGGCAACCCCATGATTCGCAGGAAACCCTCCGCGTCGTCTTGGTTATAAGATCCACCGCCTTCCATCGTTGCGATCCCTTCGTCATACAAGCTGTTTTCGCTAGTACGGCTGTCAACAATGATGTTGCCCTTGTACAAGCTTAGTTGTACTTCGCCGGAAACGTGCCGCATCGACTCTTTAATGAATGCCAACAGTGCATCCATTTTGGCACAATACCAGTGGCCGTAATAAACCATTTCAGCAACGTCGGCTTTGAGGCGATCGCGGAGGTGTGTGAGGTCACGGTCTAGGGTGAGTTGTTCTAGCACCAACAGGGCATCGTATAGAATTGTCATACCGGGTGCTTCATACACTCCGCGGCTTTTCATCCCCACGAATCTATTTTCAACCATATCGATTCGACCGACGCCGTTACGGCCGCCGATGTCGTTCAATGCCTGGACGATTTCCAATGGATTAAGGTCATTGCCGTTGACAGTCAGAGGGACGCCGTGCTCAATGCGGATGGTAACTTGTTCACGTTCATCAGGAGCTTCCTCGGGGGAGACACCCATGCCAAAATCAACGGTGTCGACGCCGTTGCGTTGCAAATCTTCAAGATCTCCTGCTTCGTAGCTAATGTGTAAACAGTTTTCATCGGAGCTGTACGGTTTGGAGGTGGAAACCTTAATGGGAATGTTTTTGTTTTCGCAATAGGCAATCATTTCCGTGCGTCCTGGAAACAAATCACGGAATTTTTGGATTCTCCAAGGCGCAATCATTTTGACACCGGGATCTAACGCTTCCGCTGCGAGTTGAAAGCGGCATTGGTCGTTGCCCTTGCCAGTGGCACCGTGCGCGTAGGCAACGGCGCCAACTTCGCGGGCTACTTGTAAGCAGACTTTGGAGATCAACGGGCGGGCGATGGATGTGCCCAGTAAGTAAATACTCTCGTATTTAGCTTGCCATTGTAGAACGGGAAAGGCGAAATCACGGCACAGTTCTTCCTGGACATCGACAATTCGTGCGCTTGCGGCGCCGCAGTCGTGCGCTTTTTTCATGATCGCTTCGCGGTCTTCACACGGTTGTCCAAGGTCAACGTAGACACAATGCACATCGTATCCTTCGTCTTGTAACCAACCAAGAATTACGGACGTATCTAATCCACCGGAATAAGCTAATACGCAACTGGGCATTTCGCGAGTCTTTCTGTTTCTAGTGTATATGTATTAAATATCCAAACCTTCAGTTTGTTATTGTGATTTGGGTTTGTTGGTCTGGCAAGTCCTGAGAGCATCGGAGTTTTATGGTTTTGAATATATCGGGCCCCAAAAATGCGCGAATTTGTTAGCTGCGCGAATACAAAAATCATCGTCGCGATAAAAGTTCGATATACCTTTGAGCGGCTGTGGTAAAATTAAATTGTGAGGCGTGCCTGATCACTTCCGCGTCATCGAGTGGCTCATCAAGGGCTTGCTTGATGGCAGTCGCCAAGGCGATTGGATCGCCACAGGGTGTGAGACGCTGGGCAAAACGCTCGCCGAGAATTTCCGCCGGACCGCTGGGGCAATCGGTCGACACAAAATTGCAGCCACATGCCATGGCTTCAATTAAGACGGTTGGCAATGCTTCCCAGCGCGAAGAGAGCACGTATAGGTCCGCCCGTTGCATCCACTGGTATGGATTGTCAGTAAACCCCACAAGACAAACACGATCCGTTAACCCCAGTTTATCAATGAGCGCTTTGATGTTAGCTCGTTCTTCACCGTCACCGAGAATAGCCAGTCGAGATGCCGCGACAGGTTGCAACTGGGCGAACGCATGGATCAATGTGGGATAATCTTTTTGCGCTGATAATCGACCGACTGCTAAGATTAATGGTTCGGAACGTTGTTCGACAAACGGATGCTGCAACGGTTCTTGACGACTATCGTGAATATGCGCACTGACAACGGGATTATAAATGGTGGTGACGCTAGACGTTGGTAGTCGCAATTGTTGTTCTAAGTCTCGAGCGGCGGCGTTTGAGACAGCGACGACTCGATCGGCGGATTTGTAGAGTCGTCGAGCGAGGGGACGGATGAACCTATCGCGCCATTTCGCGCCTCGGTAAGCGGACATCGTCATGTGTTCCACAACAGCAACTTCTGGAAGTTTCAATCCTTGGTTTCGTTTGTGAAGTTTGCGCATCGCCCACAGCGCGGCAATGTTGGCATGGCTCAAGTGGGAAATCAAAAGATCTAGGTTTGCCTGTCTCACATAATCCCGCAGCGGTCCGATGGTGTGTCGAATGTTTGCGCATTTCAAGTCCACGACTTCGACGTCCCCGGCGATGTTATCGACAAATGGCCCCGTCAATGAACCAGCGATCAAGACGGGTTGTACTTCGTCTCGCGGAAAACTTGCACACAGATTAATTACCACACGTTCCGCTCCGCCACCGCTAAGGGATGGAATGAAATTAGCGATGCGGAGTTTACGAGTAGTCATGTATCTGCTGTCAAGAGATTAGTTTATAGGTGTTTTACGTAGTGCGGGCGAAAATGGTCGTAAAATAAAGTTGTCTTGGTGGCGTAATCTGTAATAGTAGACGTTGTGTTTACGAAACGAAATGTTGTTTAAATTGTTCACACTGGCGGTACTATAGGTTTCGGCATTTGCGATGGGTAAGGTCTAGTAGATGTTGACGATTGGTGTGGCATTGCGTACCAATATAGAGACGTTGAAAGTACGGTTTAGATTACAAATGGAATTTGGCAGATGGATCAAAATCAAATCCTTGATTTATTACATCAAGTTGCATCCGGGCAGTTGAGTTTGACTGACGCGCAGTCTACGATCGCCGCTCGTATGCAGGCTCAGGTTACGCCAGACTTGACTGGGGTCGAGGTGACGATGGACCTCGACCGCGAACAGCGTTGCGGTTTTCCCGAAGTGATTTATGGTGAGAGCAAAGATGCTGGCACAATCGTTGATATCTTGCGAACACAATATGCGGTGGGGCAATTGTCGCTAGTGACTCGAGTCAGTGATGCGAAGGGACAACATGTTGTGGAGTGTTTGCCGCACATGATTTTCAATGCCAAGTCGCGCACTCTGCGAAGTATTGCTGTGCCCGAGCAAAAACTAAACGGGATTATCACGATTGTGACAGCGGGAACAAGTGACTTGCCGGTTGCTGAAGAAGCACGTGAGACGTTGTTGTGGATGGGAGCCGAGCCACAGGTTATTCATGATATTGGAGTTGCTGGTCCACAGCGTCTGTTAGATCATCGCGCACAATTGCGTGCGGCGGACGTCTTAATTGTTGTGGCGGGTATGGAAGGAGCTTTGCCTAGTGTGATAGGTGGCCATGTCGATAGTCCGATTATCGCTGTGCCAACGAGTGTTGGTTATGGCACGGCGTTAGGTGGATTCACCGCACTGTTGGGGATGCTTAATAGTTGTGCGTCGAACGTCGTGGTGGTCAATGTTGACGCTGGTTTCAAAGCAGCGTACGTGGCCGGGCTGATGCTGAAAAGGTTGAGGCAAGGAGGCCACGATGGTTGAATCGGAACCCCCCGCTGAATTCACTGGTTTACCGCTGCGCAGTGCAGATAGTCACAAAGGGGATTATGGTAAGTTGTTGTTGATTGGTGGGAGTTGTGCGATGCCGGGTGCCATCGCGCTTTCAGCAATGGCGTCGCTACGAAGCGGTGCGGGGCTCGTTACCGTAGCGACTGCCGCGGTTGTGCATGGTATTGTCGCAGGATTTGATCCGTGCGTAATGACGATTCCACTTTGCTGTTCGGCCAACGGCACGATCGAAGAGGACGTCGATTCTTTAACGCAGCTTGTTGGACCTTTGGAGCGATATGATGCCATCGTCGTTGGGCCAGGATTAGGGAAAAGCACTGAGCTAGCGAATCTTGTTACTGATCTGTATGAAAAAGTTCGTGGTCCGTTGGTTGTCGATGCAGATGCATTGAATTTATTAGCTGGTGATGCTGGCGGGATACCAGATCCAAGTGGGCCGCGGGTGTTGACTCCGCATGCAGGTGAGTTTGTGCGGTTGTTACAAAACAATCATCCTGGAGTAGATCGAATTGGAGTGCCCACGCGCGATGATTTAGAGCGGGCTGCAGTTGATTTAGCGGGGAAATTTCAATCGGTCATTGCGTTGAAGGGCAATGCCACATTCGTTACGGATGGCTCAATGAAGTGGCATAATAAAACGGGGAATGCGGGAATGGCGACCGCGGGTAGTGGAGATGTGTTGACCGGTGTGATCGCCGCTTTGATCGGCCAAGGCATGAATGTATGTGATGCTGTTCGATTGGGAGTACAAGTGCATGGTCATGCTGGCGATTTAGCTGCAGCGGATCTCGGCATGGTGTCGATGACCGCATTAGATATCATTGATTGTTTAAGCGTCGCCTTCCAACAGTAAAAGATGATTTGGATTTGAGTTGCAACTATGGAAATAATACGAGACTTAGCTGAGATGCAACTTGCGCTGCAAGGTGGTGCTGTTACGATTGGGAATTTTGATGGCGTACATCAAGGGCACGCGAAATTACTAGAGCAATTAACTTTACGAGCCCGAGAAGTCTGTGGTCCGGCGATTGTATTGACGTTTGACCCACATCCAGTCAGGATTTTGCGTCCAGAATTGGCTCCACCCCCGTTGACTTGGACTTCTCGAAAAGCTGAGTTGCTGAGTGACCTTGGTGTTGACGCAATGGTGGTTTATCCCACGGACAAAAAGTTGCTTAGCTTGTCGGCAGAGCAGTTTTTCGAGCAGATTGTGATACAGCGATTGGGCGCGAAAGCGTTGGTGGAAGGCCCTAATTTTGCATTTGGACGAGATCGAGGTGGTTCCATTGAAATATTGCAGTCGTTATGTGATGCGCACGATGTGCAACTACAGATAGTGCCACCTTTGCTTGAGGGGGATCAATTTGTTTCGAGTAGCCGCATTCGCGCGGCCATTTCCACCGGTGATGTTGACATGGCTGCTAAGATGCTTACTCGGCCGTACCGCGTCCGCGGGATGGTTACCCACGGGATGAATCGAGGAGCAGCAATGGGTTTTCCGACAGCAAATTTAGATGGTATTGATACGTTGGTGCCGGCAGCTGGCGTCTATGCGGCAGTTGCTTGGTGGCAAGGCAGACCCTATGCCGCAGCTGTTAATGTTGGTGGAAACCCAACATTTGCCGAGGCCGAACACAAATTTGAAGTTCATTTACTTGACTTCAAAGAAATGATCTATGGGCACGTGTTGAGCGTGGACATACTTAGTCGTTTACGTGGCGTTGAGGCATTTGACAACAAGGATGCATTGTTTGCTCAAGTACAACAAGATATTGTAGCCGTGCGAAATTTGTCGTTACCGTGGCTAGCAGGGACCACCAATGACGAGCAATAGGTGGTAACGACTTTCGTCATTGCTACTTTTGATGTCTACTTAGAAACCGTTACTTGCTGCACATAATAGTTTATTGCGGCAGAAATCGAATCCGAATCAATATTATCAGGAACAATCCAATGGCTGTCGACTGGCAAGCTTTTACCGAGGTCATCAACAAGCACGACAAGTTTGTATTGACGAGTCACATTCGACCTGATTGTGATGCGTTAGGTAGTGAATTGGGCATGCGAGCGGTGTTGTTGGAATTAGGTAAAGATGTGATTGTCGCTAATGGTCACGCCACCCCACCGAATCTAGCTTTTATTGATCCGGAAAATTGCATCCGCGTCATTGGAGAAGATATTCAAATCGAGGATCTCCGTGATCGTGATGCACTAATGGTGCTCGACACCAGTGCTTGGGCGCAGTTAGGTGACATGGGCGCCGCTTTAAAACAACTGGATTGTTATAAGATGGTGTTAGATCACCATCAGGGTGAAGATGACCTAGGCGCCGAATTTTTCAAGGACTCAACGGCGGAAGCTGCCGGCCGTTTAGTGGTGGATGCCGCAGATGCATTGGGTGTTGAACTGACAGCGAAAATTGCTCAACCATTGTTCACAGCAATTTCGACGGACACGGGGTGGTTTCGATTTGGGTCAGCTAATGCCAACACTTATCACATTGCTTCGCGGCTAATCGCAGCAGGGGCGCAGCCAGCGGATATTTATGGAGATTTATACGAACGCGAAACGGTTGGCCGAATTCGGCTGCGGGGCCGTGTTCTGGAACGCATTGAGGTGCAATCTGAAGGACGGTTGGCGCACACGTTTATTCGTTGTGAAGATTTTCAAGAAACCGAGGCCCTGCCCTCAGACACAGAAGATTTAGTTAATTTGTGTTTGACCATTCATGGGACACAAGCTGCGTTAATCTTGGTGGAACAGACACCGAGTGTCTATAAAGTCAGTTTTCGCAGTCGTTGTGCAATGGACGCTAGTGAGGTTGCGCGAGAGTTTGGCGGAGGCGGCCATAAAGCGGCCGCGGGTGCGGAGATCGAAGGTTCTTTTGCTGAGTGCCAACAGCGTCTCCTTGACGCGGTCACCTCACGTTTGTAAAAACTAATGTATGGCACGTTGGCAAGAATTCAATTTTCCCTAACCCACCAGTTTTACCACCTTGCCAATGAACCACCCCACCCCCTTCAAGTTTGCTAGTGCACGTTAACGCACCTATGTTTTGGCGATGCGAGCCTACTGCATACTGCCCACCAGCGCAACTCCACCAACGCGACGGAGATAATATTATTAGATATGAATGAAGTAAAACCAAAATCGCGTGACACGGAAACTAGTCCACCACAAACGACGAACGAACGACGGGGGTTTTTGAGTTCAGCGGCAGCGATTACGGCCGCCGCCCTTGGAGGGTTGCTAGGCGTTGGACCGCTGGCAATCGGATTGTATGCAACTGTGATGGATCCGTTGCGAAAGAAAACGACACCTCAGAAAGCTGCCGGTAGTGCAGGCGCCACGGGAGCGAAAGAGGGTTACTATTTCGTCGCACAGATTGGTGAACTTGACAGTCACGTCCCACGCCGTTTTACAATAGTAGCGGACAAAATAGACGCCTGGAACTTTATGAAAGACCAGCCCATTGGTGCCGTGTATATGCGCATGCAAGGAGAACAAATTGAATGTTTCCACACAACTTGCCCGCATGCAGGTTGTGCCGTTTCTTATGAGCTTGAAAGCCAGGCCTACCTGTGCCCTTGTCATAACAGTTCTTTCAAAGTTGATGGTTCCAAGTTGGAAGTTAGCGGTTCTTCAAATCCGAGTCCGCGCGGGCTGGATGCCTTAGAAGTGGATGTTCAAGGGACGAATGTGTTTGTTAAATACGAAGACTACTTCACCGGACGGCACGATCAGGTTGCCAAGTAACAGCGTTGATTAACAGATCTAAACACACAGCACGAAAAAAGAGCTAAAGCAATAACATGTTCAGAAAACTATACAACTGGTTTGATTCTCGCACTGGTGTACAAGCATCGTTGGAAGAAGCGTTGTACGAAAATATTCCGGGCGGTGCTAAGTGGCGTTATGTGTCTGGTAGCATGCTTGTGTTTGCTTTCATGACACAAATGATCACCGGTTTGTTTTTGTGGATGCACTACAGTCCCGGCAGTCAGAATGCGTGGGCTAGTGTGTATTATATCACTTTCGAAATGGAAGGTGGAAATCTGTTGCGGGGCGTCCATCATGTGATGGCCCAAGCGATGGTTTGTTTATTACCGATTCACTTGCTGCAAGTCGTCATTGAAAAAGCGTACACTAAACCGAGAGAATTCAATTGGTGGTTGGGTTTAGTGTTGATGCTGATCACGTTGGCTCTAGGGTTAACCGGATATTTACTTCCGTGGGATCAAAAAGGGTATTGGGCGACAAAGGTTGCTACGGAACTTGCGGCCTTACCGCCAGTGATTGGCGGACTGACTCAAAAGCTAATTGTAGGTGGCACCGATTATGGTCATTTTACGCTAACTCGGTTTTTTGCCTTACATGCCGGAGTGTTGCCAGGATTGTTGATTGGCTTTCTCGTTTTACACCTAGCGATGTTCCGGAAGCATGGTATTACGGCCCATTCCTCGCCTCATCGACCGGATCAGTTGTTTTGGCCCATGCAGGTCCTGAAAGATGGAATTGCTTGTGCGTTGCTCTTCGCCGTGGTTGTATTCGCTGCGATTGCTGAACCGGTGGAATTAGGTCCACCGGCAGAACCAACGGAGGCGTTTGGTGCTGCACGTCCCGAGTGGTATTTTCTGTTCCTGTTTCAGATGCTTAAGTATTTTGATGGGAGTCTAGGCTTCAACACTGAGTTGGTGGGTGCAATTGTTCTGCCAGCGGTGTTAGTTGGATTTATGTTTGCGATGCCGCTCATTGCACGTAAGAAGTTCGGCCACCATTTAAATGTAACGGTTATTGTGGTGATTGTTTCTGCCGCAGTCTATCTGACGTGGGAGGCGAAACAGGAAGATAATTATTATTTGAATCATCCAGACGATACGCAGTCCGCAGCGTACAAAAAATCAAAGCGTTTTCACGAAGAGGTGGGGCGTTCTGAAAAAGAGTTTGAATTGATTCAACAGTTAGTCAAGGATTATGGGATCCCATTGGAAGGTCCCACGGCGTTGCAACAGCGAGATCCATTAACGATGGGACTGCGATTGTTTAGGCGTCAATGTGCTAGTTGCCATGCGTACAGTCATGAAGAATTCGCTATTGCAGGACCTGCCAGTCCGGCCGCGACAAGTGACTCACCGGGTAATTATGGAGCACCTGACTTGGCGTATTTCGGTTCCGTGAAATGGATCCGAGGTTTGTTAAGCAACGATTCGGTAACGGGGATTCGTGGCGAGCGTTATTTTGGTAAGACTTTGCATGTTGCGGGTGAAATGGCCGAGCACGTCCATGAAACGCTGTGGGCAGCAGCTGAGACTGAGGCGGATCGTCAAGCATTAGCTACTCAAATAGAGCAAGTCGCGTGGGCACTCTCGGCGGAAGCTAAATTGCCGTACTTAGATTACGCAGCGAACCAAGAAAAGATTGACGCGGGTATTGGGCATTTGAACGATGACACGCTTGGTTGCATTGGGTGTCACAATTACGGCGACAATGAAGATGGATATGTTATTGATCTCAACGGTTACGCATCTGTCGACTGGCTCACAAAGATGATCTCAGATCCGGCACAAACTGGGTTCTACGACGGCGGTTCCGAAAATGACCGCATGCCGTCGTTCCACAGCGAAGCGACCAAATTGTTAACACCTCGAGAAATTGAATTGCTAGTTCGGTTCTTGCGTGAAGACCACACGTTACTCGACGATTGATAGGGTGCGTGTTGTCGAACCAGCGAACGCTAACGTAGAGCCAAGCTGGCGTTGCCGCAGGAGGTGGAGCAAACGGCTACTACGAATTACCACGAAAGTGATTGTCGGGAAAACTACCCGATGCGTTTGCGGATTTCTGCGAGGACCTCCTCAACCCGCACGCGGATTTGTTCAAGTGTATCGCGGTCGCGGATCGTGACGGTATTATCTGCGACACTTTGACCGTCCACGGTGATGCAATACGGCGTCCCGGCTTCGTCTTGACGTCGGTAGCGGCGGCCGACCGCACCTTTTTCATCATAGAAAACGTTAAAATGTTGTTTCAGATCAGCATAGATCTTTTTCGCTAACTCGGGCATGCCATCTTTTTTAACAAGCGGGAAAATGGCCGCTTTGATTGGAGCAATTCGAGGATGCAACTTCATTACGATCCGTTTTTGCATGTTTCCTTTTTCGTCGGGTTGTTCATCTTCGGTATACGCTTCACACAGAAAAGCCAACGTTGCACGGTCTGCACCAGCTGAGGGTTCAATCACGTGCGGGATATACTTTTCGCCAGTCAGATCATCGCGGTACGAAAGATCCTTGCCACTGCCACGGTGTTTGGGTTTTCCGTGTTCATTGAGTTCTAATTCAAGTGGATTTGAATTAGGGTCAAGCTTGCCTTCCATATGACTGCGTAAATCGAAATCACCTCGATGGGAAATTCCTTCAAGCTCACCGTATTCTCCGGCAGGCAAAAATGGAAAAGCATATTCGATATCGGCTGTGCCCGTTGAGTAATGACTCAGTTCGTCCTCAGCGTGTTCGCGGAGGATCAATCGCTCTGCAGCCAAGCCTAATGCGGTGTACCAGTTCATGCGGCGATCGCGCCAGTATTGATACCATTTAGATGAATCGTCAGGGTGACAGAAAAACTCGATTTCCATCTGTTCGAATTCTCGCGATCGGAAGGTGAAATTTCGTGGAGTGATTTCATTGCGAAAACTCTTGCCCGTCTGTGCGATTCCAAACGGTAGCTTTACGCGAGTACTGTCCAATACGTTTTTGAAGTTTACGAATATCCCCTGGGCTGTCTCAGGGCGCAGAAAAGCGGTTCCCTCTTCACCGGCAAGTGCGCCGATGATGGTTTTGAACATTAAGTTAAATTCGCGAGGCGCGGTTAGTGTGCCAAGTTCTTTCGCATCGGGGCCGAGTACCTCCTGCATGTTCTCAATTTCGGTCAGCGATAGAAAGGCATCTTCAAATTCCAGTTGCGTTGCATTTTTGGCGCGGAGTTTGAAAAACTTCATGGCCCGTCGCTGCGTATCTTCGTGCTCTTCTGCCGCTTCGACGATGGTGGCAACAAAGATGCGCTGACCTTTGGCATTTGCCCATCGCCCGCGGACTTGATCATAGCGGTAGCGTCTTTTTGTTGTTCGGCAATCGACCATGAAATCGTGAAACAGATCATAGTGACCAGAGACTTTCCAGACTTGTGGGTGCATGATGATTGTGCAATCAAGACCGGTCATTTCATAGGTAGATGGTGCTCCTGGGAGTTGAGTGAGTTCATCGTGCCCACTAACCATATCGTGCCACCAAGCGTTCTTGATGTTGCGTTTTAGTTCAACTCCCAACGGACCGTAATCCCAGAATCCTTGAATCCCACCATAAATTTCGCTTGACTGAAACAAAAATCCGCGTCGTTTGCAAAGGGATACGAGTTTATCCATTTCCATAGTTACTGTCTTTCTTCGGTGGTTAGTGTGAGTGCTAGATTTGTTGGGAGTTGGTGATGTGAGGCACACAGAGGGTATCGGCAGAATATTGTGTTGCTGTGCAAGGAAAAAACCGCTGGGATCCTTCTTAGTGAGACTAAGTGGGTGGGATCTCAGGGGTTTTGATATGCGTTCGAATATAAGCTAGCCCGCAGGGACTTGAACCCCGACAAACAGAACCAGAATCTGTTGTGCTACCAATTACACCACGGGCTATTTGTGCATCTCAGTCTATCTGCGCTCACCAGTTGGTCAAGAGGAAGCCGAGTGGATATGCTTTTGATTCGGTGCTTAAGTTTTACATCGTTTACGTAGTATGCAATCGTGGTAGATGTCATATAATGAAAAATATAAGTCGAAAGGATATTAGAGAGATTCAATGGCATATTTGAAGGCGCAGAACGGTTCGCTCGCGGGACAACGATTTGAGTTGGAAGAGGAGGAATCTGTATTAGGTCGGTCTCCGGAATGTTCTATTCACGTGGAAGATTTCGCCGTGAGTCGGCAACACGCCAAGGTCCACAATAATGACGATAAATTTTTCATTGAAGATTTAAAAAGCCGTAACAAGACTTATCTCAACGATGTTATGTTAGGCGAAGGTCACCATCAATTACGCAACGGCGACCGTCTGAGTATCTGTGACGTCATCTTTAATTTCTATCAAGAGTTTTCCATGGGATTGTCCGACAGTCTCGATGGATCTCAAATCAGCGTCCTTTTCGATGGAGCAGAGACGAGCACGTCGACGATAATGTCCAAAATGGAGGTTGGTTCTGGCCACGGATCGATTCAACTCACAGCCAGTCCCGAAGTGAAGCTGGCAGCGTTACTTGAAATAACGCAGGCTTTGGGAAATGCATTGAGTTTGGGTGATGTTTTACCAAGTGTTCTCGATGCGTTATTTAAAGTATTCATGCAGGCGGATCGAGCGTTTATTGGTCTATTAGACGAATCTGGGATTTTGGTGCCTCGTTGGTCCAAGGCGCGCCGAGAGGATGCCGAAGAGACGATCAGAATAAGTCGCACGATTGTTAACCGAGTGATTGAGCTTAAGGAAGCAATTTTATCAGCCGATGCAGCTTCGGATCAACAGTTTGATGCGAGTCAAAGTATTGCGGATTTTAAAATCCGGTCGATGATGTGCGTGCCGTTGTTTGGTATTGGTGGTGAAGTATTAGGTGTTCTGCAAGTGGATACTTTAGAACGCAATAAACAGTTCAACGATGGCGATCTTGAAGTGCTCGTAAGTGTGGCAACGCAAGCTGGAATTGCTTTGGATAACGCGCGATTACACGACGATGCCCTAGCACAGCAAGCCATTAAAAAAGACCTCGAACTTGCGCAACAGGTTCAGCTTGGATTCTTGCCGAGTTCCGGTCCGGAAATTGAACATTATACGTTCTTTGATTATTATCGCGCTGCAAATCACATCGGTGGTGACTATTACGACTACTTGGAACTTAAAAATGGAACGTTAGCAGTGATTGTGGCTGATGTGGTGGGCCATGGTGTCGCAGCTGCTCTGTTGATGTCCAAAGTCGCCGCGGAAACTAGGTTTTGTTTAGCGACTGAGCCGAATCCATCCGCGGCCATAAACCAACTCAATAACAATTTAAGTCGTTTAGGGCTTGATCGCTTTGTGACATTCTTGTTGGCCGTTCTGAATCCGGAAACGGACGAAGTAACGGTCGTTAACGCTGGTCATATGGCGCCAATTCATCGTCGTGCAGACGGGACGATTGAATTGGTGGGAGAGGATCTCGCCAATATCCCAATCGGAATAATGGAAGACGTTGAGTATGAAAGTTTTACATTTACACTGCAGGCAGGTGATTCAATAACCATGTATACGGATGGATTAAATGAAGCGGCGAATCCAGACGGGGCGTTGTTTACGATGGAGGCGATTGAGGAATTGGTGCGAGCGCATCACGAGCCAGCCGAACAACGGGGCACGCGAATTCTCGAATCGATAACGACTTTCATGCAGGGCGAACAACCGGATGACGACATGTGTTTGGTTATCTTTGACCGCGACTGATGGCACGTGTTGTGCCTACTGTTGAATTGAATCGTGCTTTGGTATACTTGCCCCGCAAGGCAGGCAATCATAGAACCTAAAGATCACTAGAAACTACTAAACCGAAAAGGAACCAACTTGATGAGCGACCCTGTTTTGGAAACTAATATCACTGGAATGACACCACGCCGCGGAAAAGTCCGCGATATGTATGATCTTGGCGATTCTTTGCTAATGATTAGTACAGATCGCATTAGTGCTTTCGACTGGGTATTGCCATCGGGGATTCCGGACAAAGGTCGCGTGTTGACAACGATTAGTGAATTCTGGTTTGAGAAGCTTGGCATTGCGAATCATCTGTTAACGATGGATTTAACGACCATCGGCTTACCGGACGATACGGATGTTGAATCTTTAACAGGTCGCAGTATGGTCGTCAAAAAATGTGACGTCGTACCGATTGAATGTGTTGTTCGCGGTTATTTAGTTGGCTCGGGTTGGAAGGAATATCAAGAGTCCGGCACAGTATGTGGAATTGAATTACCACCGGGCTTGCAGCAAGCATCTCAGTTAGAAACTCCTATTTTTACTCCGGCTACAAAAGAAGAATCGGGCCACGACATCAATATCTCTTTCGAGACGATGGTTGATATTGTAGGAGAGGATACCGCCACGGAATTGTGTGATCGCAGCATGGCGATTTATCAGCAAGGCGCTGAGTATGCCCGTGAGCGAGGCGTTATTATTGCGGACACAAAATTTGAATGGGGCTGGTTTGAAGGAGAATTGATTCTGATCGACGAAGTGTTGACCCCCGATAGTTCACGGTTCTGGCCGGCTGAAACCTATCGTGTCGGCGAATCTCCGCGGTCCTTTGATAAGCAATTTGTTCGTGATTGGCTGGAAACAACGGATTGGGATAAAAACAGTCCTCCGCCATCTTTGCCAGATGATATCGTTATGAACACCCGGGCAAAATATATCGAGGCATACGAAGTTATTTCAGGGCGCGAATTTCCTTGGAAATAGTCCACCATCTTCCTGCGGCGATGGCGCAGTAAACTCGAACTACAATTGTGCAAGTAGTGAGTTTTAATTGTTGCCTGTGGCTCGCTTGGTAATTAAGCTGAACGGTTTAATACCTCACATGTAATTCAAGCGAGAAAACGATGCGTGCTATTCCTGTTACTTGTTCCCTAGTTGTTTATCTGTTG